>Ga0214923_10001236_pt1 | contig 36802 bp, 36 predicted proteins | sample LL1510_MetaG_FD_177993 | JGI IMG/M metagenome (GOLD analysis project Ga0214923, IMG submission 177993) | Freshwater microbial communities from Lake Lanier, Atlanta, Georgia, United States - LL-1510 | ecosystem: Environmental > Aquatic > Freshwater > Lake | place: USA: Georgia | collected...
CCGGACAACAAGGAAGCCTGGGGGTAACTGGTCCAACCGGACAGCAAGGAAATCTGGGGGTAACTGGTCCAACCGGACAGCAAGGAACCCTCGGGGTAACCGGTCCAACCGGACAGCAAGGAACCCTCGGGGTAACCGGTCCAACCGGACAGCAAGGAACCCTCGGGGTAACCGGTCCAACCGGACCTCGTGGAGAGTCGGAGGATGGGGGAAAAACTGGACCGACCGGTCCAACTGGTACAGGAGGTCTTATTGGATATGCCGAATATATACATACCACAGAAACCCCCAATAACTCAATTTCGCCAGGAACTGCATTTACTATATATACAGAAGTTTACAATAGTATTCCATCAACAATCGTCGCAAGTCCAGGTGCTGGTGGAACAATATTTACATTAGCAAGAGGAACATATATTATTGATTATGAAACCAGTTTATCCGCAGCGGGTTCATTGGCAATATATACTGGTCCAACTGCATCAGCATTGACAATAGATACAAATACTATTTCTGGTTCATTTCGGTCAAATACATGGATACATGGTAGGGCAATTGAAACCGTTTTATATTCATTAGTTATAGCAATTTCTTCCGTGGATGGTGATGCTGATGTAGCAACCGCTGGTAATTCTACGTCTTATATGATACGCATAATTATACTAAAAATAGCATAAATATACAAAATTATTGGGCTTGATCTTTATAAATATATTTGAAAGTACTGGTAGTCGCAAATCCATTGAATGAACTGGCAGCGGAAATTGTATATGCTCCAAAATTCTCCACAAACAATACTTCACCTATTGCTAATTCAGGTAACATGATTTCGTCACTGATTAAATCTATACCATCACAAGTAAAACCGTATGCCCGAGATTTCTTTAATCCTTCAGTCCGTTCATTAAATGGTAACAATACCGGCTGGAAATGGTCGTTTTTTATACAATTAAAACTACCATAGGTACTTTCATTCAAATAATATACGATGATTTTCTCGCCAGTTTCATCATCATAAATATTCTTTTTACCAATTACGTTTAAAACCAGTGTATATGATTTTTCAACAAAATACCGCCCGATTTCACTAATAAATTCTATTTTATTTTCTTCTATTTCATTGCTGAAAAAATCTTGTAATCCATCATTAACCCGTTTGGCAGCATCTTCAAAACGGATATTATTGATATTACTAAACCCGCCGCCAATATCAATCATATTTATTTCTATTCCCATTTGACCTGCTATATCAGTTGCTTTTCTACAATCATGTAAAGCATTATAAAAACTATCAACTGACGTACAACCACTGCCTACATGAAAACTGAACCCAATAATATTCAATTTCAATGTTTTGGCAATTCGCAATAATTCTTCTACCTGATTTAATTTACAACCGAATTTTTTAGAAAAACGACATTTACTGCTGCTATCATCGACGGCTAAACGTAAGACCAATTTCGCATAAGGATGATATAATTTGATTTTATATAATTCTTCTTCACTATCAAATGTCATTAAATCTACATCATTGATACGCGCATATTTGATTTGACTAATCAATTTAATCGGATTGGCAAAAATAATACGGGAAGGGTCATTCGTAATATCTATGACACTGCGTATCTCAGATTGTGATGCGCAATCAAAATTCACACCGAGAGTAGATAAAGCCTCTAATATGACTGGGTTAGGATTACACTTCACCGCATAGTATAATTTTACTTGTGGCAATAAACGTATCCAATTGTTATATGCGTTTACAATTTCGCCCAAATCAATTATATAAAAGGCTTCTTCACTCTGATTTTCCTGTAAAAAATCATTAATGATACTATAATTATCTACTTCTGAACCATATAATGTGACATCGTATTTTTGTAAAAACCCATTATCTAATGTTTTGGATGCTTGTATGTTCGCGATAGGACGATGTTCGGGTTCTGCATTTGCTTCAAACTCTGCCATAATAATAAATTATATAAATAACTTTTTATTATGTTTTATTTTATGTTATATTTTGTATATATTATAATATCAATACATCATCTATACCAAAGAAGTACTTACATATTTTGGGTCATAGGATATCATACACATATCTACTCCAGTTTCTAACCATATATATCCATCTAATCCCCAATCCGTTCCCCAACTATTTCGTACAATCCAATATCCTTCATCGGTATTTACTCCAACTGCTTGGACGCAGTGATCCACATCCGTATCACACGAGGTAATTATACCCGAAACATAAGAAGACCAGGTAGATGCGGCAACACATACCGATAATGGTCCAGTTGATAACGTATAGGCGATCATATCCTCCTCATCTTTCACTGAATAATATTCATTCACAGTAACCACATATTTTGATGTATCTGAATTACATTCGCCAGTCACATCATAATATGACGTATAAGGATAATCACTATCCGTTTCAATACCACCCGCATTCTTCACATATTCAAATGCAGTATCGGTATTTCCACCTTCACAACCATAATCTACATTATCACACTGTACGATTTGTTCGGGAGATAATACGTCATCAACTGTCAATAATCCTGTTCGGATACTATCGCTTTCAATTTGTTCGGTTGCTGAAAACGCCCAACACGAACCACAATAACCTTGGTCTTTTACCGCAGTGGTATATATATTCGCCCAATTTACAACTGTACGATTTACTGCGTCGGTATCAACTTCTTTCACAATAGCATTTGTATTATAGGTGGGTCTATATCCTAAAAATCCTTTTTTAAATTCGTCTTCGGTTAAATCTGCGAATTTGGTAATTCCGTGGAGCGATTTTCCACTACCATAAACAAATTCATCTTCATTTCGTTTATCAATAATCGTTAAAAAATTCTTGAAATTTGTATATCGTAATGTTTCTTCTTCTTCTGTTTCATAGCTTCGGGAAAAATTGGTTTTATATTGTTTAAATAAGTCAATGGTAGAATATTCGTCTAATTCGCCATATTTCATTGGTATTTTCACATAAGTTTCATATAATTCGCTATTCATCACAGGTGTTTCATTCAAATAATTGGTACTATATGTCAATAATCCTAATGCAGCTAATGAAGAAAAAATAAAAAGAACATAACGATTTTTATAAATAAAAGAGTGCTTTTCGCGGAATATAGGTGATTTTATAATATTACTGGTTTCATCTTTTTGATAATACATTTATCTTTACTTATATAATAAAGATAAATAACTTTAAACCCTTTTGTTTTTCTTATTTTGTTAAAGCTGTATTTATTTTGCCAATAGTTTCAATCGTAATATTATAACAAATACGCAATTGAGTTTGATATTTTATTAGTTTATTTGATAACATTTTTTCTTTTTTGCCAGTAAAATCTTTGGATACTATTGCTTTTGTTTGAACTACTGTTTTTTTCAATTTAATTATAAAATACTTGAGTAATTTTGTTGCGGTTTTATACAATACTACTACATTTTCACGAGAAGGTATACGGTTTATAGTAAGGTCGTTCGCTAATAATAAGTTACTAATATAATTCATCTTTTTAGTCAAATCAACTATTTGGTTTACATCTTTTGTTATAGCGTTAACATTCATTTCAGTTTTTTTAGATTGTTTATGTTGTTCTGATATAGCCTTTATCGCTTTTTTTTTACTTGCCTCTTGTAAAAAATCAAACATATTAGATTCATTTATTTCTTCTTTGGCTAACTCTAATATATTAGGATTGTTATTCGCCATTCTATGTTTATATAATATAATATTTTTCTCTAAACCATAAATTTTACTCTAAATTCCTGCGGTGTCATAATTGGTATATGATTATCAGTAGCATATTTGGTTTTATTTGATACATCATCATGAGTTTTCACAATCAATACAAATGTATCTTTTTTAATATTATCTTCTAATGTAGCGCCGACTTTTGTCAAATGTTCTATAATTTCTTTGTCTCTTACTTTCGTCATAACAATTTTTTTACCAAATAATGGATTGGATATATCTATTTTTACTTGTTCGCCTACTATATTCGTTGCTTGTGTATTAGACGCATTCTTCATACTTAATTTTCCTTCCAATTCGCATTCTTTCAAAAAAGCCATAAATCCTGGAATATTGCTGACAAAACTTTTGGCGTTTTCTGGTCCAATTCCTTCAATTTCTTTCAACATTTTTATTTTGTCTTCGTCGCTTTCTCCGCGAATTAATATATCAGGGTATTTCTCTAAGATTGGTTTTATTTTACGTTCACCTAATCCGCGACCTAATAAATTAGAAGCGACCATGATATCTAATAAAGATGCTTTGGTGACTTTGTCATGAATGCCATTGAATACCTTTTCAATCATTTTTTCTTTAAATCCTTCTACGGTTTTAAAATCGGTCTTTGTCATTTTTAATATCTTGGAAATTGTGTCAAACCCTGCAGTCATGATTCGTTTTACATTTCCGCTGGATAAACCGTCTACTTCTAACTCGACAAAGAAAGCAGTTATATTTTTTTCACGAACGGTGATATCATCGCCTACATTTTCTAATATAATATCTACTCGGGTACTCGTCCATTTATATGGGACCAATGGCATTTTTGGTTGTTCGGCTGGCATAGTTACTGATTTTATATGTGGTATGACATCTCCACTACGAATAATTTGGATAAGCGCTCCTATACCGATTTTATTATCTTCTATAAATTTGCCATTGAAACCAGTAGCATATTCAATGGTTACACCACCTAATTTTATAGGTTCAATACGCACTCTGGGTTTTAAATATCCATCTTTACTTGCCGACCATATAACATCTACGACTTTGGCTTCCGCCATTTGTTCGGATAATACCATTTTAAACGCAAACGCATGATCGGGATTTCCTGACTGTCGGGGATAAATATTATCGTCACTTACTATGATACCATCAATTTCGTATTCATAATTACCTCGCCATTCAATTAAAATGGAAGATAAAACATCATTCGATATTTCAGGGATTGTTTTACTTCTAACCACCTCATGTTTAAGTTCTACTAATTGCGACATTTGAGCGCTTGGTTTCAGAATTGGTCTAATGACTTCATATGTTACAAAATGTAAATCTTTGGATTTACTATCCATTGTTTTTGCGTTAATAATGCCAGATACCAAATTTCGGGGATTTGCAAAATCATTCTTATATTTTTCATCAAATACTTTTTTGGGTATAATAAATTCGCCTCTTACAACAATACCTCGTTCTTTTGGTAAATCAAATACTTTCAATAAATGGCTTATATCTTGTCCGACTGTGCCATCGCCACGAGTATATAATTTGGGGGTGTCTCCTTCAGTGGTATATAAGCCACTTACACCGTCTAATTTACAGGATATTACATACGGACCTTTATATTTTTTCATCCAACTAACCACTGCGTTTGTATCGGGTTTTATTTTATCCATAGATGCCATTTCATACGGTAATTTCACTTTATTTTTTATAATAGGTGCACCAATCTCTGACAACACCTCATTTTTTGGGAATTTTCTTTCCAAATATTCTTTTACGATATCATATTCGTTGTCAGTCAGCAAAGATGTTTTTGTATTATAATAATAATCATTGGCAACTTTTACCATATCCGCTAATTGTTTTTCGGTTAAGGATTCCAAATAAGCAAATCCCTTTGTCTTAAATTCTTCAAATGGTTTTTTCTCATCGGTTTTTGACATTTCTATTTTTATGGGTGTATTCTCTATTATTACCTCTTTATGTTTAGATTGTTTTGTGTTTTATTTTTTTTCTCTTTGGGTGGTTTTGGTTCCTTAGGTTCCTTAGGTTCTCTCTTTTTTCTGGTTTTTTCTGTCGGTTCTCTTGCCTTCTTTTCTTTAGGTACCTTAGGTTCTCGTTTCTTTTTTGTTTTTTGTGTTTCAGTTTGTGGAATTTCAGAAATAACTTCATATGGAACAACAGCTCTACCATCAGTTCTTTCATTGGGTTCTTTATATTCTAATTTCAAAAAATCAAAAATATCTTTTTCATTTTGAAAATTCATTTTTATGGGAGAACCTGGCGACGAGGTTCGGGCAATTCTATGTTCGTTTAAGGTATAACCTAATTTTAAAGCATGTCCTCTCATAACTGTATTAAATGCTTTGCTACCTGTAAAATATAAAACCGAAAAAGGGTATTCTTCGGGTGATGTATATAAAAAATCTACACGTCGGGCATGTTTACTGTTCTCTATTTTTGTGATCACTAAACATTTGGATTTTCCGCGAGAGAGAACCTCAATGATAATTTTTTCTTGGACGAGTGCATCTATAAATCGTATAAATACATCAGGATTGTTAGAAGTGATAATGACATCTATATCCCCCGAAGTTTTCGCACCTCTTCTATAACTTCCTACAATTTCATATTGAGAACCTTCTTCAGCGAGTTCTTTGAATTTCGTAGCAAATAATTCATTATATTCATCTATTTCGCTACGAGGTATTCTTTCCAAAATATCTTCAAAATATTTTAATCCAACCTTTTGTATCTCATTGAGAACCTCTTCTTGTTGTTCTCGCAATGTTTCAATCGTTGTAATTCCTTTGTCTACTAATTCTTTGGCTTTTTTGGGACCAATACCATAGACTTCGGTTAATATATTCATTGGATTTGCCTTTTCCCTTTCTAATAATGTTAAAGTCCCGGTTCTCAAATATTCTTTCATTTTTTCCATAATCGTAGGTCCAATGCCAGGTTTTCCTTGCAATTGTGATAAATCAGTGATTTCTTCATTTACACCTAATAAAGTTTCTTCGGCTTTTTGGTATGCCCTTGCTTTCATCGGTTCTCCTGTTTTATTCATAATAATAGCTAATTTATTCATGATATTTGCCAAATCAGTAGTATCTATTTTTTTAGGTGTTTCTTCTAAATTCATATAATTTACTATATGATATGAATTTATATTTTTATCGTATTTTCAAAACCCAGGTTCTCCGGTAAATACTTGGGTGGCTGCGGTATTTAATGTTTTGGTTTCAGTAATTATATTAAAAAAATCAGTGATTGTATTATCCATATGAAAGGTAAAATAACCTACCAACATAGAACACAACATCACAATCATTCCATCACGAACCATAAATTTCAAAGGTTTCAAATCTTTTTCTAAATATTTCATTTCCATAAATTTCGCCACACAAAATAAAACGGTAATCAGAATGGAAAGTAAAAATACTTTTTCCATTATATACAAAATAATAAAACAATTAAAATAAAATAGTAACGAATTCGTTTTATAATGAATCTAACACTTCTACATCATCTAACACAAAATCCTGGGTTACATAATTCGATTTGTCATTATCTAATTCATCAAACCCAGTCAAATCAATGGTATCGGTATGTATTTTAATACGGTCTTCGTCCTCATCATCATCCTCCATTTCTTCTAATTTGCGTTGTAATGCTCGGGATGTACTAATTTCTTCTAATCTATCGATTGTTTTTGGTGCACTGACTTTGTTTATATTATTATATTCATCCATTACCGCATCCATATCATTAAATGTTAACCGAGTGACGACTTGTTCGTTATCTATATTTTGTATAGCAGGAACAACCGATGGCATATCTTCTTCCTTTCTGATTGGGTCAGTGTAAGTTGGTGTATCACTGTTTTCTGTATCGTTCTGAATCATTGATTTTTCTTCAACAACTTCAGGTTCTTCTATTTTTTCTATAATAACCTCTTCTTCCTGTTCTACGGTTTCGTCCATATATGCGCGAATAATGGCTTCCGTTGGTATACTTTCGCGAATAGCATTTAAAATGCATTCTTGTACGATGGTTTCTAATTCACGATTATTTTTTTGCATTTGTAATGGCGTAATATGTGTTTCAAATAAATAAACATTGGTATATGCTTTACGAGCCACATTGATATAGACTTTATGTATAAAATGGTCTAATTTCGGAATAGAAATATCTATCTTCTTCTGTTTATTACCTACTCGAATACAGGTTAATACTTTCAGTTGGATAATATGTACACAGGTAATTAAATCTTCCAAATAGTTACATCCACTTCGTTCCAAAATGCGTTTGCGTTCTTCTTCAATAATAACGGAATTCCATTTTGGTATTCTGGCTAATAAATTCTGAAACGTCATCAAATATTTATTGGCTTCGTCATTTTCTAAACATAATTTCCACGATTCATTAAAAATAGAACGAATACCTTCTATTACCAATGGTGTCATTATGCTGACTAATCGAGCACACCATTCATTGCGTGATTCGTGTAAATTGGAAATTACAAAATCGTCCATTGTAATACAAAATAACATTGATATTATTTTATATTATTTTTCACACATAATAATAAATAAATTTTACAGCAACATATTAAAAATATATAGAAATAATAATTTTTCGCATCTATATTCGGATTTTACTTTGTCAAACGTAATTAATATTTCCGATTTTTGAATACCATTTATAAATTCCGTGTTCTCAATCCATTTGATTACATCCAAACAAGATAATCCTTTTTCATAAAAATCTACCGCTAAATCTACCATTTTAATATGTGTCAATGATTGTTTCTTTGAAAAAAAGGGCTCTAAATGTTTATTGATATATATTTGGTTCTCCATATCTATCGCATCTCTGAAATTCATGTGTTTTTTCATATTTAATTGATGTAAATTGACGATTTTACCATCTACAATATGTTCGGGAACATATATTTCACAAAAACGAGATAAAATGGGATTCAATAATTTTTCCTTGTTCTCCACGATGATAAAGAAACGAGTATTTGAACTAAACAATTCAATACATCGACGTAACGCACTCTGAGCGTCTATGGTTAAATTATCCGCATTTAATAATACGATCGTTTTGAATAGAACACCACTATTCGATTGTATATTTGTTTTCGCAAAAAATTTCAATTCTTCACGTATAAATTTAATACCTTTGCCGTGGGCGCAATTGACAATCATGACATTCGTTTTAATCATTCTATTATCATTTTGATAAATTTTCTTTAAAAAATTATCTACGATGGTTCTCTTACCCGTTCCATAAGAACCATGAAATATAATATTCGGTATTTTATTCTTTTCATAAAAATAATTTAATTTTTTATATATATTTTCATGAATTTTATTATCCATATTGAGAACCTTTTATGATTTTACTTTTATAATATAATCGGTATTATTTTATATAATTTTACGAATAAACACTATTTCTCGATTTTCCAAAATCTATACTTTGGTAATTACGAGTTGTTTCGTAAAAACATATCTATCATGATGCATTGTTTTCCGTCTCAAATTACACGATAAACACGCAATGACTACATTATCCGAATTATGTCCGAAATGATTATCTAATCTATCCAGCGTCCATTGTTTCGGTTCTCTCACATATTCATAGAGAACCTCAACTTTTTCTTTACAATAAAAACAATTATTTTCACATTTTAACAATAGGTCTAAAACGTCTGCGAACTTCACGAATTTTTCGGGACATAATAACTTTTTATCAATATCTTGGGCGTGATATCCATAAATTTTATGATTTATCTGTTTTATAATAAATTGGCAATGTTCTCTATGTATGATTTCGTTTTTATAAATTTCATTTAATAATTTCCATTGGTTCTCAAAGAAAAGATCGGTTTCCGTAAACGTCCATTTTTTGGTAGTGGTGACTTGTCGTTTTTGTTTTTCTTTGGTAGTTTTTATTGTTTTTTCTTTTTTTTCTTTTTTAGGTTCTAATGGAAGTATTGAAATCATTTTTGTTGTAGTATCCATGTTATTATTATGTATATTATATACTTTTTATTTCCAACTCCGTATAAATATTATACTAAATGAGTTATAGATATTGAATGAATAGAAGTTTGTGAAACAAACCATCCAAATGATTACAAAATTATCTGAATGGATAAAACAAAATTGAAATTGTAACACCGAATAGAAATTAAATATATTTAAATGAAAAGAAGATAAACATTATTTTACATATAATATATTAAAGACAAGTGGTATTATAAATGTTTACACAAAATAATATTCAATCAGAACAAAAAACAGAAGAAAAGAATGATGGCGCAGATGAATTAAAACAAAGTAAATATAAAAATATAATTAATTTGTTTCCTGGTTCAATTGAAACGAATGAAATGAATTATTCAACCATAGATAGTTTATTAGAAAAGGAAAAACTGCATAATAAAACCGAAACATGGAATAAATTAGATAAGACAGTAAAAATACAAAAAATGCACATATTTGCTGAAAAATATGGAAAAGAAAATAATTTACCAGTCAAAGATATCAAATCATTAAAATCCTTCTTCATTGATTGTTTGGAAAAAAATAAACTGCAAAAAACAAAAGAAGTGAATTATGATAAAGAAAAACGGGAAATTATAAGTATTCCGTCCTTATTTTTCAATACGACTTCACGTAATTATACACTGAAAATCGTAGATAACAAACGTATTTCTACTTTAAAATCATTAACACCTAAACGCTCAACTCCTACTATACATGAAGCAATTGAAAAATAATCGTTCTACAACATACCCGATAAATAATGTATAAAATATACATTATTTATACTATTTTTTATTCACTTCCAAAAAATCCGCCTTTTCCTATTTTAAAATCACTTAATCGGGTAATAATATCATTATTTTTCTTCATTATTTCTTTTATCAAATCTTTGATCGAAATCATACCAATAAATTCGTCATTTTTATCGTCAATCACCAATAAATGGCGAATATCTTTAAACATCATTTTATTCATACAAGTCTCAAGAGTATCTTCTTTTTTAGCAATAATAATATTTGGTTCATAAGTACATACTTCTTTTACTTTGACATCTTGTGCGTTTTTATCTAATGACGCAACCTTTTTTATATAATCCCGTTCAGACAATACACCTACCACTTTATTGGAGTTATTTGTCACGGCTAAACATCCAATATTGAAAGCACTGAAACGAATCACTGCTTCTTTCACACTGCTTTCTTCATTGATCTTGAAATCTATTTTATGATAACAACTATTTTCGAAAACATTCATAGCAGATATGGTTCCTGCATGTGTTGATATAGTACGACGAGTTGATTGAAAAATGCGAGATAACATTTATATACATAAATCACGAATTTCTTTTTATATTATTTTTACATTTATTGTTGAAGTTCAAGTTGAAGTTCAACATACTATCATATTTATATTTTATGTAAAAAAGATATAAAATAAATACATTGTCTTTATATATTATGACAAAAGTAGCATTTATAACAGGTATCACCGGACAGGATGGTTCATATTTGGCTGAATTTTTATTGGAAAAAAATTATTCGGTACATGGTTTAATACGTAGGTCATCTTCTATCAATACCAATCGTATAGAACATATATTCAATCATCCTCAATTAAAATTACATTATGGCGATTTAACAGATGGAACATGTTTATTCAATATTTTATCGTCAATACGTATGAAATATTCCGAAGACATGGAAGTATTCGAAATTTATAATTTGGGAGCACAATCACATGTAAAAGTATCATTTGAAATGCCTGAATATACAGCTGATACTGACGCATTTGGTACATTAAAATTATTAGAAGCCATTTTTTCGGCTGGTTTACATAAAATGACTAGATTTTACCAAGCATCTACTAGTGAATTATATGGTTTAGTTCAAGAAGTCCCACAAAGTGAAACTACACCATTTTATCCTCGATCTCCTTATGGTGTAGCCAAATTATATGCTTTTTGGATTACTAAAAATTATAGAGAATCCTATAATTTATTTGCATGTAATGGTATTTTATTCAATCATGAGTCAGAACGTAGAGGACATAATTTTGTTACCAGAAAAATCACATTAGGATTACAAAAAATAGTAACGGATAAAACTGGAAGTGAAAAATTAACGATTGGTAATTTAGATGCATTACGTGATTGGGGTCATGCTCGTGATTACATAGAAGGAATGTGGTTAATATTACAACAAGATAAAGCAGATGATTTTGTATTAGCGACTGGTGAAATGCATAGCGTACGCGAATTTATTGAAAAAGCATTTACTCTTAGAGGGTTTGACATTGAATGGAAAGGTGAGGGCGTAGATGAAAAAGGTTATGACAAAAATACAGGAAGAGAATTGGTAGCCGTTGACCCAAAATATTTCCGTCCAGCAGAAGTAGAACAACTGTTAGGAAATCCTAATAAGGCAAACACTGTGTTGGGATGGAAACCAAAAATCGCGTTTGAGGGATTAGTGAAAATAATGGTAGATCATGATTGTCCTATTCCGGAAAAGTAAAAACAGTTGAAAAATTCATTCAGCACCATTTACGAATCTTCACTTTACCGGTTATAAATTTGGACGGAGCACTCTTGGGGTGCGGATACAAAAAATAGGGATTATTCCCTATTTTTTGTCAGGTGGCTCTCCAAACAACATTTACCAAAAATTACTTGCAATACGTTCGCCGTATTTATTACGAATACACATTCCTTTTTTATTGTACATAGCTACGGATAATTCATTTAAATAATCTAAACATTTTTTTCCATCCAGACATACAAACCCATAGATAGCATCATTATCCGCTTGTACCCATTCTAATTTTTCATTTAGTTGGAAAGTAACAATAATATCCGAAAATCCACGGAGTTTCATATGATTGTCATTGTTAGTTTCATCAAAACTCGCATAAAAACCATAATCACGTATTTTTTTTAAAGGTTCATACCATAATATTGTTTTAAAGATAATAATTTCCTTATTTTGTTTTATCTCATTTTTATAATCCGCATAATTTTTTTTAGTTTTATATAATTTGGAAAAATCTATTTTATTTACAACAGAATCGTTGATATTAGACATTGCAGTCAAATTGTTTATGGGTTAAATTATTTTTATATTTCAAAATAAATAAATCGTTCAATTTTACGTAAAATTGATTATATATATTATTAATACATGTGGTAATAATATAAAAGTAATTTTGTGATTACAATAACAAAATTTGTAAATGGATGAAGCATATGAACCAGAAACATCAACGAGTGAAACAAGTAGTACATTAAGCACATCTACGAAATCCACTGCTAGTACATATGAACCAACCTTTAATACTCCGGAATTATCGCCATCCGAATTATTAGATATTGAAGAAGAAATGTATTACTTAATGGAAGAGTATATGAAACAAGAAATCATCAATATTTCTTCTCCTAATTTCTATAAAAATTTTATAAAAGATATTACGACTGAATTTTATGCGTATTGGTTAGATTGCGGAATTTGTCATGAAGATGATTATGATGATATAGAAGATATCGTAGAACAATTATTAGAAGTATATTTTGATATTTGCCAAATACCATTACGTTCAAATTATGATACTTGTACGACGAACAATATGGATAAACCATTTGAGATAATTACGAATAAAATTAATTATTTGAATTCTATTCCACAAGCAAAACAAAAATCTATCGAATGGTATACATTTCGCTACAATTTGATTACCGCCAGTAATTTATGGAAAGTATTTGCTTCAGAAGCACAACGTAATAGTCTAATATATGATAAATGTAAACCGTTGGATGCATTCAAGTCCGAACAACACAATACACATACACAAGGTACCTTGCATTGGGGAGTGAAATATGAACCAGTTTCTATCAATATATACGAACATATGTATCAAACCAAAGTGGGCGATTTTGGTTGTATTCCACATAAAACCTATAAATTTATAGGAGCATCGCCGGATGGAATCAATATAGACCCCAATAATATTGAAAAATATGGACGTATGGTTGAAATCAAAAATATTTTCAATCGCGAAATTACGGGTGTACCAAAACAAGAATATTGGATACAAACACAAATTCAAATGGAAACTTGTGATTTGGATGAATGTGATTTTGTCGAAACGCGCATAAAAGAATTTGAAAATTCTAACGCCTTTTATGAAGATACAACACATGAATATAAAGGCGTCATTTTATATTTCGTTCATCGTATGAATATGACGAACCAAGCCAATTTATCGGTCAATGAAATGAATACACCGGTATATAAATATATGCCATTGGACGTATCTTTAACCAATAATAAAGAAGAAATTGATACGTGGATTACCCAAACAAAAGAACGTCATTCAGAAGACCTTATTTTATTCAATACGATTTATTGGTATATGGATGAATTCTCATGTGTATTAATCAAACGTAATCCGCAATGGTTTGAAAGCGCTGTGCCAAGAATAAAAGAATTGTGGGATATTGTATTAAAAGAACGCGTAGAAGGATATTCGCATCGGGCGGCTAAGAAAAAAATAAAGCCAGAAGTAGTAGTACACGCCAACCCCGATGCGACTGATACTACACACATAATAAAAAATTTACCGTTGTCAAATCATATTTGTTTAGTGAAATTATCTAGTTAAAATTGTATGTCATATTTTATTTTTTACATAAACAAAAAACAATATAAATGGTATTTATTATATTATAATAATATTCAGATATTATTATAATGTCGTCACCTATCAAAGCATCTTTTTTATCACAGGATGACGAAATGTATGTAACTAAACGAAACGGGCAAAAAGAAATCGTCTCTTTTGATAAAATATTAACACGTATTAAAAAATTAGGTGCAGAAGCCAATATTAAATTAAATTATACCTCATTGGTAATGAAGGTGATCGACCAATTATATGATGGTATTTCTACTACAAAAATAGATGAATTAAGCGCGGAACAATGTGCTTCGATGGCATCTATACATCCAGATTATAATACACTCGCAGGTAGAATTGTAGTTTCAAATCATCATAAAAATACGCATGAATCATTTGTAGAAGTAATGAGCCAATTATATGAATATCACGATAAACATAATAAACCTTCTCCATTAATATCCAAAGAATTGTATTTTATAGTAAATTCCAACGAAGATGCATTAAATGAAATATGTGATTATTCTCGTGATTATTTGATTGATTATTTTGGTTTCAAAACCTTAGAACGAGCCTATCTAATGAAATTAAATAAGGTAATCATAGAGCGCCCACAGCATATGTGGCTGCGTGTAGCATTAGGAATACATGGAAATAATTTAGAAAAGGTCAGGGAAACATATGATATGATGTCTTTAAAATATTTTACACATGCTACTCCTACATTATTCAACGCTGGAACACCACACCCACAATTATCATCATGTTATTTGATTGCTATGGAGAATGATAGTATAGAAGGAATTTATAATACATTAAAAGATTGTGCTATGATTTCAAAATGGGCGGGTGGAATTGGATTACATATTCATAATGTTCGTGCGGCGGGTAGTCATATTCGTGGTACAAATGGTTTATCTAATGGAATTGTTCCCATGTTAAAAGTATTTAATAATACAGCCAAGTATGTCGATCAATGTTTACATCCTGAAACTATCATATATACTACACAAGGACCAACTCAAATACAAAATTGTAGCACAGGTGAAACAAAAATTTATAATATAAACGGCGAAAGTGAAGTGATACAAAATGTATTAGAACATTCATATAATGGCGAATTTTTAGAAATTGAAACCATGCATTCTATATTTCCTTTAAAAGTAACACCCGAACATCCAATGTACGTATTACGCAATCAACAAAAAGGGTTAAATTATAAAGTCATTCAAAACCGTTTGGAGAAAAACATTTCACAATTTGAATGGATTGATGCGAAAGAATTAGATGAAACAGATATGGTTGTATTTCCTATGCCAACCGAAGATAATGATATAAAACATATTACCGAAGACGATTGTTATGTGTATGGAATTATATTGGGAGATGGTTGTATGGATAATAATGATTCAAGTACTGGAAGAATCAGTTTACATACGATAAATAAATATCATATAAAAGAATTTATTATCAATTATTTTGAAAACAAATGTGTGAATTATAAAGTAACCGAAGATGAAAATACTACGGTGATCCGTTGGAATAGAACAATCCATTTACCATTCCGTTATAATGATTTTTATGATGAAACTAAAACCAAACGCGTGAATCATAAATGGTTGAATTTACCTATTCATAAATCTAAATTTATTTTGAAAGGGCTATTGGAAACGGACGGAACGAATGGTAAAGAATTAATGTTTGATAATACATCGTTAAATTTAATTGAATGTGTGCGTTTTATATGTATGAAAATGGGTGTTTTAACTAGCGGTTATGTTCGAGATAGAATTGGCGAATTTCATGAAACCGCCAAAGGAATCATTGAAAATAAGAAAATAAGTTATTGTTTAAGAATACCAAAAACTAAAGAAATATGTGATTTAATGGATGACGAATATAATGATAAACAGTTTTTCAAATTTTTCCGTTATAATAATTTCTTATTGTCGCGTATTCAAAGCGTTAAAAATACTACATACGAAGGAGTATTGTATGATTTACAAATGGAAAAAGAACATAATTATTTAATCCATAACGGATTAGTACATAATGGGGGCGGTAAGCGCAATGGTAGTTTCGCTATCTATTTGGAGCCATGGCACGCCGACATTGAAATGTTTTTACAAATGCGTAAAAATCACGGCGATGAAGAATTGAAAGCACGTGACCTGTTTTATGCTTTGTGGGTTCCCGATTTATTTATGGAACGCATCAAAACAGATGGAACATGGACCTTAATGTGTCCGGATGAATGCCCTGGATTATCGGATGTATATGGAGACGAATTTAAAGCATTATATACCAAATATGAAACTGCAGGAAAAGGTCGTAAAACAATGAAGGCACGTGATTTATGGTTTCAAGTATTAGACGCCCAAATGGAAACAGGTACCCCTTATTTATTATATAAAGATGCATGTAATAAAAAATCCAATCAACAGAACGTTGGTATCATTAAATCGTCAAATTTATGCGTTGCACCAGAAACTACTATTTTGACTGATAACGGACATATTGAAATTCAAACATTGGTTGGAAAGAAAGTAAATGTATGGAATGGTGAAGAATTCAGTGAGGTTGAAATATTTAAAACGGGTGAAAATCAAGAATTAATTGATGTATATACAAGCGATGGTTGTAAATTAACTTGTACCAAATATCATAAATTTTTTATTCAAAAATCAGAATCGGTTGAAATTGTACGTTCATCTCACCTTTCCATAGGCGATTCCATTATTGAATGGAAAAATATAGATGGTACAGTTCAACCTTCCGTAAAAATAGAAAAAATTATAGATAAAGGGCGTATAGATGATACTTATTGTTTTACAGAGCCAAAACGAAATGCTGGTATATTTAATGGTATTATAACATCACAATGTACCGAAATCCTGGAGTATTCTGACGAGAATGAGACTGCGGTTTGTAATTTAGCCAGTATTGCTTTGCCAACTTTTATAGACAATAATAATATGCCTCCTATATTTGACTATGAAAAATTGCACGAAATTACAAAAGTGGTTACTTATAATCTAAATCGTATTATTGATATTAATTTTTATCCTACTCCTAAAACAGAACGCAGTAATTTACGTCATCGCCCAATTGGTATAGGAGTTCAAGGATTAGCCGATGTATTTATGTTATTGAATGTGCCATTTCATAGTGAAGAAGCCAAAGTCATCAATCGTAAAATTTTTGAAACGATTTATCATGCTGCATTGGAACGTTCTATGGAAATCGCCAAAATTGAAGGACCGTATGAAACGTTTGAAGGTTCGCCTGCTAGTAAAGGTCTTTTACAATTTGATTTATGGAATATAAACCCATGTGAAAGTGAATCGCGATATGATTGGGATGGGTTAAAACAACAAATCATAAATCATGGTTTACGAAATTCATTATTGGTGGCTCCTATGCCAACTGCGTCCACTTCTCAAATATTAGGATTTAATGAATGTATTGAACCAATTACGAGTAATATTTATAATCGTCGTACATTGGCGGGCGAATTTATATTAGCCAATAAATATTTAATGAATGATTTGATTGAATTGGATTTATGGAATGAAAAAATTAAAAATAATATTATAGCAAATCATGGTAGTATCCAACATATAGAATTAATACCACAACACATTCGTGATAAATATAAAACAGTCTGGGAAATACCCATGCGTCATTTAATTGATATGGCAGCAGACAGAGGCGCATATATTTGTCAAAGTCAAAGTTTGAATTTATGGTTAGAAGATCCGAATTATTCTATGCTTACTTCTATGCATTTTTACTCATGGAGTAAAGGTTTAAAAACCGGAATTTATTATTTACGCAGAAGAGGACGACATCACGCCCAGCAATTTACGATTGAACCGGAAAAAAAGGAGACCGCCGGACAATTATATGAAGATGATGAAATATGTGAAATGTGTTCGGCATAGAACTATTCGTTATAGGTCAAATAGAAGTCATTTTCAAATAACATTTCAAACATACTAATACGTCCATCATTGAATTATGTAATCCAGTTGCTTCTTCATGAAATAAATGTTTATGTAGTTCGGATAATTTCGGCCATTTATTATACGTTTTTTTTTCTTTGGTAATTTCTTTTGTAGTTTCTGTATTGGTTGTCTGGTTACTGATTTGGACGGGTGGCGTTTCTTTTTCTACTTTTATCGCACATAATTTTATAGACGACATCATCGTACAAAAACTACGAATTCCCATATTTTGTTCGTATAATAAATTAAATATATTCATACAATACGGATATTTTCGATTGATTTCTTCTATATTTCTTTGTAAAGACACTTTTATCATGGTTTTATCAAAATCCACATTATGCCCGATAACACAAGCACATTTTGTATATTCTGTATAAAAAGCATCTAATGCTTCTACTATATCAATACCTTTTTTATCAACCATTTCACGAGTGATTCCCGTTAATTCAGTTATTTTTTCACTAATTATTATATCCGATGGAATTTTGATATAATAATCATGTTTTGATTCTATTTTTTTCAAAAGAGTATTATATAATACAAAACTCAACTGTAATATATAAGGATATTCATTCAAATACGGTTTTTCGCCATTTTTATGCATTTTCGGTAATAATCCGGTTGTTTCTACATCAAATACTAATATTCTATTTCGGTTTTCCATTTGTCTTGTTGTTATTTGAAATAATAATAATTGCAATCAGAACAAATCAATTTTATGACCGAAAAATTGATTTATTTTCTTTTTAAATAAATAAATAACAACCCATCATCGCTTACAATTATTATTAACAAACATGTCACTCGCTTCTTGGATGCAACCATATGAAGAATATATTGATCTTTCTTATTTGGCAATGAATCCTCATCCGAATGTTATTCCTTATTTGCAACAATATCCAGATATCATTGATTGGGAATATTTATCTACAAATCCAACAGCCATAGAATTATTAAAAGAAAATACCAATTGTATTAATTGGAAACAAATATGTTTAAATCCGCACCCCGAAGCAATAGAATTCGTCAAAGAACATTATAAGACATATTTAAAACGATGGACTGAAAAACGTAGACGAATTCCCTATGATTTAGTATTAAGTTGGGAAAATTTATCGCAAAACCCAAGTGCTGTCAAATTTTTAAAAAAAAATCCAGTATATACCTATTGGCATTGTCAAGAACCACCCTATGAACCAAATCAAGATGATTATGGGTACGAAAGTGAATATTTAAAAAATCTATATCCCGATAATGAAATCAATTGGGAATTTCTATCCGCCAATCCAAACGGCGTGAAATTATTAAAAAAAAATCGAGAAAAGATAGATTGGGATTGTTTATCCTGTAATATTAGTAAAAAAGCAATCAAATTATTAAAAAAAAATCCAGATAAAATCAATTGGTATTGGTTATCACAAAATCCCAGCGCGATTGAATTAATATTACAACATCGGGATATGGTAGATTGGCGACAATTATGTAAAAATCCGCATCCAGCAGCAGTAAAATTATTAGAAGAAAATTATATTGAAATTGATTGGTCGTATATGTCGGCGAACCCAAGCGCAATTTATTTATTAGAACAATATGCTTATAAAATAGATTGGCGTTGGTTATGTAAAAATCCGAATGGAGGTCAATTACTCGCTAACAATATTGAAACCCAATATGAAAAATTAGATTGGCAATGGTTATCCGAAAATCCTTGTATATTTATGGAATAGCCAGATAGAAATAAAATAGATAAAAAATATACACAAGTAACTATGTGTATATTTTTTATTTGTCGTTTATTTTTACTTCAAAAATGAAAAGGGAGTGTTTCTCCGAGGGATTCCCTGGATTCCCTGGATTTATATAAATATTACGTAAACTTTTATGCCCTACCCTTTTAAAAATTCTCAAAAAGAAACGCTGGAGGTTTTTGAAATTGGACATTTTAAAAATGTCCGAAAATGAAAAGGTGGACCAAAATGTTTACAAAAAAGTCATTTTACTCGGGGATGCTTTAAAATCCAAAAAAATACGCCATTTTTTGACTGCATAAATTTTCCATTTTTTTCATTCTATTTTTAGGGGTTTTTTTCATTGACAAATCTAGGGGTTTTTGTCAATCCATGCTATAAAAAACCCCAGACTGATATTTGAAACCAATATTTTATATTATAAAATAATGCTCTGTAACAGTTTCAAAATAAAATTATTTAGATTGTAATTTAAAACAAAATTTATATAAGCCGGTTGACAAATTTATCAATGAAAAAAACCCCTGACGATAAAAATGATAATTTAATCAAACAAATATAAATTTATAATGCAAAATGAATATGTTTTATAATAAGAAGGGAGGGAGCGTCCGAGGGAACCGTAGGTTCCCTGGATTTATATAAATATAACGTAAACTTTTATACCCTCCCTCTTAAAAAAATCTCAAAAAGAAATGCTGGAGGTTTTTGAAATTGGACATTTTAAAAATGTCCAAAAATGAAAAGGTGGACCAAAATGTTTACAAAAAAGTCATTTTACTCGGAGATGCTTTAAATACCAATAAAATGCGTCAAAAAATGACTGCATAATTTTTCCATTTTTGCGTTTTAAATTTAGGGGTTTTTTCGGTTGATAAATATATGGGTTTTTGTCAATCTGAATTACAAAAAAACCCCAGACTGAAAAATGAAAAACCATGTTTTGAATGTAAAATGTGTTACTTCCATACAGCGAATAAAAAAGATTTTGAACGACATGAAAAAACAAAAAAACATATAAATCGATTGACAAATTTGTCAATGAAAAAAACCCCTGACGATGAAAAAATATATAAATGTAAACAATGTGACCGTACATATAAGGATTATAGTGGATTATGGCGACATATTCAGAAATGTGATATTCCATCAGTAGAAACATCCGCTAATACTGATAAAAATACAAACGATGAATTATTGTTGGAATTAATTAAACAGAATAAAGAATTACAACAAATTTTGATAGATAAAACCGATGAATTCCAAAATACTGTAATAGAACAAAATAATAAAATTATAGAATTGACAAATAAACCAACTATTATAAATAATACGAACCAGCAATTTAATCTCAATATGTTTTTAAACGAGACATGTAAAGACGCATTGAATATAATGGATGTATTAAATTCGCTACAATTAAAAGTAGAAGATTTTGAAGAAACTGGACGATTAGGTTATGTAGAAGGAATTTCACGTATTATTATTAATTGTATTAAGGACATGGATGTAGAGAAACGTCCAATGCATTGTACGGATTTTAAACGTGAAACATTGTATATAAAAGATGAAAATATATGGACCAAAGAAGGGGTTGATAAAAATAATTTCAAAAAAATAGTAAAACGTGTAGCACAATTAAATTTATGTCAATTACCGAATTGGCAAAAGAAATATCCAGAAAGTGTAAAAGTAAATACCAAAGAAAACGATGAATATGTAAAATTATCTTTGGCAGCATTAGGCAGTAGAACGAATGAAGAAGAAGAAAAATTTATGAATAAAATAATGAAAAATGTTCTCAAAGAAGTAGTATTGGATAAAAAAAATATGATAAACTAAACGGATAACATTATAAAGGGAGGGATCATAGGGTAGAATCCCTTGGATTAGGTTCCCTGGATTAGGTTCCCTGGAGAAAATTGAACTTATTATTTACAATAAATTCAATCGTATTATTTCAGCACCATGGTTCTTACACGCAGTAAATCAAAGCAAGCATACAAGTCAAGTAATGTTAATAAACCAACCAAAATGGTAACTCGTTCGCAAAGTAAAAATAATAAACGACCAAATTATATGGAATTAGATATCGATATAGATTTTGATGAAGCCAGTAAAGCTTGGAATCAAAATAAAATAAAATTAGGTAATGGATGTTATCAATACAAAAAATAAAAATCAAACCTTAATATCATATATTTCATTCGCCACCGTTTTTAATCGGGAATGAAATAACCACATGGTTTCTATGTGTTCTTTTTTTATGATATTTAATAATGGATACTCTGATAAAAATTCATTTTGCATAATTGTATTAAAATCACTACCCACAATGGTGCGTAAATAAATATCGTGTAAATATATATCGATTTCTTTATCCAAATATTCATCCAATTCTTTGGCGCATTCGTTGACATTTTCATCAGTAACAACCCGCGGTTTTCGTATAGAACGACTAGACCCTTTAATAACACCCGTAACACTATCCTCATTATTATCTTGTCTATAATTATATAATGTCTCGGGCATGATTGCGTATACGTAATCGTCATTTAAACGCCTTAAATATTCCGCAAAAAACACATCACAACATTTGTTATCTAATATATCAGGATATGGCAATAACATATGTATAAATTTTTCTAATAGTTCATATTGAACGCAATAACACCAATATTCGCGCCGTCTTTCACGATGATTTATTCCATCATCGTTCTCATAAATACCGGCAAATTTTTTATTCGGATATCCAGCAATTTCATTTAATGAATGTACCACCGTTTTCAAATACGCTTCTACACGCTCTTTATGATATGTATCATCATCATCACAAAACATCACCCATTCATGTTTCGTTTTTAATAATTCTAATAATTGCTGCATATGACGCATTTGAGGAGTTTTTTGGGTTCTCACAATAATATTTATTTTTGGATTGTGTAGATGTATATTTTCAGAAAATATAATTCCAAATTGTTCTCGTAATTCGAGAGTTTCAAATGATATGCTTACATAGATAGATATAGATAGGGTTTGCCGTAATAAAGATTCTAAACATTCTATTAAATATTTTATTCTTTTTGGATTCGAAATATGAGATGCAACAATAATACATGCGGAATTTACGTCAAATGGTTTTGACATGACTAATATAATATAATACATTTTTTCTATTTTTTTTACATAATATATGTTTTTCCCAAAAAATATAGAATAAATAGTATATAATGTATAAATGTTCTCAAAAATAAGTTTCGTAACCGCATTTATTGATATTTATAAAGATACCCCATTTGACAATAAAACCATTGAATGGCGATGTAATAAATTTCGCGACATTGCCGCTATGGGATTTCCAATAATCATTTTTGTATGTAAAAATACTCTTCCGTATATAGAGATTTTGAAAACCGAATTTGAGAACCTTTACATATTGGAAGTTCTCAATATGGAAGATACATGGGTTTATAAAAATAGTGAATCTATGAATCTTTCATTGCCATATCATAGAAATATGTCAAAAGATACTCGAGAATATATGTATGTTATCAATTCCAAAGCCGAATTTTTATATAAAGCAGTAGAAGCAAACCCATGGAATTCGACACATTTCGCATGGATAGATTTTAGTATTTCTTATATTTTTAAGGAAGAAGAGAGAACCTTTGAATATTTAAACATATTCGCCCAACGCACGATAAACGATGAAACATGTCTACTTGTTCCGGGATGTTGGCGGGAAAAAATATCACTCACGGATACGGATTCTTATATAAATAACGTAGTTTGGCGATTTTGCGGCGGATTTTTATTGGGCGATGCAAATTCTATAAAGAAATTATTTGAATTATATAGAGAACATTTTGTTGCTTTTTTGAATACACATAAAACAATCGTATGGGAAGTGAATTTTTGGGCGTGGTTAGAAGCAAACGATTTTTGGACGCCTCGATGGTATGAAGCGGACCATAATGACAGTATCATACAAATACCCGCCGATATTTGTTGTAGGAATTTATCACTATCACCAGATCTACGTACGACTACCTATGAATATCCAGCGATAGAGAACTTTGGTCCGGGTTCTGCGTCCTATGTATATTTTAAAGGAGAACATTTATTAAATACCAGATATATAAATTATAGTATTTTAGAGAATGGATGTTATGATATTAAAGACCCGAAACATATAATTATAAGTAGAAATGTGTTCTCAAAGTTGAATGGGAATTTAGAACCTATAAAATTTATAGAAATGAAAGAAATAAATATCAGATTACCCTCTAAAAATTGTTATATTTATGGATTAGAAGATATACGTTTATATTCGGTGGGTGATACGTTGAAATTTATTGCGACGAACATTAATTTTTCACCCACAGGATATAATCGTATGTTGATAGGTGAATATGATATTATCGATCATACATTTAATAATTGTATTATAGCGAAACCACCATACGAAACCCATTGTGAAAAAAATTGGATTCCTTTACTCAAAAATGGAAAAGAATATTTTATATATAAATGGTTTCCGATGGAGATTGGCACGTTAAATGCGGAAAATGAGTTAGTCATTGAAATGAGATATCCTATAAAATCGCCGTGGTTTCATAAAGTGCGTGGTTCAAGTATTTTTGTTGATAATGGAGAACATTTTGTGGGGGTCGTCCATTTTAGTGAGGAAACTACACCACGTAGATATTATCATATGTTAGTTTCGTTGGATAAGGAAACATTCAAACCTTTGAAATATAGTGAAATATTTCATTTTCAGCATTTAGGAATAGAATTTTGTATAGGATTTACAATAAAAAATGGAGAATATGTGTTTTGGATTTCACAAATGGATAGAGAACCTTTAATGATATCTATATCCATAGATAAATTGAAATTAATGTATGATTTCAAAGGTGTATAATGTGTCATGGAGGTATAGTCATTATATTGAATGGTGTAAAAGCAATATTACTGTAAAAGAGAAAAAGTAATATTACAAAAATGGCTTCAAGTTAGAATCTCTATCTTTGGTTTCTCTACAAAGGAAGGGGTCCGATGGAAAAGGGAGGGGGCGTCCGGAGGAACCGTAGGTTCACTGGATCCCACGAAAAGGTCTTTGTCCGTTTTCTACGATCAAATCTCCAGGGATAATTAAAGGTGTTTTATCCATGATATCCAATGATTTCAATTGTTTAATAGATGGTACAATTTCGGGTTGCGGAGTTTCCAAATTGGTTGAACCAATACCGCGTAAATAAGATTCAATATCACAAAAATTATTAGATAAACTTGCCGAAGCAACTTTACCAGACAATAGCCCATCGCCCGGTAAATAATTTACGCTAGGTACACCATAAGAATGATAGGTATTATAATCGACTTGTGTTTGATTCGCTTTTTTTTCAGACGCATAATCGCCAGGAGTATTTTTATTTCTGGTAGATGCCATTATATTATATATTATATATATAATATTTATGTTAGTTTCTCTTTTAACTTATTATAATATTCATTCTCTTTATGAAAGACTCCTTTTACAAAACTACCTAAACAATGATGAAATAAATACAAATAATCATATGAAAGTAATACTGCCTGTCCGATATATTTATCGGTAGAGAACATACGTCCAGCGGCTAAATCATATAATTCATTAAATAATTCATCGTCTTTGGTAAAATCATATAATTTATCCATTCCAGCAGACATAGCGTCATCATCATACATTAATTCATCTCGGGTTTCTTCATCAATCTCATCTAATGCGGGATTATAATTTATTTTCATATAAAATAGTTTCCGAAGTATATTACGATAACTTAAATTATCATGATACTGGACTTCCATATCAAAATTATAATAATCCATAATGTATTGTATCATATAGAAACATATTTATATTATTTACGAACAATATAAATAACAGTCGGACTCTTATCAACGAACATATCGTGTCATTCAGATTCTGTTGCTATTATTTTATCATATTAAAAATCATTATCGCTTACACCTCCTCATTTTCTAAGTCTGCGAGAATTACGACGACCTTTTTTGGTTTTTCTGTTATTTCCTCCTCTAAATCTTTTCGTTCTTAATCCTTTTCTTGATTTTCTATTTTTACGTTTTCCGCCTTTTTTTTCTTCATTTTCTGTTTTTGGCGAAAAATATTCTTTTGTCGATTCAACCATATTATTTAAAGTTTCTCCGAATCCTTCTTCCTTAGGTTTTTGAATTTCATTATTGATATTTAAATCTTGTATTTCTTTTAATTCAGATTTAGGTGGAATAACAGTATCTGTATTTTCTTCTTGGTTGTCTTCAAAAGGTGATCCTTCTGGTTCGGCTTCAACAGGTGCTTCTGGTTCAGCTTCAACCACTGCTTCTGGTTCGGCTTCAACCACTGCTTCTGGTTCGGCTTCAACAGGTGATTCTGGTTCGGTTTCAACAGGTGCTTCTGGTTCAGCTTCAACTGGTGATTCTGGTTCAGCTGCAACAGGTGATTCTGGCACCTCTGGTTCGACTTCGACTGGTGCTGCGCTGCTAAGATCAACGCCTTGTAATATTTCAAGTGCGTCGTCTAATTTTTTAACATCGTCTTCTTTTTTTTGTTTAATTGCTTCAACTGCTTTAATTGCGTCTTCCATGTTTTCTATATAATATTATAATATTATAATATTATGCTAAATTAAATAATTTATTTTTCCCCATAATGTCTGGTAGAACTTCCACCACGGACCCAACCATCTAATGCGGCTTCTTGTACGTTAAACGCTGGATTTTTAACTCTTTCTTCCATTTGTGAATCAGTTGGATACATGGCATAATTACTAAATGATTGTTCCATAATAGTTGAAACACTCTTTTTATCGCTAACAATTTCTCCTTGTTGCAATTGACTTTCTAATGCGGGGTCACAACTACCTCTTCCTAAATATGGAACAGTTGCAAATGGACGTTGAAATAAGGTAAGTTTCTCTAAAGGTCTTTCGGCTTCAGTTTTTAAAGTTAAAAAGGAATGAGCGTCAATCACTGAACCAGCAATGCCAGTGCCGCTTACCATTAATGTAGGATGTGAAGTAGCAAATTTGACCTGACTATCGGTGGTTTTGTCGCTAAAAAAATCAGAAAGCATATAATTGGCAAAGCGTGTATTATATAAATTTCTTTGGGTATTATCAGTAGCATCTAAACCGATGCGTCCCATATTGTTAAATGTGTATGAACTTTGTGTTGTCATCGTAATATGTTATAATATATTATAAGAATACTTTATTTTTATAAACCTCTAAATAATATTGCCCTTAATAGTTATTGTATCGCGCTAAATTACGGGCGCATGCGAATTGATTACCTTCTTTACATGAAATCATACTACCATAACAAAATTCAGCAAATGCTTGTTGGTCGTTCGGAATCGTGGTATTTGGATTACTATTAAACGGCATTAATGATTGTTCGAATACAAATTGGTCTCCTAAATCTTTAAATAATTTATCAGAAATATCCGGTTGGTCGGGGTTCGCTTGACTGACTAATTTTTTTGCTTGAGCTAAAATTTCATTATTGGTATTCTTATTGAAAGCTGGAGGAGCAGGTTTTTTATTAGGATTATAATCATAATCCGTAATTAAAACATTACTAAATGGATTACTTGAGGATGGTCCATCAAATACTTCGGGTGATATTGTTTTACCTTGGGAGTTTAAATAGGCGGTTGCAGGACTATCATAGTTCTCCATATTTTCTAAATTTAATCTTTTCGTTTCTTTTCTTTGACGACTTTGTTCTCCATAATAATGATAAATGAATATAGCAGCTAATGTAATGACTAACGATATTAAAATACTAGTACGATTCGTAACTATAAAACTAACAACAAATAAAATAATCACCAAACGGGTAATTGCATTTAATTTTTGGTTTAAAGACATTGACTCAACCGGAAAAAATTCTAAAATGTATTTACTATCAAATAAAGCATTTGGATTATCACTCCAAAATTCAATAGTATCTTTTGGTTCGGATATATTTTTTGGAATTGTAGTAGGTGGTTCAGGAGTTATATTATTTTCAGTTGAATGGTCGTTCTCCATATGTTGTTGAATTTTACTTTCTGTTTTATTGTACTCCATTTATATATATTTTATATTATATAATTACTAAATATAATATAACTAATTACCTCGCCGAAATTTAATACATTTTTCATCTACTTCTAAACTTTCGCATTTTTCGGTTTGTGGAACAATACGTAATATACATTTTGATTTTTCACCATAAAGTGGCTCCGTACAACCCTTTTCTTTTTTTTCCAATTTTTTAACGGTGGTTCGTTTTTTCATTTCCTTTATGGATTTAGTACACCGAGAACGGAAATGTTCGTATCTCTCTTTCACTTGTTCGTAAGTTAAACGTGATTTTTTACCCAACATATCATTTATTAATTCGTGTAAATCATATATATATTTCGAAAACGTAGCACGGGATTTCATATGAGACAATTTCAGTGGTAATTTCTGTAAATTTTTACAAAGATTGTTGCGGCATTTACCACAAGGCAACACGTATTTTAAAGATAATATGAAATTTCGATATCGTTCTTTCTCAGCGCATGATGGATTGACGGGATAATTAAAACTCATCGTATGTAAATAATGCCACATACTTGGACCCCAAACGCTCGTAAGCATTCCATCATTACTTTGGTAATCATTCTCAGAATAAACGCTTTGAATCGGTAAAGATAAATCAGGGGGAGTTTTCCTTAATGATTTTTTGTGTTTTCTAGTTTTATTATTGTTTGTCATATTTCGCTTAAAATAGATGGAGAAAATTAGTTTACGATAAAAAATAATTCAATTCTGTTTTATCTGGACCATTTACATGAACGAACATGGGTGAACGTTTACTATAAGTCGCTTTTCTTCCATCCCATTCAATCTTATTTACATCAATCCCTGCCGTATTTAAAAAGATTGAATTAAAATAATCTAAGGTAATTAAATCAGGACGTTTTAAAAATACATTCGTCCAATATCGTTGGTCGTCATCTACGTCATTATAATTATAACCAACCATACATTCTTGTAACGCCCAAACATAACCAATATAAAGACCACTATTTAAATAAGGAAATTCTATATTTTTATAACAGTATTCATTTGCTCTTTCTGGGTCTGGACTACATATTTTTTCGGCTCCAAAGACAATGGGTTTATTGAATTCCTTAAACCTATGTATTATTTCGTCATGATTACCGCAATATATCACATCATATGCGTCTGTAAATAATATAATATCATTAAAATCAACCGCACCATTCCAAATATAATAATAAACCTCTTTTAATTTTAATCCGAAATTTGCATTGGCTTGCCAGCCAATATAACGGTTTTCTTTTTCTGCCAAAATAGATATTTTTTCACCTTGTCTTTTAATACGTGTTTTCATAAGTTCTAATATTTGATGGGGTTTAGTCGCAATCGTAATATGGTGAAAACGGTTATCTTCTTTAAACATTCAAGAATGATTACACTATAGAATATATTATAGAATAATATTTAGTTAGTTTAAAGTTATATTATATTTTATAATAATAATATATAATAAAAATGGCATCTTTTTATGAAGTAGTAAATAGAATTCTTAGACCATACTATACCTATATTTTAATTACCGTATTATTAATTGTTTTTTTATTAGGAGCATATTATGCTTATACCAATTTTTATACCAAAAAAATGGAAAACAAAAACAATAAATTCTCAGATGTAGCAAATGCTAACACCCGTTCGAATGAAGTCATTATTTATTTTTTCAACGTTGATTGGTGCCCTCATTGTAAAACCGCAAAACCTGAATGGGAAAAATTCGCAAAACTATATGATGGCAAACCAAAAGGTGAATATGTAATCAAATGTATAAATTATAATTGTACGGATGAAACATCAGAAGTGACGCAAACCATCAATAAATACAATATAGATTCATACCCTACGATTAAAATGTTGAAAGATAACCAAACGATAGATTTCGACGCCAAAATAACCAGAGATCATTTAGAACAATTTGTAGAAACTATGATATAATTTTATCTAGATATTCACTGCCTTTTTGTATTAATTCTAATCTCTTCTCCATAGAAGAAGCAGTTTCATAAATATCATAGATAGATAACGGCGGACAATTCACAATGGCTTCTTTATAAATTTGTTGTCCTTCATTTTTGTTTAATATTTTGCTAATTGTTTTATACAAAATATTTAATATATAGTCAAACAAAGTAGATTTGTCATTGATATTACTGGAACTATCAAATATAGATGAACGACACATTCCAAAAATTTCATTCGGTTTCGCGCCATTTTCAATGCACTGTTTTACAGGATAATTTGCCATAAATCCTCCATCACAAAAACACATATTGTCTTTTATAATGGGTTGAAATAATATCGGTAAGCAACAAGAACAATATACCGCATCTATGACAAACCAATCCGGATGTGTTTTATAAGAAATATCCACCAAATCATAGGTATTAATATCCACGGTCATAATATGCATTTCAATCTTCGTAATTTCATAAAACTCTTTCATTGTAACATTGATATCAATATCTTTTCCTTTAAATAAAGGCGAAAACGTATGTTCCATGATTTTTTTATCCAATATGCCTTTATTATGAAACGCATATAAGAATGAATCAATTGATAATTTATATACATTTTGCCAAGGTCTTTTTATAATAAAATCATCCAATGTATCCCACTCATAATGTAAAGCAATAAATACGGAGATAATAGAGCCAACCGATGTTCCATATATAGTTTCTATGTTACTTATATCCCATAACCCTCTTTTATTGGTTTCACGCAATAGACCATAAAATGAGAACCCGACTACACCACCTCCCGATAAAACCAAATGTTTTATAATGTTCTCGGTTGGTGTAATGTTCTCAATATTTGTTGTTGTTTCTATATTTTCATTTTTCAAATCCATTTCTAATAAAAATGAGTATTTTACATTTATATTTTTTCTATGAAATAATATAATGTCATCCTTTCTGTTTATAAATGACGAAGAAAGCAATGGAAACGTAAATATTGATGAATTATATTCACGTAAGCAACAACGTGATTTAAAACAGATTACTATATTCAATAAATTATTGGGTCGTATTCATAAACGCATTACCTTTACTGGAAAAAATAAAATGAATGATAAACATATATGGTTTATTGTTCCGGAATATATTTTTGGAGAACCCGTGTATGATAAAGGTGATTGTATAGGTTATTTAGTAACAAAATTAGAAAAAAATGGATTTCATGTTAAATACGTACACCCAAATGCATTATTTATATCGTGGCAAAATTGGGTACCATCTTATGTGAGAACTGAAATAAAGAAAAAAACTGGGATAGTCATTAATGAAAAAGGTGAGGTGGTTTCCAAAGAAGAGAAAAAAGAGGAAGATATGAATAGTAAATTATTCAATGATAAACAAAATCCACCAACCGCACAAAAAGAACAAAAGCAATATACACCTATCGGACAATATAAACCAACCGGCAATTTAATTTATAATGACGAAATGTTTGAAAAATTGGAAAAGAAGGTGAGTTTCCGACCATAAATAAGAAAAATTGAAATTGGCATATGTAGAAAATAAATATACAAAAGTGATGCAAAAACTAATTATCGGGACCCCACATTATACAGGTGAAAAAATACGAATACGCGTTAAAATAAATAAAATTATATCAAATAAAGATGTAGGAGAAAATATGCTTTCTATTGAAGCGAATATGAAAGTTCCGTCTGAAACACATAAGAATTATGAAAATACAAAAACAAAAAAGAAAAAAACGAATTTGAACGCAATCGATAAATCCGCCTTATGGGAAATATTTGATAAAGATAAAAAAACGTTATTAGACTCATCTACTGATAACACCGCCGACCAAAAACTGGAATGTGTTTATAGTAAAGAGTTGGATTTGTGTAATTATTGTAATTCGTCATTGATTATTATGGAAGATGGGTTTCCTACATGCACAAATATAAATTGCGGTATTATTAATCGTGATGTTTTAGATTATTCACCTGAATGGAGATTTTATGGAAATGATGATAAAAATGCGAATGACCCCACCCGTTGTGGAAATCCGATAAATCCGTTATTGGTAGAATCGTCATTTGGTTGTAAAGTATTATGTACGAGTAGTTCCTCTTATGAAATGAAAAAAATACGTAAATGGGCGGAGTGGCAATCCATGCCTCATAAAGAAAAGGCATTGTATGATGAATTTCAATTTATCACTACGATGGCGCAAAACGCAGGTATTCCAAAAATATTTATAGACGATGCCATCATTATTCATAAAGATATTTCAGAACAAAAAATGTTTCGTGGTATGAATAGAGATGGTATAAAAGCCGCATCTATCTATATATCATGCCGTTTAAATGGATGTCCTAGAACACCCCATGAAATTGCGGAAATATTCAAATTGGATAAAACAAGTGCTACCAATGGTTGTTCTATGGCGGTGAATATATTACATAATATAGAACGCAATGTAGAAACGTCGCAACAAAGTGATTTATGTGTTACATTACCTAGTTCATTCATTGAAAGATATTGTAGTAAATTAGGCTTTAATACCGAATTAACTATGTTGGCAAAATTCGTAACCAGCAAAGTAGAAAACAATAATATTATTACGGATAATATACCACATGCGATTGCGGCGGGAATTATATATTTCGTAGCCCAAAATTGTAATATGAACGTAAATAAATTGGAAATAAAAGCAGTATGCGGGGTGAGTGAAGTGACTATAAACAAATGCTATAAAAAATTGGAATTAATAAAGGAAAGTTTAATACCGCAAAGAATTTTAGATAAATATTTATAGATTCTGGCTAAAGATTTAGTAAAAATACGTGAATTATATTGTACGATTATACTATATAATTTTTTAATGGAAAATGATACTTCATCTGTAGATGTAAACACAATGGATACAAATATAAATACAAATGAAAATATAACCTTTGAAATTAATAACTCCGAAGAATGTACGTGCGATAAAAATGACCCTACTATAAAACATGGACCGTTATGTCCGGGTGCGCCTCGTCCAGATTTGTCAAATAATGAAATCCCTGCCTCACCCAACATTCCATCACTTATATTTATTATTCCTTATCGTGATAGAGAACAGCAAATGTTATTTTTCAAAAGACAAATGGCATATGTCTTAGAGGATTATAATAAAGATGATTATCGTATATTTTTCGTTCATCAAACCGATAAACGCGAATTCAACCGGGGAGCAATGAAAAATATTGGATATATGGCTGTTTGTGATATGTATCCAGATGATTATAAAAATATTACATTAGTATTTAATGACGTAGATACAATGCCATATACCAAAAATTTTTTAAATTATAAAACAACTACAGGCGTTGTAAAACATTTTTACGGTCATAAACATGTTTTGGGTGGTATCGTATCCATCACTGCTGGCGATTTTGAAAAAATACGCGGATTTCCAAATTTTTGGGCGTGGGGGTATGAAGATAATTTATTACAAAAACGCGTTTTACAACATGGTTTACGTATTGATAGAAGCCAATTTTATAATATTATGGATAAGAATATTATGCATTTATTTGACGGATTAGAACGTATTGTAAATAAAACCGAATTTGATAATTATATTCAGAATACTACGGAGGGTTGGCATTCTATTCGTAATTTAAAATATTCAGTCAATGAAACAACTGGATTTATTGACGTAGTAACATTTGATACACCGCGCGTTGCAAATTCAGCTGAAAATAAAGTACATGATTTACGAAATGGTAATCGACCATTCCCCGGTAATTATAGTAATCGAAAACCCGCCAGAATGGGAATGATAATATAGCCATTTTTCTAGTTATACCGGATAAGATTCTATAATTTTATACGTAATACCAATTTCATCATGTGTTTCCCAAATTCCAGATAATTTTACAATATATTTTATATTATAATTACTGCATTTTTTTGAATTGTCTGAATAATCTTTGTATATTTTTAAATTGCCGGAATATAATTGTTTGGTTAATAAACAAACCGTTTTTTTCTCTATTTTGTTGATTTGTTTATAATATTCAATGATACGATATTCTATTTTGGATAATTCTTGGACTAATGGCATATTATTTACGCTGGAAGGATAAAACTTCATAATATTTTTATTTACTATTTTTTCAATATGTTGTATTTCAATTGGAAAATAGAAATATATACTATTCAAACTAATAAATGCATTTGTATATATTATTTTGGAAAATGTACCATCCATAATAATATTTCTCTTGTTCTCTAAAAAAATAATATTACTTAATTGGAAATTTGATATATCTAAAACTATATTCATTTTATACGTTACATACTATACGAAATATTATTTAACCTGTTTTATAGAAAAAGATTATTTATTGAAACATATGTTATTTACTTGATTCCAAGTACAATTACTATTTTTTTTACAGCCGTTTTTATCAAAATTAGTACAAGAAACTATATTCGTACATAAATTACTATTCCTATTCCAATTACAATAACTATTTATAGAACATTCATTTTTGTCAAACAATATACATTGTGTCGCATTCAATACGGGTGGCATAGTTATATTATTTGCATCTCCATAATATTTATACTTTGGTTGTTCCGGTAAATTCATAGATTCTTTATATGCAAAAGTTTTTATGAGAATAGCCCCCATGAATAAAAGAAAAAGAAGTGATACTAAATTGTATTTAGTTAATAATTGATTTATAGAAAATTTCATATTATATAATATATATAGTAATATATAATAATGTTAACAAAATATAATACGAATAAAGATATTTCATTTTCCTGGAAAGGTAAAACATTTAATCAAGTTACCAGTTTAATAAAAAAAAATTCGAGTGTATCAACCGATACATTTGACCGTTCTAGTTATTTTTTACCTACACCATTGAAAATTTATAGACGAGAGATTGTTACAAGTTCAGATACTACATGTGCTTCCAAAATATCATCTAGTATTGATTTATTGAATATGCCAGGTGGTTCTATTGTAAATTCTTCTTCTTCTACAAATAAAGATTTACCAAACAATTTAGATATAAATCTAACCACCAATCAATATGAACTTGGTAAATGTAATACATCAACAAATTGTAACAACCCACAATATAATGCTTTACGTCGTGTAAGAAGTTCAGGAATTATTAAAAAACAATTTGATATTTCAAAAAACAATGATACATATTGTACGTCTACAAATCAATATTTAGTCAGTCGTAATAGAAGTTTTAGTCAAAATCAATATAATTATATTCGTTATGGAGATTCTACTACGAAACCCGGTGATAACGCATCTATCGATAATATTTATTCCGGAAATGGAATCAATCATTGTCATAAACATCAGATTGTTACCGATACATCCTTTGGATATCAATGGTTAGACACAAATTATTACACCGTTTCTATTCCAACAGGTTATTATACATTAGAAGATATTAGAACCATTTTTATAAATACAATGACCACAAATAAACATTATTTTGTTGATAATAAAAATAATAACGCTTATTTGTTAAATATGTCCTTCAATAATTCTACCAACAAAGTAGAATTACAAACATTATTGACAAATAGAGGAACCACATTTACGAGTGAAAACTATTCCATGCCATTAGATGAATATAATGTACCAATCACCGAATGGGATTATTTAACGAACAATGATAGTGATTATATTTCTTTGATGCCGGGTTTTAAAATACATGACAATGATTTCACAGAGGCAATCGGATTTAGCGCTGGAAATTACCCATCTGATATCATTACCATTGACGGTTCTGGAAATAATTCACAAACATATACTGAAGATCAAAATTTTACTTCCTTCAGTATTCCTGGTGCGAAACCAACATATGTTCCAGTATATTATAAACCAAATAATCCACAGTTTGCAGTACAAGGTGCGGTAGATGCCAGCACTAGAACTGCACGTAATCGTTATAATGCGATTACCAATAATACTGCGATTTATAATAATGCGTATGGATTATCTGTAGCAAATGCATTGGCATATGGTGTTCCACAAGGAGGTTATACATGGAAGGAAAAAATAGGTTATCCTTTGAAACAAACACCCGTATTTTCAAAATATTCAGATGAAATGAAAAAATGTGACGTTGTCAAGATTTCAGGAGTATAAACAAATAATTTATTATCACATATAATAAATTATCTATATATGCATAGAGTCAAAAGTATATTCATTATCAAGGGAGGGTTCGTCCAAGGGAACCGTAGGTTCCCTGGATTCCCTGGAATCATCCCCAAATACCACCCCATCAAGTAGGGAGGGTTCGTCCAAGGGAACCGTAGGTTCCCTGGGTTCCCTGGATTCCCTGGAATCATCTCCAAATATCACCTCTTCATCAAGTAGGGAGGGTTCGTCCAAGGGAACCGTAGGTTCC
>Ga0214923_10001237_pt1 | contig 36796 bp, 35 predicted proteins | sample LL1510_MetaG_FD_177993 | JGI IMG/M metagenome (GOLD analysis project Ga0214923, IMG submission 177993) | Freshwater microbial communities from Lake Lanier, Atlanta, Georgia, United States - LL-1510 | ecosystem: Environmental > Aquatic > Freshwater > Lake | place: USA: Georgia | collected...
AATGATAATGATGATGATAATGATAATGATAATGATAATGATAATGATAATGATAATGATAATGATAATGATAATGATAATGATAATGATGATAATAATGATAATAATGATGATAATAATGATAATAATGATAATAATGATAATAATGAAGACAATGAAGACAATGAAGACAATGAAGACAATGAAGACAATGAAGACAATGAAGACAATGAAGACAATGAAGACAATGAAGACAATGAAGACAATGAAGACAATGAAGACAATAAAAATAAATAAAAAAAATATATTTTATAATAAAATATTAATATGTGTATCAAAATAATTTTTTGATGGAGTTTCTGTTAATACACTATTTGCTCTTAATTAATTCCAGTTTAAACCGACAAACCAATTAAGACTCCTTTAACTTTTAATTATTTTCCTAAATGTGTAAAGGATATCTATATAATTCAGTTTATATGATTTTATCATCATATATTACATATTTTTTTATAAATTATATGGTAAAAATATCTCATCCCAAACTTTATTATAATATAAATTTGGATTAATTGTATAAAAATAATTTTGTTTATATTTTTTTATTAATAATTTAATTTCTCTTAATGTTTCAAAATAATATTTATTATCATATTTTTTTAATCTATTTTCTACTACACAATCTTGATCTTTTTTATAACATAATATTGGTAATCTAGTTAATATGCCTAAAGTTAATGTATAACTATATGTTTCAGACCAAATAGATAATTCTAATAATAAATTTGGTTTATATTTTATTAATAATTTATTAAAATCACCAATTGTTTTATAAAATTCAGATTTTATATTTGGAAAATCTACATTTCCAAAAACTATAAATTCTATATTTTTATATTGTTTAAAAAATAAATATATTTTCTGTAATATTTCGGAACCTTTTACGTTATTAATTCCACCTATAATTCCAATAATAACCTTATTATTATTTGTCTTTATTTTTTCTAAACTATATCTAAAATCAGGTAAATTTGTCACAATTATTGAATTATTTTTATCAATAAATTTATGAAATATATTTAAATTTTTTATATTTTGTGTTATTATTCTATTAAATTTATTTATATCTAATTTTTCTGTAATAATATTATTATTGATAAATTCTTTATCATTAATATCATTAAATAAATTTTGTGGATTTTTAAATATTAAAGAATGATCATGTGTTAATGTTATAATTTCTATATTTAATTCAAATAATTTATTTATAAATTCGTAAGAAAAACCTAAAATATGATTAACAAATATTTTTGTTATTTTAATTTTATTATTTATAAATAAATCAATTATTGTATTTTCTGTATATTTTTCTGTTAATATTTTTTCGTCATTAAGTGTTATTAATATATCATCACTATTTTCTGTTTTACGTATTATCATAAAATTATTAAATAATTTATATCTTAATAAAATTGTATTTAGGAATACTGCTGTACCTCCATCATATTTATTAAAATCAATAATTAATATAAATGATTTTATATCATCTATATCATTTATTTTTATCATTTTTTGAATGTTTAAAGAATCTGGTATAATATTTATATTTTTATAATTTATATATCTATCATCATCTAATGATTTATATTTTATTAAATTATTATAATTTATTTTATTAATATATCTATTTTTTTTAAATTTATATAATATTAATTTCATTATATTTATATTTTCTTCTTCTATTTGTGTATTTGTTTCTGATATTATTTCCGGTTGTGTTTCTGATTTTATTTCTGATTTTATTTCTGATTTTATTTCTGATTGTGTTTCTGATTTTATTTCTGATTTTATTTCTGATTTTGTTTCTAATTGTGTTTCTTCTTTTATTTCTTCTTTTATTTCTTCTTTTATTTCTTCTTTTATTTCTTCTTTTATTTCTTCTTTTATTTCTGTGTGTGTTTCTTCTTTTATTTCTGATTGTGTTTCTGATTTTATTTCTGATTTTATTTCTGATTTTATTTCTGGTTGTATTTCTGGTTGTGTTTCTGATTGTGATAATATATTTATTGGCAGTATATTTTGTTCTAAAAATTTTTCAAGAATTATTTTACTGATTTCATTTTTTTTATATATTTTTTTATGTATGTTTATATAATGTGATTTTTTATATTTCTTATTAGTTATGTGATTATTTTTTATACGTTTTATAAATTTATTAGTTTTTATGTCATAAATAAGTTGTACTTTAATATTTTTTTTATTACTTTTATTTTTTTTATATTTTATGATATTTTTTATTTTAATATTATCATAATATTTTTTAGCATTCTTAATAAAATTTATAATAAAACAAAAATATGATTTAATATATCCATAAAATTCTTCAGAATTCTTTGCAAATAAAAAATCAATAAATATTTTTTCTTCATATGATAATTCTTTTAAACAATCAGATTTTATAAATAAAATATTTTCATTATCATTTATATATTCTTTTCCAATTAATGTATCAATGTCTGAACCAATTAATAATATTTTATTATTATTTTTAAAACTTATTTTTTTTAATAAATATGATATCGGATTTTCTACATTATCATTTATATTTTTAGTATTAATTTTATTAAATTCTTTAACATATTGTATTGTATTATAATTAAAATTTTGATTATTATTTGCATCTTCTACGATATTAATAGATTTTTTAAATTCCAAATTAATTTTATTATATTTTTCCATTACTTTATTTGTTGGCATTATTTTATCATAAATTTTATCATCTATTATATTTATTTTATTAATCACGAAATTATGAAATTCTTGTAAAAATATATAATTTTCTGATATTTCATTAATTTGATCAAATATATTTTTATTTTTATTTTTATCAAAATATTTATTAAGTTTTATAGTACATCTGCGATTAAATGAATTATTATCGTTAATATTTGATTTTATATCATTATAATTAATATATAATTTGTAATCTTTTAGAAATAAATCATCAAACAACTGATTAAAATCTATAAATTTAAATAAATTATTATTATCTCTAATAGTTGAATATCTGAATGAAAAATTTAAATTATAATTAAGACAAAAATTTATACCCCAAAAAATATCACACATTTGATTACATAAACTATTATTTGTATCAAATATTATTATTTTTTTTATATTTTTCATATATTATAATATTATAATATACTTAATCTAATTTTATCATAAACAACAATTTACAAATCTTATTTTTCTTCTTCTTTTTCTTTTTCTTTTTTATTATATAGATTATCATATAGATTATCATATATATCAAGTAGATCTCTAAATTTATTTTTATGATAATTTTGAAGTAATTTGATTATAATATTTTTGTGAATATTTTTAGAAAAGTTATCTTTGTTAATATATTCATATAATTTATATAAAATACAATTTAATATATAATTATTATATTCATATATTTCCAATATAATTATAATATCATTATGATTTAATAATTCATCATCATATATTTTTTGTATAAATTCATAGATATTTTTTATCTTATTCTCATCATTTAATTTATTTATATATCTATCAACATGTTTTGAATTTAATTGTCTATAATCACTATTTGACTTATAATCCGAAAAATTGTCTATAATTGTTCCGATCATTCCAATTATTTTTCGTTGTTCATCTTTTTGTATTTGTTTTATTTGATTATAATTCTTTTTATAAATAATATTTGTAATTAAATTATTATAATTATCTAATATAGTTTGAAAAGTATTATTTTTATTAAAAACACAATCATTTTTTATACCTTCATTTATTGATTCAATTATGTCTTTCATTTCCTGATCAGATAAATTATTGTATTCAATTATTAACATTTTTGTATCTAATAATATTTTCTGATATTCGTCATCAAAATCTGAATAATTATATTTATTATTATTAATATTTAATCCAAATTTATTATCACAAAATAATTCTATAGAATTTATACGATGTTGACCATCTAATATATATTTTTTATTATTTTTTTTATTAAGGATTATATTACCAGTTGGTTTATTTTGTAATAAAGATAATATAAATTTTTCATTTTGTTCAGGTAACCATTCTTTTTCCCTTTGTGATTCGGGTATTGCAAATATATTTTTTTTTGTAATTTCATATATGTATTTAACATCAACATTATCTATATCACAATTATCATATCGTTTAATATCAGTTAAATGATTTATTGGTGTTTTAATACGAAATCTGTTTAACACATCTTTATCTTTTTTATCTTTTATATCTTTTTCTAGATTAATTAAAGGATATTGCATTTTTTGTTATATTAATATTAATATAATAAATAATGTTTTTGTGTAAAAAAATCAATTTTTAAATTATTATGTATTGTATATATGATTAAATTATATACAATGGTAAAAAATGAAGAATGATATAATTTAATATATGTATAGAAAAAGATGATTATATATAAAAAGATTCATATATGACATGATACTATGATATCAAACTTGTTAGTAATAATATTTAAATTTTTATTTTTATCAATATAATCAATATAATTAATATATTGATTATATTATTTATTTTATTTATATTTGTTGCTCTATTTATTAATTTCTTTTTATTTAAAACATCAAAATATTCTACATTTATTGTTATCCTTTAACCGGTTTTAAAATATATAAACAGTATTAGAAATGTTAAATGTGAATGGTGTTAAAACACCAATAAACCATTTAACAGATAATGATTAATTAAAAAATCATCAGGAAATAGTTTTATAAACCATCGTTAATATTTTTTATAATAAATTAATATCAAATTCTTCTGAAAATATTATATCTAATATTATTAATTATAATAATTTATATAAAAATAAATTATATATATAATATATTATGAATCATATTACTATTAATAATTTATTTGATTATATTGATAATGATGTTAATTATACTAATTTTTATTATTATATTGGAAACAATGTAGAAAATACACTCATAGTTTTGGGCATTGTAAATGATAAAATTATTACTTATTCTAATGAATGGTTATATTTAATAAAAACTTATTATGAAAATAAACAAGCTCTTGATGTATATAATAATATTGTAAATTGTTATTATACTATAAATAATTTATCAAATAAAATAAATTATGTACCAGATGATGTGGTAATTCTAATATCTTCTTTTTCTACAGGTACAGCTCATGGATATACATTTATTTTATATGCAATAGATAAATATTTAACTGATTATAAACATAAAAAAGTTTTAATTTTTAATAATTCACAACAAGGAATTTTAGATTTAATTAATCATGCAATACCAAATGAAAAAATAATTTCGATAACAAATAATCAAGTTTATAAAATTAATAAAGGATTATTCATTCCAAATATTTATCATGTTTGGTGTAATAATACAAAGAATATTGCGACCAATATAATTAAAAAAATATTTTATATCGAAAATTATGAAAAATATACACATTTATTATATAAAAATTTATGTATAATAAAAAATACTACTACAACTAATATTACAAATTTTTTTACAGTTACATATGAAAATTCACAAAAATATGCAGATGAAAATAATTGTATTTTAATAAATCCAACTGATTTTAATGAAGTCGATTTAATAAATATTTTATTCAGATGTAAAAAATTTCATGTAACATGGGGGACATCATATCAAAAAAATTATATATATTTATCAGAAATATGTGAAAAAATAATTTGTCTTTATCCACATAATTTTGTACATGAATACACAGATATATATTTTGATGATAAAACTGATGTATATTCTGTTACTAATACATTACAAAAAATAAAAAAATTAAATAAAAAAAATAATGATAATTTTGATTGGGAAACATATTTAGATAATTATGAAGATCTTAGAAATGCTGGAATTAATACACAAGAATTAGCTTTACAACATTGGTATAATTGTGGTAGCAATGAAGGTAGAACTGATCAAAATTTAAATAATGATTTTGATTGGAAAACTTATCTGGATAATTATCAAGATCTCAGAAATGCCGGTATTAATACAAGAAAATTAGCTTTACAACATTGGAATAATTTTGGTAGAAATGAAGGTAGAACTGATAAAAAATAAGTTTTTAATAAAATATTTTTTTATTTAATATAATATATGTCAAATATTAATTTTGATTGGGAAACATATTTAGATAATTATGCAGATCTCAGAAATGCTGGAATTAATACACAAGAATTAGCTCTACAACATTGGAATGACTTTGGTAAGAATGAAGATAGAACAGATAAAGATATTAATTTTGATTGGGAAACTTATTTAGATAATTATGAAGATCTTAGAAATGCTGGAATTAATACACAAGAATTAGCTTTACATCATTGGTATAATTATGGTAAAAATGAAGGTAGAACAGATAAAGATATTAATTTTGATTGGGAAACTTATTTAGATAATTATGAAGATCTTAGAAATGCTGGAATTAATACACAAGAATTAGTTTTACATCATTGGTATAATTATGGTAAAAATGAAGGTAGAACAGATAAAGATATTAATTTTGATTGGGAAACTTATTTAGATAATTATGAAGATCTTAGAAATGCTGGAATTAATTCAAAAGAATTAGCTATTCAACATTGGAATGACTTTGGTAAGAATGAAGGTAGAATTAATAAAATTATAAATAATGATTATGATTATGATTTTGATTTTGATTCGAAAGGTTATCTTGACAATTATAAAGATCTGGTTGATGTAGGTATTAATACCTATGAATCAGCATTACAACATTGGAAAAATCATGGAAAACATGAAGGAAGAATATCTATAAAATTTTCAGATTTTATTTCTAAAAAAGATTATAATATTATATTAGATGAATATCATCAATTTTATTATCCACAACATAATTTTAATAAAACATTAATTTTATATGTCTTTAATGAATATAATGATATAGTTAATAATTTTATAAAAAATTGTATATTTAAACATGATAATTATGATTTTTTAATTATTATTAATAATATTAATTTCAATATATCAATATTAAATTTACCAGAATATGTAAAATATATTATACGTGATAATATTGGTTTTGATTTTGGTGGATGGTCTGATGGTTTATTAATAAATGATTTATACAAAAACTATGATTCATTTATATTTATCAATAGTTCTGTTTATGGTCCATGTATGGAAAAATCTGATACACGATTATGGACAGATATTTTATTAAATGGATTAAATTATAATAATATTAAACTATTTGGAACTATTATTAATTGTAGTAACATAAAAAAAATTAATGTACAATCAATGGTATTTTGTATGGATTTATTAACTCTCGAATATTTAATTTTAAAAAATATATTTTCTATAAAAAAATATACATCAACATTTGTAGAAACAGTTAATGATAGAGAAACAAGAATGTCAAGAGAAATTATAAATAATAATTGGAATATTGGTTGTCTACATACATATTATAAAGGTATTGATTTTACTTTTAAAAATAAAAATAGAGAAATCAAATATTTAAACGATTTATGTCATTATAATAGTTTTTTTGGAAAAACATTACATCCATATGAAATATTATTTGTAAAAGGTAATAGAAATATAGATCCTAATTTTATTAAAAAATATATAAATTATACAAATAGTTAATAAAAAATATCAATATAATTCCTCCATCTTGAATGTAAATCCAAGTTCTGTATTAAATGTCATCAATTGACTAAGAAATCCCATATTTGGAGAAATCTGATGACGCTTTGATAATACAAATTTATACACTTTACCCAGAGATTTTTTTTCACTTTGCATTATATAAGCTATAACCATTGTCGCAGAACGTGAAATACCTGCATGACAATGTACCAAAACATTTTTCTTTCGTGATCTCATATCATTAATAAAATCAAAAGTTTTTTGAAAATGATCTTTAATATTTACATCTGGTCTATCTAAAATATTTACATGAAAAAAAGATATATCTGAATATAATGGATGTTCTATCATTTCATATGGTCTATCACGAACTGTTAAAATAGCATTAATATTAAATTTCTTTAACAAATTAATATCTGACGCTACTGATTCGGCACTCAAAAATAATTTCCATCCATTACTATCAGAAATTATTTCAGATGGTATAGGATCATAACCAATGATTGGTATGCTAGGAGATGGAACTGGTGAAATTGGTCGTTGTGTAGCTTTTATATTATCTGGAAAATCTACAGCAAAACATTCAATAGATGGATAAATTGCATAAATATTATTTTTATACAATTCACGTATTCTACTTATAATTAGTGGTTCCCTTATATTTGTTGATAGATTATATACTAAAATAAGTTGATTTCCATTTATAATATCCTCATCAATTTTTTGCCTAATCGTTTCATCCAACAGATTATATATATCATTACCTTTAGATATCCACCGTTTTATTAAAATTTCAGGTAATGATATATTTACAATATCAATATTATCAGTTGAATCTATATATTGTGTTGCAGAAAATGATCCATAATCACATACAAGGTATTTTATTTTGCTGGAATTAGCCATTTATATAAAATAGCAAGAGATAAGATATTATACCTATATATTATAATAATTAATTATTATATTGACAAAGAATAGATAAATTCAATTTTTTTAGATATTTAACTTGTTATAAAAAAATAGTTAAAAACACATCTATCGATTATATATAAATATATAAATATATAAATATATAAATATATAATTCTAATTATATTATATTATATCACAAATGAAAAATAATAAAGATATAACTAATAATATAACTAATAATATAAAAAATAATATAAAAGATAATATAAAAGATAATATAATTTATAATTCTAATGGAATAAATTTAATTAATATAAATGATAAAGAAGAAAATAATAATAAAGAAGAAGAAAATAATAATAAACTAAAAATAAAATTAAACATAACTAAAAAAAATATAAATACAAATACAATTGATGACGATATTATGCAAAAAATATATAGTGCTCATTGTTAATAGATATAAAATCTAAATAATTCTAAATAATCGAAACTTAAATTATTTTCTCTCAATTAACATTCTAATAATTTTTCTTTTTCATATATTATTTTTTTAATATTTATTAAATATTATAATATATATCATAATATATATCATAATATATCATAATATATGTCAGAAAATAATTTTGATTGGGAAACTTATATAAATAATTATGAAGATCTACAAAATGCCGGTATTAATACACAAGAATTAGCTTTACAACATTGGAATAATCATGGTAAGAATGAAGGAAGAACTGATAAAAATATAAATATAAATAATAATTTTGATTGGGAAACTTATATAAATAATTATGAAGATCTACAAAATGCCGGTATTAATACACAAGAATTAGCTTTACAACATTGGAATAATCATGGTAAGAATGAAGGAAGAACTGATAAAAATATATTCTTAAATATAGATGTATTTATAGTGTCAGGAGGAAAATGTGGTAGTTCTACATTAAATAATACAATGAATAAAAATAATTTTATTAGTATTCATTCGCATGGTTCAGAATATTTTTATATAACTTATAATAAAAATATTTTTAATTTAATCGATAATTGTAGTAAAGAAAAAACAGTATATATTATTGATAGTTATAGAACACCAATAGAAAGAAAAATATCTTCATTTTTTCATAATATAAAATTACATTGTCCAAAATATACTAACATCAAAATAGATGAATTAATAAATTTATTTAATGATAAATTTTTATATGAATTAGAAGAATATCATTCAATAAATGAAATCTTAAAATATTATAATATACCAGTATTTGATAAATTTGATTTTGATAATAAATATAATATAATAGAAAAAGATAATATAATATTTATAAAAATAAGATTTAATGATATTAATGATTGGAATAAAATATTAAGTAATATCTTTAATAAAGATATTATTATTTATCCAGATAATTTAACAGAAAATAAAGATATATATACATTATATAATAAATTTAAATCTTTATATAAAGTACCAAAAACCTACGTAGATCACATTAAAAATAATGATAAAGAATTTATGATATATAATTCTGATATAGAAAAACACAAATATATTGAATATTGGTCGGAAAACAGTTATTAATTCTAAATAATTCTAAATAATTTTATGTAAAAACATCTTCGAAACTTAAATTATTTTCTCTCAATAAACATTCTAAAGATTTTTCTTTACCATAAATTATTTTTTTATATAATTCCATATAATCATCTTTATTATATTTTTTCTGTATTTTTCTAAATATCTCACATCCTATTTTATAACATAATGCCTGTCCTGGAATTGTTATATATCTAAATAATTCTGATTCAATAATTTTATCATCAAAAGTTACATATTTTTTCATAAATTCTTTACAATCTTCAATTGTTAATCCAACAAAATTTAATCCTATATCAACAACAATTCGCAATGTTCTTAGTATTTCATATTGTAATCTTCCAATATGATCAGTATTTGTATAATAAGGATAATTTGATTCCATAAATAATGCCCATCCTTCACAAAATCCATTTGTAATACCAAATAAATGATATAAAATATGTATTGGTTTATTCTTACTGTTTATTGAATAATTTAATTGTGTATGATGTCCAGGTATTGCTTCATGTAATGTTAATGCTAAACTTTCATATGTATTTATTTTATCCCAATTTGCAACATTTAAATAAAATGTATCATATGCCCAATATGCAGTTGCAAGATTTGGATCATCGATAAAAGATAAATTAACTGGTTTGTATTCTTTAATATTGTTTATTTCAATATAATATTTGTGTAATTCATCTATTAATTTTTTATGTATTTTTTTAAAATCATCTTTTGATTTAAATTTAAATGTATTATCATTTTTTATAATATTATTAATGTCTCTGATATCTAGATGTGATATTTCTGGTTTTATCTTCTTTATTAAATTCTTATATTCTTCTGTTAATCTTGATAGTTCTTTTAATGCATATTTAAACAGAATTTTTAATTTGTCTCTATTTATATCTAATCCCGTAAATAATGATATATAAAAAAAATAATATGATTCGTGTAAATTATAACATCCTGGATGATTAATATTTTTTATTTTATCACTAATTTTATAAACAAAATCTCTTAATATACATACATTTTTATCAAAAATTTTAAATATTTCTAAATATTTATTATATTCAATTTCACTAGATTTATCGTGTTTAAGATAATCATATTTATCTATTAATTTAAATTCCAATGTTTCAATCCATTTATTAATTAATATTGAATTATAGAATTTTATCAAATCACTATTTAATATTTTTTCCCAACATTTTTTTATATGAGACGTTATTTTATTGATTTCATGTCTTCTATTATATATAACATTAAATATATCACTTCCAAATAATTGAACATTATTTATAATAAAAAATATATCTAAAAATCCATTTGTATAATGATTATTTAATAAATTTACACAATCAATATATCTATCATGTAATATTATTTTTTTTAAATGATTATATTCAAAAGAATTATCATTGTAATTAGTTAGAATATTTTTAATTTTAGAATCATTATCAATTAGATCATCAATAATATTTATCATATCAAATGTTGATATTTTTGTTCTATTTGTTTCTATATTTAATTCGGTTAATTTATTTATTATATCCATTGTATATAATATTTTATAATAAAAAAATATCTAAATTAGTTAACTTTATAGATTAGTTAACTTTATAGATTAGTTAACTTTATAGATTAGACAAATCAACTTTTACATAGTTAATTGATTTTAGTGCTTTTCCACTTGATTTATTTTTTACAACATATAATCCATTGTCGAGAGGATAATAATATGGTGTATCATATGGAGATTTTCCAGCCTTATAATCTGAATCATATTTTTCAACTGTTAGTTTTGCTTCTTCTTCTGATTTACAAAGTTTTGACATATTAGAATCATGTACAATTGTAAATATTTTATCAGAATTATAATTTGCTATTACTTGAAAATCATATACATATATGATAATATTATGTAAAGCATTAATCCATTCATTATTAGTAATATTACAACATTCTGATAATTTTTTAAATTGTCCTTCTATCAATTTAATTAAACTCAATTTCGTTTTTATTTCAAATATATGATGCTTAATATTTTCAAATAAAGTTTTATTTTTATCTAAAATTAGATTTTTTAAAAATGCATCAGAATTTATCTTGTAAGTATATGCCATACCATATGCGACATATAATATATCGGCACATGCATCTTGTTCTTCAATATAATCATTGTTTTCATATGCTACTTGTAATTCTTGTATTTCTTCATCAATTAAATCTAAACGTAATTTAAGACAAGATTTATTATCAAAATTATCATATTGGGGGAAATCAAAAGCTTTGTTAAATTCGCAAACTTTTTGATAATCAGACAGCATTTTTAATAATATATTATAATATTAAAAATCATTAAGATAAATAGTTAAAAAATCAATTTTTATTTAAATAAAAAACAATTTTTCATTTGAATAAAAATTATTGAGCATCTTTAGAGACGAAATAATTTTTCATTTGAATAAAAAACAATTTTTCATTTGAATAAAAATTATTGAGCATCTTTAGAGACGAAACAATTTTTCATTTGAATAAAAAACAATTTTTTATTTGAATAAAAATTATTGAGCATCTTTAGAGACGAAACAATTTTTCATTTGAATAAAAATTATAATTATAATTAATATATATAATATTTGTTTTATTTTTTTTTTATTACAAAATAACCAAATATAAAATTTAGAATCAGATTCTAACCATGATGATCCTTCTATTGGTGTTAAAATATAATTTCTATCAATATTACATTGTTTATTTTGTTTATTTTGTTTATTTTGTTTTAACATACATACATTACATTGTTGTATAATATCTAAGATTTGTATATCTTGTTTATATTTTTTTACAGATCTGGTTAACATAATTGGTCCAGTTGAAGTCATTACTTTTAAATGTTTTCCTCTTATAAAAAACGGTGTCTTCTTTTTCATTTGTCGTAAACATTCTAACCAAATGGGATGATTTTTCACTGAAGAAATCATAATCGAATTTGTAAATGACCAAGATTGATTTATTGATTTATTTAATCCAAGAGGTTTTTCAAATATAAGCTCATTAAAACTATGATTACAAATATAATCTAGATCTAAATATATTCCACCATATAAATATAAAATCATATATCTGATAGCATCTGCTCTCTGTATATCATATTCAAAATTATCATAATATACTAAAAAATCTGGAAAATATTTTTCTACTATTCTTCTATTATCATCATCTGTAAATAATTTGTATTCATAATCTGGATTATTTTTAATAACAGATAATTGAGCATCTTTCCATTTATCAGGTATTATATTATTTTTCCATGTCTGAAAGATAAATTTAATCATATAATATAGGTTTAACTTTTTTATTTTAGTTATTTTTTAATTCATTTTCTAATTTTATTGCTAACACATAATTTTTATGTCTTTTTCCTTCTATATGTTTCTTCATATATTGACTACAAAAAAATACTTGATCACACTCTTTACAATAATATTTTTGTTTTTCTCTTTCTTCTTTTGTAGAATGTGATACTAAATTATGTTGTTTCAAATTCCAATGAGAAAAGAATTCCATATCACACTGTTCACATTTTTTAGATTTTTTTTCACCTTTACGTTTATGTTTTTCTGAATTAACATGTTTTATCCAATCTGATGGTTTTACTGTATTATAATCACACAGATTACATTTAAAAGTTTTTTTATTTTCCATTATATAATTATAATATATATTTATATTTTTATTATAACATAAAATTATTTATAAATAATGTATTTTTTCTCATATTATAATATAGAATGAGTGTTTTTATAGATATATTTAATAATTTATTAAAATACAATGAGCAAGAAGTATTTATCGTTATAGATAAATATAATCAATTGTGGTTTAAATTAAAAGATATTGTAAAATTATTAGGATATAATGATCATGCTAGAACAGTTTCCAGATTAAATATTAATAAAAATAATAAAATAAAATTTTATAAAATTAAGCTACTGCCATCAATGGCAGTACCTTCAAATTTTCAAGCAACAACTATATTTATAGATGAATCTGGTTTATATAAATTATTATCAAATAGTAAAAAAGAAATGGCTGAAAAATTTAGAGATGAAATATTTATTAATATATTACCAAGTATAAGAAAAACAGGCGAATATAATGTTAATAAGAATGATAAAGAAAAAATAAAAATATTAAATGAAGAAATTACACAACTTAAAAATAATCAAAGAAATATTAAATATCCAGAAGGAAAAGCAATTTATGTTATAAAACAAATTAAAAATAATAAAAAATATTACAAAATAGGGTATACATCTGATTTAAATAAACGATTACAAGTTTACAATACAGGTAATGCCAATAAAATATTATATAAATATTTTTGTCTAATTATCGATGAAAAAATAGATAAATGTGTTAAAAAATATATGAGAAATAAAGAATTTATAAAAAATAAAGAATATTATACTACTAATATAAAAAATATTATAACAGTAATAAATAAATGTGATGACAGAATCAAAATCATTTGCTGTGGATACTGTTTGAAATGTAAAAAAATAAATGTTATAACACAACATAAATGTAAATATATGATTAAATAAATATTAATTTTTTAATTATAATAACTCATAAACAATCTATCTATATATCCACCAAATCCATAATTATATTTATATAAACGATGGTGATATAGATGATCATTCGAAATAAATTTAAATTTATGATCAACATGTGCAAGTGTTGTAGTTAATGATCCAAATATTATTAATCCGTATGTTATATTTCTTGAAAATCCTGTTATTAAATATGGTATCAAAAAGCATAAATTATTACATATAATATGTTCTATTGGATGAGCATATAGTGCCGATGGTGCAACAGTTGTAATAAATTGATGATGTTTATAATGGATATATTTGAATATCTTATCATTGTGTAATATTCTATGAAATAGATAGAATGATAGATTAGATAAATTTATTGTTATAAATAATTTTAATAATATTGTGTGTATTGAATCATTTTCTGAATCTAATATGACTTGATTTATTTTATTATATAATAAATAAAATATAGGTAAAGTAAAACATATCTGATTTGTTAGACTTGTTTTAATTGCATTATAATATTTTTTTTTATTTTCATTTGATTTTGTTATAAATTTTTTGTCATATTGATAGAATAATCCACAAAAAAACCAATAACTCGAAAAATGAATGATAAATGGTTCTATCATCTATATTATAAATTAATATAATTATTAAATTAATTATATTTTTTCCATACCTCAAAAAAATTATTATAACATGGACCCCAACCACCAGCTTCTACATAATCTATGTAAAAATTATTATTTTTTAGAATTTTATCAATATATTGTTTTTTAGATATATCATGATAATCATTTTCCATAATAATTAAATTTATATTATTTAATATTTCGGGCATATCCATTAAAATATAATAAAAAGCACCTTCACAATCTAATACTAATGTATCAAAATTAATATTATATTTACTATTTAACTCTTGTAATGTAATTGTATTAATCCATTTATATCCATCCTGTAAAACATCACTAACAATAGTATCCCATCCATGTTGTATTAATTTTCTTTTTGATAATGCAGAATTTTCTATATGAAATTTAAAATTATTTAGATCTCTATTTTCTTTTAATTGGATTGCGATATTATCATCACTTTCTAATGTTACTAAATTAATATCATTATTTCCTAAAATATTAGCAATTACCAATGAATTTCTTCCTATATTTCCACCTATCTCTAATATTTTTTCATTTCCTGTTAAATATCTAACTGCCATTTTTTGTTCAGGTAATTCTTCATTCAAACTGCCATGTTTTATTTGTAACTTAGAATGTATATTATTTATTTTATTATTTATTTTATTATTTAATTCTTGAATACTTATTGGTTCAATTGTATTATTTATAATATTAATTTTAATTTGATAATAATCATCATATTCTGTTTTAATATCATTATTTATAATAAATATTTTTTTAAGAACTCCAAATAATGGATCTGTAAAAAAATTTGCTCTGTTTGAATCACCACTTGGTATGTTAATAATATTATTATTCATTAATTTAGATAAACAAATATCTGTAACATCTATATTATTATCAATTATTCCATATAATATTTTCATATATATATATATATATATATAAATAAATCTATATATTTATATATAGATTTATATATATATATATATATATAAATAAATCTATAACCTCTTAACACTATATATAATCTTCTTATCCTCATCCTCATATGATCTATCACCTTTCATATTACTAATAGGATTAACTTCACATTCTAATCTTTTCTTCATATAATCGACATTATCAAATACGATACCGAAATCATCATGTTCGATTTCAATTGAAATTTTGTCCCATGGATGTAACCCCATAATTTTACGTGTTTGTTGAATATCTGATACAAATCTCTTTAAATGAGACATTTTTTCGATTTGTTCATCATATGTGAAATCAATCTTAATTAAAATATCTTTTTCAAAAATGTCATTCTTATCAAAATCTAGTTCCTTTGTATATTCATCTTGTGTAATTTCATATACAACATTATCGATATATAATTTTATAATACTATTTTCTGAATTTACATGAGTATTATCAATTTTCTCAAAAAACTTATAAATCTCATTTGCAAATTTCTTATATTTCTTTCCCAAAAGTGCTTTGTTTGGTACATACTTATATTTAATATTTTCTGATAGTTTAGAATATACAATATCTAAAACGTTAAGCTCACTTTGGATAAGATCAATACAACTTTCAATCTGTTTGATTTGAATATCAGAATCCATACAAATCTCACAAAATTTAATAGGAGTCTTTGATGATGTATGTGTTTTTGTGTTCATACGAGCACTTCGTACAAGACGAGATACACGTTTTAATAATTCGAAAGTATCAATATAAGTAGTATCTAATACAGATGTAAACTCATATATTGTTGTATGAATCATAATCGCATTTTCATGTAGATATTCTAATTCACGATAAATCTTTTCGGAAATAAATGGTGCAAATGGTGCAAGCATCTTTACATAACAATTAATTACATAATTTAATACCGATGTAGATTTAATCCATTCGTCATTACCACATTTACCTTTTAATCTATCACGATTAAATTTTAGATACCAATTTGTAATATCTTCAATCAAATCAATAATAATACGTACTGCTTTAGAAACATTATACACATCCATATATTTGATAACTTGTGCACCACTATTTTGAATGTGTTGCATAATCCAAATATCCATCGGATTGTCAATACTACTTGATTTATACATATCTTTATCGAAAATAATCCCTTGATGTTTTTGATTTACAGTATGTTCTTTTAGAAAATCAACACAATTCTTAAATTGATATAAATCTTTATTTAATAATTTAATATCATCTTCTCTGAATGCAAGAGAATCTGCATGAGTAATTGGTGATTGTAACAAATATAGACGAATTGAATCAGAACCATATCTGTCAATCAAAATGTTTGGATCAACATAATTTTTTGTTTTCTTTGAAAATTTCTTTTTGTTTTCATCAAGAATATGACCAACTACTAAAATATTATCAGATGGTTTCTTATCAAAAAGTGCAGTCGATAGAATTAAGAGAGTATAGAACCAACCTCTTGTTTGATCAATACCTTCACAAATAAAATCAGATAAACTATTATGTTTATCAAAAATATTTGTATTTTCAAATGGATAATGATATTGTGCAAATGGTACTGATCCACTTTCAAACCAACAATCAAATACATCTGGAATCTTTCTATACATATGTCCGTCAATTTCAAAAGTAATATCATTAATAAATTCCGGATGAATATCATCAAATTTCTTTTGAGTTAATTCTTCTAATTCAAAAATAGATCCAATAATTTTAAGTTTACCATCATCTGATAACCATGCCGGAATTGGATTACCAAAATATCTGGATCGAGAAATACACCAATCCTTTGCATTATAAATCCAATTATGAAATCTTTCAGATCCAATATTTTCAGGAATCCAATTAATCTCACTATTTAATTCACACATTCTTTGTTTAATTTTCTGAATGTCTACATAGAAACTCTCACAAGCTTTGTATACAAGAGGAGTATCAGTTCGATAACAATGAGGATAAGAATGTCTGATTTGTTGTGTACGCAATACACATTTTTGTTCTTTTAGATCTTTGATAATTTGTGTTTCTGCATCAAATACAAGAAGATTTGAGTATTTTGTAATCTTTGAAATGTATTTACAATTATCATCAACAGATTCTAAATCTGGCATATCAAAACGTGTAATAATATTTTTTTCAATACATACACGCATATCATCTTCACCAAACATTGGAGCAATATGAACAATATCAGTACCTGTTGTTCCAGAATCAGTAACATAATTATCAGCAACAACAATATGATACTTTTCAGATGAAGATTCAAAATATGGAAATAGTGGATAATATTTCATTCCAATTAGTTCATTACCTTTTACAGTCTTAATGATTGATTTGATTTTAATATTACAATTTTTGTATTTGTCTTTACCAATAATATAAATGTCTCCTAATTCATCTTCAACATATTCATAATCAAGAGATGCATTTACACATAACACAATATTAGATGGTAGTGTCCATGGTGTTGTTGTCCATGCGACAAAATAAGTATTTTGTTGATCTTTCACTTTAAAACGAACATAGATAGATCTGGTATCAATTTCTTTCATACCTTCATTAGCTTCAAAATTAGAAAGTGGAGACTGCAATGCATAAGAATATGGAGTGATTTTATAACTACGATAAATTAGACCTTTTTTATATAATTCACTAAATCCCCACCATACACTTTCCATGAAATTTTTATCCATTGTTTTATAAATATTTGTAAAATCAGCCCATCTACCTATACGTTCATAGATAGGTTCCCATGAACCTTCAAATCTATGAATTGAATCCTTGCAATATTTATTAAATTTATTAATACCAATCTGTTCAAGTTGTTCAAGTGAAGTAATATTCAATTCACGATTGACAATACTTTCGATCGGTACACCATGACAATCATAACCTAACTTGTTTAAACAGGCAAATCCTGTCATATTTTTATAATTAAGAATAGATGATTTGAGAGAACCAATTGCTAGATGACCCATATGAAGATTACCAGTTACAAATGGAGGTCCATCCATAAATCTAAACGTTTCTCCGTAACGCTCAGAGTTTTTTGATTTATTATAAATTTTATGCATTTGATTAAATGCAACAGAATTTTGATAAGATATAAAAGTATTCATATTAAATGATATAATAATAGTGTATATGTATATTATAGTTAATATGATATTATATTCAATTTTTATTATAATAATGATTTATTATAATAAAAAGTAATGAATTAGACTTATAGATTCATCAATTTTTATTCTAATAATGATTTATTATAATAAAAAGTAATGAATTAGACTTATAGATTCATCAATTTTTATTCTAAGAATATTTTTATTAAATATTCTCTATTAATATTATGAAGACATATTCTGGATCAGGTGTAATACCTATAACAATAATAGACAATAAACCTTATTTTATATTATTTGGATTAAATAAAAATATTTTAACAGATGCAGGAGGAAAAATAGAAGGCATAAATAGCATAATCAAAACAGCATCTAGATAATTATTTGAGGAATCAGCTGGATTAATTAATATTGATGATAATATATTAGATAAAAATTCAGTATATCTAGATATTAAAAATAAAGATGCTTATTATAGATGTTATTTTATTATCATTAAATTTCAAGATAATCATATTGAAAAAACATATACGGATAATTTAGATAAAATCAACAGATTTAAATTTAATCCATTTTCTGAAACAAAAAATATAAAATTAATATCGTTAGAAGATACAAAATTTATTAATAATTCTATCCTTCTAAATAGTAAATTAAATAATAGTAAATTAAATAATAGTAAATTAAATAATAATATTCATATTTTAATAAAAAGAACAAAACATATATTTATAAAAATACACAAAATATGTGTTGATCTAATTGATTTTTATAATAAAATTAAAAAAATACAAATTATAAAATTAAATAAAAAAAACATATCTATTAATACATATGAATATAAATCATCAAAACAAATTACAATAAATAATTTAACAACTTATTTTATATAATTTGTTCGAGATAGAATAACTGCAAACATAATCAAAATAAAAGATATCATATGACTTTTTGTAAAAGATGATTTTAATGTAAATTTATTTAATATTATAAATATTAGTAATTGAAATGTTATAAATAATATAACAATAAATGATTCAGAATGTCCTAAAATTTCTGTAGATACACCTATTGTAGGAATTAATATTACAAATTGAAGTAATGCAATACACCATAATAAAAATATTCTTTTACATAATCCAACTTTTGGAAATAAATATCTCCCACCAAACCATGCAAAAAATTGTGCAATTGCTGCAAATGTTAACATAACCCATGGAAATGTATTTGTTGGTAATATTGATGAATAAACATTAACTAATTTATTTAATTGTGTTTTAGCATTAGTTTCCATATATTATAGTTTATTATAATTTATTATAATTTATAAAAATTGAATTATTAAAATTAAATCATAATAACTAATAATTAATATATAATTAATATATAATTAATTATGAGCAAGTGGACTAAAGAAGAACTAGACTATGTTATGGAACAATTTAAAAAAGGTTTATCCGCAGAAGAAATATCTAAAGAAGGAAAAAAAGAAAAAATATTAGATAGATCACCATTATCAGTAGAATATAAAGCATATCCTAATTTATGTGAAATGTTAGAAAAAGGAAAATCATATGAAGAAGTTGCAAAATTATATAATAGATCTGTTAAAGATGTAAAATCTATAGAAAAAAAATATAATGAAATTAAAAAAGATAAATTTACTAATGATAAGACAAATGATAAACCATCATATGATAAATTTCAAAATAATAATAAAGAAAAAACAATGTATACAAATGTTGGTGGTTATGTTTATAATTCTACAAATAATGATGATTTTGATCTAAATCAATTACATGATATCAATAGAAAAATGGATACATTTCTTAAATTTTATGAGAATATTAGTAGATTAAATAAATTAAAATCAGAAAAAATTATTGAAGGAAAACTATATTCTGATGTATATGATAAATTAAATAACTTTACATTTGATAAAGATACATTTGTAAATAATCTTATATATGATATGACAACTAATAATAAAAATAATGATAATAAAAATATTGATGATGTTAATAATGTTGATATAGATCAGGAAACTAAACATCAATCTAAAAAAGAAAAAACTATAACAGATAAAAACAAAACAGGATTTAAGAAATCACATGATTCTGATTCAGATGATGTTGAAATAGAAATACCAGTAAAAACATTTAAAAAAAGACTAATTTAGAAAAAGTTGACTAATTTAGAAAAAGTTATACACAACTTATTTTAGTTAATTCAAAAAAATCACTAATCTCATCAGTTGTTGGAGCTCTAGAATATATTTGTTTAAATCTTTCAATATATTTATCTTCAGGTATAATATAATAATCTATTATATCTTTCTTATTCTCATAAAAAATATTTTTATTCTATTTTTTGTGTTGTCTTAATATCTTCTATCATATTATTTTCTGTTATATTATTTGATACCATTATATTATTTTGTTGTGTTTCATATATAATTATACTTAAATCTATATTATTTTTTGTAAAGAATTTACATACTCTAATAAAATGTTCATTATTCATATAATTTTTATCTAATAATTTAATTTTACATTGATTATCAATAAATGATATTTTAAATTTATCATTATGATTTTTTATTATTTGTTCAAATGAAATTATTAATTCTTGAATATCATATAAATTTTCTAATCCATTAATTTTAAAATCACCATTATTTTTATTATTTTTATTAATTTCATCATATAATAGATCAAATATTCTATCTGATATTATATTATACATTTTATTTATTGCAAGTTTTTTAACATCTTTATATTCATTATATTTTTTATAAAGGCTATATGTATATTTAGAAATAAATCCAAATATAAAACCGTAAAAAAATCCAAAAATAAAACTAAGACCAAACATATAATAAAATTAAATAAAATAACTTTAAATAACTTTTTTTAATTAGTTAACTCATTTTTAATTATGATTTATCATAGATTTAATGATATTTTTTATTAATGACAAACCTTTCATACCTTTCATATCAACAATATTTTTCCAATTAATTTTTAAATTTTCTAAATCTAATTTCTTAAATTTAAATAAATCAGGTAGATGTAATATAGGATTTTCAAGAATATTTAAAAATTCTAAATCTTCAAAGTGTGTAATAATATTTATATTTTCAATTAAATTATTATTTACTACAAGATATTTTATATTTGTATTATTTTGTAATTTATCTATATTTTTTAATTTATTATTATTTAAATACACATATTTTAATTTATGATATTTATTTAATAAATCAATATTATCTAATTCATTATGACCAATATCAATAGATAATAAATTTTTTAGATATCCTAAATTAGTTATATCAGAAATACTATTATCTGATAAATTTAAAGTTATTAAATTTTCTAATAATTCTAGATTTGGTAATAATGTTATTTTATTTGATTTATAATTTAATATTTTTAATTTTTTCATATTTAATATTTCATCTAATCCAATATTTTTTGTTGAAATTATTGTTAATTCTTCTATATTCATATCTTCTAATTTATTAAAATTTTTAACATCTGAATCAATTATTATTAATTTTTTTAATGATTTGTTTTGTTTTAAATTCTCAATTGATTCTAGCACACAACGATTGATAATTAAAGACTCGAAAGATAAATTACAAAATTTATCATTTATATTGTCTAGTTGGATATTATTAAGCTCTACAGAATGAATTTTTAATGTGTTTATTTTATCTAAATTTTGTGTATTTATAATTTTTTTATCAGAATCACTTTCCGTATAAACAAAATCAAAATTTTTACATCCGTTGTTCCAAAATAATCCATAGATGTATCCAGACATATATACTAACTATATATAAAAATAAAAAAATTAAAAATAAAAAATAAAAAAATATTAGATATTTTTATCATTTCAAATACATGTAAACTTACAAAACTTACAAAACTTACAAAATTTACGAACATGTTTATCATAGACAATGATTAACTCCGAACAGTCTATCAGTTGCGAGTTATCTTTAATAACTCCAATCTTTAATAACTCAAATCTCTAAAAATTAATATTTTTCTAAAAAATATTAATTTTTTCAGGTGTTTTAACACTTATGCCAATTAAGATTCATATAACACAAAGTTTAAAATTTAATTTTAAACTGTGCCTAAGGCAAAATATTTTTAAATATTTTACGTTACTTTTGATATATTTTTTAGGCGGATAAAGGATATATAATATTATATTATATTATATTATATTATATTATATTATATTATATTATATTATATTATATTATATTATATTATATTATATATTATATTATTTAACAACATTTATTCTTTGCCACATTAATATTAGAAATAACAAAATTATCTTTATATTCTGTTCCTAATTTTCGTTCTATCATCATATTTAATGATATATTAAATAATTCACGTATACCTTCACCAGTTTTCGATGAGACTTCGATATATTTGAAATTATTTTCTCTACATAATTTATCAATATCATCAAAATTAATATTCTTACATATATCTTTCATGTCTAAAAATGTACCTATTAGAAAAATAAGTGCATTATTTTTTTTAAGTTCTTTAATATGTTCAATATATTTTTGACATTCTATAAATGAATTGGAATTTGCTAAAGAGAAACACAAAAATATACAATCTTTATTTCTTATAAAATTATTTGTTAAAGAAAAATATCTTTCTTGTCCTGCTGTATCATATATATTTATTTTTATATTATCATTATAAATTTGATCTAATTTTTTACTTCTCATATCTATTCCAATAGTATTATAAGATTTATTATTAAACACATTATCTAAATATCTATTTGAAATAGAAGTTTTACCTACATCAGGTGGACCAATTATTATATACTCGAAAATTTTTTCAATCATATATTAATATAATGGAAAAAAATGATATAATTACATTAATTTTAATCATTTTAAATATGGTTATTTTATATAAAATACTCAAAAAAAATGAATCATATGATACAGGATATAATCAAAATACAACATTTAGAGATGTCGCAAGAAAATTTAATATATAGAAATATAATATTTCAAATATAAATAAATTAATTATATAAATAAATTAATAATATAAAAAAATTAATAATATAAAAAAATTAATAATATAAAAAAATTAATAATATAAAAAATATATTTTATAAAAAAAAATCTATTTCATATAATATATAATGGACGGACTTTTACATAAACTTGCTTGCTTATTAGTATTAGCTGGTGCTCTCAATTGGGGTACTATTGCTGTTGCCAACGTTAATCTTGTAGACAAAACTACTTCTCTTGTAACCTCAGATAATGCCACCGCTAACAGAGTTGTATATGCCCTTGTTGGTCTTGCTGCTGTTTTACTTGTTGTTAAAAAACTCAGCAAAAATATGTAAATTATTTTTATAAATAGTTTATCATATTAGTTTATAATAATACAAATAGTTTATTATAATACAAATAGTTTATTATAATACAAATAGTTTATTATATAATGTATTTATTATATAATAAAAATAAATAATTTTAATTAACTTTATTTAATTTAGATTCTTTTTTAGAACTTTTTTTTGGAAGCTTTTTTAGAACCTTTTTTAGAACCTTTTTTGGAAGCTTTTTTAGAACCTTTTTTAGATCCACCTTTGTGAGAACCTTTTTTGGAACCTTTTTTGGAACCTTTTTTGGAACCTTTTTTAGAACCTTTTTTGGAACCAGAACGAGTAAGATCTTTAGCTTTGTTTAAGTAATCAACAACAAATTTAAGTTCTTTGTGTTTACCTAATTCTTTAACAAGTTCAGCTTTAGTAAGAGTTTTTTCGTCTTGTTTGTCACCCATTTTAGTTTTAAGAATATATTTATCGTCTTTTTTGGCAACTACAACTCTTACTTCTTGTTTATTATCTTTGTGATAATATTTAGCAGTGAAACCTTTAGAACCATGAATAATAAATTCTTCATGTGTTTCACGTTTATCGCCTTCTACATGTTTCTCAATAGAACTATGAAGATAATTTACCGCACTCATTATATATTAAAACTATATATAAAAAATTTATTTTCTAGTTATTAAATAAATTAAAATTATTGCTATTATAATTAAAAATATAATTTTATTTTTATCATAACTTGAAAATTCAGTAAATCCTTCATATTTATCACCAAATTTACGTTTTAATACATCTGATGGATCATTCTTATCATACAATTTATTACAGTTACAATATGAACCATTTATCCATAAATCGTCATTACAATGACATGCTCTTCCACGCATCATGATATATATTAAATGTCTAGATAAGTTAATTATTTTAATTATTTTAATTATTTTAATTATTTTATTTCATCTAATTTAATAATTTTATTTCATCTAATTTTATATCATTATTGTTATCTATATTATTATCATTATTGTTATCTATATTATCAGTATTTGTATCAATATTATCGTCTTTTATATTATTTATTTTTCTATCATTTATTTTTCTATCATTTATTTTTCTATCATTTATTTTTCTATTATTTATTTTTCTATCATTTATTTTTCTATCATTTATTTTTCTATCATTTATTTTTCTATCATTTATAATTTCAATTAATTTATAATAACCAACAAACATTGATGATAATACAGTAACTATATTATTTATTAACATCAATAAACTATTAACTTCTATAGCGTATTCTATCCATATTGAATTACCTATAATTCTTAATAATAAAAACCATGCACTAAGATCTTTTGTTGATTTTCGTTTGTATGTCTTATACATCTGTGGAATATTATAAAATAAATTTATTATATTAGCAATAATTAAGAATATATTTGTAGTTGTTGAAACATTATGATCTATTATATCGAATTGCATATATAAAATAATAGTAACTTATGTCTTAAATAAAAAAGTTAAAAAAAAATTGAATATTATAATATATTATATTATATTATAATTATTAAACAATCATAATCACAATCACAATTACAATATATATTAAAATGACTGATAAAATGACTGATACACTGTTTGATCTTCCCAATCAAATCCAAAATGTTCCAAACGGACAACAACTTGGACTATATGTTCGTTATCCTTCTCGTCAACCAAATGAGGAATCACGATGGATACCTTTTAAGATGACTGAATATAATACTCATCAAGTCAACGCTCTTAAACAATTTATTAAATCAGGAGAAGAAGAAAAGAAAATATGTGTTCCTCATGCACAAGGTGATTTATTTGAAGCAACATTTCGGCGTGGTAATCGTATTAATGAGAATTACAATCATTTATATACATATACACGTCAAGATGGTAGTTATGTACAAATGATGGTTTCATATCCTGGACTAATTGGATTTATTAATCGTATTACAACTATGTAAATTATATAAACTATGTAAACTATGTTTATAATTAAACTTTATTTTAAGTATACATCGTCATAATTTTTTCTGGTAATTCATCTTTTGTTTTACGATGTGATGTAAATTTTTCAAATCCTTTCTTAACATCTTCCATAGTTATCTTCTTACGCAAATCTTCATCTTTAAACATTACACGTCTAGAATGTTGAATTTTTACCTTTAAAAATAATGTCTCAACATCGCCACCAAATCTGGGAAATGATTCTATATTTTTTTTGAAAAAACTTTCTAAATCATCAACATCTCCCACAAAAATCCAATCTTCTTTTTTTACTTTTATTAAAAATATTTCTTTTAATTCTGAACCAGTATATTTATCAACAACATATTTAAATGAAAAACGTCTCTTTAAACCATCATTAAATGCAAAGAAACTAGATTCAAGTGAATCCTCATATCCTGCAATGATACATAAAAAATCTCTTCTCTCTGTAAGATTTTGATTAATTGTATCAATACATTCTTTAGAAAATGAATCTCGACCTTCAGGGTTTCCAAGAGAATATGCTTCATCGATAAACATTACACCGCCTTTACATTTATCAATAAATGCTTGTGTTTTTGGTGCAGTCTGTCCAAGATACTTTGCAATAAGATCAGGACGTTTTGCAATCATTACGTGTCCTTTTGATAGAATACCCATCGCTTTATAGACTTTACCTAATATTTTACCGAGCTCTGTTTTACCAACACCTGGAGGTCCAGTAATTATAGTATGTAACATATCATCATTTTCTCCTTTTACTTCATTGCATTTTAAATTATTTTGACAATTTACACAAATATTACATTTTTCTTTTTTATTTAATTTTTGCATAAAAAATAATATTTGATCAACCATACTTTCTTTAACTGATTTCATACCTACAAGATTTTTTAATTCTGTTAATGGTTCAATTAATTGATATAATCGTTTTAAATCTACACCTTTGTATGTTTTTCTTTTTTTACAATGATACTTATATCCCATTTCTATTAGATCATCTATAGATTCAATATCTCTTTCTGGTACATTAAGAAATTCTAATTTGTCAAATCCAAGTTTCTTCTCACGTATTGTATAATCAATATGATCGCATTGTGGATTAAGACATTTATCATCTAGTATTAATTCTGTAGAAATAATATTATCATCTTGATTTACATTACAACCATCACATGAAGATCTATCATCATCATTATTTGTATTTTTATTTTGATCCATTAGATTTATAAGATGAATAAATAATGGTCTTTTATTATTTTCGAGATTTGGATCATCGTCGTTTGGTCTTTTATTTTTTGGCATTATAATATTATATATCAAATTATTTTTTATATATGTATTATGTAAATTAAAAAATTATGATTATTTTAATTCATTAAGTAATTTAATAGCTTCTATCATATTTCTATGTTTTTTCCCTTGTAAATGTTTCTCCATATATAATTTACATAAATATACAGAATCACATATATTACAATAATATTTTTGTTTCTCTCTTTCTTCTTTTGTAGAATGTTGTGTCATTTTATGTAATTCACATATTGTTATTTTTTTTCACCTCTTCGTAAATGTTTTTGAGATTTTAAAGGTACCGCGGTCAACCGAGGTACCTTTAAATTTTCAACATAATACAAAATTTATAAATGAATATGGTCTATATGAATTATTAAGTAAAAGTAATAAACAAATTGCAAAACAATTTATGGAATATTATTTTGTTAAAATTATGCCACATATAAGAAAATATGGTGAATATATTATGACACAACATGATAAAAATAAAATAAATTCAATGAATAATAAAATAAATAATCTTAAAAAAGAAAATAAAGAATTATTATTAAGTCAAACTAATATTATTTATCCTAAAGGTCACGCAATCTATATAATTAAACAACGTAGACTAAATAAAAATTATTATAAAATAGGTTACACAAAAAATCTAAATAAACGTTTATTTGTTTATAATACTAGTTTTCCATATAAAATAAAATTTAATTATTATTTCCTAATAAAAAATAAGAAAATAGATATTTGTATAAAAAAAATAATGAAAAATAATGAATTTGTAAAAAATAAAGAATATTATAAAATATCATTTACAAATATTATAAAATTTATACAATCATGTGATAAATCAATAAAAAAAATTAATTGTGGTTATTGTCTTAAAAAATATAATATATTTAAAATAAAAAAACATTCATGCAAATTAAAAAATTGATTATTTTTTATATTATTAACTTTATATTAATTTATAAACATATTTATAATAAAAATATGTCTATAGTATATAAATTAGGAGGTACATCTCAATGCAAAATTGGATATGATAGATTAATTAATCAAATTAAAGAAAATCTTATAAATAAAAAGCAAAATTTTGTAGTATTATCAGCGGTATCTGGAGTAACTAATAATCTTGTAAAATTTACTGAAACAAAAGATTTAAAATATATTGATATTGTTTTAGAATTAAATTATAAACTAATAAATGAATTAAAATTAAAAGAAGAAAAATTTGATATTATAAAAAATATTCTATTAAATTTATGTCAAAATTATATTAAATCATTTGATATATCTGATATTTATGAAAAATCTGAAATTATTGGTTATGGTGAAATATTTTCTAGTAATATATTTAATAATTATATAGATTCTAATTATGATTTTAAATTTAATTCTTTAACTTTACATGATTCATATAAATATATTAAATCTAAAAAAGAAATATTTCAATGTAATTCTACAACAGAATTTTATTGTGATATTCATAAAGTTGATCTAGTAACAGATGATATTAATATATTTCAAGGATTTATTGGATCAACACCTTCCGGTAAAAAAGTATTACTTGGTAGAGGTGGTTCTGATACTACAGGTTCACTCATTGCAAATGCTATTAATGCTAAATTTTATGAAGTATGGACAGATGTAGATGGAATATATACTGCAGATCCACGTATATTTTCTGCAACACTTATTGATAAAATAGATTATGAATTAGTTCAAGAAATTGCATCAATGGGTGCAAAAGTAATGCATCCTCTTTCTATTAAACCGTGTGCCGATAAGAATATTCCAATATATGTTAAGAATACTTTTAATAATAATAAAAAAGGAACGACGATTACGAGTATTTCTGAATGTAGATATACATTTTGGGATAGAAGATTTTATGCAGTTCAGAAAAATGAAACGGTGTTTAAAATAAAATCGCTTGATATGTGGAATTCTGTTGGATTTTTAAATGATATATTTAGAAAATTTAGTGAAAATAAGATTGATGTTAATATTGTTACAACATCGCAATTTTCTATTTCAGCAACAACTTCTGAACAAAACAAATATAAATTATTAGAATTAAAACAGATATTAAGTGAAAGATATGATATTGAAATGATAAATGATTGTACAGTTTTATCAATTGTTGAACGAAATATTAAAAATATATTAAAAAATATAAATTTTGATAAAATAAATACAGAAATTATACATATTAGTGATAATAATATGACTATTAATATCGTATTGCGTAAATTTGATACAAACATTATAAATCATATACAAACTTTAGGTGAACTTATTGATTATTGATTATTGATTATTAATTATTAGTTATTGATGATTATTCATAAATATAATATCCATTAATTTATTTATTTTTTTATTTAATTAATTTATATATGAATATAAATAAATATATGAATTGTATTGATATAATTTATTGGATTAATCTTGATAGATCTGTCAATAGAAGAAATAATATGTTAAATATATTAAAAAATATAAATATTCCAAATCAACGTATTAATGCAATAGATGGAAAGAATATTTCTAATAATTATATAATTGATAGATTAAAAGGTATTAATAGAATGAGAACAAAAACTGAATATGCATGTTTATTATCTCATCTAGATACTATAAAATTATTTTCAAATTCACCATATGTGAATGCATTAATATTAGAAGATGATATATCACTTGAATATACAAAATACTGGAACAAATCTATTTGTGATATAATAAAAAATGCACCATCGGATTGGGAAATTATTATGTTAAATTATATATCAATAAATAACTTAATAGAATTATATACACATAATATTGATGGTAAAATTTCTAGTTGTCAAGCCTATATAATAAATAAAAAAGGAGCAACAAAATTAATGAATCATATATTATTATTTGATAATAAATATACATTAAATAAACATTTTACACATACAGCTGATGATTATATCTATTCGTCTTTAAAAACATATGTATATAAATATCCTTATTTTACATATTCTATAGAAAATGATAGTACTATTCACAATTGGCATTTAGATTATCATAATTATGGAAAAGTAACGGCATTAATAAGATGGCAAGAAATATATGGTTTTAAACTCGATAAAAAATATAAAAAAATATTAATAAAAAATAATATATTACAAACAAAAAAGAAAGCATTATTTCATATTATTTTATTAATAATAATATTATTTATAATATTTATAATTTCTACAAAAAATCATAAAATCCCTTATGAATATGATTTATTTTATTAATTAAATTAACACAACCAGATGCAAATATATCTCTATTTTCTGCCTCATGTGTTAATATTAGTTTCTCATTTTCTCCATATAAAGTTATTACATGTGTACCAATTATTTCTCCTTCACGTTTTGATTCAATATCTACTGATATATTCATTTTTTCTAATTCCCTTTTAAGAAGAAGTGCTGTACCACTAGGTGCATCTTTTTTATTTATATGATGTATGTCTAGAATATGTGCAAATTTCCATACTCTATCAAGTGATCTTATCATTTTAACAAGATTTTGTATACCATTACTAAAATTTGGACAGTATACAACAGCATTATTTTTAGAATATTCTTTGATTATTTTTATTTCTTCTTTACTGTGTCCGGTTGTACCAATAATAATTTTTTTATTTAATTTATTTTCCATTAAAAATTTTATTAAATCTATTGTACCAGTAGGTGTTGTAATATCAATTATAATATCACCTATATTTTCTTCTCGAAAATTACGTGTTAAAATATTATATTTTAATGGGGTTTTTTTGAGATTAACATCGATAAGTTTACCAAGACGTCCATATCCAAACAAAGATACATCAAATGTAGGTTTTATTTCTAAATCGATTAGTTTTATAAAATTTATTATACGAAGTGTAAAATATTCTAGAAAATCTTCTCTAGAATAATAAGAGACACTTAATCTAAACCAATCATCATAATTTTTATTTGGAGCAAATTTATTTCCAATATGAAAACTTAATCCACATTTTTGTGCAAGCTCTAATAATCTAGAAGAATTTAATTTTAGAGATTTTACAAATACAAAATATCCACCATCTGGTTTTAGAACTTCAAAATATCCATTATAAAATGAGAGAGATTCTATTACTATTTTTTGTTTTGATTCTAATTCTGCTTTAATCCAATCTAGAAACTGCAAATATTCATTATATTTTTGTGTAATATTTTGTGTAATCATATATGCCATTATCGGATTTACAGAACCACCACTATCCATAAAACCTGTATCATCTAAATAAGTACACAAATTTTTATTTTCATATTGTAAATTTGTATAAATCCATCCAAGACGAACACCTGGTGCTAAAATTTTTGAAAATGTTCCCAAAGATATGACATTATTTGTTTGATATATTTTAGAATCATATACTAAAGGTGTATTACTTATATTTTTATTAAATTGTAAAAATTGATAAGTTTCATCTGACATACATATACAATTTTTAGGTATGGAACGAAGAAATGCAGATAATTTAAATCTATCTATTGTTTTTCCAGTTGGATTATTACAAAATGGAATCACATAAATTAGAACACCGTTTGGATAAGATTGTATATCATTCTTAAAAGTTTCTAATTTATCAAGACTAAATGTTTTAATATTATATTTTAGATCTTTAAAAACATTAATCATTATAAAATATGTAAGCTCTTCAACAAAAATAGTATCATACTTTGATCGAAATAAACTTGCAAGCATAAAGACAGATTGTGAAACACCATTTGTCATATATATATTATTTTCATCAATATCATCTTGTTCTAAACAATCACATAAATCACATAATAGTTTTTTAATAAGATTTCGATAAGAAGAAAAACCTTGTTTTAATCCATATTGTAATACATTTGTATCTTGAATAGGATGTGTTATAAATTGTTGTGCAGATTTTAAAATATCTGGTGAGGGTTGACCAACTCCTAACATCATCATTTCTGTTGCGGGTTTAACATTATATTGACCAAATTGTTCTGTCATCTTTTATTATATTTATTATATTTATTATTTTTATTATTTTTATTAAAATATGTATTAATAAAATATATATAATTCAATTTTTTTAATAAAATTATTAAGTCTCTTATAAAAAAATTGAAATTAATATATTAAAATGAAAAAATTAAATACAATTAAATAATAAACAAATATAAATGAATATAATACCAATAGATATAAATAAAATAAAAGAATTAGATGACAAATATTGTACACCATATTATCTATATGATGAGAAACAAATTGAAAATAATGCAAAAGAATATATTACTACTTTTAAAAAATATTTTCCAAATTTTAAACAATATTTTGCAGTAAAGGCTTTGCCAAATCCATCAATATTAAAAATTCTTGCAGATTGTGGTATGGGATTTGATTGTTCGTCACCTGAAGAAATAAAATTAGTAAATTTAATGAATGATACTTATATTATGCCAAATTCTAAAATAATTTATACAAGTAATTATACATCATGCGAAGATCTACTATTTGCAATCAAATCTAAAGTAATAATAAATTTAGATGATATTGATGGATTATTCAATCTTATTAAAGTATCAAATATTGCTCCAAAAAAAATATGTTTTAGATATAATCCAAATTTTTATGATGATATTAAAACTGATGTTAAATCTAATAATTTTACAGGAATTAATACTAAATTTGGTATGAATTGTGATACAATATTAAAAGCATATAAATTAGCAAAAAAATATGGTGTTCGTGAATTTGGTTTACATACCATGTGTGTAAGTAATTGTTTAGATATTACATATTGGATAGATTTAATTGATAAAATATTTGATTGTATACATAAGATAAAGTCTGAGTTAAATATTGATATAAAATTTATTGATATTGGAGGAGGAATTGGTATTCCATACAAACCAGAAGATAAAAAAATAGATATAGAAGAATTAGCAAAATTAATAAGAATTAGATTTGATTATAATATAAAAAAATATTTACTTATATGTAAACCAAAATTATATACAGAATGTGGAAGATATATTACTGGACCATATGGATGGTTAGTTACAAAATGTAAATCAATTAAACATACAGAAAATATTAATTTTTATGGATTAGATGCGAATATGTCTTCACTCATGCGTCCAGGAATGTATGGATCATATCATCACATCACTATTCCTCGTTTAAATAATATTAAAACAGAAATGAAAGAAGCAAATGTCGTTGGTACATTATGCGAGAATAATGATTGGTTTGCTAAACAAAGATTATTACCAAATAATATTATGAAAGATGATTATTTTGTTATACATGATGTAGGTGCTCATGGACATTCTATGGGATTTAACTATAATAGTAAATTAAGATGTCCTGAATTATTATTAGACAAAAATAATAATATTTTACAGATAAGAAAACGTGAAACATTTGATGATTTAGTTCAAAACACAAAGATATTTAATGATCATAAAAAAATAATAATATTTATAAATTTATGTACATTACTTACATTATTTATGATAATATATTTTTTTATTTTATTGAATATATAATATATAATATATAATAATATATATATATTATGACAGAAATTATATATAATAATAAAGATCATGATCGGGATGCTAACAATATTAGTTTAGCTATAGAAAGATATAGAGATAAAGATTGTAAAGATTCATCGCATTTACCGACATGTAGGATTGATGATAGAAAAATTAGAAATATATCATATTTTTTTACATCTGTTATAACAAAATGTCCAGCTACTAATATTACATTAGATGATATTAAACAATTAAAAATTATGGGAAGAGGATCATTTGGTTATGGTATTAGTTTACCAAATAAAATAGTTAAAATAATTATATGTGAATATAGTTTAGAAAAAAAATTATATGAAGAAATTGAATATAATAAAATTATTACAAATTCAAAAAATGAACATTTTATAAAATTATTAGGTTATTTTGTACGTGAAGTTAATAATAAAAAAAATGAATATAATTATTATGATAATATAGATAATTTTACAAATAAATTATGTATTACTAAAGATATTAATTTAGATAAATTATGTGAAATATATTTAATTTTAGAAAAAGCTGATCAAGGCGAATTACACACAATTTATAAATCTATACCAAAAATTTTATTATCAACAAAAATTAATGAATTATTAAATATGTATACAATTAATAAATATTTTATTGATAAATATGAAAATATTTTTGTACATGGTGATATTAAAACCGATAATATAGTAGTAATGATGGATAATAAATTTAAAATTATTGATTATGGTTTATCATCTCAAAGTAAAACTTTTTTTTTTAAATCACCTCGTAAATTACCATATTATAATATTTTATATGATGTAGTAGATAATTCAAAATTGTATTTATCACCGTTCTATGATATATTTTGTATACTGTATGTATTTTGGGTATTCTATTATGTACCAAGATTTCAAAATGCATTATTAATATATCAAAAGATATCTGATGACAGAACTTTAGAAACTTTAGATAAATATATTCTTTCTAATAAATATTTATATATATTATCATATGAAATACATATGTTTTTTTATAATTTATATAAATATTTTACAGATAAAAATTTATTTAATGATTTTGTAGATATTAAAATGGTAAAATATATTTATATTAATATTTTTATGATTAATGATCTTCCGCAATATATTGATACAAATAATAAATTATTAGATGATTATAATTATTATAATGATATAATGACACATATGTTGACATTATCTACAATATATCCAAAAATTAATAAAATCAATGAAATTGATATATTAATATCTTATATTTTAGAAAATAATTATTCGGATATTAGATTATTTAATTTAATGAAAAATAAAAAAGAAGAAAAAATAATTGAAAGTATGATGTTAAAATTTATAGAAACACAAAATATTAATATTATTCGGTTATTGTTATTAAATGATTCTTTATTAACGACAAAATTAATAGATAATATATTAATAAAATTTACAGAATCTGAATGTATCGACTTATTTAGTGTGAGTACATATATAAAAAATAATCTTTTATACTTTATAGATCATTTAAAAAAATATAAATTAATTGATAAAAAAGCTAATAATAACTTATATAAAAAAACTAAACACTTGTATAAATTTTTTAAACTAAAAAAACTAAAAAAACTAAAAAAATAATAATATTTATAAATTTATCTATATTACTTACATTACTTACATTATTTATGAGAATATATTTTTTATTTTATTGAATATATAATATATAATATATGTATATATATATATATATATATATTATGACAGAAATTATATATAATAATAAAGATCATGATCGGGATGCTAACAATATTAGTTTCGCTATAGAAAGATATAGAGATAAAGATTGTAAAGATTCATCGCATTTACCGACATGTAGGATTGATGATAGAAAAATTAGAAATATATCATATTTTTTTACATCTGTTATAA
>Ga0214923_10001238_pt1 | contig 36787 bp, 22 predicted proteins | sample LL1510_MetaG_FD_177993 | JGI IMG/M metagenome (GOLD analysis project Ga0214923, IMG submission 177993) | Freshwater microbial communities from Lake Lanier, Atlanta, Georgia, United States - LL-1510 | ecosystem: Environmental > Aquatic > Freshwater > Lake | place: USA: Georgia | collected...
GTGGAAGATTCGCCGAGAAGATCCCCTGGGCTGCGGCAACTTTGCGGGCGAATTCATAGGCACCTAGCATCAACGCACGACGGTTCGAGCGGAAGACAACATCAAGTGCATCGGACGGATTTGCTGTCTGTCGCGAGGGCTCGACGTTGTTAAAATTGACTGGCACATTTCCATGCCGTGCACGCATATTCCGAGTTTCCTCGAAAACCTTATCTGCCGATGACACGATTGAATTAAACACAGGAGTTCCGGCGCTCGGCGGCATGAATGCATTGCCCGTGCTGGGAGTACCCGAGAGCGCTGCTTTGAAATCGATGTCAGCCCCATTGATTTGCCGTGCCAAAATGCCTCGCAAAGGCGTGTCGAGAAGCAAACCGAGAAAGACCATTTTCGCAAAACGATTTACGCCATCGCCATCTGAAGTATAGAAATAAACATCAACGTTCTCTGCGGCACATTCAGCAAATTTCGAACTGATGCCAAGCGACACCTTCTCAAGCCAACCACCATAACCCAACAAACGCTCGTCTTGAGCGAGCCATCCCAAACGGGCTTTTGCTGCCTCATCGAGGTTTATCGGAAAGCGGATAAACGCCGTTGGTTCGCCAGTTGTTGCTGCGAGAGTTGGGCCCAGTGCGAGCGAAGTTGCAACAATTCTCTCCGAAGGCACAACCGGCGACAATGCGCGATTGCTTGGCTGAAGCGGATTTTTTTCGGGGTCTTGCAATGTCGCAGCAACTCTCTCAGCTTGCTCGGAATTACTGAAATACACCTGATAGAGATTATCGAGGCCTGTGGTTTCTTTCCAATCTCCCTGAATCTTTTTACCGCGTCGTGCCGTACTGTGGATCACTACGTTCGATGGAATTTCAATTTGATGGCCATTGCGTGAATCGAATCCCTCAAACGCACGATAGACGCGGTCGGGATCAGCAAGAAGAAAGTCTCCAGAAAACGTTGCTGCAAGCGCATCAAAATTCTGAACCTTACGAATTTTCTCCAAAGCACCCTTAAATAACTGCTGACGTCGCTCGGGGTTGTTTAAACCAAAAACCTGCGCATTGCCTTCAATAAAAGTATTCCAAGACTCTTGTTGGGCTTTGTAGTTATTCAAAAATGTATCATTTTTACTGCGGTAGAGCTTGAAAAAACGATCCTGAATCTCAACCAACTGCGTGCGTCCATCGGCCACCAGTTGAGTGCGAGGAAGGAGAATTGCATCGGCAAAGTCGGCTTGTTTTACTTGTATCGCATTGGTAAATTGCGCCCACAGAGCCGCAACCACCCTTTCACGTTCCGAAAGTTCGCTTTGAGCAAACACTTCAGTGAAGTCGACGGTGCGAAAAAAGTCGATGACCAACGTCGCTTGGCCAACAATAGACTCGGCGTGCGCCAAAGCGTCGCTTGGATCAGCACGCAAAACACCAGCACTTGAGCCCGAGAGAAACACATCAAAAGAATCGAGCAAACCCAGAGGAGCATTGAAGCGCGGGAGAAATAAGACCGACTCAATGACACGGCCGCTTGATGCCAACAAGCGCGCCGCCATTTGCGGAGCAAAAGAACCATCGAGCGCCAAGGATGGGTTCTCCACCAGGGCGCGCGAAACACTCGCCAAAATAGCTCCACTCGAACCACCTGTTGCGAAAACAGGTTCATAATTGTTTTCAAGAAGGGCAATGAGGGCTCCGACATGCGATGAAAAATAAACCCCGTTCCCTTGAAAACTCACGCACGCAGTGCGCTTTGAATTCACCGATGAAACCGAAGACTGAACAGGCTTTTGTGCGTGCACCGAACACGCCATCAGAGGCAGTGCAGCAATAAAACAAACCGCTTTGAGATTGAAATTTGCAAGGGATGACTTGCGAAACATTTGTGCAACTGAGGAAAAAATCCGTGCTGTCGTACGTGTCATGTTATCTCTCGTAAAACGGACGTCGCAGTGCAAAAAAACAAAACTTTTCCAGTGCAATAGAAACGCACTCAGAAACGCTAAGTGGAAGGCGTGTAAATCGCGAATCTTATATTGTCGAGCGATTCTTTAGAGCATTTTTCGGCTGGCTGACCAACTCAATTGTCATCAACCAAGTCCTCACCGTTCTCGGCACAAACGATAGGCAACTCGGTGGTTTTTGCGAGCCTCAGAACATCAGCAGACGGGCTGAGCACATCGAACTTTCGGGTGACCAGATCGTAATGGCAGCCCATGCAGCTCTCGGGAGAGAGCTTCTCTACCGTCTCGAACCCCTGGTCACGATTTGCTGAAGGAAAATGGCTAGTTATGCTCATCTTGCCGGTTGAATCATAGACCCAAAAATTAAGCGCCCCATCGGGCCGACGGAGAATCACTTCAGTCTCCAGAACGCTGCAGTCGCGCCGCAGTGTTTCAGCCAGTGCAATACTGCCATCGTTCTTCGCGTAAATGCGCCGCGGCCCGCGCTTTGCCCGGCTCTTTGGGTGCAACATCCGCGACCAGGAGGATGAGTTCCGCAGGTCGTTTGCAAAAACCAAGTTAAATTCGGCGAGGTTTGCGGGCGCGCCTGAAAGGATACTGTGGCACGAAGACAGCCAGGCCTTCAGGCCGAGGAGCCGGTACTCCGAGCTTGAGTTTGCTCCTTGAGCACTTGTCCATGTTTTAAAAAAGGTTTGTTTGCGCCGACACTCTGCGCCTGACCTAGCAGAGCCTCTTGGGTTTGCGCCGGCAAAGAGCTCCACTGCGGCAAAACGGACATTGGCCAAACCAACGCACGACAGCACTCTTCCCTCGCATTTCCGCGGGCGCTGCAGAGATCCAGTTGCGCTTTGAATAAATTGGCGTGCGCGAGTGTTGCTCCTGCAGATTCCCCCGGGGGAGCGTCTGCAGAGAGCGGAGTCTGTGCTCCCGAAGGACTTTCATTGGATGGCTGATTCACGCCTGCAAAAGCACCGTCCGCAGGGTTTGGACTCGCGCTGTAAAAGGCAAGGATATCTGCCGCAGAGATTTTCGATTGCACACTGGCATCAAGCAAACCCGCGCGGATCTCATCAGCACCCAAGTCTTGATTCGGAAAGTTACGCAGATTCAGTGCTGCATAGCGCGCATACGCGACCGCATTGGAAACCGTGGGCTTCACAGAGCCTGGATCAGAGGAAGAATCTTTTGAACCCTTGAACCAATTCGACAACCGCACACAGCCTGAAGCAACAACCGCCACTGCGACACAGCAAGAAAAAACCTAAACGGATTTGTTGGTGTCGCTGATGCGCCGGCGCAGCATGATTTAAACAACCTCTACACTTGCACAGGTTGCGATTCTCCCGACTCAGCCGGCGAGATTTCAACCTGGGTTTCTTGTTTCGATTCTGCCAGATGGCGGAACCAGAACCAATAAAGTCCAGCGGAAAGCGCCACAAAAAGCAAAGCCAAACACGCAAAGGTGTTCCACTGGCGAAGAACGAAAACCATTCCAAGCAAGAACAAAACAAGTTGCCATGGCACTGCAAAAATCACCGCAATCAGATCGCGGCGTGTTTCTGCGCGAATCGCAAGCCGCTCAGATTCTGTTAGTTCATTATGAACATCACCCCAAAATCCGAATGGGCGAGTGACTTTCACAAAATTTACCAGGGTTGCACGCGGTGTTGCCGGAGTTAAAAATGTTCCAAGCAAGGAACCAACCAGCGAAATTGCGCTCGGCAAAACAAAACCCATGTATTCAGGCATCTCAATTTTCAAAACGCGAATGAGAACCGCGGAAGCCATTCCGAACAATGTTCCCAGCGCAAATCCATAGCCGTTGTAGCGCCACCAATACCAACGCAACAGCAACGGAACAAAGAGGCCGGTGCCAAATGCCATGGTGATCCAGCCCCAGATGTCGTTGATGTTCACACTGTCCAAACTAAATGCAAGACCCAAGACAACAATCGCAACCGTCGCAATACGCGAGTGCCACATCAACTTCTGCGCGCTGGCATCCGGACGAATGAAAGTCTGATAAATATCCTTAACCCAGTATGCAGCACCCGCGTTGATCACAGCGGTGAAGGTCGACATTGCTGCAGCCATAAAGCAGGCAATCACAAGGCCCTTCATGCCAGGCGGCATGTAGTTCGCAATCACAGTTGGAAGCACGAGTTCGGGATCGATCACCTTGCCGGTGGTCATTCCGTAGTGGATTCCAAGCATCGCCAAGCCCATCACCAGCGGCCAGCGGAACGACAGAAGCAAAATCCAGAAGAGCGACAGCAAGCCTGCTTCGCGGTCGGATTTTGCCGCACAATAGCGTTGGCTGGTGTATCCACCGGCTCCGGCAAAACCTTCGATGCAGGTTTTTAGAAGATAGAAAAACACCGTGATGCCGAAAATATTATAGCGAGAATATTCGCCTGGGAGTTCGATATGCATCGGTGGTAAAACACTTGCCCACTCATTCAAGGTTGTGCGTACCGCTTCAAAACCACCGTGGCCATTGGGAACTGAGACTGAAAATTCTGCAGGCAATTGAACTTGCGTCATGGCAACAAAGATAACGTAGAGAACTGCAATAAGAATCAGACCACCCTGCACAACGTCTGTCCAGACGACGCCATAAAATCCGCTTGCGGCGGTATAAACCATGGTGAGCAGAATGAGAGCAATTGACGCAACGCGATCATCAATTCCCATCAGCTCGCCAAAGAATTTTCCGCCACCTACGGCAAAGTAACTGATGATCCAAACTGAAATAACCAAGTTCGCAAGCGCACTGATGAGGCGCGCGGTGCGGCCTTCTTTTTCATCACCAAAGCGCAAGCGCATCCATTCTGCCAAGGTCATCACCTGTGCACGACGTGTCCACTTACCCATAAAGATCATGAAAAATGCCATGATCAAAACAATTCCGCCGCGGATTTCAATGAAGAAACCCTTAACACCAAGCGAGTAAACCAATGCGGCAATAACCATTGTTCCGGCAATGTCGGTATTCGAGGCCATTCCCGAAGCACCTAACGCCCACCAAGGGAGATCGCGGTTGCCAAGGAAGAATGCGTCGATGCTCGTGCGTGCCTTGCGCTCAAGCCAAAGTCCAAGAATGATGATGCCAACGAGATAAACACCAATGACGGCGTAATCGAGACCTCCGAGCAAGTTTGCACCGGTCATAAAATTCATTGTTCATTCTCCAACGTCTTGAGCAAATTCCAACACAACAACAGCGCGCGTGGAACGTGGAATGCGCACTTATATGGGCCACCCTTGAAGGACTGGCTCACGCGGCCCTCGCGATCGAGATAGCCATACCATTCGCCATAGGTGCGATCGGGAAAGAGTTTAAAGGTGTATGCCTTGGTCGATTGAAACAAAAGCCAATCGCCGCGGCTCCGTGTCAGGCTGTAGTTCAAAAGGTGCGCATATAGAGCTTCACAATGAGGCCACCAGAGTTTCATGTTCCACTCGAGTTGAACCGGTGAATGTCCGCGGGAATCGAGGAAATAAAAAAGTCCGCCACATTCTTTGTCCCAGCCTTCATCGTGCGACCAACGCACAACATCTTGCGCGAGTTGCGACAACTCAGGGTTGTTTTGCCGCTGCGCCCAGTGTTGCAAAAACCAACCAGCCTCAATGGCATGGCCAGGATTCAACAGTCGACCTTCGGGCAAATCAAGACACAAACTTCCATCGGGACGCACGTGCTCGTAAACGCGTTTTTCATCGGCTTTAACATGCTTCAAAAATGCTTTCTGACACTCGGCAAGTTCTTGAGCAAAAGGTTCGCCTTTGCCATCGGTCAGTTCCTCGATGAGGTTCATCAGAATCATTGGCACGGCAAGAGATTGCAAGGGCGTTTCGCCTGCGTAAGAGGGACGTCCAACTTTACGCCAGTCGAATGCCCAATCCCAAACCTTCTCAAACATGCGATGCGCTTCTTTTGCGTAGCTTGTGTCACCACTTGCGCGCGAATATTCAGCCATCGCCATGATGTAGAAACATTCCGAGAAGATCTTGCGTTGGACGTATATCGGCTGCCCCTCTGCACTCATCCGAAATGGCAACCTGTCGTCTTTTTGCAGTGCTTTATTCTTTAGAAATTCAGCGCCGCTACGGGCCATTTCAAGCCATAACGGCTTTTGCTCCACCGTGCGATAGAGTTTGCTAAAAAGCCAGGTTTCGCGCCCCTGCAGCCAACCATATTTCGTGTTGTCGAAGACCTGCCCTTGTCTGTCGAGGCAGTTCCAAAATCCGCCGTTGGCTTTGTCCCACGAATACTTTTCCCAAAACGGAATCACTCGCTCAAAGAGTTCGTTTTCAAACTCCTTGCGCAGTTCGCCGATGGTCTGTTTGCTTGGCGTTGTCATTTCAAAGTTCCTCTCCACGAGTCCATTCCTGATAGCGCTTATAAAGCTGGTGGGCTGCCGGATAAATGGAATGCGGGCTCAAAAAATGAGAAAATTCGAAGGTAATAAGTTTTTCCACACCCGCCGCTGCAGCTTGTTCCGCTTTGTAGCGCAATTTACGGATATCGGTGGGTGGGAATTTGATTGGCATGTCGCGATCAAAACTCTCAAGGTTGCTCCAGCAGCGCAGCCCATGTTTCTCTGCAAGCTGACGGTTCACCTTCAAATAATCTGGCAATTCCAGAAACGACATCTGACCGTCTTGGAAAGCTACGATATCGACTTTGCCCTCAAGATCGCGAAAAACAGAGCCCCACTCCTTGATATGGTTATCGAGTGAAATGGCTTCAGCTCCGAATTGCTTCACACCCTTAACGTATGGCGACATGAGAATTGGAATCTTCTTGAGTGATCGCAGATGAGCAGAAAGTTCATCATAGACACGCATCATACCTGCGTCGAATGTGTTGATCTCATGACTGATGTACCAGCCGCCAAAGGCCTTGCGATGGCCATAGCGGTCCATGACTTCGGAACAAAAATCACGGTTCAGGTCGGATTCCTTTTTGTAATCGCCGTTGATCCAATGCTGCCCGGAATCATAAGTTCCAAAATAAAAGGTCATTCCACAGCGCTCTGCTTCAGACAAAAACAGATCGACGAGATCAGTGTATGCAGGCAAGCATGTGCGGTGTTTGTTGATGACTTTCGAATCGAAGGTGAGCCGCTCACGATATCCCGCACGAATAAGAATGACGGTATCAATTCCAACCGCTTTCATTGCATCGAAATCGGCCGCCCATTCGCGTTTGCCCCAATTCTGCGGAGGAATGTCGTGGGTGATTTCATCTAAAAACGTACCGGTGATTTTCAACATAAAGTCAATTTCCAGGTTTTGATTTCATAGGGTTTAAAATTTGCGACAAGGGTATCATCAAGCAGGGCTGCGGCCTTGCCAGCACGCGGTGTGAGATCATCAAGCTCAAATTCCTGAGCAAAATTAAACTTTGAATTGAGCAAGAGTTTGGCATCAAAAGCTTGCTCGCTCGGATTTAAGAGACGCAGAAAAACCGCCGAAGCACCAGCGGGCTTGCAGGCCATCAGCTGCAGCCTTGTTGCACCAACATCCACAAGTGAAGATTTTTCTACAGCATGTGGCGAAGAAGATTGCTCTGGTGCAGATGCCGTCTGCGTTTTGTTTGCAGCAGAACCAACAGGCAGAGCGGGAAGCTCCTGGATCCATGCGGGCTGTAATGCTTCTTTCAAGCAACGCATCGCAGCACTTGGGCTGGATTCCCGTACACAACCAAAAACCAAGGTGTGCGCGAGGTTTGTCTGCAATTGTGCATCGGGAGTTGGACGCTGCGGGCCTGCCTGGCAGCTGCGGATGCGCCCACCGCGCACCGAAAGGAAACCCACCGCACGATGCAAAGTGAATGCAACTTTATGCGCATCAAGAATCTCAAATTCGTGTAAGCCAACTCCACCACAATAAAAATCTTGCTGTGCGCCGCGCAACACAACACCATCGTTGGTGTGATGAACGGGATAAGGCATCTCGCCGGGATAGCGTGGGGTGGCAAGTGGGCCAGGCCATATTTCGCAGTGCTGCGCCGCCGTGGAATGCTGCATCCACAGCGCTTGACCATCGGCGATCAAAGTTTTTGCTGCTTCACGCTGTTTGAAGACAACCCGCAGGCGGCTATCTTTGAATATGTTTGTGTATGACAACGACAATAGCCAACCCTGTGGGGTGTTCTTTGCCAGCACATCAAGAGTCATGCGGCCCTGCGGGCCAACACAGTTTTCAAGAGGCTTGCTGCGCAGAGCGTCGCGTTTGACAAAACTGTGGCCACAAATTTCATAGCGCAAATGCCAGCACTCTTTTCTCACAGGATCAGCTTGAGCTGAAATCAACGCAGCCCGTCGAGTGGCAATCTCGGGACACGGACCAAAAGAATACCCATCACCAAGATCAGCATCAAGTTCGAAGTCAAGTGTTTCAATCAGCACACGTGGTGCATTTTTATCAACGGCTTGATGCAAATTCTGTTTAAGAAGTTCGTCTGCGCTGTCGCCCACCTCTCCGACAGGAACTTGAGCAGAGAGCGCTGTTGTGGTTTCAAAGATCGTAAAAATTTCAAAACCAAGCGCTGGAAGCTGAGCTTCGAATTCAATTTGGTAGGAACGCCCCCAGCTCGTTTCAAGGTAGTTGTTGCGAATATCTTTGCATGCGGTTGCAAGCACCGTCACATCAACCAACGCACCCTGAGAGCTGACTGCCGACAACGAACATGCTTTTGAGGGTTGCGAGAATTCTCCACCGTCGTCGGGAAGAAGAACAGTTGCTTGAACGCGTTGAGTTGAAGACCAGGGATGCGGATTAAAAACCACAACCCGCGACACGCGCACGCCGTGCAGAGTTTTATCGGCGTGTTGAGCGGCAAGCAGGCCGTGCGCAGCCATCTGCCATTTTTTTTGTTCCCAGTGTTCAAGCTGCCTTGTGATGATTTCGCGTCCGAGTGCTCTTACTTCATGAAAGCGTTGCAGATCGTCCAAGTGCACTTCATCCACACTGCAACCACAGATGTCATCGTGCGCGTGATTCTTTAGCAGCGCATCCCAGGCCTTCTGCAGAAGTGCAAGCTCGACACAAGGGAGCCCTTCTGCACACGACAGTGCGAGCAATGGCTCTACAACCCCAGTGAGAAGCGCTTGCGCCTTATGGTTTAGAATCTTTAAATCAACACGCGACGACAAAACATTACGCAGCAATGGGTGATCCGCCTGGCCGAGCAGATCACCTTCGAAGACGGGCCAAGGTGTTGCCTGCTGAGTGATGCTTTGTTGCGCTGAAAATTCATTCGCTTCAGAATGATACGAATTCTCAGCGTCGAGTGCGGAAAGATAATCCTCAAAAGATCCGAACCGTAGTTCGATCTCTGACTGCTGTTGATTTAATGCGGCAACAACATCGGCAAGGTCATCACGTGCAGGAAGGTGATCGCCGCCCGCAGGCAAAACAAAAACACTTTCTTTTTGCACTGGCTCAAGCCGCGCAAGGGTTTGACTGAGTCGGTCGCGCGCCGATGGCAGATTTGCCGGCAGGCCATCGTAGCGTCCGTGAAAACTTTCTTGCCCCAACGCGCCAAGCGGAAAATAACCTTCGCGGAGGTATGTCGCGAACACCGAAGAACCATTCGGCGCTCGCCATTCAAACAAGGCTCCTGCTGAATCGCGCAAGGCTTCGGGCATCCCGCGCATAAAGAGAAACGAATTGATTTTGAAGCCCGCGAAGATTTGCGGAAGCTGCGCAAAATGGCCGAAGGAGTCGGGAACATAACCAACCCGCGACGCTCCGCCCAGCTCGCAAGCCGAGTGAATGCCACGCTGGAGATTCCGGATGAGTGCTTCTGGCCTGGCAAGAAATAAATCGGGCATCGTATACCACGGGCCAACTTTCATTTTGCCAGCGCGGACAAGGCGTTCAACCCGGGAGCGTGCTTCAGGACGAATCTCAAACGCATCATCGAGAAGAACCGTCTGGCCATCAAGCACAAACAAAGGACATGTCCCTTGTTCCAGCCAGCTCAAAAGAGAATCGAGCATTTCCATGAACCGCAAGCGGTAAGCTTGGAAGGGTAAATACCAGGCGCGATCCCAATGTGTGTGGGGTACGACGATCCCCAAACGCTTTTTGTTCATCCTACAGAGCGCTCTTCGTGCGTTGATGGTGAGGGTGAAAGTTCACTTGTACTGCTTAAAACAAGTGAGTTTGCTACCATCCGGGCCAAGGCTGGTCAACTCGCTGCAGGGTCGCTGTTTTTTCTCAGTTTTTCCTTTGCCTCCGCTTGGCCCGCAAGAGCTCAAGGGCTTGCGCAAGCCACATTTCATGGAGTCACATTGAGTGCATCAATGCGCGTGCAACCTGCTCCGCTGGCAGTGCATTGTCTTGCATCAATTCAATCCAAATCAACGCAAGCTTTTCTTGGAGCGTGGAGTTCACTTCTCTCTCTTTCGAGACTAAAAGGGAGAAGTTCCATCGAATGAGGGCCCACGACATGCAGCTCATTGTATCTTTGCTGCTTCAAAGAGCGTTTATTCGCCTCGGGCTTTTTCTATTGGGTGTCCTAAGCACGGGCGCGGCTCTGATGGGTGTTTTTGCGCAAAAGCAATTTATCGATGGTCTCAAAGATTCCTCAGTAGGCACCAGCGTATTGCTCCTGAGCCTTTCAATGGCTGCGTTCGGACTGTTCACTGCACAGGCAATGCAAGCTCTGTGCAAATTTCTTTTTGTGCGCGAGAGTGCCTTTGCACACCGCGAACTTGCCGAACAAGTTTATGAGCAAACACTCGCGTTGCGGGGAGAGTCGCGGTTTTCGCTCACCGTTGGTGAAACTGTCAGCTTGTATGCTCAAGACGTCAGTGCCGTGTGCACACTGTTTGAAGAAGTTCTGCCGCTCATTTCCATTGCCGGAGCACCATTGCTGGCTTTTCCCATTGCCCTTCACCTGATGCATGATCTGCCTGCAACTCCCCTTTTATTGACCGCAGGTCTCAACCTTTTCATTTGCTTTGCACTCGCGAGTCGTCAGGCAAAGCTCTTCCGCCGCTCGAAGGCGGCCACTGCAGCTCGCGTCGCTTTTATCAATGAGTGGCTACAGAACATGCGTGCTGTGCGGATGCTCGGCTGGCTGAGGATCTTTGAAGAAAAAATTTTCCAGGCACGACGGGTCGAAACGGCAGCACGGGTCAAGCAAGTGAGCAATGGTTCGGGGATGAATGGGCTCATGCAGGTCGCGCCTTACATGCTCAACGCAGTGGCTCTGAGCTACGCTGCCACTCGCCCCGAGGTCACCGCTGGAAGTTTGGTTGCCGCGCTATGGTTGTGTGGGGTGTTCATGGTTCGGCCGCTGCGGAGTTTCCCTTGGGCTGTGGTGAACACCCTCGATGCCCTGGCATCGGCGCGCCGCCTCGAAGGTTACTTAGCATTAGAGCGCGAACCAAAAGAGCATCACCTCGCTCCTGCAGCTCAAATCAAAGTCTCGCAGTCTATTCCTGCACTGATGGTGCGCGGTTTGCGGGTTGTGCAAAATGGTCAGGCTCTGCTTGAAGATGTCAGCTTCAACGTTCAAGCGGGTGCCTGCCTCGCAATTGTGGGTCCGGTGGGAGCAGGAAAAACAATTCTTTTGCACGCGCTGCTGCGCGAGATCCCCTGCGAGTTTGAGAAATATGAGATCTTTGGCCAAGACGCTCTCGCACTCCCCCTCTCCCAATTGCGCGCATTCTTTGGCTTCGTTCCACAAGATGGTTTCGTGATGAGCGCAAACATCCGCGACAATGTTGGCTTTGCCTACGAGCTGCCAAGCACCGATGACACGCGCATGCTTGAACACCTCAAATACAGCGCCTTCGCACCCGACTTAAGCCTCATGAACGCTGGCCTTGAAACGGAGATTGGTGAACGGGGAGTGAATTTGAGTGGTGGTCAGCGACAGCGCCTGAGTTTGGCACGCGCCATGGGATTGGATCGCGAAATTTTATTGCTTGATGATTGCTTCAGTGCGGTTGATGTGGGCACAGAAAAACACCTTGTTGAAAACCTGCTGCTTGGACAATGGAAAAACAAAACTCGTTTGCTTGTCACACACCGCCTCTCTGTGCTGCCGCAATGCGATTCGGTGTGGACGCTTGAAGGCGGCAGACTTAGGCAGGAAGAGGCTTCGCTATGAACCACTCAAGCCCCGCGGCAAAGCCTGCAAAAGCCGATTTTCTTGAAAAGGAAGTGCATTTTCAGGGCCGTTACGAATCGCAGGTTTGGAAGAGTCTTGCGCAAGCCTATGCATCCTGGCGCGTTCAGATGATCCTCATCTTAGCGCTTGGGCTCATCGCGCGCTCGTGTCTTGTTGGCTCAGCGAATGTGGTGGGTGTGTGGGTTGATTCGCAATGCCAAGGCCCACACTGCCGTCCTATGCCCGCTTGGCTGCAAAACTGGACTGCGTTCGATTTTGCGCGATTGCTTGTCGGAATGGTTTGCACCGCACTGCTGTTAAATCTCACTTTTCGGATCGCAATTGCACGTATCGGCACACGCGCCGCGGCTGTTTTGCACGACGAAGTCACCGTGCGTGTTTCGCGCTTTCCGATGAACTTTTTTGATCGCACGCCGGTGGGTCGGGCCCTCACCCGTTTTTCGAGCGACTTCGAAAGTGTTTTGCGCATGACCGGTGGTCCGATGGGGGAATTCATCAGCCTCAGTTTTGATGCTCTTTTAAGCCTGCTTTTCATGGCTTTCACCGGTGTTTTTGGACTACCAAGTGCACTCCTCGTTGGTGCCATTTATGTTGCAATATACTTTCGCAATCGTATGGACATTCGCACCGCTAGACGACATGTTTCTGCTGCGCGTGGCCCTGCCATTGCGCACTTTGCCGAAACAGCGCAGGGCTTCCGCTCGGTCAAGGTTTATGGCAGGCAAGCGCTTTTCACCCACCGCTTTAATGCGCTGTCGTGGAATTTGCAGCGCGCACGAATGGCGCAGCAACGCAAAACTGCCAAATTTTCTATTCAGATGAGCATCGCAACAGCAGCCAGCTTGCTGGTTTTGGGAACGCTCGGAATTTACCTGCAGGGCAAAGCTTATGTCAGCGTTGGCGAGATTGTTGTCGTGCTCACCCAAGTGTGGCTGCTCTCAACCACCTTGCAACAATATTTCGAGTACGTTCTTCAGCTCGAAGAAGCGCTCACCGGTGCAGAGCGTCTTGACGATTACCTGCACCGCCCCATTGAACCCCAATCAGCTCTGCCTGTTCCGCGCTTGATCAACACACCTCACCGCACACAAATGCAAAAATTCGCAATCAAACAACCCGACCCTCGGCTGGGAATTGAAGTTGAAAATCTCAGTCTGCGGTATCACTCAGACAAACCACTTGTTCTTAGCAACGTCACCTTTTCGCTTCCCGCCGGAGAAAGTCTGGGGATTGTTGGACGCACAGGCAGCGGCAAAAGTTCACTTGTGCAAGCTCTGTTTGGCCTTTACCCAATCGAAGAAGGCAATGTCAGCATTTGCGGTTTGTCTCTCTCGCAGGCTGATATTGAAGTTGAAAAGCTCCGCCAGTTGCTTGCATATATCCCGCAAGAACCAACGCTTTTTCGCGGCAGTCTGCGCGACAATCTCAGTCTCCGCACCGACCAAGACCCGCAGCTCATTGCGCTCTTGCAACGGGTTGGATTGGGCGTGCTGCTCTCGCGCGAAGGCGGACTCAATCAGCCTGTGCATGAGCGTGGCGCAAATTTTTCTGCCGGACAAAAGCAACTCATCTGTTTGGCACGTGCGGTCATTCAAGATGCTCCAGTGATTGTGATGGACGAGGCAACAAGTGCGGTTGACCCGGCCTCAGAAGAACGATTGGAGTGGGCTATTGGCGAACTCCTGAAAGACCGCACACGGGTGATTGTTGCGCACAGACTTAGCACTTTACGCGCGTGTGATTGGGTGTTGTGGATGAGTGAAGGCCGGGTCAAAATGTTTGGCCGGCGAGATGCTGTTTTGAATTCTTATCTTGCGGAAAATGCCTTTTGATAATCTTCTCAATAATGCACTCGGATCCAACCGTGCTCCTGTCATTTCAAATCTGAAGTGCAGCTGCAGGTATACAATGAGCTATCGCAATCGGCTTTGAAATTCTTCTTTGCGACACTATTTGCTTCGGGAAAATATTTTATGTGTTTCATGTAGACGACAGCATCATCGGGATTGCCTGTATACTGACTGCCCTTATATTCGGTTTTGCAGGAGGTTGTTGTGCGCACCGGACAAGTGCTTGTTGAAGTCTTGTTTGCAGCACTTTTTAAGCATGATGCGTTGAATGCAGTCAACTGTCGTTCCCTTTCGGCTGAACTGACTGTCTGATCAAAATACATTTCATCACAGTTCTGTTCATTTCCAGAATTAGCCCCGCTAAAAGTCCACAAACAGGCCCCAGCAAACTTGAAACCTGCAGGCACAGAAGTCGAGGAAGTGCCTGATACAGTCTTCGAAGATTCATTGCCACCTGAGCCGTCACACGCTGCGAGCAATCCGACAGAAAATGAAAAAACAAATTTTGAAAACCTCATTGTTAGCCCCCAGTCCCTTGCCGATGGTTCGGTCGGTTTGAGAGTACAGTTGAGGAGAAATTAGTTTTTCTCATCGTTAAAGCAACTTAGCATAACTCTTTAGCTTGCGAGTCTTTTCGGCACACGGCCTCCAGGTGGTTAACTCCCGACCACTGAAGACAATCTTTCGAATTTTCAAAAATTCTTATCTTGCGGAAAATTAAAGTTCGATTCCCGCACGCAGGCCAATGCCCCATTGCGAAGTTGTATTGGCGATTTGATTTTGTCCTTGCGTGCGACTGCCCTTGAAAGTGCTGTAGTCGGCGAATAGCTGACTTTCCCAATCACCTTTTTCGATAGCAACACCGATGCGCGCTTTAGACATTTTGAGTTTCTCAGAATCACCAATTGAATTTGGAACAAGCATTTCAGGATCGCTGGTAAAATAAATTTGCCCCAGAGCAACATCGGCTTCTAACTTGGCAGCCTGAGCGATGCGCGTGGAATATCCCATCCCCAAAACATTCAAAGGAAGCGCGCGTGCATCAACGGCAAGACCAAGCAAACTGACACTGAGCCGGCGATTTTTAATTGTGGTATCGAGCGGAACGGCAAGCTCATTTTTTGAGGGTGAATACATTCCGTATTCCACCATCAGTGCCGATTCGCCATTCAACTGAAATTGCACTGCGGCGCCGGTGAATCCTTGTGTCGATGTCACCTTGCTCTCTCCACTTGCCTCAATTTTTCCGGTCACGGGGGTCTCGTAGCGCAACGAAAACTTCAGCGGAGCAAGCGTGAACACACTACCAACAATCACACCCATGCGTTGCCCCGTGTAGATCACGCGTTCATCAACCGCCGATGAAAAACTTCCCAGAACATCGCCACGAACCACCTGCGAACGAACCCCAAAGGCAAGATTACAATTGCTCGTGACATCAAACCCCACGCGCGCCAGCCCTTCACGAACTAAAAACTCTTCGCTGACGCCACTCACCCGCCACTGCCCAATCTCCGGAACATTTCTCATATTTAGAAAATCTTCACTCAAGAGAGCGGCAAACCAAAGCCCCGATGAGGGTGACATAGCCAATCCAATGGTGCGCTGACTGAGATGAGCTTGAGTGACCGAGTTGGTGTTTTGAGCGCCGGCGGGTGAAATCTGCTGGGAAGATTTTCCTTCCAGGGTGCGCCACGCAAGAGGAAACATGAATGTTTTGCTTTGTGGGGTGGTTGCTTGCGCAGTTGGTGCGCGTTGCACAAAATATTCACTGGCAACAGGTAAATCAATTGGAAACCACATGAGCGTCTCCTTGCCTTCAAGATTTCAAGCGTGTCAACGCAGGTATGGATTCTAAATACGGACGTTTACTTAAATAGCTTGCTCCCAAGGTGAGTTCGATAAGACTCCCACCCACGTGAATGGGGCTGAGCTGAATTCCGGAGGCCGAGGGTGCGCCGGTCTTTGCGTCTACGTTGCGAGCCAAGAGGTTCTCGTCGGTGGCCCCCACGGCGCGCCCGCCCAGCAATCCGCCTCCCGCTATGAGCGCACCACCCACCGGCCAGTGATCGCGCCCCGCGCTGTTATTCACCTTTGGGGTTCGGGCAAAGTCGGAGTAAAGAACCACCAAAGTTTTGTCGAGCAAACCCGCACTTTTCAACTGCGACAAGAAAGTTGCGAAAAGCGCATCAAAGCTGGTGAGAATTGGCATGAGATTTCTGTCTTGATTTGTATGCGTGTCGAATCCACCCACGCCCATATTAATACAGCTGACAAGATTATTTTTAATAAGTTTGTAGGCCAATGCAAAGCTGCTCACTGCGTTGTCCATCCGGCTCGATGCATCTTTACCCAAGGCAGACACGTAAGCAGCTTTGTCGGAATCAGTGAGACTCAGCTGACTGCCAACGCCAGCATCAATCTGCACTTGAATTTTACTCCGCGCAGCTTCAACGGCTGTGGCCCGATCATTTGCACCAGCGGAGTTTTGATAACGTAACAACGAGCGACGAGAATATTCTAAAACGCGTTGGCTAGCGGTGTTGTCTTGCGTATTGGCCGGAAAAAGACCTTGATAAAGGTTTAAATCACCAGCACGAACCACCGAGACAGGTTTCAAAAGTCCGCGATCGAGGCGAGGAGTATCGCCGCCGTTGAATTGTATCAGCGGAATGGTTGCTCCACTTTGCGAAGCAATAATTGTTGGAATACTCGCGGCATTGACATTACCGCTGTTGGAGAGAACTCCTGTGTCTGCGTAAACACTGCCCGCATCATGAGAGGTGGTTCCCATGGCAAGCCCGCGGACAAGAATTAAATCGGAACCCAACCGCGCGGTGTTGGGCCACCAGCGGCCCAAGCGAATATCTTCACTTGCTCCCGCAAGCGGTTGTGCCAGGCTGTAGTCATAAACCATATCGAGTTTCGAGGTCGATTGGGTTTTGGGGTCAACCGTTTCAAGAATGTCCCATCCGCCCTGCATGTGGATCCACACGAGCCGACGGAGCACTGGAAAATCTTCAGATGCGCTTTGCGCCGAGGCAACAAAAGGTGCAATGAGCTTAGAGAGTGCGAATGTCGCGCTCAAACTCATTCCCGTTTGTAAAAAATCTCGGCGATCCATCCGTCATTTCTCCCATACGAACGCAGCGAACACCCACTCAACCCGGTTTTCCAGACTGCGCAGGCTCCACCTCAAGGATTCTGCAAAAGCCAGCACCGAACAGCTTCTTTGAGATCATAAATTGTTCCTGATGTGGGTGCACCTTGTCGACCCGGCGGCATTTGGCCAATTGACATCATCGACACTGCAGAGCTTCCCCAAGTCTTCCATTGCGCAGATGTCTCGAGTGCCTGCCGCGGTGCACCAGATTTATGACACGACGTGCACTGCGAAATAAGCGGCGCTATGTGTGTGTTGAAATCGATCGTCGTGTTACATGCAGGCAAACTCGGTTCGGGAACTTTACCAAGCGCAGGTTGCTCGAGTGGGTCAGTGATATTCGCATCAGAACGTGAATTGACCACAAAGCTCGGATGAGTTGCAATCGAATACATCAATTCTTTAAAGCTATAATTTGTTCCAACAAAATAATCGGTGAACGCCTGGCGCAGACTCGACTCAGCTTGGCGAAACTTTCGCCCCATCAACCACTCAAAGGCATGATTCACAGTACAAGCGGCAAAGGCTTCATCGGCGGAAAGAATGTTCGCAAGGTCTGCAAGACTCGTTCCCGATTTTCCTGCAAAACTCGCCTGCTTTCCTGCGCCCGCAGCGCTGTAAAGAGCACCACCTTCACCCCACGCAGCAAAGAAGTCAGCAAGCGGATCAAGAGTCGAGTGACATCCGCTACATCCTGGAGTTGTCCGCAGGTTGCCTGGGTCTTGCGGGAAGACTCGGGGCAATTCCGAGGTGAACTTTCGGCACATCAGTCGTTCATAAAGTTGATTCGCACGTGTGCGGTTCTTTTCATAGCGCCGCAACCAACCAAAGCTCGAAAGAACACCTGCTGTCTCGTAAGCGTTTCCTGTATAGACAAGGGAAAAACGCGATTGGTCGGCGGGAATCGCTTTTATTTGGCTCAGCAAAGATTCGTTCGCATGAACTTTGGCAAGATCAAATTGAAAATTTTGTTGCATGAAAACTGCAAGAATTCCGTCGACGGCGGTCAGACCTGGGGCAAGAATTTTTGTATAGGGGTAATTTTCAACCGCCACAGCGGTCGCAATACCAGCCGCCTGACGACTCAAACTTTTGAGAATGCTGCGTTTGCTGTCGAAGACATCGGCAATCCCTAATTCAGAATTGCGTGCTTCGTTCGAATTAGGAAATTCAACCGAGCATTTGCTCAGATCCGCACCACAGGCTGTTGACACACTCGGGCACACCCACAGCACCAAACCCGCCTTCCAAAAGGGCGCAACGGGTTGTTGCTGTGCGGCTTTGCAGCTCGTGGTTGTCTTTTTATCAGCGCTTTTCCATGCACAGGACAGTCTGTTGTCAGCAAGGCGCTTGCAGGTCAGGGTTGCAACTTTTTGGGCTTTGCCATCGATATCGTCGCGCTCAAGCTCGTCGAGATACTCTGAAGGCAAGCCAACACCAAATGTTCTTTCGTGATAACGTAACATGGCATCGTAAAATCCACTGCCACTGATAAGAGCACGAACATAAGATTTGTAATCGGAGTCGGAGACAGTGGCTGTGGCCAACTCGTTGTCGGTGGGCATTCGCCCCGCGAGCAGTTGCGCAGCACGTCGCACAGAACGCGCATCCGGAGCCGCGAAACCTGAGTTCACTGTCGCAAGGCATGCCAACGCGAGCAAAATTCTCTGCCAGAGGAGATTCATATTCATAGCAGCAAAGCCTCCGCGTCCATTGCCATGGCTGTGCATGCGGGCACATAACTTGTCAGCGTTAATGCACTGTTCTCGGGGAATTCTTTGACGATTGCAACAAGCTCAGCGATGGCATCTGATGACAAAGAGCCTTGCGGTAGACCAAGCATCTTCTTCATCAAAAAACGGACGTTGGCTTCAACATTCGCAGGCGCTTCAGGAAGCACCGTTTGCCAGCCCGGATGTTGCCATGAATTCGGAATCACGAGCGATTCACAAACCAATCGTGCAACTTTTTGGAGTGTCAGAAGCGAAGTTGCATCATAAGACTCCTGCGGCACGGTGCGAAAATCGTCGCTCGCACCGCCGAGCATCAAGCGGTATTGTTCAACCAGCCCAAGCTGACGCGCGAGAGTATTGCCATCCGGACGAAATTGTTTAAGCAGACGCCGGGCATAAAGATCGGGATCAGGACGCACCGGCGCAGGAGCCGACTGAAAAGCGATGCCGTGAACTTTTGCCAATCCCACAGCATCCTCGCTGCCTGCTTTGCTAAATGGAATTTCATTCAATGAAGATTTTTCATTCTCTTCACTCAGCAAACTCCGCCCTTTGCAACTGGCAAGAAATAAACACGAGCTCGCAACAAGAAAGCTTAGGTTGAGCGACCTAAATACGCACGACACCGCACGCGCATGCACTGGGAGTTTTAAATTTTGAGGAAAAAAGATGTTCATCTCAGAACACCATGCCAACTTGCAGAGAAAAGATCAGTCGACGGTATTTTGCGTTCAGGTCTGGTAAGCTCTGCAAATCTGATCCGTAGCCCAGCAGCGCATTCCACCGAGTGGTTAACTCGCCCTGCTTCCAATCGTCCTGAACAAGCACCGACCACATGGGAATGGTTTGTGGCGAAACGCTTCCTTGATCTGCATAAGCCAACGACTGATACCCCAACCCAAGGCTCAACCTATGCGCAGAGATATCTCCCAAACCCCACATCGATGACACTTCATAACGCCGGTTGTTGTCTTCATCAGCAACCACTCCGCTCGATGTGTCGCGCTTTTGCGCGCCGGTTGAACCATGCAAATTGACATCCAATGAAAGAGTTCGGCTGCTGGGCAAGTTCGCCACCACGCCTGCCGACCAACATTCATCAAGCACGGCTTCTTCGCTCAGTTCGGTGGTTTCCGAGGCAGCCTCGCGAACAAACGTGCGTGTCACAACAGCCTTCGGACGATATCCAATGCCTGCGCTCCAGCCCGAACCGGCAGATTTGCTCATGACTAATTCGGGTACGAGAACGGTAAAGGAATGGAAATTGGTTTGCCCAGATTGTCCAGCAAAGGCGAATTTTTCGATGGCAGCAGGGCGAAGAATCCAGGTCGCACCGCCACCCAAACGCAAACCATCATTCCATTGAAAACGCGCCAAACCCGTTGCAAGAACCTCCGAAGCAGCCGTCGATTTCGACCATCCCGAATTCTCTGTCACTTCTGTATTTGCTGTGCTGCGCAAGGCTGATGTTTGCAGGTCAAAGCGCACTTTATCGCTTGCGTTGATTGCAGCTGAGGCAGTCATGCCGAGCGCAGCAAAAATTCTTTTTTCGGTTTGAGAATTGATCAACGTTTCGACGGTATCTTGCCCAACAACGGTCAGAAGTTGAGTTTGTAGAGTTGAAACACCATTGCTGAGGACACGCTCCGAAAAGCGAGCCCGCGGTATAAGCTCGTCTTGCAAAGTGACGAATCCGAGCGCGGGCCGCCCTATCGCATTGAGAAGCAAAATGCTTACAACGAACTGCCCACGCACGACTCACCTCCAGCACACTAGAAATATTTTCCAATGAAAGAATGCTTCCAACAATCTGATTAATAAACAAGCAGGGCCGAACAAATCTGTGACTGTTGGGTGAAACATTGGCAGGCGAAGCGAGGTCGAGTTGCAAATTTTTCTGAACCCTTGTCTAGTTGCGGTGGATTCTACAAAACCGTCTTAAGGAGGCGACGTGAAACTGCAATTTTCCGTATCTGCTTTGGCTTGTATCTCTTCATTCGCTCTTGCTGAAACTCCAACGGCTCCAGCTGCAAGCGCTCCAGCTGCAAGCGCACCGGTTGCAAGCGCACCGGTTGCAACCCCAGCAACCAAGGTTTCCATGCGCATGCACCTCGATCCATTCTACAAAAACATCAACGACGCTGCGAAGAACTACAAAACACCGAAACTTGAATCTTTGCGAATTATGTTCGAGCGCGACCTCGGACAAAACAGCAAAGCAGATGTTGAGCTGCGTTTGCACGAGTTGGAAAATACCAAGGCGGCTTATTTCACTAAGGATGCGAACAACAAAACGATTGTGAACACAGACGTGGTTAAGTACTTCCACTTACTGTACAAGCCTTCGGCGCTTCCTGAACTTGAACTGGGTTTTGTGCGTGAATATCATCCTGGTCTTTACGGCTACACCGACAAACCTAAAAGCACGAACGTTGTTGAGCCGGTTGCATTTACCGGTCACTTGAACCGTATTGAAGGTTACCGTGTTGCATATGACACAGGATGGAATGCACTCAAAGTGACTTACCATATCGCGCGCAACCCAATTCTCGACGAAACAACCCTGGGTCAAAAACCTGCTGACACAACCTGGTATCACCAGGTCACCTCCGACTTCAAAGTTGGCGATGCAGCTGTGCAAGCAGGACTCGGTACGCAAGGGCACTGGCTGCCTTTGACTGAAAAAGACACCCTGAAGAGCGATTCCTTCTTCCACCTTCAGGCTGAGCAAAAAGTCGACGCACTCAAGATCAAAGCCGGTGTTGCTTATGATACTTACGCAATAGCAAAACAGCCCAATTCCGACGGCCAGGTCCTTGCCGGAACTGCAGTTGCAACAACCTTAATCGCAGCCGCGAAATACGAAGTGATGCCTAAGGAATTCATGCTCATTGCTGAACTCGATTACCGTTCGCTGAAATCCGCAAAAGAAACAACAAATTTTTCGGAAACACCCAATGGCAAAACCGACAGCACAAACGAAGTTGCGTTTACCCTCGCGGGTCAATACATGCTCGACGATAAGCTGAGCCTGATTCCAGCATACGGGTACTACAACTCACCACGCTCACAAGCCAATACAGCAAATGGCAACGGCGAAGCGGTTCTTAAAGATCGCACTCAACTTGTCAGCGGTGCAGAGCGTAAACCGGCTAAGTACGAGCAAAGCATCGGTGTGCGTATCCGCTACGATTATTGAAGCTACGCGGAGCTTCGTCTTTTGTATTCCATCAACGCTCAAAGTTTGCTAGGAAACGCGGCTGACCGAGCGAGATGTTTCAAAAATAAAAATAGTCGGACTCAGGGCCGGCTTTTTTTTTGGTCTCTGGGCAAATCACTGCTAGAGTCGTTGATGGATGAGCAGTTTTGATGATATTTCAATCATTCCGCTGACTCAGCCCTTTTAAGCGAAGGACCCTCTATGAGCGCAATGCGTTTCATCACTCGAGTGAGTGTGATTCTTTCAACCGCGGCCCTACTCACCGAAGTGTCGGCCTGTGGCAACTCACAAGGACGCCAGGTGGGTACAGACCCACGTATTCCCATTTCGCTTTCGAAGAACAACCCTGAAAACTCCGAGACACCCGCAAACCCAGTGGGTGGCAATGCGGACCGCCCTCTGAACGGAACACAACCAGAAAAACCAAGCGAAAATCCGGCAACGCAACCCTCTGCTCCACAACAACCCCCGGCAAAACCGCAAATGGCTGTGCTCACGGTTGAGTTCAATGGTCTGCACAGTACGCGCGGAAACGTCTGTATGTCTTTGTTCAACTCACCCGAGGGTTTTCCAGATTCCGCAGACAAAGCGGTGTTGGCGAAATGCTTCGAGGTCATCGAAAAATCTTTTAGCGTTCAAATCAGAGATGTCCCACCCGGGGTGTATGCCATTGCCGCATGGCACGATGAAAACTCAGATGGAAAATTGAATTACAATGTGATCGGGATTCCGAAAGAAGGTTTGGCATTCTCGGAAAATGGCAAACCACGCATCTCACCGCCCCCCGGATCACCCAGCTTCAATTCAATTTCATTTGAAATCGGCGACACTCCGCGCACCACTCAAACAAAAATGAGTTATCTGCTCGACCTCCTGTGAGGTCGTCAGTTCATTCATAATTGTAAAGAAACTCGACGCGCGCTGCGTGCAAAGTAAACACCGGTAACTTTGGCCCGGTGAGGCGCAGCAGAGGGAGATTGAAACCCAGATAATCGACGGAAACTGTTGTTCGACTGAAATTCCACATTTGTCCTAGAGCAACATCAAACCCGAGTGAATCAGAGCGCAACTTCAATTTTTCAAGAGATTCGTCCTCGCCTTTGAAAAGGACAGACAACGGTTCCTGAACCGAGGGGCGATCGATGCGAGCAAAACTCAAACCGGTCTTCAACCAAAGAGAATCTGCGACTTCCGTTGCCCCCCAAACTCCTGCCCCTTGTGTTTCAAACGAGCCATACAACCCCTTTGAGCGACCCAAGGAGAAGTCGAGCCCGACGCGAAAATCTTCATCGAGAAAGAGTGAACCCGTGAGTCCGAGGGTTGGGACTGTATTTTGCAACACGGCGCCATAGACCCCAACATAGCCCTCTGTTGAAAATCTATCGTCGATTGCTTCAGGCGCAGCCTCCGATTCTTGAGTCATCGACGCTGGATTCTGCTGGATGTCCGCAGACGCTTCGCTTGCTTCGGTCGCCCAGGCCAACGGTGAGATTAGCCCGGACAACACAAAAAGAGAGGTAAATCTCCGACATTTCAGAAACATAATCGCCTCAAAACCTAGACGTTGTGGAGAAATATAGAATCAAGTTTGACCCCAGGAACAACTTACTCTAGCACGAATCCAAATCTGCCAAAGGAGTCGCATTGACGATGTTTCTGACACGATTGATGAGCTTTGTTTTGATGCTTTTCATGACTCTGTCATCACTTGCTCGCGCGGCCGCATGGACACAACCGCGCTATCAGAACGAAACCATCGAGGTCATTGATATTCATCAACACGTGGGTGATGCGCGAACCTTGGGTCCACTGGGGCGAGAATTTTTGTATCGCGCTTTGCCCAACTGGCTCCCAACAGCTGTAAAAAATTGGAGCCTTGAGGCCATGGCAAACCTGGTGCTTAAGCCCTACACCCCAGTTTTTGGGGTCAGGCAAGAATGCATCAATGCAGGGCTGAGTATGTGCGGATTAATGGCCGTTTACGCGCCGCTGACCTGGGGAACGGTTGATAATGTAACAATCGAAAACTTTCTCAACGACAATCGCAACCGCGGACCAAATGGCGAACCCGAGTATTTTTTTGCAATGGCCAGTCTGAATATTCACAAGTTTCCGCAAGCGGCTCATGAAGAACTCAATGAACTTCGACGAGCGCTTTCACACCGGCTCATGAAAGGCATCAAGCTTGCCTTTGTGCACAATGAGCTTCCTCTTGATGACCAAACTTTTTCCGGAATCTATCAGGTTGCGCGTGAATTTTCGGTTCCTGTTTATCACCACATCGGCAGCTCGCCTTTGCGCCCTATGAAAGACTTCAAATCCGAAGAGGAGCGCAAAAATTATCTGCGCAGCAGTAATCCGATGGAGCTCGAATGGGCACTCAAGAACTACCCCGATGTCGCGTTTGTTTTTGGCCATATGGGCTTTGATTTCAATCGCGAGGGCTTCGATTTCACCGACGAAGTCTATGCACTCGCTGAAAAATATCCAAACGTTTACCTTGAAATTAGTGCGTTTGGCCTACAAAATTACGATCCGCAAGGGCGATTTATGGACGCTGTTCTTAAACGTCTCAAAGAGAAAAAACTTGTTAGCCGAACATTGTATGGTTCCGACGCCTCGGGCCAACCAGGTGCGGTCAAGCAATATGTCAAGCTCACTCTCGCAAGCATGGAACGCGTTGGTTACTCAGGTGCAGAAGTTCGAGCGGTGATGGCCGAAAATGCGCGCACACTTTATAAGCTGCACTGAGCTTTGAGCTGAATTGAGCAAAGCAAGATTTTACGGATGAAATGAAATAAAGGATGGTGGACGGTATCGGGATCGAACCGACGACCTCAGCAATGCCATTGCTGCGCTCTCCCAACTGAGCTAACCGCCCCAATGCGAACGGGGGATTTGTTACAATGGCAAAAAACCCTTTGCAAGTGCCCGGTCGCGCTTTTTAATTCCCGGAATAACGTGGTATTCCTGTCTGCTACAGGAGCCCCAAACAATGGCATCACCGTTTCAAAATAGCATCTTTCATAAGCTTCTCTCGGGGCGATCCGCGCGGCAGGTTGCACCCATTGCAATTATGGGCGGTGTGAGCGGTTCAACCTTTGCACCCTCTGAAAAGCTCATGAACCTACCGGTTGTTATCTTTGACTTCGAAACAACTGGGCTCGACGTCAAGACCGCCCGAATTATTGAAATTGGTGCCATCAAATATCGCAACGGTGTTGAAGTGGCCCGCTACTCAACACTGGTAAACCCGGGACAAAAACTCCCCCCGGAAACATTTGGCCTCACGGGAATCAACGACGAGATGCTGGACAACGCACCTCTACTGCAAGCTGTCTTCTATGATTTCCACGAATTTTTCCGCGGCTGTGTGGGTGTCGCTCACAATGCGGAATTCGACTGCGGGGTCATGATGCATGAAAGCGCTCGACTTGGCATGAGCTGCAATTATCACGTCCTGTGCTCGCTCAAAATGGCGCGAACATTGGTGCAATGCGAACGCAAGAATCTCGACTCGCTCGCGGCGCACTATAATCTGACATTCGAGTCGCGCCACCGTTCCATTGGCGATATTCTTGTCACGGCCGATGTGCTTTGGAACATGCTCAAGGAACACCCCGAACTACAAACCCTCGGTGACCTTGCGCCCTACCAAGAAACCATGGGCCAACTCTAAGAACACCAACAACGCACGACGCGTTGTTCAATCAGCACCGTGTGATGAGGAAATGCTGGAGCGTGACACCACATCAAACTAAAATAATTCTTTGCTCTGTTACGTTCGTTGGGGTGACTGCTGCTGCGGTTGCAGCCTCAGGCCGAAGCGATGCAGCCGCGCTGGGTGCGCTGTTTGGTTTGCTGCTCGCGGGCGCCTGGAATCTTCTTGTGTTGGATCCGAGTGAAGTTGAGAAAAAACTCGGAATCGAACGAACCGAATTGAATCTCGCGACGTTTGGCCTTGTGCCTTCTCAGTTGCGCCTGCGACGGTGGATTTTTGCAGCGGGCATTCTCAGTCTTTGGCTGGCGGTGGTGTTGCCTCCCCTCATTGCCCCGACGGCGCGTGCCTATGCTTGGGTTGAACGCCACCTCCGCGCGGAACAAGCCATTCTCCGAATTGAATTCCCGAGCTACCTCGACAGCGCTCCAAAGGAATTACAACTGAAAGGCGAAATGCCAAGTGAGCTTGAAATCGATAGCGAAACCTTTGTTTCGCTTTTGTTTCGCTATCGCAAACCTGACTCACAATGGCAGGTGAATTTTACTGCAGCCGATAATGCCAACGCACAAATCAGCCAACCCTTGCCTGCTTCACTCGGATTCGGACACAGTGCGCGCTCACTTCTGGAACAGCTTTCACTCGACCCGAAGAGCGAACATTCTCTGCAAGTTTCCCTGCAACACGATGGCAAACCGTACGCGAAACAAAAACTAAAGATCATTCCACAACCGCGACCTAAAGTTGAATTAACTCGCTCGCAAAGCGGACAGCAACGCGAAGGTTCGGTGCCACTTGATGTCAAGGTTCGTTCGGAGATTCCGCTGGCCAGCGTCGAGTTTCAAGTTCGCACGGCCTCTGGCTATCGAATGGCCAAACCGATTGCTGAATTCGCCAATGCCAACGAGCAAAATTTCGATGGTCAGGCGGTTGCATTTAGCATTCTGGGGATTCCATTTACCCCCAAAGACACCTTGTTTGTGAAGGCTGTTGCGCGCACCGTTGCGGAGAACGTTCAGGGAGAATCTGAAGAACTCAAATTCGACATTGTCACCCGCGAAAGCATGCGCCAAGACCTAATGCAAGCGCTTGAGAAAGCTTTGCAGGCTCTGCAAAGCAATGCGCAAACAGCTTCTTCATTAAAAGAGATCTTGAGCAAAGAACTCAGCAAAGCTGAGCAAGCGGCTAAACAATTGGGCCAGCAAAGTCTTGCCGCAAAGCAAATGGAGAAAATCGCCGCGAGTGCTGATAAAATCAACGCGCCACACGACAAGTCGGCGCGCGAAACAGAACAAAAAATTAAAAATCTCCTCGAGCGACTCAAACGTGAGCAGACAGCAAACCAAATTCAAAATCTTCTTGCACGCCTGCAAAACCTCAAATTCTCTATTCAGCGCGCGAACCCTGAGCAACTTCCGCAATTAAGCAAGGATGCAAACGAACTCCGCAATGCTGCCGAGAGCTTAAAGAAGCAGCTGAACACTATGGTTGAAAAACCGACATCGGCGTTGAGCCTGCAGGAAAAACAAGCCGCTCTTGATGCATTAAAAATGGACCACACGCCTGAAAACCTAAAAGATCTTGAAAAAACTCTTGCTGCAGGAAAACAAACCGATGCGATGAACAAATCGCAATCCACACTCGAACATGCACAGAAGAACCTAGGCGGTGTGCTTGCCATGCTGCAGGCGGCACGCCAACGCGCAATGCGAGAGGCACGCGAAAAACTCACACGCGCCGATGGTGAACTTCAAAACGCCCGCAAACGCGATAACTCTTCCAAAGATGCGCTTGGCAAGTCACAACAAGATCTCGACTCGCTTCCGCAAATCTCGGATGAATTTCAGGATGCTGCCCGCGATGCACAGAAAGGCAATCAAAAGGCGCGGCAAGGTTCGCAGAATGGCAGTCAACAACAGGTGGAGAGCGGTATCGAAGAGGCACAGGATGGAATTGTCCGTGCTCTAGCGGCTCTGCAAGACGAAGAAGAATCGGAACGGCAATCGCAGCAAGAACAAGATGGACAAAGCTTCCGCAGCGCACAAGAAGCCCTAGCGGCACAAGGACAACTCGACATGGGATGGCGGCGACAAATTCTTGAAGAAATCGCACGCCTCAGAGCAAAAGGTGAAGCAGCGGACTCGCCTTCCATACAATATCTTGAGTCACGCTTAAGGTAACCCTGCACAGGAGGACCGCGTGGCGGCACGGCTTTTTGTCCGCAATCGCATTCGCGGAGTTAGTTTTCGACACACCCGCTCGGCAACCGGTGCGGGTCGCGGCGCTGCTCCTTGGAGCACCAGCGGCAGCGCAATTCCTTGGAGTGGGCCATCAGCGGCTGATCTTCGCGCGAGCGCTCCAAAGCCATTTAAAAAAAATGATCTGCACCGCCTGCTTGCCGACCACGGCCGGCAAGAAATTCATACACTGGTGTCAGATGCCGTTGAGCAACTGGGTCAATTGCGTCAGCTCTCGCAATCACTCAAACGGTTTGCCCCTGATGAAGAACTGAGCCGCAGACTTTTGGGCGATGATGGGCTCGATGAACACGGCACGCTTCCGCTGCACGAAATTTTGGTTGAGGTTATGCGCGTTCAAAGGCTCTGGAAGCTCCGACTCGAGCTTCTCGAGATGGTTGTTATGGCGCAGGAATCAATGCGCAACTCGACTGCAAAACCTTCAAAAAAGCATCAGCCGCCGGTGGCAAAGTACGCTCCTCGGAAGAAATAAGAACGAGTCTGCGATTCATTCGCAAACCATCCACATCAAGCGTTTGAACATGAGCCTCATCGCGCATGGAGAGGCGGCTGACAATCGACAAGCCGATATTCTTTTCAACCATCCGTAGCATGCTTTGGGTTGAACGCAGGGTCATTACAATGCGCGGGTGAACGTAAAGCCTGCGAAATTCTGAATCGATGATTTTGCGAATGGTTGAGCCTTCATCGAACAGAATCATGTGCTGCTTGTTCAAGTGCATGGGCAACAATTTCTTTCCAGCTTTCTCAAGAGCCGAAGCCATTCCAACCAACGGATGATTTGGATTGGCAATCACCTGCAGTGAATCGAGAATTTCGCCATGCACGCGCATGCCTTGCAGCTCTTCGTCTTCTTGCATGGACGCATTTGGTTCACGGGTCACGATACCAATATCAATCACCTGGTTACGCACGGCGTCGAGAACACCTTTGCTGTCTTGCTCATGTAAGGTGAACTGAATATTCGCATGTTTCTCACGAAACGCAGAAATAGCATCGGGAAAGACTCCCATCACGGCTGTTGCACCACCGCCCAAATGAAGCCAGCCATCGGAAAGTTCCAAATGGTTCTTCACGACAAGATTGAGGTGTTGCATGCGTTTGAGAATGTCGACGGCATTTTTATAAACAAGGAGCCCCATAGGCGTGGGTCGCACACCGCGTCCTGTGCGTTCGAGTAACTGACACCCCATGCCTTCTTCTAAAAGTTTGAGTCGGGCCGAAAGCGCAGGTTGAGTGATATGAAGTTTCTTCACCGCAGCAGTAAAACTGCCTTCCTCAACAGCTGTCACGAAGGCTTGAAGTCTGTGAATATCCTGCAAATCAGCCACGTCATCTCCGGCTTAAAATCTCGCAATAGAGGAGGTCTTCGCACAATTGCCACCCCCTCCGCAAATCGAACCATACTAACAACTCTTTTACCAATATGGCTGATCTTCATACACCGTTGCACTGTTCGACGAATTATAAGAGTCTTGATTAATTTCGGAGGTTGTAGAGCGACTGTTGAGCTGATGCGTGGGCCAAGCAGGGTCGCTCCCTCCATTCAGCCCAACTGACATCGCATTATTTTTAGAATCTCCTGCTGCCCGCGTGGTAGCCCTAAATTTGAAGCATAGGAGAATTATCTTCCCCGTGAATATTGGAATGGATTTTCCGCAAAGGCCGCATAAATGATCGTTCCAGCATTGGAGGCTGAGGCTGTTGCGCTGCGTAATTTGAAGCCATTGGATAAGTAATCCACGATTGCAGGAGATGTATAAGCTGCTGGCTCAGCTCCGTCGGTGTTTGCATAGAGCTCATACGAAATGCCGTTGTAACGATCACGTGCAGTGTCACGTATGACCCAAGGCTCTGCAGAATCCACGCGCTTCATGAGAATGAATTTAGGTTTGAATCCTGTGTAAATGAACGGCCCGTCGGTTGAACTGTTTCCTGTGAAACTACCGATTTTGCTGAATCCAGGAACGGATACAAAACAATATGCAACGTTGTTCCCACCATTCCAACTCGATGGCCCGACACTGAACACCGAAGCCGTAGGTGCAGTGTTGTTCCAAGGTTCAGATTCCGTTGATGCCGCGGCTGCCTGGCTCATGCGCATCACCTTGGTGGGCCCAAGATCTTTATGATACACAAGCCAATTGTAGTTTTGATCACGGCTCTTTTCGAGAATCAAATCCGGCGCCTTGCCAAGGCCATGCCCCACAGTTCCGTTGCTTGCAGAGTAAGTATATCCCACAAGAGATATTCCCGCATCAGTGTTGCTGCGGAGTGTCGAGGTGATGCTTCCGAGCGTATTTGTAACAGCAGTGGTCCCAGCATTCCAAACCCACGCAACATAGGAACTTGTGTTGACCGAGGTGAAAGAACCAATTGAGAAGCCATTGGCGTTGAAAGACGTCACTCCACTTTGCGTGTCTTCAGCCACCGCAAGATCGGAGGCGAGTCGTTTATTGATCCCACGGATGGAATCAAAAATAGTGTGCGAAGAGCCGGTATTTGTGCGGTTCTTGATCCACACGAGATCCGGACTGAAGCCACCTGGCAACACAATGCTCTGATTGCTGCCGTTACCGGTGTAGGTGATGGCATCAAAAACAGTGTTGGGTTTTGCGATGGCTGGGGCTGGTAAATTTGTGTCGACCAGTGCTTTGTATCCGGCAGGCGCTGGGTATTTGAAGGGGGTTTGGCCGAAGTTCACAACGCCCGATGTGTTAGTAGACGAATTTGGATCTCCTGTGACGGGTACATAGGTTCGTCCTGTTGCCAATGTAAAAGCAGTCCCCATCGAAGTACCATTTTTGTAGAACGATAGAGCACCTGAATCGGCGTCAAATGCAATTCCGATTGTGTCACCAACTCCAGAACTACTTCCAAAAGCGGTTAAGACAGTTGAGTTATATTTATAACCACTTGAGAGATAAACCCAGGTTGATGCATCACCGCCCGGTTCTGAGGTAAGAGAATTGGCATCAGCCAAACCCATTCCAAAGGCAATTCCACCGCCGGAAAGCATTTTTCCTTCCCAGTACCACCTGCCCGAACTCACACCGATTGTTCCGTGAATTTGACCGTATTGACTTGAGCCTGTGCTTTCAAACTCCAAATTTCCAGATCGAACTGATGTGATGTGCGAGCCTTTCTTTAAAGGATTTAACGTCGCATAATTCCCGCGAACCTCGCCACCTGCGCCCGTGTCGGTGCCATAGGAGGAAGGAGTATCCACCACACTGTCGCTGCCAACGAAAATGCCGGGAGGGATTCCATCAGTCAATATAACGCCATCAACACGAATTGCAGAAACGCATCCTGGAGATCGCCCGCCGTCTGCGCCACCGTAGTTACCCCATTCCATATAGGTGAGTGCGCTTCCTGCAGCAGCCGTCACATCGAACCAGCCCTGCGTTAACCCACCACCACCAAAAGTTGTTGAATTTACTTTAAACCGACGGTCCGCCCAACCATCAGTATCAATAGAGGCCCAGACCTCAATTTTTGAAAACCCGGTGATAGGCGTTGCAAGATTCCAACGGATCTGACTCGGATTTTGGCTAGGTCCTGAAGGGAAAGTGCTGATGTCAGTATCGAATGCATATTGAGGATTAATGACAGAACCTGAACCTGAAAAAGACAGTTCAGAACTATAGATCCTGCCAGCATTTGTGTGTGTCGCATATAGAGGACTGCCATTGATGATTACCTTATGCAATCGGGATTCATGACTCCCACTAATACCTGCACTTATGCTTAAACTGCTCAGTGTCCCGGGCGTGGAAGTTGAATATATTTTCGTGTAGCTCGAGTTGTAAGGAGAACTTCCCACAGTCTGTGCGGTGACATTGGTTCCATTGACACTCAAAACAGCACCACTTGCCGGATTACCTAGCTGACCGTTTGCCATATTTCCGTAATGAATTTCCAGCGTATTATAAGGAATAGGTGCACTAAAATTAAGAGTGCCACCCGGGTTAAAATTGACTTCCTTGAAAACACTCACAGCGGTGCCATCAAGAGCCGCATCTGCCGGAAAGCCACTGTATTTCAAACCGCCTTCAGACAATTGGAAACCATTCGGTGTCCAATGATTTCCGTTTCCACTTGTGTCTTTTCCCAACGTCGATGAAGTTGTGGAAGAGTTGTCGGAAAAATCGAGATGAAAACCCATGGCACCGTATGAGCCTAAATAGGCCTTGGGCTGCAGCAATCCATTTCCATCCACAGTGGTAAAGCTTGAGGGAGTCAACGACTGTCCGTCGATCACATAAAAATCTGCGAGATAAAAATCTCCGTACCGATCGGCAGTGCCTGAGCGCCGACCAATTTTTCTTGCAGGATCAGCAAAGAGATCGATATTTGCAGTGCTGGTTGAACGCGTAGATTGCGCGACTCCGTTGACATAGAGAGTTCCATCGCCATTATGAGGCCTAGAGTAGGCGATATGATACCAGGCAGCTGGATCACGCAAAACGCCGTCTGATTTTGCCGACGTCGCATCAGCACCATTTGTGCTATTCGATACCAAAATTTTCCCGCCGTAAGTTGCACCAAAATAACTCATTGCAAGATAACCTGCTGCAGGGCTTGCTTCAAAGAGCTGCTGATCCGAGTTTAAATTCGAGAGCTTCATCCAGAACGAAATTGTGAATGATGTGTCTGCTGCGGGGGATCTCGATGTGGTTTGCGAAAGGTGTGTATTACCGCTGCTCCTAAAGCGAAGTGACCGACTGATTTTCGCAACAGAGGAGAGCGCCACAGTCACAGTGGCCGAAGTTCCTGAATTTCCCACGGCATCGGTTTGGCTGACGCTGAAACTCTTTGCGCCATCTCCAGCCGAAAGATTCCAAGACGCGAACGAGAACATTCCGCTCGGACAGGTTGTGGTTTGACCAACAACTCCTGCACCGCCCAAAACAACATTAAAACCAGCTTCACAGGTCCCAGTGAGCGCTGTGGCAACAAGAGCAGTTGTAAAGGTAGAGTTTGCAGCGGGCGAATTGATAGTAGGTGCAGGAGCCGTGTTATCGACTGTGAATGTAGCACTCGCGGAAGGTGCTAGAGATGTATTACCCGCTGCATCTTGTGCCACACCAGCAGCAATGGAAAATCCTACAGTGCCGTTGCCTGAACAGCTACTTAAAGTCACTGTTGCAGAGGATGTGGCATTCGTGGTGACAGATTTATTGCACGTTGCTCCCCCCGTGGTGTTCAAAGTCACGTCGGATAAGTTCACTGCAGAAATTCCGTTCGAGTCCGAAAAACTTATCGTGTAATTTGCGGACCCTGTGGCATTGATGACCGATGCGCTCGCATTGCCAATGCTCACCACGGGCGCTACGGTGTCCTTCACAAAGGTTCGCGTCACAGAACTCACCTGACCCACACTGTCCTGCTCAGTTACAAGAATATTTTTGCTGCCATCAGCACCCGACAACTGAATCGGTATTGAATATGTTCCAAGACCAGAGCACGTGCCGGTTGCTACATTGCTGATGATATCTGAGCTTGTGATAATGACTACAAGTCCACTTGCACATGTGCCCTGTAGGTTGAAACTCGCCGCATCCTTCTGCGCATTATTTAACGGTGACGTCATAGTGAGTTGAGGAGCAGAGTTGCTCACAGCGAACGAAGGACTCACAGAAGATGAGGCTGAAACATTACCAGCCGCATCTGAGATTTTTCCTGCCGCAACGCTGAATGTGACATTGCCGCTTGCAGCTGCACATCCACTGATGGAAAGCGTTCGTGTGGCTAAATTACTACCCGCCAATGTGGCGCTGCATCCGACACTTGATCCAACAAAAACGATGTCTGACGGGCTCAGATTGACAGCAGAGACACCACTGCCTCCGGTATCTGCAAAGCTCAGGGTAAAAGTCACAGTGTCCGACGCGCTGACTGTGGAAACACTGGGAGACGAAATTGTGATTGAGGGAACAGATTTGTCAGTTGAAATGACAGGAGATGCGCCATAATTGACAACCCCTAAGCTGTTCACAAGCCTAACGCAGACCTTAATTGCGCTGCCATTCGCAAATGAACTTGCACCTGCGAGTGGAATGCCTGCTGTGTAAGTTTGCGAAGCATCACACGTCGCAGTTGATGCAACAACTGCGAAAGTAGCGGAGTCGAAGCCAGAAGCGTCAAGCGCAACAACTGAAAGATTTGCTGCGACCTCGGCCAAATTGAGTTTACCATCAGCAGCGGCGTTGCTAAGAGAAAGACTATTGATGACAGGAGCTGAATTGTTTACGGCGACGGAGGAACTTGGGCCCACGGCAGCGGAACTGTTGCCTGCCGCATCACTGGCCACACCGGCAGCGACCGTGATGTTGATTGTGCCCGAGCCGTTGCATGCACTCAAAGTAACGGAGGGTGAATTGCTTGTTCCGTTCAATACATCGACCGTACAACTCACACCACCAGTCACAGTTGTCGTCACGTGAGCCTGAGACATGTTTACCGATGAAGCTCCCGAGACTGTGAGAGGAAAACTCACACTCCCCGCTGGCGTCACAACACTCTGCGAAGGAAAACCAATCATCACAACAGGGGCGAGCAAGTCGGCCGTACCGCTGAGTGTTCCCGAACTCGAGTTTCCCGCTGAATCGGTGGTCGTAACGCTCATTTCAAATGCACCATCCGCATACACCTGCACACTGGGTGTGGCGAGACCACTCCCACTCAAATAACCCGAGCCGCCACTTTTTATTTGGCAATTGCTGGTGCACGTCAGTACGTACGATGCATTTGCTGAACCGCTCAAATTCACGTTCATTGGCGATGCATTTTCAGAAGATGAGACGAAGCCATCTGACAAAGCACTCATCGTAAGTGTGGGTGTGCTTGGAATGGACAAAACAGCATTTCCGCTGACCGATGTTGCTGCGCTGACATTGCCAAAAGAGTCGCTCAAGACGGTGTTGAATGAAATTGCGCCGTCGCTTGTGGCCCGGAGCCAGACTGTTGAATTGCCGGCAGCATTCAATACTCCAGACGAAGACAAACCACCCGCACCAAGAGTTCCACCGCTCACCACAAGGCAATGACTCCCACAATTGAGTGTGAACGAAGCATTGGGTTCGCCGTTTATTACAACTGAAAAACCACTCGCAGAATTCTCGGCTGCATTGACAACACCATCCGAAAGCACGCCCACACTGACAAACGGCGACAACGGTGCTTGGGTATCGGTGCTGATTGATGAAGAGGCACCGAATGAGATGTTACCTGCGACATCACTCACTTTAATGCAGACGACTTTGCTTGAGCCGTTTGTGAAGCCCGGATTGTTTGTCGCAGGAATGCTTACCGTGTAGGTGAGCGAATCGTTGCACAGACCGGCCGAATCAGCCAAAGCGTATGAAGCAGATTCACCAGCGGCAAGAGAATACGAAACAACGGGAAGACCTGCCGAAACAGATGCTGCGTTCAATTTAGAACCTGGGTTCATGTTGATGAGCGAGAGTGTTGTCAGCGAAGGAGGATTTTTATCCACCATAATGTTGCTCGAAGAACCGTAAATCACAACACCAAGACTGTTTGTCAGCCGCACGCAGACCTTCGCTGTAAAGCCATCCACAAATGAACTCACTCCTGCGAGTGGAATGCCTGCTGTGTAAGTTTGCGAACCATCGCACGTCGCAGTTGAGGCAACAACCGCATAAGAGCTTGTGTCAAAACCTGATCCGTCCAACAAAACGACCGCTTGGTTGGCCGTAGCTTCAAGAGCATTCAGCCGGCCATCTGATGCACCATTCACAAGAGACAAGCTGTTAAAAATCGGAGTTGAATTGTTGACTGTCACGGCCATTCCAGGGCCCACAGCATTTGAAATATTTCCAGCAGCGTCAACAGCAATTCCAGCAGCCAGAGAAACCGATAAATTACCAGCAGCCGAGCAACTGCCGAGCTGAACTGTTGGGCTCGTTGAAGACCCATTAATCACCGTTGCAACACAACCTGTGCCACCTGAAATTGCAATATTCGCAGCCTGTAAGTTTACCGCTGAGGAGCCCGTCACAGTCACAGGAATTGAAAACAGACCTGACAGCGGAATGAGCGGAAGCGATGGCGTACCTAAAACAACCAAAGGCGGCGTAAAATCAGACTCACCTGTCGCCACAACCTCTGAACTTTCGTTGCCGAAAGTGTCGCTCAACTTGGCCGAAACCCTAAAAAGACCTTCTCCTGTCACCAAAATTTGCGCCACGGCGGTCCCTGGAATTCCATTGCTTAGAACTCCAGTTTCCCCACTTATGACGGTGCAATTTGCAAGACAATAAACTCTGTAATTCGACAGTGCCGCACCAGAGATTGTCACACTGAGTGGCGAAGACTGCTCACTTTTGTTCACCAAAACATCGGAAATTTCCACACTGTCGAGGAGAGGTGCAGATTTCGACACAGCCAGAACTTCAGACTCCCCATAAACTGCATCACTTGTGCCATTGAAAAGCTTTACGCACACCTTTCGTTTGCCCTGATCAAACTCCGAAAATGCAGACGCCTTCGGAACATCAACAACGAAACCGGTGGCGGAATTACAGACATCTTTAGGCGCAACGACTGTGTAATTTGCGAGATAATAACTCAGTGCATCCAATGCTACGACAGGCTGATCGAGGTTTATTTCTGCCGCATTAAGCTTTCCGTCTGCGGCACCATTTATGAGTGTTAGGCTCTTAAAGACGGGAGGATATGAGCTTGTCGAAATACTCGCTGCTTTG
>Ga0214923_10001239_pt1 | contig 36783 bp, 44 predicted proteins | sample LL1510_MetaG_FD_177993 | JGI IMG/M metagenome (GOLD analysis project Ga0214923, IMG submission 177993) | Freshwater microbial communities from Lake Lanier, Atlanta, Georgia, United States - LL-1510 | ecosystem: Environmental > Aquatic > Freshwater > Lake | place: USA: Georgia | collected...
ATTATTATTATTATTATTATTATTATTATTATTATTATTATTATTATTATTATTATTATTATTATTATTATTATCATTATCTCCAGTACCATCATCCTCAGGTAAATTTTCAGTACCAGGTACAGGTTCAGGGTCCCAACTTACAGGCTCACTCCAATCAATATCTTTTAATTCATCTTTATATTCATCCTCTCCCTCAAAATTTTCTTTTATTCTTTTCATTTGTTTATATGACTCACATTTTGTAGTACAATCTGTATAACCTGCATAACTTAATTGAAGACACATTTTTCTTTCCATTAAATTTGTAGTTTCTTCATGTGTGGTTATCATAGTATCCCATATATTTAATTTTTTTCCGTAATCTATACTTGTAACAAAATGAGATCCCCATTTAGCAAAAAATTCTTTACATTTTATCCATTTAGTATCATTTATATATGTATTTGGTATTTTAGTGGTCATTTCTTGTGGTGTTTCAGCACCTGTCAATACAATAGGTGTTTCTCCTTCCTTTCCAGGATCCATATCTGATTTAACTGATAACTGAGGATCTCCCAAATTACTTAAGTCTCTTATCATTTCTGGACTTAAAAATTCTATTTTAAAATTATCAGGAGATAAAGTAACAGACTGATTAAATTTTCTAACAGAAATATTATATGATTGAATATTCATATCTGATTTAAAATTTCTTTCTGTTAAAAATGAAGCAGTTGCTTTTACTGTAACTGCTGCATATGAAGCTCCTGCAGATACTGTTGTTTTATCACTAATACTTTGCATAAATTCTCTTGTATTACTACAAAAAACATATTTACCATCTATCATAGCTGTATCCTTTGTTGCAGAAATAAAACCATTTTTTAAAGCTTCAGGACCTATTGTTGGGGCAAGTTTTCTATATTCTCCTTCAAAATCCCCAACTTCATTTATTTGTTTAAAAATAGATCTTCTATCTCTTTTAGAAAATTCTGCGCTATTTTCTAAATTTTTTTCTGGTAAATTATATATTCTTCCTAATGTACATTCATTTAAACGTCTTAATAAAGTATTATCTGAAGTAATATCATTTGGATCATATGGTTTAATAGTAGTATCTTGAACACCAACCTTATCTATAGAAAAAGTATTTTCAGAATCTTTTTGTTCTGTTTCAGCTTGTGCTCTTAATTGTCTTTTCTTATGAGCTTTTTGCATATTATGAAGTTTATTTGAAATTTTTTTATTTTCTTCCCACTGTTTTATATGCTTATTCGCAGATTCAATTAATGCTTTCTTTAATTTTTCTCTTGAAAAAGATACTATATTAAAAGCTTTTCTATGTTTAATTTTTTGAAAATTTTGTTTAGATTTTGTAAAATTATATACAAGTACGACTATAACTACTATAATTATTGCAGAAATAACATATATAAGATTTTTATCCATTTTATTTATAATATATAAATATTTTTTTCAACTTTAAAAATATAAAATTGAAAAAAAAAAATTTTATTTATAGTATTTATAAAATGTTGAAAAAAATAGATAATTTAATAGTCAAAGGAAAAAAACATTTAAAAGAATTTCAAATAAATATTCTAAATGAATGTTTAGAAAAAAAATCAGGCGGTCTTTCATTAACAATGGGAAGTGGAAAAACTTTAATATCTATTATATTAGCTTTAGAAATAGTGAAAAATAATTTTAAACCAATATTAGTTGTAGTTTCAAAAACATTAATTGAAAGTTGGGTACATGAAATAAAAAAATTTTTCAATGATGAGTTAAATTATCAAATATTTCATAGCGAATATGTGAAAAAAATTGATAATTATACAATTAATCCTGATATTATTTTATTTATAACAACTCCTGAAGTTTTATCAAAATATTATAAAAAAGAAAGAATAGATAATTATTTTATTTATAATACAATAGTAAATGAGGGAAGATTTAATCAACATTTTATAAAAAATTATAATTATCCAACTGTTCCATATTCTAATATTAATATAGGTGGATCGATACTATATTCTACAGAATGGGGTTGTATTTTAGTTGATGAAGTACAAAATCATACAAAAATATCTACTATAAAATGTCAATCAATAGCTTCTTTATGTTCTAATAGCAGATGGGCACTCAGTGGAACATTACTTAACGAACCATCATTTGAAAGAATTCTGGGTTATTATTTAATAATAAATGATATAACTTTTCCTAGAAATTTACCTGATGCAGAAAAATTATTAAAAAGTAAAGATTTTAAAGGCACTAATTTAAGTCTAGTTATTCGAAAAGATAATCCATTATTTATTAAACCAAAAATAAATCAAAAAATAATAACTCATAATTTATCCAATGAAGAACAAATGTTATATTTATCTATGAAAAAAATATTAAATATTATAAATACTCAAGTAAGAAAATTTAAAGTTCTTGGAGATACTATTAATACACGAAAATTTAGTACATATAAATTAGCTATAATAACATATTTAAGACAATGTCTAGTTTGTAGTTTAGTACCTATTGCAAATATAGCTATCGATATGATAGACTTTAAGAATAGATCGATATTATCAGAAATGTTATCAAATGAAATTAATAATCTTAATTTACAAAAATGGTTAGAAGATTTAGATTCGGTAAAATCTACTAGATTTAAGGAAGTTTTAAATGTAATAGATAATCATATGTATGATAATATTGTTTTATTTACATGTTTTAGAACTACAATAGATATACTTAAAGAATTTTTACCAAAAGATAGAAAAATTTTTAATATAACAAGTAGTATGTCAGCCTCTAAAAGATCTAAGATAGTTGAAGAATTTAATAATGGAAATAATGGAAACAAAGGAAATATATTACTTCTAACATATGAAATAGGAGGAGAAGGATTAAATTTACAAAAAATAGCCAATACAGTAATTTTATTAGATTTTGTTTGGAGTGATGGTAAAACATCACAGGCAATAGCTAGAGTTTTAAGATATGGACAAGAATCTGAAGAAGTAAATATATACCATTTTATTTCTAATACTGCTATGGAAAAATCTATTTTTGAAAAACATAAAATTAAATTAAAAATTATCGAAGAATTAGAGACTGGAGGTATAAAAACAAATACCAAAAAAATTACGGTAAATGATATAATAAAAATTATTGAAAAAGATGAGAATTTAAATATTCTCAATGAAATTCATCAAATAAAAATGAAATAAATAAAAATTTAAAATAATAAAAAATGTTATATTAAAAATGGAACAAAAATATATATATATGATTGTAGGTGGTATACTATTAATAATAGTATTATATTTTATTTGTAAACCTTCAGAAAATAAAGATGAATATAAAGAAAAAGTACTTAATGTTTACTTGGATAATTGGGATCCAGAAAATACAAAAGATTTTATTGTAAATTTTTATAAATTTTTTAATACAAAAGATGAAAAAATATCTTCTGAATTAGTTTCTGTTGCTGATAAATTATCAAAAAAATATACATATGATGAAATTAAAAATCTTATATTTGCACCAGATATGATTGAAAAAATAAATGCAGACAATATTCAAGAAGTTATATTCTTTACAGAAGTTGTGACTGATACTATATTTACATATAAATGGTCAAATATAACTGACCAACAAATGACAAATAATTTTCCTAATTGTGATATAAGATTATTCAAAGAATTAGCAATAAAGAATAATTATAATTACCTCCAATCAATAGTATTATTTACTTTACTAAAGTATACTAAAGATAAAAATGTAAGTATTGATAATTATGGACCTGTTCTTAAACAATTTTTAAAAGATATGATATCTTGTTATAATAGACAATAATTTTAATAAAATATTAAAATTATTTCTTACACATTGGACAAACATTTTTATTATTTTTACCAAAAAAATAATGTAATAATGTTATAGCAACTAAAATTAATATTAAAATTGTTACACCTGTTACATTGCTTACTTCACAAACAAAAATATAATCTAATGTATAGTAAAATGTTAAAGCAAATACTGCTATTTTTATTAGAAATTCAAATTTTTTAAAAAAATGCTCCAATATCAATCATTTTATTTATAAAAATAAAAAATTCCTTTTTAAAAATAAAATGAATGAGTTATTAACAAAAAATATAAATTTAACAAATACTAATCATATTCAAAGAGAAATTTTTAGAAAAAAAAGTTATAAACCATATTTTGCAGATGAAAATACAGGAAGTATTGTTTTGACAGATTATGATAATTTTCCATATAAAAGATGGTTTAGAGGTATTCCGGAATCTCATAGACCTATCATTGCAGAAAGGGAAGCAGGATGGAGACCTATTCAAACAGAATGTTATAAATATGTTCCTCCTAACGTCAGTTATAGTGTTAGACCATATTGTTTTGAACCTGCATGCAGTACAGTATATCCATGTTTACCAGAAGCTGGTCAAGAAAATGAAGAAAGAAATGTTTTAATTAATAATTCATGTATAGTAGAATATAGATAATTTTTAAACTTAAATATTTAAAAATTTATATTTTTTGAAATATATATAGTTTTTACAGATGAAAATAAATGATATATTACATGACCTTTTTCATAATATATAATATTATTGTTAGATAAATAATCTGTAATTTTATTTATACTAAAGACTATTATATTTAGAGATATAGTAATATACATATTTTTTGTATATATAATCTCATAGGCTGTTAAAATTAATGCAAATAAATAATCTAATATAAAAAAATAATTTCTATTTTCACAATGAAAATGCCATAAACATGATGAAAATGTTGAAAAGAAAATTATAATAGAATAAGTATAAGTTTGCAAATATATTAGTGATAATAAATGAGGAAAAATACTTACTATTATAGGATCATAAAAAGTTCTTTTTTTCATAATATTATTTTATTTTACTTTAAATCTTTATAATCTGAAATTTACGATTAAAAAAGTATAATCCAGCAAATAATATAAAAAGTCCTAGTAACCATATGGTAGAACCGCCTGTAACTGAACAATCTCCAGTTGCATTACCAGATATTTTTAAACCAAAATATATTAACATTATACCTAAAAAGGTTATTCCACCAACATAAAGTTCTAATGAAACATCTGAAAATGTTTTATCATTATAATTTGAACATGTAAAAAATGATAATGAAGAAACTATTAATGTTAGACCTAAACATAGAACAATTTTATTATGTGTTTTTAATATTTTAGAATTACATGAAGTTTTATCTTGTAATTGTGCGTCTATATTCCAGCTAGTATGAAATAATATAAAACCTATAATAAATATTATAATCATAAAGAAATTATTAAAAGTAAAATTAAATTTTATATCTTTAGTCATTTATTTTAAAAAAATAAAAAAAAATTATTTAAATAAATGACAAAACTAAAAGTTATTAAACCAAATATAGTAAAAATGCTATATCAAATGATGTATGATACACATATTATTTTAAAAAATAATGGAATAAAATATTTTGTAGATGGTGGTACTTTATTAGGAGCTGTTAGACATAAGGGTCTAATACCTTGGGATGATGATGTTGATATTGGTATTATGCAAAATGATCAAAGAAAGTTTTTGAGTTTAAGATCTGATTTCAAAAAGTGTGGATATTCAATTTCTAAAGTATGGTTTGGATATAAGATATTTAAGTCTGATAGAAAATTAATTGATGGTTTTAATTATTCTTTTCCCTTTATAGATGTTCTTCTTTATAAAAAAATGGAAGGTAAATATAAACTAGCAATGAAAGCTGCTAGAGACGAATGGCCTAAAGAAAAATGGGGAGAAAAACAGTTATTTCCTTTAAAATTATATGAATTTGGTGATTTTGAAGTTTATGGTCCTCAAGATCATGAAAAATATTTTAAAACTTATTATGGTAGTGATTGGAATGAAATAGCTTATAGAGAATATGATCATGAAGCAGAAGAGGAAGTTGAAAAAATTAAAGTTAATTTAACACCTGCAATGAGAAAACCTGCAAAACCAACTGCAGTAGTTGATAGACCATGTGTGAAACAATGTATTAAAAAATCTAAAAGATTAATTTCCCCTAAATCTTTTCTTAAAAAACGTTCTAAGAGTTGTTCTAGACCTGGCAAATGTTATAATAACTTTTCTACCAAAATGGGAGCATATGTTATTAATTGTGATATGCATAAAGATCGTTTGAAAAAATTTAGAAAATATGCAACAAAAGCAGGAATGGATGCATGCCGTATACCATGTGTTTTAGGTAAAAAATTTACAAATGAATTAGTTTGTGAAATGTTCAAGAAAAATATGTTATCTAAACGTGCTGATATGACACCTATAGAAGTTAGTATAAATATGAGTCATTTTAATATTTGGATGAGATTAGTTAATAGTTGTTATGATTATGCATTAGTTATGGAGGATGATGTAGAAGTTCATAAAGATTTTATTGAAAGAGTGAATGAAATAATGGATTCTCTTGAAGAAAATAATATTAAATTTTCTATACTCCATCTCTGGAACGGAAACTGGGCCAAGACTATTAGTAAACAAACAAAAGTTTTAAAAATAAGTGATAAAATACAAATATTCCAGGAAAATACTGATTATAATGCAGGAGCTGTATCATATATAATTTCAAAAGAATACGCAAAACATTTAATAGAAAAATCATTTCCTGTTAAAGTTCCTCAAGATATATTAATGGGAACTTATTATAAAAAAGGAAACCATTTAACTTTACGCATGACTTTTGATAAAAAAGAAGATTGTTATAAGTCTCCTATATTAGACAATCCATGTGGTGGGGAAGAAGGTACTGGACAGTCTACAAGAGTATCAGAAGCATTAACCGTTGATAAGGTATCTTGTAAAAAATGTAATTAACCTATATATCTATTTATCAATTTTAATATTTCTTATTAAAATTAAATATTTTATTTAAGATATTGATATTCTTCGTATAATTCTTTATAAATTGAATCTGTATCACTTAATTCTGTTTCATTATATTCTAAAATAGCATATAAAAAGAAAATCAGATTCATTTAATTCAATCATTATACTATAAAAGTTATGAAATATATCATATATTTCTTGTTATTTTTCATTTAATTTACTATTATCATTTTTAACAAAAACTGGGATTAATTTTATAATTTGTTCTTTAAGAAAATCTTTACTTTCATTATTATTAAACATTTCTGACATTTTTGATTGATATGTTTTATCATTTAAAATATTATCAATGAAAATATCATTAATTAATAATTTTTCCATTTATATTTTATCTTCATTATTTAAATATCTTTTTTTTATAATAAATGAAAACTCACGGAAATATAATTTTATTAATTTTTATAATTATACTAATAATTTGTTTATTTTTATATATTATAACTAATATTTCTAATAAAAATAATTATAATTCAAAATATATAAATAAACTAAATAATTTGCATAATAAATTAACATTAAAAAATATAATGATTACTGATTTATATTTAGTCATAACTACATGTAAGAATTATTATTCTAATATTAAAGATTTAATTATACAATTAGATAAATTTGATTTTCCTAAAGAAAAAATTTTAATTATATCAGGACAAGAAGATGAAGATAGTATACATTATGAAAATAATATTAAAATTATAAAAGTCAAATATAGTGGATTACATTTAACTGGTTGCATATATATAAATGAAAATATAAATTCATATCCAGATGCAAAATATTGGATATTATTACCAGATACAATTAAATTTGGTGATAATTTTTTCACAAATATTTATAAAATTTACAATGAATTAAAAGATAATAATATTTATAGCATTCCTTTTATAAATCCAAAAATAAGACCAACAATGGATATGGGTATTGTTAAAACAGAACATATTATTAATATGGGTGATTATTTAAATAAAATTAAAACTTTTAATATAGATAAAGATAATTTAATAGTTTTAAAAAGACAATTAATATTAGATGAAGATATTATATTTGGGTTAAATCCTCGCTGTAAAGGTTCAACTAAACACAATTCAAAAATATTAGAGACAAAACAAATTAAATTTATAACTAATGAATTAAAATATATTGAAGAAAAAAGGATAAATAATAATAAAATAAACCAAGTATATTTAACATTATTAGATTTATATAAATTCCAAAGAAATTTTACAGGTCCAGATTCTAAATTAGTAATTGAATTATAATTAAGTAATAAATATTAGCTAAAAATAAATATAATATTAATTTTAATACCTTAGTTTTAGATTGTAAAGGGGATTTTTATTTTAAAAGATATGCCTAAAATTTTAAATAATATATAATTAATAATAATCGAAAATTATTATAAAGATATAGAGAATAAAAAATATTAGAATTTTGATTTATATGTTTTATATTTAATTTTTTAGCATCTTTTAAAGATATTAAAAAATTAAAATATCTTTTTAATAATAAATGAAAAGTCAAATAAATATAATTTTAATAACTTTTATATTTATATTAATTATTTGTTTAATTTTATATATTATAATTAAAATTTCTAATCAAAATAATTACAATTCAAAATATATAAATAAACTAAATAATTTACATAATAAATTAACATTAAAACATGGCAGTTTTAAAGAAGAAATACCTGAACAATTAATGGCTATAAGATTTATAAAAGGTAATGAAAAAGTTTTAGAATTAGGTTCTAACATAGGTAGAAATACTTTAATAATTGCTGACATATTAAATTCAAATGGTAATAATAATTTAGTAACTTTAGAATGTGATAAGGAAAGCGTTAAAAAATTAGAAGAAAATAAAAATTTAAATAATCTTGATTTTCATATAGAACCATCAGCTTTATCCAAACGTAATTTAATACAAAAAGATTGGGATACAATAGTATCAGACGTATTATTAGATGGATATACTAAAGTTGATACAATAACATTTAATGATCTAAAAAATAAATATAATATTGATTTTGATACATTAGTTTTAGATTGTGAAGGGGCATTTTATTATATTTTAAAAGATATGCCTGAAATTTTAGATAATATAAAATTAATAATAATGGAAAATGATTATAAAGATATAGAACATAAAAAATATATTGATAGTGTTTTGAAAGATAGAAATTTTAAAACAATTTATAGTGAAGGAGGAGGATGGGGACCATGTGAAAAATTTTTCTTTGAAGTTTGGAAAAAATATTAATAACTATAATTATTTTACTTTTCAAAAAAATAATAAAAATAATAAAAATAGAAATAATAAATGAGAAAGCAAGGAACAATAATTTTTATCATTTGTATAATTATATTAATTAGTTTTTTATTTTTATATACCATTATTAATATTTTTGATAATAAAAATAAATTTAGAATTATACATAATAAATTAAATAATAGTAAAGAAAAAAATGACAAATTTTTGGATATACAATTTATAAAAAATAAGAAAAAAGTTTCTTATTTAGAGTATAATACATTAAAAGATATTCCAATTTATATTATTGCTTATAATAATTTATATTATGTTAAAAATATGATAAAACAACTAGAAAAATATACAAAAAATATTAATATTATTGATAATAATTCAACATATTTAAAATTGTTAAATTATTATGAAGATGAGTATAATTATAACTTAATTAAAATGCCAGAGAATTATGGATATCTAGTATATTTAAATCAACTTTATGAAATTCTTCCTGAAAAATTTATAATTACTGATCCTGATTTAGAATTAAATCCAAATTTACCATATAATTTTATTGATGAATTAGATATAATATCAGAAAAATATAAAATATGGAAAGTTGGTTTTGCGATAGACATATTTGATAATAGTAAAATATTTTATGAAAAAGATTATTTTAATAATAAAAGTATTTATGAACATGAATCCCAATTTTGGGAAAATAAGATAGAAGAAAATATATATGTAGCTCCAATTGATACAACATTCTGTCTATGCAATAAAAAATATTATAAAAATGATAGTTTTACACCATCTTTAAGAATTGCAGGTAATTATACAACAAAACATTTACCATGGTATATTGAAAATTGGAAAAAAATTCCTAAAGATGAAATTGAATTTTATATAAAAAATAATAATTCTTCTACAATATTGAATATTATAAAAAAATTTTTGTAAAATGATAAAAAATTATATTTTTTATTAAAATATAATAATAATAATAATAAATGAAGGATAAAGGTAAACTAATTTTTATAACTTTTATAATTGTACTTATCATTTTGGTAATAATATATTTTTATATAAATGCTAGAAATAATTATGACTCAAAATTGAGAGGTTTAGATCTTAAAAAAAGATACATAAGTTATAAAACACCTATTCATAATGTATATATAGTAACAACACATATATTATTAACACTTGCTAAAAATTTACAAAAATCATTGTTAAAATTAAATATTTTTTCAGAAATAATTGTTAATTTAACAGAAGAACAATCATTAAATTCAACAGAAAATGATTTGTTTATAATTATATCAAATTTTTCAGAACATAATTTTTTACCACTTAGATATATTTTTTATCAAATAGAACAAAAGAATTCTAAGTGGTTTACCCCTAAATACATGAACATTTTAGATAATGCAGATTTTGTATGGGATTTATGTATAACAAATTATGATAAATACAAAGATATTGTACCATTTGAAAAATTAAAAATAATTATGTTACCATTTTCAAACGAAAAAATTTTAGATCAAAAATATATTTCAAATGCATATTATGATATTTTATTTTTTGGTACTCATAATGAAAGAAGATACAAAATATTAGATAATTTATCAAAAAAATATAAGACTAAATTTTTAAGTGAAACTTTTAATGATGAAAGAGATGAATATATAAAAAATTCTAAAATAATATTGAATTTACATTATTATGAAGATGCATTTTTAGAAACTGCGAGAATTATAGATATTTTACCATATAATAAAATTATAATATCAGAAAAATCTCACGTGGATGATTGGTACCAAATGGATTTATATAAAAATTTAGTTATATATATTGACATAATAGATAATAATTTATCTAATATTGATAATTTATATTATGAAATTGATAAATATTTACAACCAGAAAATTATAATTCTTTTGTAAACAATTTAGAAAAAAATAAAATGGAATTGGAACAAAAAACTTTATACTTTTTAGCAAAAAATTTATTACCATATTACAAAAATAATATAAATATAAATTTAGAAGATAATAAAATATATTGTTTACATTTATTAGAAACACCTGAAAGAATTAAAATATTTAATTATCAAAAATATAAACCTAATGTTGAAATATTTCCAGCAATAAAAGATAGTTCAGGATATATTAATAATGTGTTATCTTATAAAATTTTAATATATAACGCAAAAAGATGTAATTTAGATAAAATTACTATATGTGAAGATAATTGTATTTTTAAAGAAGATTTTAATGAAAAATTTGATATTATCAATAGTTTTTTAAATAAACATAACATTTGGGATATTTTTGTCGGTGTAATGACTGAAGTACCTGATAATGTAATAATTAAAAATGTTTATAGATATAATAACGTTATTTTTATAGAACTAAATAAAATGATGAGTACAGTTTTCAATATATATAATAAATCATCTTTTGATACGATAATAAACTGGAATGATGATGATTTAAATTTGAATGATAATAAAATAGATCAATATTTAAAAAGAATGGATTTAAAAATAATAACAACATATCCTTTCGAATTTATATGTACAAATACTTTATGGGGATCAAATAAATTTGATCATTACGAAAGAATATTTCAAAATTCTTTGAATATTTTAGAAAATAAAATCAAAAATATGAATATCATAGATTTATAAAATATATAAAAATTTTTATATATTTTAATTTACATATTATGATGTTTAAACTTACTTAGTGTATTTATAAAATCTTTTAGAATTAATTTTAATTGCTGGAGCCATTGATTCCCATGGTTTTAAGTGTGTTGATTCTTCTTCTAAAATTTTTAAAATATTTCTAGATAAAAATTTTTTATGAATTACTATTTGTCCCACATATTCTTCAAACCATTTATCTGTCATACATAAAAAACCATCTTTTCCTAATTCCTCATTATCATAAAATCCCCAAGAATTCTCTACCTGCCAATTTACACTTTTATTTTTATGATCAATATTTAAACCTGTAAAAGTCATTGCATGACAAGTTTCTTGATTTTTAAAAATAAATCTATTTTCTTTATCCATTTTAGATTTATATTCAAAAACTATTTCATCTTTATTTAACTGTTCATTTAACGCAGAATATAATGGATTAAAATGTTTATTAACATCTGCTCCAAACCATACAGGTATTCCTTTTAATATAGATTTTTGTGTGTATTTTTTAAGCTCGTTAATAGGTAAATTTACTATTGTACAAGGTTCTTTTTCAATAACATTATTTGTATTATCAATCTCATATTTTTTATAATAAGGATACTTACTTGATGGAATATTAACTAGAACTACAAAATCAGATACATTGATATCAGTTAAAACTAACTCCTTAAAAGACATAGGATTTAACTGTTCTATAATAGTTGATTCTTCTGATTCATTAACAAACTCCCAATTAAATGTTTTTGGAGGTTCTCCTAAAAATTTAACTAAAACATTATAAATGTTTTTCAAAGTTTTATCAATTATTTTATCAATATTTTTACTTTCTGTTTTTGAAATTTCATAAGCTGCATTTTGAAGAATATCCATTAAAATATCATTCATATCTGATGAATATTCTGAATGAACAGTTTCTGGCATCGCAGATTTTGGAATTAGTCCGTATTTTTCAACTAAATTAGAAAAATAATTCCAATATCCACCATCTGACATCCATTTTTCTTTATCTATTAAAAATTCAAAAAATCTTTCGTTAAATTCTTCTGACTCTTCATTACCTTTATTTCTAGTAAATTCAGAAAACCATTGTAAAAATGAATTAGATCTTTCAAATTTATCCCAAAAAAATAAATATGTTTCTGAAAATTCAAAATTTTCTAATTCTAATGCTTTAATAACTAAATGTCTAAAAATATTTAATCCAGAAAATAACCAACATCTTCCACTACCACCTTGATCTGTTGCTTTTAAATTTTTCTTTTTTATAGTATTTAAAAATACATGAGAAACTTTACGTGCTTCATCGTGATCAGTTGTAACATATAAAGAACCAACATTTGTTATCGCATTTTTAATAATTTTATTGGAAATATTATTATTAAAATTATTTTCACAATTTTTTAAAAAAATATCATCAATTTTTCTCTTTTTACTAAAAACTTCAATATTTTCTATATCAAGTTGTCTTTTCATTTAATATTAAATTTCTATATTTTTAAATAGTAATGAATGTTTTTAATTTATATGTTTTCATACATTCTATACAATAATAATTATATGTTTCATTTCCACATGTTTTTGTTATACATTTAGTTTTATATTTTTTATTTTTATCATCTATATCATCTATACAAAATTTATCTATACTAGAATCACTAACATATGTTTCATTATTTATATCTTTGCTACTTTCGCTTGTATCATCACTATTTTCTGAAATACTTAAATTATCTGTAAAATCATTTAGATATTCGTTATTTATTTCTTTGGTTTCCTTATTTTTTTCATAACATGTTTTACAATATAAATATTGTTTAAAACATTTGTTATTACATAATTTACAATTAGAAAACCCTTTCTGGTAACATTCATAACACTTTTCAAATATTTTACCATCTTTTGATATATTTAAATAATTAATATCACATTCAGGACATTTATTAAATTTATGCTTATGTTTTTCATTACAATCATCACATCTTAAAGAAATAAAATGTTTTTTACAATCTAGACATTCATTCTGTCTAGATATCATTTTAATATGACATTGTTTACATTGTTTACCTCTGCATGTATTTCCGCAATATTTACAAGGGTGTAATTGATTATTTTTTATATCTTCCATTTATATATAAAAAATAAATGTTTATATATTATTATTTTTATAAAATTGAAAAAGTACACTCCATTTATCACCATATCATCTATAGTTTCCAAGTTATCTAATTTATCTATTTATTCTTAAATTTAATAAAATTAGGGTCTTTATAATATAAGAGCCATATTTCTGGTTGTGATATTAAAAATAACTTTTCATTTTTACTATTTAAATCTAAGCTTGAAAAAGGAATTATTAAAGCATTTTCTAAAGTATTATAAGATATATCATTCCATTTATAAAAATGATTATAAGTTATTTTTATAAATGGTAATAAAATTTTTGTGTCTATTTTTGACAAGAAATATAAATATTTTATACACATAATTTATATTATCTTAATTTTAAATTTATTTTAAAAGTTGTTAATAATAAATTATGTCATATGATAGCGATACATCTATAATTTATAATGAAGAATATGATTCAGATGAGAGTGTAAGTACTTCTATTAATAAGTATGTCAGCGCTTATAATAAGAATAGTAGTTATAATTCATGCTGTAGCGCAACCACTCATAATTTTTTAAATAATAGTTTTTATTCACAAAAAAATTCGAATAGTTATAACAATAGTTATGACAGTAATTATATTGGAAGAAACTTATTAGAAGAAACATATAGAAATAGAGTTTATAGTAATTATAGCACAAGTACAAGTACACATACAGGAAGTAGAAATAATAGCTATGAAAGTAAAAAAGGTTCTCAAGAAATGGAAAAAAATATAAAAAATACAAAGATTAATAATTTGAAAAAAAAAATAACTAAATTAAATTATAAATTTGTTTTACAGGAACTTGAATATAATGAAGGTAAAAAAAAAATTAATAAAAAAAGAAATATTATAGAAAAAAAATATTATAAATTTATGTATAATACAGTTTTGAAAGAATTTTTAAAAATAAGAAATCAAAATATTATGTACAAAAAAATATATAATAGTGTAATTTCTGAAATAAATAAAAGAGATATTTATATACATGGTATTTTATATAAAAAATTTTTAAATTCATTTTAATAACAAATTAATATTTAATATTTCTTTAAATAAAATGATATATATTCCTTCTGAATTATACTTTACAAATTTTAAAAAAAAAAGTGTAGGTATTTTTACATATTGTTCATTCTATGATTTTATAAAATTAAAAAGAGTTTCCAAAGATTTAAAACAAGAAATAAATATAGCAATCGGTAGTGGTATATTAGAATTTTATTATTATATACTTATGAAAAAATATTTTATAATTAGATAAATTATAAATTAATTTTTTAAATTATTTTAAAAAAATCTGAAAAAATAAAATTGATTTTTTTAGAAAAAGGTATTTAAAAGATACCAGAATATAATTAAAAATGTCCTACAAAACTTTAAGCAAACACGTCGTCAACTTTATTTCTGAATATGGAAATGAAGATATGTTAAAACAATGGAATGATAATGAAACAAAATTTAAGAAACTTTTTAAACAAAAGGATTCTAAAAAGGTTAAAGGTGCTCCTAAAAAGAGTAAGTCTGCGTATATGTTCTTTTGTGATAATGAGCGTCAAGTTTTAAAATCTGAAAATTTGGAATTAAATAATAAAGAAGTAATTACAGAACTAGCAGCCAGATGGAAGAAATTTAAGGAGGAACCTAAGAATTCAGCCAAATTAGCTGAATATAATAAATTAGCTGAAGAAGATAAGAAAAGATATGAAACTGAAAGAGAAAACTTTGTTCCTGAAGAAGATTCTTCAGAAGATTCTGATAAGAAGAAAAAGAAAAGAGCAACTTCAACCAGTAATGTAAAAAAGAATAAGTCTTCTTATATGTTCTTTTGTGCAGAAGAGAGGGCTAATATTATTTCTCAAAATCCTGATATGAATAACAAGCAAATTATTACGGAATTGGGTGCTAGATGGAAGATCTTAAAAGAAAGTAATCCATCTGAAGTAGAAAGATTTGAGTCTCTTGCGAAGGAAGATAAGGAAAGATATTCGAGAGAAAAGAGTTCTGAAGAACCAAGTAAGTCTGAAGAGGTTGTTCAAAAATCTTCTAAAAAAACTAAAGCAGTAGAAGTTTCTTCATCTGAAGATGAAGGAGAAAAAGATAAGAAACCAGTAAAGAAAAAGGAAAAGGTTAAGAAGGAGGAGAAACCTAAGTCTGAAGAAACTCCTAAGGAAGAGAAACCTAAAAAGAAACCTAAAGAGGAAAAGGTTAAGAAGGAGGAGAAGCCTAAGACTGAAGAGAAACCTAAAAAGGTTAAAAAGAATTAAATTTTTTAATTAATTTATTATAAAAATATAATAAATTTAAGAATTAAAACCTTTTTTTAACCATTCCTTATATATTTTCATCGCATCCCTCATTCCTTTTGTTTGATTTGCATGATATTTAGCACGATTATACATAGTATTAACAACCTGGAGTTGATATTTTTTATCAAAATTTTTTATATTTTTTAATGTTTGTTTAGCTTTTTCTTCTGAACCATAGCCAGTTTTTGCTTTAGGTTTTTTAACACCATTTGAATACAAAGATTTTTTTATTTTTCCACTTCCGTCATATTTTTTACTTTTTCTTTTACTTTTTCTTTTACTTTTTTTATTTTTGTATTTTGATGATTTAATATATTTTCCTTTTAATTTTTTTGATGTTCTAGGTATTATTCCTTGAGCTTTACAACTAGCTTTTTGACTAAATCCCATTTTTTTAATAGGTGTTTTTCTACAATATTCTTTAGACATTGATGGCATCTTTTTATTATAATTTTTTTTTTTAATATTTTAAATATAATAATAAATGAGTTCTAATTCAAATAATTCGAAATATTTAATTATAACAATATCTTTAGTAATCTTAATTATCATAACATGGACTTTATATAAACATTTTTCATCTGAAAATTATAATAAAATTATTGAAAAATATAATGATATTATGAATAAATTATTAGATGATAAAAATCTTGATTTTGAAAAAATCTTATTATATCAATCTAATTATATAGATGATAATCATAAATATAAAAAAGAATATGAAATCGCAAAAACAATATATAATGAAAAATTAGCTAATTTGTCATCTATACTTTTAGAAATTTCAAATCAAAATCTTACTTTAAGAGAAAAAAATCTAGTATTAGAAAATTCTTTGAAAGAATTAAATTCTCTAATATCTACAGGTACAGATACTGATGAAGTATTAAAATTTATTAATACAGATTTTATATTAAAGTATAAAGATCTAAAAATGGAATTAGAAAATAGAAAAGACTATTATAGTTCAATACAAACAAAAATAAATGGAATAAAAGATTTTATTTCTTCTTTTAATGATATAATTAAAAATTATAACGATTCTTTAAATTACGGAAAAGAATTTAAAAATAAAATATCTGATTCTGATATAATAAAAACTTTAAATGAGTTAGATGAATTTAAATTATACATAGAATCAAATGTTCAAGATTCAAAAGTTAAAGAGACATTTTTTTCTGAAATTGAAAAATTAAAATCAAAAGTTAATAATGTAAAAAGTTTAATAGAAAAAGAAAGTGATGATGCAATAAGACAATTAAGTTCTGAATATGAATTAGATACTTATGAAAAAAATATAGAAAAATTTAATGAATTATCTGAAAATAATTCTAAAATAATAGAAGAAATTTCTCTATTTTTAACTAGATTTAATTCAAAATTAGAAACAATTAAAAATACAAATGAATTATTCAATGATATAAAAGATTTAGATCAAAATATAAAAGATTTAAAAAGTTTACTCGAATCTTTAAAAACTATTTAATTTTTTAATGATATATTAAAAAATTAAGGTCCCGGACCTATTGTATTGTATGTATAATTATACTCTCCAGGTTTTACATATGGATAATTAACTTGAGAAACAGAACCAGTCATACATTTATCATATTTACCTAAAGCAGATAATGCCCAATCTGACCAACTATCAGGATCAGCACAATAATTACCTGAAGGATATGAAGATAATGAAGATCCTTTCCAGTAAGCACAACATAATTTATTTCCACTACTATTAACCCCGCATTGGTCCGTATTAGAACAACTCTGATTATGTTCTGCCAATTTACATTGTGATGCTCCTTGAAATACTTCTGCGCCTGCAGAATTTAGAGTTTTAACATTTAAATTTCTAGTTATAATATCTCCGTCAGCCCCAGTTGTTTTAGACATTATTGGACAATATTTACATTCTGTAGATCCTGGACTATCAGAATATGTACCAGTACCGCATAACTTCTTAATACCATTTTTACAGAAAGATCCTGGTGGACATATCATACAAATACTAGCCCCATCATTAGAAAATTGTCCTGTAGGACACATTGTTTTTATACCATTTGAGCATCTAAATCCTTCCTCACATAAAACTTTTATACCACCAGTAAATGTCCCAGTACTATTAGTATAATTGATATAATAACCTGCAGGACATTGTGAAGCAGCTAAACAAGTTGTAGCTCCATTATCTGACCAAGTTCCTGTTGCACATAAAACTCTTTTCCCTGATCCACATGCTGATCCTGCTGGACAAGTAGATATTGATGAACAAGTACTTTGTCCAGAATTTGACCATGTTCCTGTTGCACATTGTCTTCTAACTAAATTTCCACACATAAAACCTTCTGGACAACTAGATATTGGTGAACAGGTGCTTTGACCAGGATCTGACCAAGTTCCTGTTGAGCATTGTACTTTCTTTTTAGTACCACATGCATTACCTTCAGGGCAAAGTCTCATTTGTTTACACGATGAAGAAGATTCTAAAGCTTCTGACCATGTATTTATAGGACATTCACGTCTCAAACCATTTATACAATAATATCCAGGATCGCATTCAATTTTTACATGTTTTGTATCATTTTTATAATCTCCGCCAAAATAACTTTGATCATAATGATATCCAGGTGGAACTTTATCCCTATATTGACAATAAGAAGCTCCCGCATCAGACCAAGTAGATATACCACAAATTTGATTAATTCCATCTGCACAAAATGATCCTGCAGGACATATCATACAACTATTTATACCAGTATTTCCTGTTGTATTATTATAACTTCCTGAAGGACATATGTTTCTAATTCCATCTGTACAATATGAACCTGTTGGACATATAATTCTGTTACCATTTGTACAATAAGAACCTGTTGAGCATCTTAAACAATCAGATAACAAAATTTTACCAGTTAATTCATTATATGTACCGGTTGGGCATATTATATTATTGCCATTTGTACAATAAGATCCTTTAGGACATATATTTGAAACTCCACTAGCACAAAAATAACCTGTTGGACAATTTTCTTGAATTTTATTTGTACACATAAATCCTGATGGACATTTACTTAATTCTGAACATCCTGTAGCACCAGAATTTGACCATGTATTTATAGGGCATTGATATTTTCTAGCGTTAACACAATAAAATGATGGTTGACAAGTCGAACACGTACTTGTAATATCAAAATTTGGATTCATAAAATTTCCATCCTCACAACTTAAAACTTTTTCTATTTTTTTAATATTGTCCTCAAGAATTTTAGGACCTCCAAATTTTGAAAAATATGTTTGTATTGTATTTTTTAAAGTTGTATCAGTTATAGATGAAATATTTTGTAATGAATTATAATACCCAGTTAAACTTTGTTTTGATAAGTCAATTAAACTTTTACCTCTATTTTTTATATCCTGTGAAAAATTTTCTTTTTTATTCAATAGGAAATATATTAATATTATTGAAACAAAAAATATTAAAAATATTAATAAATAATTCATTTATTAATAAAAATAATTTTTTTTACTTATAAATAAAAATGGCAAGTAGTAGAAAATCAACTAACTCTAAATCAAATGATATTTTGCATATTGGGGTTATAATATTTTTAGTTATTATTATATGCATCATAATATATCTTATTTACAAAACTCTAAAAGGTAAAGGAGAATTTTTTGAAATAGTTAAAACGATAGAACATTATGAAATGAAACTAAATACAGACGCAACTTTGGATCAATATAAAGAAAGTGAAAAATCTTTTCAAACTGACTTAAAAAAAGATATTACTTCATATGATACTAGTTATTCAGCAGCAAATGATGCATATAATAAATATAATACAGATTATACTTCTATATCTGTTTCTGTAAAAGATTTACAAAAAAGTTTAGATACTGTAAATTCAACAATAAGTAGTATAAATAGTCAAATTTCAACACCTACAACTGAAAATGTAACATCTGCTAAAAGCTCTTTAGATGCTTTAGTTACTTCATTAGGACCAATACAGACAGATGCTACAGCTAAAAAAACTCTTGCTACTGATTTACAAACAAGAGGTACAACAGTTAATACTCTACTTCAGACAGCATATGGAAATGCAAATATAGTTATAAATGATATTAATGAAGGTAATAAAATAAGAGATGCGTTTACTAATAATTATGTAAAAACTTTTATACAACCAAAAATAACTGCAGCTGAGTCGGCGTTAAAAACAATCAATATTACAGGTAAAACAGATGTTGAAAATCAAATTATAACAACTTCAAAAGCTAAATTAGGAGATACAATTAAAAATATAAATGCAGTTGTTGAAACAGCTAAAACACAATTAGATCATTCTAAATATATTTCTCAAAGAGATAGTATTTCTGCTCAACAAAAAATTGTTGATACAAATAAAACAACACTTGGAACTTATATAACTGCTTTAGCTGGTATAATAACTAGTATACAAACTATTCAAGATACATGCCAATCTTATCAAACTAATTTACCTAAAATTGGTGATGCTTTAAATAATATGTCACAAGTTATATTAAACTATAATGATTTATTAAAATTTAATAGTGATATTCTTGCATTACAACCAACTCAATAATTTTTTTAAAATTGATTTTTTTTTACAAATATGTAAAAAAAATATACATCACAATATACAATGAGTTCTGAAAAATATTTTATCACTTTTATTATGGATTCTTCTGGAAGCATGGCAAGTATGGGAGATGAACCTTGGCAGGGTTTAAATAATTTTGTAAATAAACAGAAAGAAAGTAAAGTTGATTTTAATTTTACTTTAATATTTTTTAATTCAGAAATTAAATTTATGTATAAAAATTTAGAATCAGATAAAATTCCTGTTCTAACTAGTGAAGATTATAATCCAGTGGATACAACCTCATTATATGACGCTATTGGTCAAGGTATTGAATATCAAAAAACACAAAGTATGGACAATGTAATTTTTGTAATTTTAACAGATGGTCTTGAAAATAGTTCAAAAGAATATAACAAAACTGGAATTCAAACGATGATAAAGAACTTAGAAACTAAAAATAAATGGCAATTTGTTTATTTAGGAGCAAATCAAGATGCATTTCAAGTAGGTAGTGGAATTGGTATTAATACATCTTGTAATTATGCGTATACACCTGAAGGTTTAAGAGGTGCAATGAGAAATGTTAGTAATAGTATTTCAAGGCAAATTTCTGGAGAAACTCGCGAAATTAAATTAGAAGAGGGCAAAGAAGATCAGTCAGATGATCATATGTCTTCTTTATTTGATTCAAATAATAAAAAATTCAGAAGTTTAAGACCTCCTAGTTTAAGAGCGTACAGTTCTTTACCAACTGATTTAAGTACGTCTAATTTTAAACCTATTAATTTAGATCAGACAGTTTTTGAAAAACTTAGTTAAATATCAGATCTATTAAAATTTTGTTCCATATTTAATTTATTTCCAAAAACTATTCCTGGTAATCTACCAGGATACTTTCTTTCAAGTCGTGGATTTGTTCTTAACCAATTTTTTTTATTTAATTTATTAGAAACCAAATTTATACTATTTTCTTTTCTATAAAATTTTTGATATAAAATAAATATTAATAAAATAATAAAAAACATAAAAATAATTATATATATATAGTTCATTTATTATAAAATTATATTAAAAAATATAATTTTATATAATTTTTCTTATTAAAGTTGAACCAATTATTATTAATGCACAAATACATAAAATCAAAATAAAATATTTTCTTTAGTTTCTTTACTTAACATACTATATATTATTCATTTTTAAGTTAATTTAAAAATTTTAAATTTTAAATTAAATGTCTAGTTATACGTTACCAATTAAAAATATTATTATACAAACAAAAAATTATTTTGATTCTAAAGAATTTATTACTTTAGAATTTTTTATAAATCAAAATAATGTTCTAACATTTCCTATTCATTTAAGTAATTTACAAAGTGAAGTTAAGAATAAATTTAAGGAAATTTTAAAAGGAAAAAGTACTGCAATTAATCTATCGTTAAATGAAAATATAAATAGTATATTAAAAATAGATAATGAATTTATAATTTTTAATTCTGTAATAGAAATAAATAATGAAATGCATCAAGAATATTATTTAAAATTTGAGAATAATTCAATTTTTCGTAATGAAATACGAAATTTTTTAGATAATAATTAAATATTATACTTTTTAAAATCTTTAATTATATTTAAATAAGAATCATCATAAATTTTTAATTGTGATATATCCTTCATTTTTTTAACTGTCACATAATATGTACTATTATATCTTGTTTCTTCATATACCAATATTTCTTTTGCACCAAACATGTTATTTTGCAATTCATTATCTGGATTATCTAAAATTTCTTTAATATTTTCTATTGTTGGAATATCTTCTATTTTAAAATTATCATTTTTATAAATAGATGATGGATATATTACATAATTTATAATAAAATAATATATATCCTCTATATTATTAACTAAAAATATTTCATCTGTTCCATAACTAGAACAATAACTTGTTATAAGATAACTCATATATTATATATTAATTTTAATTTTAAATTGAAAATTAAAATTAATATAACTTAAACTTTTTATATTTCTATGCAGAATATTTTGGTTGAATATGGTAAAACTTTATTACCAAAAGTTATTGATAAACGAAAACTTTTGTATTTTGAAAATCCAGAAGAAGTAATTGAAAATATAGATATTTTAAAGATTCCTTATTCAAAATATGAAATAGTTAAACGTTTTCATACAAATAATGAATATAATCTTAATTGGCATATAGATAATCGTCAATTACAAAAACATAAAATAGAAAATAAGACTGATAATTTAGAAATAATATATTTAAGTGACAAATATAAATATGGACTTTGGACACATAAAGAATATCCAAAATATACAGCTATAATATATTTAACAAGTGATTTTGAAGGAGGCGAATTTTGTTTCGTTGATAAAATAATAAAACCAAAGAGAGGTGATATAATTATTTTTGATTCTAGAGAAGTTCATAAAGTAAATAAATTGAAATCTGGAATTAGAAATTGTTATGTTATAAAATTTTTTTAATTATAAATCATCTCCTTCAATTTTTTCTATTTTTACTACTTCTATTTCATTATTTATTTTTTTAATAAATTCAGGAAAATAATTGAAAATATTTATAATATCCATTTATTATAAATTATTTACTTTTTTTTAATTATTATTATCATATTTTTTAAAAATATCAGAAATTTTTTCTGAAGAAAATTTCGAAATATTTTTTAAATCATATAAATCATCATATTTTCTTATACATTCTCTTACAATCATTAAATTTTTCCACAATTGTTTTGGACGTCCCTTAGTAAGAAAATGCCATAGTTCTGCATCATTTGTATTTAATAACATATTTTTTAATTCTTCATTTTGTGTAAATTTTGCAAAAAAACCTAATGTCATAACTTTTTCTCTAATAGAATCAAAATAAGGTAACATTGTTACGTCTTTTGGTAATTTTTCACCTCCAACTTTTTTGTCAGGTACTATTCCTTTAGTATTAACTTTTCCTGCTTGTCCAGCAGCCCATGCTTCAGGACCTCCAGCATCGCTCCAAGGTTTTCCACCATTTTTTGTAAATGTTAAATAATAATTATAATTAATACTATTTTTGTAATCTCTAAATTTATTCGCATGATAAAAATGTTCAACTGAATTCCATATATGATTATCTATTTCAAAAGGTGAAACATAGAAATTTGATAACATTTTTCTCCAGTCCTTTATTTTTGATAATTCTTTATATTCTTGAGGATTTTTTACATATTCTCCATTACCTTTCCCAGGAAACTTATCAGCACTTTTACTATAAAATTGAAGAGTATCCATTTATTTTATAATTTTATAAAATTATAAAATAAATTCATTTTTAAAATATTTTAATTTATATATTTACTTGTATATTATCAAAAAAATTGTTTTTTTTGCTTGTATTTATCCCCCAATTTATTGGTGGACTTTGATATCCATCGTTATAATTATTAGAACCTTGATCATAATATCCCCATCCAACACCTTGACTTATACAATAATTTAAATAAGATCCAGTACCTGCTTCGTTAATTATAATAGGTTGTTTCCTATATTTACTTGAACTTTTAACTTTATTTATAAAACTTTTATATTCAGAATTTGAAGATAGACCATTTCCATGTATTAAAATTACACTAGATGCATCAATAATTGCACTTGTAGGAACAACACCTCCCTTTTGACTATTTCCAGATGGAAATCCATATGAATTTGCTAATTTTATAAGAGATGGAACATTTTGAGAACATTGTAGTCCAACTGGTTTAAATTCAGAAAATTCACATTCGTTCACAGGTTCAATAATGACATTTTTGTAATTACCTGCCTTAAGCCATTCAAGAACATTTGTAAATCCTTTTAGAGCATTATCATATTTTTCAAAAATACTTACTTGAGTTCTATAAAACATACTAACAATAACTATCATATCTAATTCTTGAGATTTGTCTAGTATATTTTTTAATCTGGTCATATATGAAGGTTTCAAAGTACCATCTCCATTAAATGCAGAATTTTTATATCCTGTCGATCCACTTTTTGGCGCTCCTCCTTGCAATCCAACAGTAAACCCATTTAGTCCTTTACTTTTCCATAAAGACATATTTTTGACAAATTCTAAATTATTTCTTGTTGCATTCCATTTTTTTGTATCGGGATAAGGCCAATTAATAAACCCATCTGAAATACCTTGAATCATACGAGAATTTATTAATAATCCCTCAGCTTGAGTACCATTATTAATATAAACATTATCTAATAATAATTTATTACCTGAAATACTTAAAACGCATGCGTTTATTATCGGTAAAGTCACAATAAATAGCGCTTTTAAAATTCTGAACATTTATTTTAAAAAATATTTTTTAAAATAAATGTTCAGAATTTTAATATTATTAATTTTTATAATTATATTCTTTTTATTCTTTTTATTATTTTTATTTGGAAAATCTAATCAAAAAACTACTTCTCCATATAATCAAAAATATCCAAATAATCTTAATCTTAATGAACAATTTTATAATGAATTTTATAATTATATGAAAAATAATGACGAACTTGCAGATACAAGTTGTATTAATTGTTTGTTTAAAAAATTAAGTTCAAAATACACATATTCAGAATTTAAAAATTTTGTATACCTTGCTGAAAATAATAATGATCCATCTATTGATTTATCACAAAATAGTTTCATAACTGATCTTTATAACTATGGTCTTGATTGTGATTGTAAGTAAAATAATTTAAACTGTTGTAATATAAGCTAACTCTTTTTTGAAAGTATTATTATTACATTCTAAATCAATTACTTCTATATTTTTTTCTAAAAGTACATCTGTATTAATTGTATCTTTTTTTTCTATAAAATTTTTAGATATTTCTGTTGCAACATTTTTAATTCCACCTTGTATTAAATAATTTGTTAATTTTTTTGCTTCAATATCTTTTTGAATATCTCCTGTTTCATCTTTATATTTAAATATTGCACGACTTGGATCAGTGCATACATAAATATATTCACCACTTGGATCTTTTAGAATATTTTCTGCTGCAAATTTTGCCATTCCTTTCTGTCCTTCTAAAAAATAATTAATATTATAATTTTCTAATGCATTTTTTACTTTATTAACATCATTAAAATCAAGAGGTGTAGAAATATTTAAAACTTTATTATTATTTGTAGTTTTTGGTTGTTTTGCAATATCTACAAAAGCTTTATGTTCTTGTCTATATATATTAATTTCTCCAGTTAATATATTTATTTCTTTTTCTTTTTTTTCAATAATTTTATATTGTTCATTAATTATTCTATCTTTCTCTTGAATTGTATTTTCTTTTTCTTTAATTATTCTCTCATATTCTTCAATTTTAGCAATATAATTTTTAAATATACAAGTATTTTGGTGAATTATTAGATGATTTTTTCTATTGAAAATCTTTTCACATATACATTTAAATTCTTTTATACTTTCTTTTCCTTGAATAGAAAGACAGTATTTTGCAGTAGTTTGATGTGTATTTAAAATAGATTTTGTTTTAAATGTTTTTTTACAAAATTCGCATTCCATTTATATTGAAAATTCTACTTCTTAAGTTTGTTTTCTTTTAAAAAGGAAAATTTCCTAAAATTTTAGAAATTTTAGGAAATTTTCCTTTTTAAAAAGAAACAGTTGCAGGTTAAATCAGTATAAATTTTGTATTTTACAATTTTTTATAAAAAAATGAAAAAAGTTGTGTGTGTGGAAAAAATATTTTCTGGAAAGTTTTTTTAATTTTTTTTTTAAAAATAATTTTCTAAAAGTTAAAATTTTAAAAATAAAAAAGAAAATAAAATTATATTTAAAAATCTTCTTTCATAAATTTTCATTTTATCCAAAAATTTTGATTTTTTAAGAAAAAAAAGATCTGAAGAAAAATATTTTTGACCTTTATATACGATAAAAAGATCTGAAATTGATATTAAGGTCAAACCACTTTGTTCGTTCAAAATTTTTCCTTTTTTATAAAATTGAAAAGTCATATAATTTTAAGTTTTTAATTACGCATAGTATTATATACTAATATGTTTTCCTATAAATTTAATACTAAAGATGGTTTTAAATTATTATTATCAATTGTAAAAAAACTATAATGATTTTTATAATCATTATCACAACCTATTATTAATATTTTACTATATAAACGTAAATATATTAAGATTTTTTTATTTTTTTTATTAATTTAAATAAAAATGTCCTCTTTCTCAATTGATTCATATGATACAACTGACATTAATGTTGTAAATTCAAATCAAGTAAATATTATTACCTTAATAGCTAGTAGTAATTTACAACTTCCTTACATTATGGAAGACCCTAATTTTCTAAAATTAAATGGTGTTGATGGGCAAATTATTGTTGCAGAAGGTCCATCTTTATATGTTTATAGAAATGGTTTTTGGGAATTTATAAAAGGTAATGTTCCACCATCAAAAAAAAGAAAAATAAATTTTACAAATAGTACAACAAAAGATTTAGATTTATATTTAACAGTCGGTAATGGTGGTCCAGGACCAACAAAAATACAAACATTAACAGCGAATGGAGGTAAATATAATTGGTTTATCCCATTAACTTATGATTGGTCAGGAAATTTTACTGCAATGCCTAAAGGTGCTAATTGGGTTCCGGGTGGAACTATAGCTGAATTTGGGTTTAATCAGTTATATGATACATTTCCTAAATTAAGAGATACATTTGATATTAGTATTGTTCCACCTGGAATAGGTAATGAATGTAACTGGGGTCCTAGAGAAGATGCTGTTAGTATATCACAGGCAAGCGGATATAGTGTACAACAATCTTATGGATATAATGTAGGGATTAAAATAACACCTCCTTCACAAACTTACCCACCATCATTATTACCTCCAGGACAAACAGTATTTATTAATAATTCTGCAGTTAAAGATCAAACACAGGCCATTCAGTGTCAGGCAATAACTTATCCAAATGATTGTGATGTACCAAAACAACAAACAATAGATGCAACTGCTCATGTAACTGGGGACTATCAAATAGAATTTATTGAACCTGTGGTACAGATTCCTTCAAATCCTTAGAGTGATATTTATTAAAAAATAAATAAATATCATATTAATTCAGAAAATATCCATAAAATTATTTTGACCTCTTTATATTTATAGTAATATTTATTCCATTTTGTTGTTATTAACCACCATTTATTATTAAATTTTACTAATTCTTGTGTATAGAATATATTTTCGTTATATTTTATTCTTAGTAAATAGTATTTTATATTATTATGTATACTATTCTTAATTTTATAATTTGTTATTTTATTTTTATCTTTTTTTCTTAAAGATAATTCTTCATTTATAATATGATAATCTAAAATAACAGCAAAATTTTTATTATTATAAATATCAGATTCTTTTGATAAATCTATTAAAAATTCTTCATAAATCATATTATTATCAAAAAAATATTTTATCAATGTTTTTGTTTTTAATTCTTTTTCAATAATATAAAATGTGTCTAATAAACCAGATTCTTTTAAAATTGTCATATATGCAATATTAAATTTAATATTACAGTCATATATAACTTTTAATAATTTTTCAACCTCTTCAGAAATTTTTGTAAAAAGAATATTATACCAGTTAGTATCTTCAAAAAATCTTAAATTATATATATTAATTATTTTTAATGATTTATTTGTAATATTAATTTCATCATTTTCAACAATATAATTTAAAATCATATATTAATTTATTAATATAAATATTTAAGTTTCTACTTTAAACATTTGAAAATTAGGTTTTCGAAAATCTTTATATATTTCATCTTTACTTTCAGGTATAATAACCGCTGTATCTCTAATATTAATACATTTATTAAAAGTATTTACACTTTTATCTGTAATTTTTTGAAAATAAATTTTATCACGATGTTTTTTATAAAAAGGTTTACATAAAACTTCATTTAGATATTTAGTTATATTATAATAATGAGCTTTACCAATTAAAATTACATATTCATCAATATCTTCTTTTTTAAAAAGTTCTCTTAATATATAAAAATCCCCTAATTGAGCCCATAATACTTTTAAATTATGTATAGTAATTTTTTTATTATTTTCATCAATTTTATCCCATTCATTTTTTATAAAAATTGCTATTTTATTAAAACGTTCACCAACTTTTGGTAAATAGTCATTATATAATATTTCTACTTCTTCATAATAATTTTCTTCTCCAGTTATAAATTTTGTTTTCTCTCCAACATATAGAAAAAAAGGATCTATATAAAGTTTAAGAATATCATCTTTTGAATATAAATATATATTTGGATCAGCATATAGTCTTTGTTGTGTTTCAATTCCTAAATATTGTCTACGAAAATCTATAGGAATCTTTATTATATTTGGATTTTTTTCATTTATTTCATTATCTATTTTATTTATATTTCCATATGATATTCCTTCAGGTTGAGAATATTTATCGTATTCCAAAATAACTTTTTTACTAACATCTTTCGAAAAATTTTTTATATACTCTACAATATCTATTTCTTTTATTTTATTTTCAGGTTTTACATTTTGTTCACAACTTGTATTAATACCATGTAATTCACCTATGATTGTTATAAGTTTATTTTTATTATTATCATACGTAAAATTTTTTATATATTGTGAAAAGTCTGTAATATCTTTTAATAAATAGTTTTTTGGATAAAAAATAATCATTTTATTTATAAGTATTTTTTTAAAATTTAATATTATAATAAATAAATATAAATGGCTGATTTAATACAAGACTATCCAAAATCATCATGTAATTGTTATAAATGTTCTGAAAAATTTTATGATATATGCAACAATGGTAAACCAACAAATATGTCTGTTAGAAATTGTAATTTTTCAAAATATTATGATTGTGTAAATACAAAATTATTTAAAAATCAAATAGAACCTCGTTCAGGAGATAAATATAATTTAATAAATCCTGAAGATATATCTCAACAATATGATAAAAGATTTATTGGCGTAGATCCGAAAATAACCAGAAGTTATGATAATGTTGTTTATATACCAACAGAAAATGATGCAAGAATTTTCTCTTCAGTACATGGTGGTCAGGTTATGGCATTAGATAGACCTCCGATAAATTCAAATATTAGAGAAAAAACTATATATACTGATCCAACATTTAAAGAATATGGTAAAATGTATGGAGATTATAATGATATAAAGGCTGGACAAATTTTATATTATTTAGATGAAAATATTCAAGATACACTTTATAAACCTCTGTTTGTAAATAACGCAAATGTAGATGGTATTTTATACAAAGATCCTATGGGTGCATTTAAACCACAATATTATAGAACACCTATAAAAATTCCAGATTTATTAGAAACAAAACATAACAATAATCATGGAGAACTTACATGGATTAGAGATTCTCAGGAAACTAGAGAAGATTTATTAGCATCACAAATGAATAGAAATAATCAAAGTAAATATTCTAGTAGATGGACAGGGAATATTTTCTTTTAAAAACATTTAAAATGTTTCGGATATCTATGATTTTTTAAACATTTATTACAAAAGTTTATATTATAACTTTTTTTAAAAAATATGTAATTATGTATCTGTTTTTGTAAATTTTTATTTAAAATTGGATGAGAATATAATTGTATTTTACTAATGATCTCTAATGGAAGTTTATTCATTTTTATATTTTTATAATAAAAATGATAATTTAAATTAATAATTTGTGTGTATTGGAGCTTGTCTTCTTTGCCATCTAACAGCATTTGCTTTTCTCATTAATCTTTCTTGTAAACCAGTTCTAAAAGTTAAAGAATTTTTAAGAAATTCATCATTTGCTAAATTTCTAATTTCTTCATTATATCTATTACCTTCTGGTGTCATCATGGGTCCATATTTATCTGCAGCTTGCATAAAATCTATATTACTTCTAACAATATAGTTAGGCATTCTAACAGAATCAATATCATCATAGTAAAATCTAGTTTGACCTATATTATCATCTGTATATGCACGATAAGATGTACCATAACCTGTAAAGCGAGGATCGTATACATTAGCTTCATTAACAGTTTCCTCATATGGTTCTATCTCTTCATCGAATAATCTAGGGTCATGTTCAATATATGTTACACTATCATGCGATGGATCCATATGAACAGTTGTAGGTTCAAACTGTTGGGTAAATGATATTCCAATATTAGAATTTATTGGTTCATTAACTTCATTATATGAATAAACACCTGGTTGAATAGTTTGTGTAAATAGATTTCTATTATATTCTTTAAAAAGACTATCTTCCTCGCATTCACCTGCAGGATAATTTGTAGGTAAACCAGAATCATATAATTGATCTGGATTATAACCACATGATGTATTTACCCATCCAGATTGATTAGCCTTAATTTCATATGGAACTTTTAATTTACTTTTATCTTCAAAATTTTCTTTCATTTCTCTTTCTCTTTTATCTTTTCTATTATTTTCTTGTTGTAATTCAAAATTTTCTTTAGTTTCTGTATATTCATATAAATTACTAACATTTTTTTGATAATTATTTCTTTTATATCCATATTTTTGTGAAGCAGGACGTTTTCTTAAATATTTTGGAGCATCATTTTCAACAAACATATTTTTATTATTTGCTCCACAACATGTAGAAACTTGATATCCCGATTGATAATTATCTACTTGTTTTTGGTCGTTTATATGAGAATGAACTATCAAATTATTAGTTTTCCAATATCCTAAGTCCGCTATTGGCGGAGCTATTACAGGAGGAATTAAAGTTTTAGGATTTGGTTTTCCTACTAAATTTTGATTCATTGAAATATATGTACTATCATTATTATTATTGTTATACATATTATTAATATCTTGAATATTATTTGAATATACATTATTTTTTCTTTTTTGTATTTCAGGATTATAATCTTTATAATCACTCAAATTATTAAAATCAAAAGGTTTTTCATCATTGTACCATGTATATGCAGTTGGATCATTAAATATAACTTCCTGTTTTCCAGTTTTAGGATTTTTTTGTATATCCGCTCTTTCATAATCAATAAATACATTGGGATTATGATAATTTATATTCTTTTTATTTTTATTACTCATTCTTTTATTATTTGTGACATTTTTATATTTAATATTATTTACAAAATTTTCTTGTGTTTTTTTCTTTTTAATATAATAAAATAATATTATAACTAAAATAATTAAACATAAAAATATTAAACAGCTTTTTAAGTCAAGAAATAGAAGTAATATAATAAATATAAAAAATATTAATCGAGTCATCGCATTCATTTGAGATTCGAGATTCATATTTTTAAAAGGTATAATTCTAAAATCACAAAATAAATCTGTAAAATTTTCTACCCAAAAAACATTATTACATTTTAACATTTTTATATTAAGAGATAAAAAACTATTTTTTTATAAAAAATTTATAAAATTTAGTTAAAGAAATTTATTTTAAATTTTAAGATAAATTTTCCAAATATTTTTGATGTTTTTTAGTTTTTTCATGTTTAGATTTTTGTGCTAAATTTGTAATAGAACCACATGGACATTCTAATTTTGTACTAATTCTTCTATCATAAGATTCTTTTTGTTTCATTTTTCTTTCTTCATCTTTTTCTGTGTTATTTATTTCATTATTTTCTAAATCTAGAATTCTTTTCTTAGTATATCTTTCTTTTGCTTTTTCTAGTTCACAAACTTTGCATCTATATTTATGTCCTGTATGACTTGAACTTAATTTGTGAAAATCATCGATAGGTTTTGTAATTTTACAATTCGAACAGCAATATTCACTAATTTCAATATAATTTCTATTAGCTTTTCTTACTTCTAAGAAACATTGTTTACATTTAGTACCTCTTTTATCAAATTTTTCATTATCAACATAATATTCTTCTAATGGCAATGTTTTTTTACAAGATGTACATTCCTTTTCTGTAGGAATTTCTTCAGTTTCTCTTTTATTTTCAATATATTTTTTTTGAAGTGTTTTAGCACAATCTTTACATCTATTTTCACGACCATCTGTATGTTCTGATGCATAATGAAATGATTCTAGTGATTTGACTTTTTTACAAGCAGTACATTCTTTTTCAGGTAATAATAAAGGATTTTTTAATTCTCTGGTATTTTTTACCAATATTTCAGTATTAATTTCCGTTTGTCTAGGTAGAATTAAATCTATAGTATCACAAATATTTTTAACTGCATAAATAAGAATATTACCATCATCTAATTTAAACCATTCTTCTTTATTTGTCTGAATTACAAATTCAGAAAATGTTTTTTTAATAATTTTCTCAATTTCTTCATTGCAATAAGCTAATCTAAAATATAATACTTCATGATCTAATGGACATAATGAATCATAAGAATTTAATCTAGTATCAAATTTTTTGGAAATACCAATTTTATAATAATTTGGAAATAGTTGATTTGATATTACATAAATACAATTACCTTCTGGATATTTTTTGTCGTTATACTTTTTTGTTAATTTCTTTTTCAAAACAATATTTTCATTATTTGTATTTTCTAATTGTAAACGTAATTCTTCAGTTTCTTCATTTAAAGTTTCTTGTAATAATTCTTCTAATTTAATATAATAATCGTGAATTTCATCTGCTTTTTTTGTACTTGCTTTTAAACAAAATTTCTTAAAAGTATTCACTGTTAATGTAATTTTTTCTTTATTCATTCCAGAACCTCCTAAATTTTTTACTTTATTTTCATGTATTTCATTTGAAATATCTGGTCCGCAAACTTCCGTAGCAGCTTTTTTAATTGTATAATCAACTCCTTCAATAAAATTTTTTAATAATACTCTTTTAGCATCACTTTTTCTAGAAAATCCTATCCATTTCCAAATATTATCAAAATCAACTACAAAATCTTTTTTTGTATTATAGTTTAAGTATAAATAGAAACTTCCTACAAATAATTGTTGTTGAGAATCTGTAAAATTTTCTTTAATCTTATTAATTAATTTATTTTCATACGTTTTTGTCAATCTTGTTAAAGGATTTTTTTCAAAAAGTTGAATAATGTTTAAATTGTTGTTTTCCATTTTATTTATGGAATAAATCTTTAAATACGAATTTTAATTTTGTAAAATTTTACACATTTTTTTACAAAATTATATTTTTTAATTAACTTTTATCAAGACGTTCTTCAATATAAGGATATGCTGCTTTAATAATTTTTAAAAAGTAGTAGTAGCTCTCTCTCATAAAATCAGCACAAGAACCACTAAAAATGACTCTTCCCGAATGAAAAACTAAGAATGTGTTATACCTTTCCTTATTAACTTTTTTTAGTCTTTCTTTTTTTGTTAAAAATTGTAAATATTCATCATATATAGTCATTTCTTCTATCCAATTACCCTTTTCATCATAAGATAATTTTTTGACTTGCATATTTATAATATCATATTTTATAGGAATTTTTATATTTACTCCTGTATAACCAAAAGATGTTTCTAAAAGTGAATGAAATTCTGTTTGAGTACTCATATAATTTGCTAATTTTTCTCTATCAACATAGAATCCTATGTCAAAATCAATATTTCTCATAGCAGGAATAAATAATGTTTCCAAAGTATCTCCTCTAGAAAATGAATAAATATCTTTTTCATCTTTGATATAATCCCAAATATATTTAATACAATCTTCTGCATGAGAATCTAATTTACATCCGGTTATTTGAAACATTCCATTTTGACATATTTTAAAATTAATATTTTTATTATCAAGAACTATTACAACTGTAAAAGAATTTCTAAACCATTTACTAGATTTCTTTTTATTCTGATTTTTTTTTTGTTTTAAATCTACACCTTTTAATTTATTTTCATATTTCATAGTTATAATAGAACCAGATTTAACATCAACATTTGGATCAGAATTGCATATTTTCTTTTTTCTTCCTCTTTTTTTAGGTACAACAATATATTCAGTTATAGGTAAAAATTCAAATAACTTCTTTAAATCCATGTTTAAATTAGTCATTGCTATAAAAGTTTTTGTAGATACCTTAATATCATCAAATTCTGGAAATGTTAAATTTTTAGATTGAGTTGTCATATTATATTTAAAGAGTTTTAAATTTTTAAATTTCAATTTTAAAAATTTAATATTTTTTTTTAATAAATGAAACTCGTATTTATAATTTTAATAAGTATTTTTATAATAATTTTATTTGTATATCTGATAATTTTTCAAGTAATACCATATATTAATAAAAAAGAGAGTCAAAAAACTATTTCAAATGATAGTAAAAATAATGATATAAATATGAAAATGGAATTAGGATCAGTTTATAAAAAAACCATAAATATAAAAGTTCCTTTGTTTTTTAATCGTAGTTATGATATTCTCGCAACTTTTGCAAATTCAGATGGAAAAATTATTCCAAATACTTATGTTTCTGAGGGAAAACTTCTTCTAAATATTATTGTGACAGAAAAAGACAATGTTATAGCAACATCAAATTTTAATAATAATATTTGGAAAATAGAAAAATTAGCTTCACCTGATAGTCCTGGTAATATTATATTAACACCTGATGAAAATTTAATAAAAGAATCAGAATTAAATTTAGGATTTACAACTATAAAAGCAACAATAAATAATCCAATAGAATATACAAAAAATTATGTTCATATAATTGGAAATTATAGTAGTTTTTTTAGTTTTAATGATGTAATACAGAGAGTTAAAGTTTAAACATAATTTAAACTTCCAAGACATGGACAATTATCAGGTACGTTAAAATTATCTCCATAAGATACAAAAGGTTGTAAAAGTGGAAATTTTTCATTATTATAATACGGATTTGCAAGCATATTTGATTTATTTATACTATAATTACCATAAAAATCATTATTCAAAAAAGGTGGATTATTAGATAATGAATATTTTCTATTATTTAATTGTCTATTTTTTGGTAATGTTTTGTTTAGATCTACAAAACAATCATTTGTTAATTCTTGTGATAATAATCCTTGTATATATCTTGATTTTCTATCATCTAATAAAAATCCAGTATTATATAATTTTGGTTTATTAATATAATTATTTGACATTTATTATAAATAATATTTTTTAATTCATAATTTTTTATTAATCTCATTCATAATTATATCAACTATTTCATTATTCTTATATTTATTATTTTTTCCATTCATATAATCTAAAATATCTTTATTTTTTAAAACATATTCTGTAGAAAATTTTAACCAATGATCAATATCTTTAACATTTAATTTTTCTAAATTTTTAATTATTTTATTTTTTATGAATATTTTTCTTTTTTCTACTTTTTCTAACCTTTTTGTTTCTTGATTTTCAATAATCTTCTTTTGTTCTTCTTCTAATTCTTTCTCTCTTATTTTTGTATATCTATTTAATCTTTCCTCACGAGTAGTTTTAGGTTTATTATATACAAAAGAATCATCTTCTACACTCATTTCACTATATTTTTGTGTATCAACACTCATTTTACTATAATTTGGTGTATCAACACTCATTTTACCAGATCTTTGTAAAATATTTTTTAGTCTCAATTCTTCTTGTCTTCTTAATTCTTCTTGTCTTCTTAATTCTTCTTGTCTTCTTAATTCTTCTTGTCTTCTTAATTCTTCTTGTCTTCTTAATTCTTCTTGTCTTCTTAATTCTTCTTGTCTTCTTA
>Ga0214923_10001240_pt1 | contig 36771 bp, 46 predicted proteins | sample LL1510_MetaG_FD_177993 | JGI IMG/M metagenome (GOLD analysis project Ga0214923, IMG submission 177993) | Freshwater microbial communities from Lake Lanier, Atlanta, Georgia, United States - LL-1510 | ecosystem: Environmental > Aquatic > Freshwater > Lake | place: USA: Georgia | collected...
ACGATTGTATAATTAGTTCTATTGCCATATCGCATTTATATTACTATAAACTAGGTCTCACTAATCAAACATCCATCCAAGAAAAAAATAAAATTATTGCTTCTTTCAAAAGTATTTAAGGACATTCTCAAAAATTCCTTAAATAAAAAATGAATTATTCATATAATTAATTTCAAATCAATAAACTGAAAAAGAGATTATTTCAATATAACAAAAATATTGAAACTAAGATTAATACTATAAATAAAGCACCTCATGATATTTATATTTCATGCACCACTAAAAGAGTTTCACAAAATTCAAGAATATATATTCAATATGAAATCGTTATAAATAATAATTAACATTATCATTAACATTATCATTAACATTATTTAAATTGATATTCATTCAAGTCTATAATATTTCTTTCTGTAAAAAAATAACAGAACATATAATTCATTTAACTTTAAGATTAAATGACATATTTTTATATCTATTTATTTTTTAGTTATAAATAAATCAATTTTATATAAATAACAATACTTAACCGGTATTTGTATCTGAACAAATGTCATATAATAATATTTTAGATTTTTACACACATACCTTGATAATATATATTTGAATATGTAGTCAATTTACTTAACATTATTTTTTTTCTGAGTTCTGATTCTATAATATAATTTCTTGAATGAACAATAAATTCAAAATTTTCAGATGGTTTTTCTATAAATGTTATTCTAATTTTGAAATCGTGATACATAGCAGCAAAAAAAATAAACTCTTTTACAACTAGGGCATCATATTGATGCCCGCCTATAAAATAACTTATTTTAATATTTTCATTTTTGGGTGATACATCAATATTATCCATAATATCACAATATCTTTTTGGTGTATATTCAAAAAAATAATTATCATTTTCATCAGTTTGTAAGAAACCAGCTGAGAATAACAAAAATTTTTTTTTATTATTATATGTAACCATATCTATCTTTTCTTCGCGTGTTTCACGTTGTAAAATAAAAAATTTAAGAGCATTATTATAATCCATTGCTGTATCACTATGTACAATAAATGCATTTTTCATAAATTCATCATAGTTAATTGTAGTAGTCATTATATAAATATAATTATTTACATTTGTTTAAATAATTATAATAAAAATAACAAAAATCAATTTTTTGTTATTCATCAAAATAAATGTCATAAATTTCATCTTCGCCATATTCTTCGATTAGTCTAAATATTCGTTTAGGATGTAATGCCTTTGCAATGATTTCTTCTTTTAGGTCTAAATTCGCATTTCGCAATTTCTCATAATCATAAGTAAATATACCAGGATTTGAGGATAAATAATCCCAGTTAATTTTATCAGGGTGTTTTTGCAATAATTTAATTAAATTAGGATTTAATGACGCAACTTTCCAACAAATTTTATTTAAATTATTTTCTAAAATATTTTCTATTTTATAATTTGCATTTAATGTTAAACAATATCTATCGACCTTATCTAAATTCTTTTTTAATATTGATATCGCATTCGGATTAAAAGACAATTGACACCAATCGACATTATCTAAATTATCTTTTAGTAGTTTTATCGCATTCGGGTTAGTTGATAAATTACCCCAGTGAATTTTATTTTTATTATTTTCAAGAAGTTTAATTGCATTTATGTTAAGACTTAATAAATCCCAATTAATTTTTTCAAGATGGTCTTTTAATATTAAAAATCCATTAGGATTTAAACACAACATTTCCCAGTTAATTTTATTTTTGTTTGCTTTTAATAATTCTATTGCGTTTATATTTCCAGATAATCGAGACCAATAAATATTTTGAGGATGTTCTTTTAAAATTTCGATTGCATTAGGATTAGAAGACAAATAAAACCAATCTATTTTTTCTAGATTTTCTTTTAGTATTTCTATCGCATTTGGATTAGATGATAATATAGACCAATTAATTTTATCCTGATTTTCTTTTAAAATTTCGATTGCTCTTGGATTGCCTGACAAATTGAACCAATTGATTTTTTCAGGATGTTCTTTTAAAATCTCGATGGCGTTTGTGTTTGTTGATAATTCATCCCAATTTATTTTTTCCGGATATTCTTTGATTAAATCTATAGCACATGGATTAGCCGATATATAATACCAATTTAATTTTATTTTGTCTATCCAATCTAATAATTTCAATGGTATCATTTGATTTGATAATTAAAATAAATAACAAAAATCATTTTTTATTCATCGAAATAAATGTCATAAACCTCATCTTCGCCATATTCTTTGATTAGTCTTAATATCCGTTTTGGATGTAATGCCTTTGCGATAATTTCTTCTTTTAAGTCTAAGTTAGAGTTTCGCATTTGCTGATAATTATAATTAAATATACCCGGATTACATGATAAATAACTCCAGTTTAGTTTATTCTGATTTTCTTTAAATATCGAACTTAACACTTGGATTAAATGCAATCATATTCCAATCAATTTTATCTAAATTTGATTTGAGTAATTCTGCAGCATTCGCATTTTAACAATGATATAGCGTTTCTATTAAATGATAAGAAGTTCCAATTAATCTTTTCTGGATTTTCTTTTAATAATTTTATAGCTTTACAATTACCTGACAATACATTCCAATTAATATTATAATAATTTTCTTTTAATAATTCTATGGCGTTTGGATTTGCTGATAAATAGAACCAATTTATTTTTTCAGGATGTTCTTTGAGGATATCGATTGCATTTGGATTAGATGACAATAATCCCCAATTGATTTTATCTAAATTTTCTGTGATTAAATCTATAGCATTTATATTCGTCGATATCTAAAACCAGTTGATTTTATTATTTATTTTCATTTTTTCTTTTTATGATTATTTTATCAATATATCAAAAATATATGGATGAAATCTTTCTATTATATGTCCTTCAAGTGGATTTTTACTATATTCCAAATCACTATAAATTTTTTTATATAATTCTTTTGATCTTTTGTATATTGTTTTTTTATTTACTATAAATAATGCACCAGAACCAAACCAATTATTATATAAAGATGGTTCATCTTTGAATAAAAATCTATAATAAGGTAATAATGGCAAATCTATATATTTTTCATAACCATATTTAATTATTTCAAGTTGTTTATTTTCTCCAAACCAATATTTCATATTATTTGGAAAATTTTCAGGATAATCAATTATATGTTTATGTTTATGTGTTTCAATATCTACTTTTTTTTCTATTGGTTTATCATAATTGTTTTTTAAATTTAATTGTAAAATAAAATTTGCAAAATATTGAAATTCTTTATTAAAATTAGGATTATTTATTATATCATTTATATCTTCTATTATTGTTTTGCAATGGTCGAAAGGATTACCTTGCAGAAATATTGTATAATCAGCTAAATTATCATAATTATCATATATATATTTATAATATGTATGGCCTTCTCTTCCTACATTTTTTAATTTTATTGGTTTATATTCATCTATATCGTCCTCGCCTTTATTGTAAATTATAACATTTTTAAATTGTTTAGTCCATGTTATATCTTCATTAAATCTTGATACAATTATATTATAATTCATATATAAAATTTTTAATATTAAAAGTTTTATATAAAAAATGTTTCTTATAATTGGCTGTGGGCTTTCTGGCGCAGTTATTGCAGAACAAATCGCAACTATACTAAAAGAACCTGTTGTTATTATTGAAAAATTACAACATATTGGCGGCAATTGTTATGATTATATAGATCAAGAAACCGGAATTTTATGTAATTTATATGGACCTCATATTTTTCATACAAATAATCAAAAAGTATGGGATTATATAAATAAATTTGATGAATGGATTAGATGGGAACATAAAGTTCTATCTTTTGTTGATAATCAATTCGTGCCGATTCCTGTTAATATTACTACTGTTAATTTATTGTGTAATGAATGCATACAAACTGAAACAGATATGAACGATTGGTTGAATAAAAATCAAATTCATAATAATGATATTAAAAATAGTGAAGATATGGCACTTTCCAGAATTGGCTATAATTTATATGAAAAATTGATTAAAGATTATACATTTAAACAATGGGATAAATATCCTGTAGAATTAGATAAAGAAGTTTTACAACGAATACCTATTAGAACTTCTTATGATACTCGATATTTTTCAGATAAATATCAAGCATTACCAAAAAATGGATATACCAATTTTATTAAAAATTTATTAAATAATCCTTTGATAACCATTAAACTCAATACTGATTTTAATGAATTCAAAAAAATAAATGATTTGTCTATTTATAAGAAAATTATTTATACTGGTCCTATTGATAGATATTTCGAACATCATAATTTAAAGAAATTAGAATATAGAAGTATTCAATTTATTAAAGAAGTTTATAAAAATATGAATTATTATCAACCTAATTCCGTTATTAATTATCCTGAAAAATCTGTTCCATTTACAAGAATAACTGAATATAAACATTTCTTAAATCAAAAATCAGATCATACCATTATTTTTAAAGAAATTACTAATAATTATGGAGAACCATATTATCCAATACCAAATAAAGAAAATAAAGAATTATATGAAAAATATAAAGAACTAGCAGATAAAGAAGAAAATGTTCTTTTTATTGGACGATTGGCAAATTATAAATATTTTAATATGGATGAAGCAATATTAAATTCTTTATTATGTTTTGAAAATAATATAAATAAATAATATAGAATATATGCCTCTTATAAAATATTATTATTTTATTGAAGATTTAGACGTTACTAATGATAATATTCCTGATGGAGTTTTAGTTCGCCAATTTACATTAAAAAACAACACCATAAATTATAAGAAAAATATGTATATAACCGAAAATAAATTAAGAGAAATCATTACTGAAGACAAATCAGGCGTAAAACACAAACCTTTATTAGTTTCTAATAAAATCATCAATGATATCAAAAACAAAAATGTCGATTTATCTTCTATTCCTCAAATAATTATCAGTAAAAAGTCATATTTTGCTAATTTATTACGTAAAAAGAATATTAGCCAAGAAACTATATTAAGAAGTTTAAATAATATATTTAAATAATTTAGAATAGAAGATATGAAAAAACGTTTTTATTTACTCGAACCTCTTGACATTGACGGCGATAAAAATCCTGATGGATTTCTAGTATCTCAATATAGAATTGATAAATATGGCAATAAAATTTTTCTTAAAAATAAATATGTTAAATACGAAATATTAAAAACTTTTAATAAAAATAAAGGCGGTGCCGCCCGTCCTAGTGCTAAGACTAATGCCCCTAAAATGATAGCATTGACACAAGAACAATTTAATGAATTGATGAATTCTAAACAATCTAATATTAATGAACAACCTAGAGTTATTATTAATGGTAGTAATCCGTCATTTATGAGTTCTTTAGGAAATGGTTTAGGAACTGGTTTTGGATTAGGTTTTGGTGTTAGTGTAGGTGATGCTGTTGGAGATGCTGCAGTTGATGGGTTTCAAAATATGTTTGGAATGGATGAATAATATTATTTTATTATTATAAAAAAATGTCTGATTTATTGCATATGCATAAAATTATGGGGTTCGGATGTCTGGTTCATTATGGCTTCCGGTTTTATTATAAATTTAAATATGGTTCTATGTTTTTTAATGCTTATGATATTTCACCTTTAATTCATCTTTCATTGTCTTTATCTTCATTCTTTTTTAAAGTTCCCACATTTCGATTATCCAGTAAAACAATTATCTGGAAAGAACTACAATATCATAATATTATTTTTACATCTCGTTCTATTTTTATTATGTATCATTCAATGTTATTCAAAGAATTAAACCCAGTTTATTATGTTACTAGATTAGGTATTATAGCTATACATCATTTTTTAGCAGATATTATTTCTAATAAATACCAAAATTATAATAAAACAACAACTCGCGATATACCTCATAATATTCAAAATAAAATGATTACTGATATTAACAAAAAATTTTATGCTACATCTCAAATTGTAGCAACTACGTCATTATTATTAACTAATAATGAAGATAATGCATTTGCCATTATGTTTCCCATTCAATTTTCAACATTCTTAATGACCTTAGTTAGAAAAGGTTTTATTAATAATAACACATGGCATTTATTATATGGATTGTCATTAACTTTACCTTATTTGATTAATTATAATGTTATCAATACTAATAATTCAAAATTGTATTATTCTCTTCTTCATATCTTTATGCGTCTAATATTAAAAACAAACAAATATTATAATTTTGCATTTATAACATTTGCCTATGTAAAACATATTTATTATTAATCATCTAAATAAATATTATAAATCTCATCTTCCCCGTATTCTTCTATTAATCTAAATATTCGTTTTGGATGCAGAGCTTTTGCAATGATTTCTTCTTTGAGTTCTAAATTCGAATTTCGCATTTTCTTATAATCATATGTGAAAATTGCTGGATTTCCTGATAAATACACCCAATCGATTTTATCTTGATTTTCTTCTAATAATTCCATCGCATTTTCGTTTTTAGATAAACTAGACCAATCGATTTTATCTTGATTTTTTTTTAGCAGTTCAATAGCATTTCGATTTAAAGATAAATAATACCAATCGATTTTATCTGGATTTTCTCGTAATAATTCCATGGCATTTTCATTAGAAGATAATGAAGCCCATACAATTTTATTTTTATTTTCTTTTAATAATTCGATAGCGTTTTTATTAGCAGATAATAAACCCCAATCTATTTTATCTTTATTTTCTCTTAATAGTTCTATTGCATTTATATTTGAAGATATATAAAACCAATCTATACAATCCTGATTTTCTCTTAATATCTCAACTGCATTAATATTTCCTGATAGATAATACCAATATAATTTATTTCGAATATATTTTTTATAAGTATCCTTTAAAATGTTTATTGCATTTATATTTGAAGCCAATCTAACATTATAATCAATGCAACAATCACAGATATTACAATTCTTTTTTATATCTTCCGTTATTAATTCAATTGCTCCCGAATTTCCATATAAATAATACCAATCAATCTTACTTCTATGTTTTTTCAATAGTTCAATCGAATTAATATTATCTGATAATTTACGCCAATTAATTTTATTTAGATTTTCGTTTAAATATTGAATTGCATTCGGGTTTCCTGATAAATAAGTCTTATCCAATTTATCTTTATCAATCCAATCCAATAATTTTAATGGCAACATTATTATCATATAACGCAACAAAAAAATATCATTTTTTATAAAAATTGATTATAATTTTATAAATATTAATAAGAATAAAAAATATTAACTCCTATTCGTAATTATATTACTGAAGATGAATTATATAACAAAAATATAAATGCATCAAAAATAAATTATTGTATTATTACTGATGATGATAATAATTCAAATCATTATTCAACGATTTTATTAGATATATATAAATCTATGTCAGCATCTATTATATTACAAAATACGACTTTTAATATAAAATTAACTAATGAAAATGGAAAATGTGGATATATTTGGAAACCTGAAATAAATATGTCAATTCAAGGTAAAGACGCACCTGGAACATTAAAAGAAATAATTACAAAATACATATTACTATATTATCGATTATAAAAATTTTTAATTAATTCAATTCTAAACTATTCATCAAAATAAATATTATAAATCTCTTCTTCGCCGAATTCTTTTATTAATCTAAATATCCGTTTTGGATGTAGTGCCGTAGCTATGATATCTTCTTTGAGTTCTAAATTCGCATTTCTCATTTTTTTGTAATCATATGTAAAAATAGCTGGGTTAGATGATAAATAAGACCAATTGATTTTATTTTGATTTTTTTCTAATAATTTTATTATATTTGGATTGAATGCAATCATACGCCAATTAATTCTATTTAAATTACTTTCTAATATTGTAATTGCTTTTTCACTCAAATTTAAAGAAAATGAATACCAATCTATTTTATCCAGATTTGCCTTTAAAATCTCTGTTGCATTTGGATTAGCCGATAATTGACACCAATCGACCTTATCCAAGTTATTTTTTATTATTTTTATTGCGTTGGGATTTAAGGAAAATTCAATCCAATCGACCTTATCCAAGTTATTTTTAATTAGTTCTATGGCATTAGTATTACCTGATAATATAATCCAATCAATTTTATCTGGATTTTCCTTGAGAATTTGAATAGCATTTATATTTGAAGATAATTGACGCCAATCAATTTTATTTAGATTGTCTTTTATTATTGAAATAGCATTAATATTAGATGACAAATAAAACCAATCAATTTTATCTTGATTTTCTTTGAGTAATTCAACTGCATTAATATTCGTCGATAACATAGCCCAATCAATATTATCTTGATTTTTTTTGAGTAATTCAATAGCATTAATATTACCTGACAAATAATACCAATTAATCTTCTCAGGATATTCTTTTAAAATTTCAATGGCATTTGGATTTGTTGATAATTCATCCCAATCTATTTTATCTATATTTTCTTTGAGTAATTGAATAGCATTTGGATTAGCCGATATTTGATACCAATCCAATTTATCTTTATTTATCCAATCCAATAATTTTAATGGTATCATAGATAAAAAAACAAAAATAATAATAATTATCAATTTTTATTTTTTTATTCATCAAAGTAAATATTATAAATCTCTTCCTCTCCATATTCTTCTATTAATCTAAATATCCGTTTTGGATGCAGAGCCTTTGCAATAATCTCTTCTTTGAGTTCTAAATTAGAATTTCGCAATTTCTCGTAATTATAAGTAAAGATCGACGGATTATTCGAAAATACAAACCATATTATCTTATCTTGATTTTCTTTTAATATTGGTATCATGTTCTTGTTAAAAGACATTATATACCACTTGATTTTATCAATATTATTTTTAAAAAGATCAAACGCCTCAGGATTTGCAGACAAATAATCCCAATCAATCTTATTTTGATTTTCCTTGAGAATTTGAATAGCATTCGGGTTTAATGATAACATTTCCCAATCAATCTTTTCAAAATTTTCTTTAAGAATGTTTATAGCTTTAGGATTTCGTGAAAGCATCGTCCATTCGATTTTATCCCAATTGTCAATAAGAAGTTTAAGACTATTTGGATTTGCCGATAGATTATACCAATTTATTTTTTCAAGATTTGCTTCAAGAATTTCTATTGCATTCGGGTTCTTCGATAAATTATCCCAGTTAATATTTTCAGGATGTGCTTTAAGTAACTCAATTGCGCCTGGATTTTCTGAAAGCATTTCCCAATCAATATTCTCTATATTTGCTTCAAGAAGTTCAATCGCATTTTTATTTCCAGATAGATAATACCAATCGATTTTATCCGGATGTTCTTTAAGTATATCTATAGCATTCTCATTTTTCGATAACATCGACCAATCGATCTTATCAAGATTTTTTTTGAGATAGTCAATTGCATTAATGTTTGATGACAAATAAATCCAACAGAGTTCATCCGGATTTATCCAATCCAATAATTCTAATTCCATGACTGTTAAATTAGAATTAAAAAATAAACAAAATCAATTTTTAAATATTATACAATGATTATTCATCAAAATAATTATTATATATTTCTTCTTCTCCATATTCTTCAATTAGTCTAAATATCCGTTTTGGATGCAGAGCCTTTGCAATGATTTCTTCTTTGAGTTCTAAATTGGAATTTTGCAGTTTCTCATAATCATAAGTAAATATCGCAGGGTTTTTAGATAGATTATACCATTTTACATTTTCTTGATTTGCTTGTAAAATTTCGATGGCGCAAGGATTTTCTGAAAGACTATACCAATCAATTTTATTTACATTTTCTTTGATTAAATCTATGGCATTTGGATTTCTAGATAAATTAAACCAATCAATCCTATCTTGATTTCTTTTTAATAACGAAATGGCATTTGGATTGGCTGATAACGTATCCCAATTAATTTTATGATAATATTTATATAATAATTTAATACTATTAGGATTTTCTGATAATAATTCCCATTCAATATTTTCTATATTATGGTTTAATATATCCATGGCATTTGGATTTTCAGATAAATAAAAATAATTAATTTTATCTAAATTTTCTTTGAGTAATTGAATAGCATTTGGATTAGATGATAAATTACCCCAATGAATTTTATGTTTATTTTTTTCAAGAAGTTCAATCGCATTTGGATTAATTGATAGGAAATCCCAATTAATTTTATCTAAATTTTTTTTTAATATTGAAATTCCATTAGGATTTAAACAAAGCATTTCCCAATGAATTTTATGTTTATTTTTTTCAAGAAGTTCAATCGCATTTGGATTTATAGACAATTTAAACCAACTGATTTTATCTAAATTTTTTTTAATGATATCCATCGCTTCAGGATTTTCTGATAAATAATACCAATCGATTTTATCTGGATTTGCTTTTAAAAATTCGATTGCATTAGGATTTTTTGACAAATTACTATTTATTAGTTTATTAGGACATACCCATTTTAGTAATTTCATAATTTAAAAAATGAATATAACTATAATTTTAAATAAAAATAAAATGATTTCACTTAATTTATTAGATTGGATTGATATAAATAAATTAAATTGGTGGTATTTATCATCTAATCCAAATGCTATTGACCTACTCAAAGAAAATCCTGATAAGATTTATTGGGATACATTATCCGCTAATCCACAAGCAATAGAAATTTTAAAAGCTAATCCTGATAAAATTAATTGGTTTCAATTATCGGCTAATGAAAATGCTATTGAACTTTTAGAGACAAATACAAATAAAATCAATTGGTCTAATATATCTAGAAATTATAATGCCATAGATTTAATTAAAAAAAATTTAGATAAAATTAATTGGTCTTTATTATCTTTTAATCAAAACGCAATAGAAATTTTAAAAGAAAATCCTGATAAAATCGATTGGTTTTATTTGTCTGCTAATCCAGGAGCAATCGAATTATTAAAAGCTAATCCAAATAAAATCGATTGGAATGTATTATCGAGTAATAATAACGCTATTCAACTTTTACAAGAAAATCCTGAAAAAATCAAATGGCATTCATTATCAATGAATAAAAATGCAATTGAACTCTTAAAAAATAATCAAGATAAATTAGATTGGTGTAATTTATCTTTAAATCCAAATGCAATTGAACTACTCAAAGAAAATCTAGATAAAATCAATTGGTTTTATTTATCTATAAATCCAAATGCAATTGAACTACTCAAAGAAAATCAAGATAAAATCAATTGGCTATATTTAGCATCTAATGCCAATATTTTTAATTATAATTACGAAAAAATGCGAAATTCCAATTTAGAACTCAAAGAAGAAATCATTGCAAAGGCTTTACATCCAAAACGGATATTTAGATTAATTGAAGAATATGGCGAGGAAGAAATTTATAATAATTATCTAGATGATTGAAAAAAAAATGAAATAATTATTTTTTTTAAATTATTTTATGTCGATATCCATGAAGTTGTTGAGTTGGATTGATAAATCCAAATTGAATTGGGATAAAGTATGTCAAAATATTAACTCAATCGAATTACTCAAAGAAAATCCTGAGAAAATCAATTGGCATTATTTATCATCTAATCCAAATGCCGTTGATATTCTTAAAGAAAATCCAGACAAAATTAGTAAGTTTTTTATTGCATTTAATCCAAATATTATCAATATAGTCAGCGAAGATGAATTGGATTTATTTAAACTTTCTGAAAATCCTAATGCTATAAAATATTTACGCAAAAATCCAGACAAAATCGATTATTTCTATTTGTCGGCTAATCCTAATGCTATAGAACTTTTAGAAGAAAATGAAAAAGAAATTTATTGGGACAGACTATCTGCTAATCCCAATGCCATAGAACTTTTAAAAAGAAATCAAGATAAAATTAATTGGGAATGGCTTTCAGATAATCCAAATGCAATCGAAATCTTAAAAGAAAATATAGATAATATTGATTGGTATTTCTTATCTGCTAATCCAAATGCAATCGAACTTTTAAAAGCAAATCCTGATAAAATCGATTGGTATCAATTGGCAATCAATCCAAATGCAATCGAACTTTTAAAAGCAAATCCAGAAAATAGTTATTGGCCTGGCATTTCAGCTAATCCAAATGCCATTCAATTACTCAAAGATAATCTAGATAAAATCGATTGGAATGAATTATCTACAAATACTAATCCAGAAGCTATGGAAATTTTAAAAGAAAATCAAGATAAAATTAATTGGGAGACCTTCTCCAAAAACCCTGCGATCTTTACATATGATTACGAGAAAATGCGAAATTCCAATTTAACACTCAAAGAAGAAATTATTGCTGTTGCTTTACATCCAAAACGGATATTTAGACTAATTGAAGAATACGGCGAAGAAGAGATTTATAATATCTATTTCGACGAATAAAAAAAACAAAAAAATGATAATAATTATTATTTTTGTTTTTTATTCACCAAATGCAACAACCACCACCTATGAAATTATTAGATTGGATTGATAAAGATAAATTGGATTGGATATTTTTATCAGAAAATCCAAATGCCGTTCAATTACTCAAAGCAAATAAAGATAAAATTGATTGGTCTGTATTATTATCAACAAATCCAGCAGCCATGGAAATATTAAAAGAAAATCAAAATAAAATTAATTGGGAATTGCTTTCAACTAATATAAACGCTATAGAACTTTTAAAAGAAAATCAAAATAAAATTGATTGGACTTTATTTTCGGGTAATTGTAATGCAATAGAAATCTTAAAAGAAAATCCCGATAAAATCAATTGGCATGTATTATCAACAAATCCAGCAGCCATTGAACTTTTAAAAGAAAATCCCCATAAAATTGATTGGATATATCTTTCTGTAAATATTAATGCAATCGAAATATTAAAAGCAAATCCCCATAAAATTAATTGGAGATATCTTTCAGATAATATTAATGCAATAGAAATCTTAAAAGACAATCCCGATAAAATCAATTGGTGTCTATTATCAGGTAATCCAAATGCAATCAAACTTTTAAAAAAAAATCCAGATAAAATTTATTGGCCTGGTATTTCAGCTAATCCAAATGCCATGCAATTACTCAAAGAAAATCAAAATAAAATCGATTGGAGTTATTTATCAATAAATACCAATCCAGAAGCTATAGACCTTTTAAAAGAAAATCAAAATAAAATTGATTGGTTTAATTTATCTAAAAATCCTGCGATCTTTACCTATGATTATGAGAAAATGCGAAATTCCAATTTAGACCTAAAAGAAGAAATCATTGCAAAGGCTTTGCATCCAAAACGGATATTTAGACTAATTGAAGAATATGGCGAAGAAGAGATTTATAATATCTATTTTGATGAATAAAATAAAAATTGATATTTATTATTTTTGTTTTTATTCACCAAATGCAACAACCACCACCTATGAAATTATTAGATTGGATTGATAAAAATGTTTTAGATTGGGTCTTTTTATCAAGAAATCCAAATGCAATTGAACTTTTAAGAGTAAATCTAGATAAAATTAATTGGTCTGTATTATCAATAAACCCAGCAGCCATTGAAATCTTAAAAGAAAATCCAGATAAAATTGATTGGTGTTTTCTTTCAACTAATATAAACGCTATAGAACTTTTAAAAGCAAATCCAGATAAAATCGATTGGACTTTATTGTCGGCTAATCATAATGCAATAGAAATCTTAAAAGAAAATCCTAATAAAATCGATTGGTGTTATCTTTCAAGTAATCATAATGCAATAGAATTTTTAAAAGAAAATCTTGATAAAATCAATTGGTTCTATTTATCAGGCAATATCAATGCTATAGAAATTTTAAAAGAAAATTTGCATAAAATAAATTGGAGATATCTTTCCGAAAATATTAATGCAATAGAAATCTTAAAAGCAAATCCTAATAACATCCATTGGGATATATTATCAAATAATCATAATGCCATTAAACTACTCAAAGAAAATCAATCTTATATTGATTGGTCTTGCATTTCAGCTAATCCAAATGCCATACAATTACTCAAAAACAATCAAAATAAAATTAATTGGTGTTATTTATCAATAAATACCAATACAGAAGCTATGGACCTTTTAAAAGAAAATCAAGATAAAATCGATTGGATTAATTTATCTAAAAACCCTGCGATCTTTACCTATGATTACGAGAAAATGCGAAATTCCAATTTAGATCTCAAAGAAGAAATCATTGCAACTGCTTTACATCCAAAACGGATATTTAGACTAATTGAGGAATATGGCGAAGAAGAGATTTATAATATCTATTTTGATGAATAAAATAAAAATTGATATTTATTATTTTTGTTTTTATTAATATAAAATGTCACAACAACCACCTATGAAATTATTAGATTGGATTGATATAAGTATTTTGGATTGGATATTTTTGTCAGAAAATCCAAATGCAATTAAACTTTTAAGAGAAAATCTAGATAAAATTAATTGGTCTGTATTATCAACAAACACAGCAGCCATTGAAATATTAAAAGAAAATCAAGATAAAATTGATTGGTGTTTTCTTTCAACTAATATAAATGCTATAGAACTTTTAAAAGCCAATTTAGATAAACTTGATTGGACTTTATTATCAGGTAATCATAATGCAATAGAAATTTTAAAAGAAAATCAACATAAAATTAATTGGCATGTATTATCAGGTAATTATGGTGCGATAGAAATATTAAAAGAAAATCAAAATAAAATTGATTGGGATATATTATCCGAAAATCATAACGCTATAGAACTTTTAAAAGCAAATCCTGATAAAATCAATTGGAGATATCTTTCCGAAAATATAAATGCAATCGAAATTTTAAAAGAAAATCAAGATAAAATCAATTGGTATTATCTATCAGGCAATATAAATGCAATTGAAATTTTAAAAGAAAATCAAAATAAAATTAATTGGCATGTTTTATCAAGAAACCCACGAGCAATAGAACTTCTCAAAGAAAATCAAAATAAAATTAATTGGTCTAGTTTATCATATAATTATAATGCTATAGATATTATTAAAAATAATTTTGACAAGATCTATTTATATGATGGATTAGCTGAAAATATTAATAGTATTGATTTATTAAAAGATAATATTGACAAACTTATAAATATTCATAATTTATCAACAAATCCTTCTATTTTTACTTATGATTATGAAAAAATGCGAAATTCCAATTTAGAACTCAAAGAAGAAATTATTGCAGCTGCATTACACCCAAAAAGGATATTTAGACTAATTGAAGAATATGGCGAAGAAGAGATTTATAATAATTATTTTGATGAATAATTATTGTATAATATTTTAAAATTGATATTTATTATTATTTTTATTTTTATCCATCAAATGCAACAACCACCACCTATGAAATTATTAGATTGGATTGATATTAATACAATAAATTGGAATATGTTATCAAGAAATCCAGATGCTATAGAACTTTTAAAAGCAAATCCTGATAAAATCAATTGGTATTATTTGTCAGCTAATCCAAATGCTATAGAACTTTTAAGAGAAAATCCAGATAAAATTAATTGGGCTTATTTGTCAGCTAATTATAATTCTATAGAACTTTTAAAAGCAAATCCTGATAAAATCAATTGGTATTGGCTTTCTACTAATACTAATATCAATGCTATCAAACTTTTAAAAGAAAATCCTGATAAGATTAATTGGTCTTTATTATCAAAAAATCCAAATGCTATAGAATTTTTAAAAGAAAATCTAAATAAGATTAATTGGTCTTTATTATCAGCTAATCCAAATGCTATTGAACTATTAAAAGAAAATCCAAATAAAATTGATTGGAATAGATTATCAAAAAATCCTAATGCAATTGAAATTTTAAAAGAAAATCCAGATAAGATTAATTGGAATTGGCTTTCTACTAATACTAATATCAATATTATAGAACTTTTAAAACAAAATCCAAATAAGATTAATTGGTCTTTATTATCCGCTAATCCAAATGCTATAGAACTTTTAAAACAAAATCCTGATAAAATTAATTGGGACTGGCTTTCTACTAATTCAAATGCTATTGAACTTCTCAAAGAAAATCAAGATAATATTGATTGGGCTATATTTTCAACTAAGCCCGCTATTTTTACATATGATTATGAAAAAATGCGAAATTCCAATTTAGAACTCAAAGAAGAGATTATTGCAAAGGCTCTGCATCCAAAACGGATATTTAGATTAATAGAAGAATATGGAGAAGAAGAGATTTATAATATCTACTTTGATGAATAAAAATTGATATTTATTATTTTTGTTTTTATTCATCAAATGCAATCATTACCTATGAAATTATTAGATTGGATTGATATAAATAAAATAAATTGGAATTATTTGTCTATAAATCCCAATGCCGTTCAATTACTCAAAGCAAATAAAGATAAAATTGATTGGGTTATGTTATCCGAAAATTTAAACGCTATAGAACTTTTACAAGAAAATCAAATTAGAATAATATGGTTTTATTTATCTATAAATTTAAATGCTATTGAACTTTTAAAAGAAAATCCTGATAAAATTGTATGGTCTATGTTATCATCAAATTTAAATGGATTAGAATTATTAAAAAAAAATCCTGATAAAATCAATTGGTTTTATTTGTCTGTAAATCCTAATGCTATTCAACTACTTCAAGAAAATAAAAATAAAATTGATTGGGCTATGTTATCCAGAAATCCTAATGCTATCGAACTTCTCAAAGAAAATCCTGATAAAATCAATTGGTTTTATTTGTCTGTAAATCCTAATGCTATTCAACTACTTCAAGAAAATAAACATAAAATAGATTGGTATTTATTATCAGCTAATACAAATAAAAATGCTATAAAACTTCTCAAAGAAAATCCAGATAAAATCAATTGGTTTCAATTGTCCGCTAATGAAAACGCAATTGAACTTCTCAAAGAAAATCAAGATAAAATTAATTGGTATATGCTATCAACTAATCATAATGCTATCGAACTTCTCAAAGAAAATCAAGATAATATTGATTGGGCTATATTTTCAACAAATCCTTCTATTTTTACATATGATTACGAAAAAATGCGAAATTCCAATTTAGAACTCAAAGAAGAAATTATTGCAAAGGCATTACACCCAAAAAGGATATTTAGACTAATAGAAGAATATGGAGAAGAAGAGATTTATAATATTTATTTTGAAGAATAAAAATAAATTATTCGTCGTTCCATTCCAAATAAATGTCTCCTAATTTCTTCTCTAAGTTGCTAATATCATTAATAGATAAAGATAGCAATAATTGATTATCATCCATTAATTTTATCATTATAAATTCTCTTTTTTCAATAGAATATATATTTTCATTTTCATTTGCTATTAGCGTATTTTTTAACATATTTTTACATTGCGATTTCCTAAACTTTATAATAGCATATATATTATGTAATTCGCGCACGATATTATTATATCTTGAAATATCTCTATTTTGTTTTGCTAATAATAAATTTATTTCTAAAATCTTTTTTTTGTCATTATAATAATGTAATGTCCGTGCATAGTTTGTTATATTCATTTAAATAAAAACAAATATATTATAATAAGAAAAATGAATATTGAAACCTTTTATGATATTATAGCTGATGAATTTGATAAAACAAGAGTTCGTTTATGGCCTTGTGTTGTATCTTTCTTAAATGAATTTCAATCAAATGCCAAAATACTTGATATTGGTTGTGGAAATGGTAAATATATGAATTATAGAAATGATTTAATTATAAAAGGTATTGATATTTCTATTAAATTGGTTGAAATATGTAAAAATAAAGGTTTTGACGTAATTAAAGCATCTATGACTGATATACCTTTTGATGATAATTATTTTGATGGTATTATTTGTATAGCTTCATATCATCATTTAAATAATGATGATGATAGAAAAAAAACTTTAGATGAAATTTATAGAATACTTAAACCTGGTGGTATAGCATTTATTGAAGTTTGGGGAGTAGTTCAAACATTACCCAATAAAAATGCCGCAAATTTCACAAAAAACGCCAATTTAGTTAAATGGACTTCTGTTAAAACAGGTGATATTTATTATAGATATTATAATATATATCCTGAAGGAGAATTAAAAAACGAAATAACAAAATTAAAACCTGAATTTAATATTATTGATAGTGGCTATGAAAAAGGCAATTATTATATTAAAATTATGAAATAAGTTATTTTTATTCGTCGAAGTAGATATTATAAATCTCTTCTTCGCCATATTCTTCAATTAGTCTAAATATCCGTTTTGGGTGTAGAGCCTTTGCAATAATCTCTTCTTTGAGATCTAAATTGGAATTTCGCATTTTTTCGTAATCGTAAGTAATAATAGCAGAATTACTTGAAAACATATTCCATTCAATTTTATCTTGATTTTCTTTGAGAAGTTCAATTGCCTCTGGATTTGGATTTATAGATAAATACAACCATTCAATTTTATCAAAATGTTCTTTTAAAATTTTTATTGCATTTGGGTTTGATGATAAACAATACCAATTAACTTTATCAATATTATTTTTAATAATATCTATGGCATTTGGATTTGCTGAAAATTTTAACCAATATATTTTATCTGGATTTTCTTTTAAAATTTCAACTGCGTTTTGATTTTCTGATAATAAAAACCAATCAATTTTATCTAGATTTTTCTTTAACAATTCGATTGCGCCTGAATGTCTTGATAAATAATACCAATTAATTTTATCTGGATTGTCTTTAAGCAATTGAACGGCATTAGGATTACTCGATAATACATACCAACAAATTTTATCTGGATTTTCTTTTAATAGTTCAATGGCTGCTGGATTTGATGATAGAAAATACCAATTGATTTTTTCAGGATTTTCTTTTAATAATTCAATGGCTTGCGGACTTTGATTATTACAAAGATTATTCCAATTGATTTTATCTAGATTTGCTCTTAAAAGTTCTATCGCGTTGTAATTTTCCGATAATGTATCCCAATTGATTTTTTCCGGATGTTCTTTTAAATATGAAATTGCATTCGGGTTTTTTGATAGGAAATACCAATTGATTTTTTCAGGATTTTCTTTTAATAATTCTAATCCATTTAAATTTGCCGATAATGCTCCCCAATCAAATATATGTTTATTTTCTTTTAATATTTCTATTGCATCAGGATTTATAGATAACCAATACCACTGTAATTTAGTTTTATCAATCCAATCTAATAATTTAAGTGGTAACATTTATAATAATTATTATAAATAACAAAAAATAATCATTTTTTTAATCATCTAAATAGATATTATAAATCTCTTCTTCTCCATATTCTTCTATTAGTCTAAATATCCGTTTTGGATGTAGAGCCTTTGCAATAATCTCTTCTTTGAGTTCTAAATTGGAATTTCGCATTTTTTCATAATCATACGTAAAGATCGCCGGATTACTTGAAAACATATACCAATTGATTTTATCTTGATTTTCTTTGAGAAGTTCTATTGCTGCCGCGTTTGCTGATATATCAGGCCAATAAATTTTATCTTGATTTTCTTTGAGAAGTTCTATTGCATTATTATTACCAGACAATTTAGACCAATCGATCTTATCTGGATATTCTTTTAGAAGTTTAATAGCATTTGGATTTAAACATAATCGATCCCAATCAATTTTATCTGGATTTTCTCTTAAAAGTTCAATTGCATTAGGATTAGATGACAAATAAGGCCAATGAATTTTATCTTGATTTCTTTTGAGTAGTTCAATTGCATTACAATTTTTTGATAAATAAAACCAATCGATATTATCTGGATTTTCTTTGAGTAGGTCTATAGCATTTGCATTTAATGACAACAATCGCCAATTGATTTTATCTTGATTTTTTTTGAGTAGTTCAATCCCATTAAGATTATATGATAAACAATTCCATTTAATATTTCTTGGATATTTCATAAGAATTTCGATAGCATTAGGATTTATATTTAATATATTCCAATCTATCTTATCTAAATTATCTTTTATAAGATCTATTGCATATTTATTTGAAGAAATAAAAATCCAATTGATTTTATCTTGATTTTCTTTGAGAAGTTCTATTGCGTTTATATTTTCTGTTAAACCATCCCAATTTAATTTAGTTTTATCTATCCAATCATATAATTTCAGCGGCAACATTATATGATTATATAAAATTAATAATATCATTTTTTTTCAATCATCATCAAAATAAATATTATAAATCTCATCTTCTCCATATTCTTCTATTAGTCTAAATATCCGTTTTGGATGTAGAGCCTTTGCAATGATCTCTTCTTTTAGATCCTGATTGAGATCTTTAATTTTCTTATAATCATAAGTAAATATCGCTGGATTTGCTGACATATAAAACCAATCGATTTTATCTTGATTTTTTTTGAGAAGTTCTATTGCACTTTCATTTTTAGATAATTGAGACCAATTTATATATTCATAATTATCCATCAAAATTTTAATAGCACAAGGATTAGCCGACAATAAAAACCAATTGAGCTTATCTTGATTTTCGTTGAGAAGTTCAAATGCATTTATATTTTCTGATAAATTTTGCCAACAGATTTTATCTTGATTTTCTTTGAGTAGCTGAATAGCTTCCGGATTTGTATTTAGAGATAATGCATACCAATTAATTTTATCTAGATTTGCTTTTAAAATATCTAGTGCATTCGGGTTAGATGATAATAAATCCCAACTTATTTTATGAAGATTGTTTTTAATAATTTCAATTGCATTTGTATTTGTTGATAATCCTAACCAATTGATTTTATTTGGATGTTTATTTAAAATTTCAATGGCATCAGGATTTACAGATAATAAATACCAATCTATCTTTCTCGGATATTTCTTTAAAAGATTAATTCCATTTGGATTTAAAGATAAATAACTCTTATTGACTTTTCTAGGATTTTCTGTAATAAGTTCAATTGCATTTGGATTAGCTGATAGATAATCCCAATTAATTTTATTAAGATTTGTCTTTAAAAGATCGATGGCTGCTGGATTTCTTGATAATCTAGACCAATGAATTCTAGCTTGATTTTCTTTTAATACTTCAATTGCTTCGGGTATTGCAGATATATATTCAAAATCAATTTTAGAAATATCAATCCAATCTAATAATTTCATTGGTAACATTTTTAATTTAAAAATGAAAAAATAATAAATCATTTTTTTAATATATGAAATAAGCCTCGTATATTTCTTTTTCTCCGTATTCTCTCATTAATTTAAATAATCTCGATGGATTTAAGGCGGTAGCAATGATTTCTTCTTTAAGATCTTTATTGAGATCTTTAATTTTCTCATAATCATATGTAAATATTCCTGGATTGGTTGATAAATGAAACCAACTTATATTATCTTGGTTTTCTTTTAATATTTCTATTGCTCCTTGATTTCCTGATAACATATACCAATTAATTTTATTTAAATTATTTTTTAATATTTCGCTCGCATTCTTATTGCCTGACAAATGAAACCAACATATTTTATTTTGATTTGTTTTTAACAATTCAATTGCATTTGGATTAGCTGATAAGAAGTTCCAATCAATATAATATGGATATTTCTTTAACATTTTTATAGCATTTGGATTTAAAGAAAGGTAATTATAATTTATTTTGGTGCGATATTTTTTAAGTAAATGTAATGCATTTGGATTTGATGACAAATGAAACCAATTGATTTTATCGATATTATCGTTTAATATTTCGATTGCTCCTGGGTTTTTGGAAACAAAATTCCAATTTACTTTATCTAAATTTCGTTTTAATAATGAACCTGCATTCGAATTTATAGATAAATAAAACCAATCAATATAATTTTGATTATTTTCTAATAAATCTATTGCATTATCATTGATAGAAAGAAAACACCAATTAATTTTATTTGGATTTTCTTTTAACAGTTGAATAGCATTGGGATTTTCTGACAATGCACTCCAATTTAATTTATTTATATCTATCCAATCTAACAATTTCATTGGTAACATTATATAAAAATAAACAAAAATAGCTTTTATAATCATTTTAAAGTTTCCATAAAATCAATCATATTCTTTTTTCCCATACTAGAATTACAATTTTGACAAATTGGTTTTAGATTAGATGCTATAGTTTCGCCGCCATTGAATTCTGATATTATATGTCCCGCATGAAATGATAATTGTACTATGTATGTCACATTACAACACATGCATTTGGCTTTGCCTATTTCTTCGCCTATCCATTTATTCCATACAAGTCTTTTTAACGTAGATGATATATATTTCTTTTTATACTTTTTTAATTTAATATTGTCATCGTCTATAATCATATAATCAATTGTCTTTCTTTTCCTTGTTTTTGCTGTCTGTTCTTCACATTCCATTTTTGTATTTAATTATAAATTACAAAAAAATCATTTTTTTATTTAAATAAAGATTGCCTGATTACTTGAAAACATCGACCAATCGATTTTATCTTGATTTTCTTTGAGAAGTTCTATAGCTCCTGGATTTGCTGATAAAAGAAGCCAATTGATTTTATTTTGATTTTCTTTGAGAAGTTCTATAGCATTTGGATTAGTTGATAATTGAGACCAATTGATTTTATCTGGATTTTCTTTGAGAAGTTCTATAGCATTTGGATTAGATGATAATTGAGACCAATTGATTTTATCTGGAATTTTTTTTAAAAGTTTAATGGCATTCGGGTTAGTTGATAAATAATACCAATATTCGTTTCTATATTCATTCATTTTTAATAATTCAATTGCTCCTGGGTTTGCTGATAACATAAACCAATTGATTTTATCTGGATTTTCGTTGAGTAATTCAATGGCACTAGGATTTAATGACAACAAGATCCAATTGATTTTATCTGGATTGTCTTTGAGAAGTTCTATAGCATTTGGATTTTGTGATAATAAACTCCAATTGATTTTATCTGGATTGTCTTTGAGTAATTTAATGGCATTGATATTACTTGATAATAAACTCCAATCGATCTTATCTGGATTTTCTTTGAGTAATTCAACGGCATTTGGATTTTCTGATAATTTAGACCATTTCAATTTATTTATATCAATCCAATCCAATAATCTCATTTGTTGTGTTTTGGTAGGTAATTATATAAAATCATTTTTTATTCAATCCTCTAAATAAATATTATAAATTTCTTCCTCTCCGTATTCTTCTATTAGTCTAAATATCCGTTTTGGGTGTAAAGCCTTGGCTATTATTTCTTCTTTGAGATCTTGATTGAGATCTTTCAATTTCTCATAATCATAAGTAAAGATTGCTGGATTACTTGAAAACATCGACCAATCGATTTTATCTTGATTTTCCTTGAGAATTTCAATTGCTCCCGGATTTGCTGATAACAGAAACCAATTGATTTTATCCTGATTTTCTTTTAGAAGTTCTATTGCATTTAGATTAGATGATAATTGAGACCAATTGATTTTATCTTGATTTTTCTTAAGAAGTTCTATTGCTGCTGAATTTGCTGACAATTGAGACCAATTGATTTTATCTGGATTTTTTTTTAAAAGTTTAATGGCATTCGGGTTGGCTGATAAATAATACCAATATTCGTTTCTATATTCATTTGCTTCTAAAAGTTTAATGGCATTGGGATTTAAGGAAACATATTTCCAATTAATTTTATTTTCATTTTCTTTAATTAAATCAATGGCATTTAGATTAGTTGCTAAAATATTCCAATCAATATTATTTTTATTTTCTCTTAAAAGTTCTATAGCACAAGGATTAGAAGACAAATAAATATAATTAATTTTATTTTTGTTTTTTTTTAATAATTCTATAGCATTAGGATTTAATGATAATAACGGCCAATTGATTTTATCCTGATTTTCATTTAAAAGATTTATGGCATTTGGATTTTCCGATAATCTAGACCATCTCAATTTATTTATATCAATCCAATCTAATAATTTCATTGGTGGTGACATTGACATTAACATTAACATTAACATTGACATTGACATTAACAATCAATTTTTATATTTTTGTATTAAAAATATAAAAACTATAAAAAAAATGATAATTAAATGTTAAATAAATTTCATGCAAATGACATCAAACTTATCTGAACGCCTTAAAGTTCTCACTATTGACAGTGATGATGAGATAAAACCAAATGCGTTTATATCTCAAAATACCATTGTATATCCTGATCTATATGCTGATAAGATTATTATCATCAATTGTGATTATAATTATTATGAGTATGTAGATATACAAAAAAAAATGGGTTGAGAAAAAAAGGAAGAGAGAGAAAGAAATGACAAAAACATTTAAATAGTTTTTGTCATTTCTTTTTTTATGCGAAAATTGCTGGATTTGATGAGAATATAGCCCAATCTATTTTAGTTATATTTTCTTTTAATAATTCAATTGCTCCTGGATTTGCTGATAACATAGACCAATTAATTTTATGTTGATTTTCTTTTAAAATTTCTATAGCATTAGGATTTAATGACAATAAGGCCCAATTGATTTTATTTTGATTTTCTTTGAGTAATTCAACGGCGTTTGGATTTTGTGATAATAAATTCCAATTGATTTTATCCAGATTTTTTTTGAGTAATTCAACGGCATTGGGATTAGATGATAATACATACCAATCGATATTATCAGGATTTTCTTTTAAAAATTCTATGGCACCTGGATTGGTTGATAACATAGACCAATTAATTTTATCTGGATTTCCTTTAAGTAATTCAACGGCATTCGGGTTTTGTGACAATAAACGCCAATCGATCTTATCTTGATTATCTTTGAGTAATTCAACGGCATTGGGATTGGATGATAACATAGACCAATTAATTTTATCTGGATTTTCTTTTAAGATTTCTATCGAATTTAAATTATACGATAAAACACCCCAATTAATATTTTCAGGATATTCTCTTAATATCTCCATTCCATTCAAATTTGATGAAAATGAATACCAATCTATTTTATCTGGATTTTCCCTTAAAATTTGTATTGCGTTTGGATTAAATGATAAATAAAACCATTCAAGATTATTTATATCAATCCAATCTAATAATTTCATCGGGTTTCAATGATTAAATTTTAATTTTATAAAAAAAATCATTTTTTATTATCAAATTTATTCTAATTTATATGTAAAAAAATAAAAATTTGATTTTGTTTTATATATTTTTTTAATTTATACACACAATGCTGGGTAATCTTCGTATCAAGAAAAAAGGATATTATTTGTTTGCAGTTCGCAAAAATAATATTATGTACTGCGGGTCGTATAGTCGGTGCGAAATGGGCGAGATAATAACATCAACTACCACAGGCGAAATATTTTATTCATTATACGATTTCATCTTTAGTGTTCTCAAAACGAAAAAAATTAATGAGTTAAAAGATTGCGTTTATTATAGCGAATATAGAAACAAATGGCGATCAGTAAGACATATTTTGCGAAAAGCCAAGGCTTAATAATCGAAATATGCTTTATAAACTTCGTTTTTATCATAATTATCTATTAATCTAAATATTCTCGATGGATTTAATGCAGATGCTATTATTTCTTCTTTGAGATTTTTATTTGAATTTCGCATTTTCTCGTAATCATAAGTAAATATTGAAGGATTTTTTGAAATTCGAAACCAATCTATTTTATCTTGATTGTTTTTTAATATTTCCATTGCATTTGGATTAGCAGATAAAATTAGCCAGTTGATTTTATCTTGATTGGCTTTGAGTAATTGAATAGCATTTATATTTATAGATAATATAGACCAATTGATTTTATCCAGATTTTCTTTGATAATTTCAATGGCATTTTGATTAGAAGATAATATCATCCAATTTATTTTTTTTTTATTCTTATTTAAAAGATCTATCGCATTTATATTTTTTGACAATATAGACCAATCTATTTTATCTGGATTTTCTTTTAGTATTTCAACTGCGTTTGGATTTAAACATAATTTAAACCAATTGATTTTATCTAGATTTTCTTTAATTAGTTCAATGGCATTTTCATTATTCGATAAACTACTCCAATTAATTTTATTTGGATGTTCTCGTAATAATTGAATTATATCAGGATTTGTATTTACGGATAAAGCTTCCCAATCAATTTTATCTAAATTTTTTTTCAGTAATTGATAGGCATTTGGATTTGATGATAAAGCCTCCCAATCAATTTTAGGTTGATTTTCTTTGAGTAAATGAACGCCATTAGGATTAGCTGATAATAATTGCCAATTGATTTTATCTGGATTTTCTTTTAATAATTCAATTGCCTCTGGATTTAATGATAAAGAACCCCAATTAATCTTTGCTTTATTTTTGGCAAGCAATTGTATCGCATTTTTATTAAATGCTAATAAATCCCAAATTAAATTTCTTTCATCAATCCAATCAAGTAATTTCATAGGTATCATTTTTTGAAATAAAATTATAAAAATAAAATATTATCATTTTTTAATGTTACAAAAATATTTAACATTATGGATTTTTATATTAGTCATTTTTCACAAATTCACCAATAAAATATTTTCATTGCCCTTTTTGACTTTTACTATTATGGTTATGGGATTGTATATTTCTTATATTAATCCTCGTAAATATTATTTTTATTATAATGATAATGATAATGATAATGATAATGATAATGATAATGATAATGATAATGATAATGATAATGAAAATGAAATTATTATTGATGGATATATTAAAAATATTATAGATATTGTATTTCATATTAGTCCATTTATTTACATGGTCTTTATTTATGGTATTGAACCGTTTTTTATTAATTTAAAAATTATACCATCAATTTTATTATTAATTTTATATAATTTAATTTATTGTCCTGAGAGAATATATCGCCTGCCTAAACGAGAAATAGCCATTGTTTCTTTTATTAGTTTGATCGTTTATCTTTTTATAATAAAAATTAATGGTAAATAAAAAAATATTTTTATATAATGCCAAAAATTAGGTAGAATTTTATTTAATGCCGTTTTATGTTTAAATATTGATGGATTTCTTGAAATATAACCCCAGTGTATTTTGTCTTTATTAGCTTTTAATAATGACATAGCATTTGGATTTGTTGATAATTCTACCCAATTAATTTTATTTTGATTTTTTTTCAATAATTCAATCGCATTTGGATTTCGTGATAAATAATTCCAATTGATTTTATCTTCATTGTCTTCTAATAAGTCTATTGCATCTGGATTAGCTGAAATCGCAATCCAATCTATTTTATCTGGATAAATTTTATATATTTCTAATGCTTTTGGATTAATTCCTAATAACATCCAATCGATTTTATTGGGATTTCGTTTTAATAGTTCAATTGCTGCTGGATTTGTTGATAAACCCGACCAATTAATTTTATTTTGATTTATTTTTAAATAATCAATTGCTCGTGTATTTCTGGAAAACATATACCAATTTATTTTATCATATTGTTTTGATAAAAGATATTCAACTGCTGCCGGATTTTCTGAAAATGATATCCAATTTATTTTATCTGGATTTTCTTTGAGTAGGTCTATTGCATTTGGATTTAATGAAAGATGCAACCATTTTATTTTTTCTTGGTATTTCATCAAAATAGGCAAGGCATTTGGATTTTGTGATAATGCCGACCAATCAACCTTATCAATATTTTCTTCTAATAATTTAATAGCATTCTCATTTTTAGACAATTCAAACCAGTTTAATTTTTCTATTTCTATCCAGCTCAATAATTCCATAAGCTTTTATTAATAATATTATATTTATTTGTATTGATTTTATAGTATTTGCATAAAAAATGAATAAACACTTAAAAAATATTTATTGTGATTATTTAAAGAATGTTCAACGAAGCAACCTTTATCAACGAAGTTATCAACGAATACCATAACCGATTAGATCAAAATATCGATGATATCGATATTAACGATATTATCGACGAATTGATCGTATTGTATCCAGATTTTCATGAATACTCCCGAATTCACTATGCAAACATTAACAATGTTTCCGCTCATCTATATTACAAAATTTCCGATTTATTGGATGAAGAGTATTATAGCGATGCAGACACATACATCAGTGATGAATGAGAAATATGAAAATGGCAAAAAGAAATTTTTGTCATTTTTTAAAGTTCTTTTTTTTTGATTATAATGACAAAAATTTATTTTTGCCATTTTTTATTTTATATTATTCTACTTCCCCCCCCCCTTCTTCTTGTCATCTTTCTTGACAGGACCTGATTTAGCAGCTGCTGTTTCTTTTCCTTTGCCAGTGGTAAATTTAGCAACTGGTGCCGGCGTTGGTGCTACAACAGCTTCTTCCTCCTCTTCTTCGACGTCATCTTGCTTATTGGCTTCTTCTTCGGCTTCAGATGATGCAGATTCATATTCGGCGGCGTCATCAGCTTTAGCAAATATATTATCGCCATCCTTCGAAGCTTTCCACAAGCCAGCAATATATGCCATCTTTTCTTTTGCACTCATGCGTTCTTCCTTCGGTTTGCTCTGTTCGCTTTCCTTAAGGATTGCCGATTGTTCCTTGTAAAAGATGTTATAAGCAGAAGGTTTGCGTTTAGGCTTATCCCCTGATTGTTGCTTCTCTTCCTTGGCTTTGGCGGTTTTATCCTTAAATACCTTAGTAAGTGCGGCGGTCATCTCTTTCTTCGATGGTTCATCGGTGCATGCAAGCATCATATCCTGAAGGCGTTGAGCTAACTTTGCAGACATTTTGGTATAGATCCAGAATTTAATAGGATAATAATTTGTTGAATATCAATAAATCATTTTTTATTTTTTTTTTATTTTTTTAAAACATATAAAATTATCTAATAGTTAAAAAAGTATGTCAGCAAAAATACTTATATATATATTAACATATAATGAAGCCACATTGAAAACAGCAAAACAACTATACGGACATTTTAATTGGGCTAGATTTGTAATATTACCTCCTACAATACTTTTTGAAAATTATATGTATGATGAATGGTTTCTTAATAATTATGACGAATGGAAGGATTATGATTATGTGGGAACATTAGCATGGAAGGCACATACAAAAATTTTATTACCATATATGGCGAAATTGGCTGATTTTTTATATGTTAATAAATATGATGTTGTTCCTTTTTATGTTATTGATGATATAACTCATTTAAATGAAAACGATAGAACTAATCCAAATAATAAAAAAATCTTAAAAATAATATTCGATAATTTAGGATATCCTAATGATTATATTAAAAATAAATTTATAGAATTTTATTGTAATTATTGGATTGCTACACCAAAAGTTATGTTAGATTATATTAATGTTTTTAAAAAATGTAAAGCTATAATCAATTCAAATCAAGATATTCAAAAACTTATATGGAGTTATACTGAATATATAAGCGATTTAGATGACGAAACATTATTAAAAATTTTTGGCAAATTATCTTATTCATATCATCCTTTCGTTTATGAACGCATACCATATTTATATTTGAGTAAATATACAATAGCACATCCAAAAATGTTATATCAAAATAATATATATCCACAAATTAATACTAATGTTATTACGTCCAAATCTAAAATAAAAGATACATGTATAATTGGTTTTTGGAAAAATAGAACAACTATAACAGCTATAACTCGTAATAATATAGTCATAAATATTGATTTTCATGAATTGCACAATACAATAAATAGACAATTAATAATTAAAATGTAATCATTTTAATAATGAAAGATTGCGGAAAAGATAAAATACTCAATCCTATCACAAATCGATGTGTTAAAAAAAATGGCAAAATTGGTAAATCATTATTAACTAATGTTAATGCTAATGTTAATGCTAATGTTAATGCAACAAAAGCAACAAAAAAAAATTGTGGAAAAGATAAAATACTCAATCCTATTACAAATAGATGCGTTAAAAAAAATGGCAAAATTGGTAAATCATTATTAGCTAATGATAATGTTAATGTTACTAAAAAGGAAGTTATTAAATCTAAACCCGGATTTAAACTTAATATTAAATTTCCTTTAGATCATTCTTTAAATCAAAAACAAGTTGAGAAATATATAAATGCGTGTGATTTGGATGTTAGAGATATTGTAAGAAAAGTTTTTAAAAATACCGTTCATATATCTTTTGAGGTGTTTCTTAAAAATTTGCATAAAAATATTAAAGATTTGATTGAGCTTGCTATAAATACCAAAACTAAAACATTATATTTTTACATTAACATAGGATTTGTAGAAAAATCTAATTATTGGATTTATATTTATGTCAAAAATTATTTAAATTATTTCTATCCAGAATATGAATTAATATTAATTACAAATACTTATAGTTCAAAAAATAATGATATTATTGTTTTAGTTGATGATTGTATATATTCAGGTAGTCAAATGAGTTCTATTATTATGCAACTGAGTATAAGAGTTAATTTAAAGTTATTTATATTATGTTCCTATATATCTTCACATGCTAAAAATAAAATTACATATATTTGTAATACTATACATAAAACCTCTGAATTACATTTTAATAAATATTGCAATGATATTCCATTAATACAAGATATTTTAACTAAAGATGAAATTTATATTTTAGATAAATATAATGATCCTATGGTTTATACTGTTAGTGATTTATATTTAATATATTTCGACCATAAATTAGCAGATACCGTTTCGACCATAACTCATATTTATAGTGGTTATGTTTTGAGTGAAAGTAATATGAATATTTATACTGAAATGCAATATTCACCTGGCAATTATGATAAATATTTTAAAAAACTTAATATAATACCAGTTATCAATAATTGTTTAACAACTAAAAATTATGATTTAAATGCGCCTGAATGTCCTTTTGTTCCTTATAAAAAACCGTTTAATAATATTGTAAAAAAATTTAATACAAATTATATAACTAAATATAGATCACTTGAAGAACAACCCAAAAAAAATCTCAATAAAAAATATAAGTCACTATAATTATTTAATATTATCATAAAAAGTTTTAGCTGTCAAATCTTCAATCTCATTTAAATCATAAAGTTTAAAATCTTCTTCTAATTGTTTTATATCATATGGAATTTGTTTTTCTTTTGTAAAATCAGCTCGTCCTCGCATTCTTATGATTTTATATTCTTCAAATGTTTTGCATTTATAATGATTAATCTGAATAACATCAAAACAAGGATTATCATTACAAGGACCTTGAATTATATCTCCATTTGTTGATTTTGTATATCCTTTAGATAATTGCACATTATGCGGAGTCATAAAACCTAGTGATGAATTAACATCATATAATGTTTTAATATGCATATTTCCTTTTTTTTCACATTTAGTAAATCTAGATGTTATAGGTTCTGTGGTATATTGAGTATGTCCTGAAGATCCAAAAAATCTCCAATTCATTCCTATTGCAGAACAATCATCTTTTATATATTCCTTAATAAAATCTGAAATATTTGAATGTTTTTTCAATACAATGTATTCATCTATATCTATATGTGCTGCATGTGTAATAGTGTTTATATTTGCTTTTGTGATTTCATGTTGAAAATGATTTAATATACTATATTGAACTGCTACATTGCGATCATTTCCAGGTATATGTAATATTGTTAATTGTGATAAATATTTTTCTAATATTTTTATGTAAGTATTTGGTACATCTTGATTGTCATATATAACAATATGTTTAAAACCTAATGCCAAATGATATTTAACAAATTCTTCGATATAATTATATTCGTTTTTTGCTACACAAAATATTACGGGAAATATATTATTAGTATCCATTATATTATATTATATTTTAATTTATATAATTTACTTTATATAATTTAAAATGAATTCTATTAAATACATTGTGCTTATACTATAAAAATATAATTTTAATAATATGAAATTGTCATTATCAAAATCATCGTTGTTATTATTGCTAAAGTCCATTTTATAAATTGTTGCATTCCTTTTTATCAAAGAACTATTATTTAATGAAGATCTTAAAGCTATCGATTTTACAATAGCAGCTTGAGGTCGTTTTTGTATAAACATATAATTATTAATAAAAGCAGAACTTGATAATAAAAAGGATAAAAATAAGGTTTTTGTTAAATTCTTCATTTATATATGTTTAAATCACTTGTTTTTATATAATATACATTATATTTTTTGCTATATTTAAAATTAGACAATTCAACATTATTATTATTTATCTTAACACATTTAACGGAATTAATTTTAAAAACAACACGATTTATAATTTTTTTATTAATTATAATTTTAATTTTATTTGATGATTTCTTAGCTCCTCCTGCTTTTGCTTCTGCTTTTTGGTATTCAAGTAATTCTTTTTTAATATTATTAAGAACTTCGTCTACAGTATTCGTATTAAATATTATTCTATATAGAATAAATAAATTAATTAATGTATTCCTAAAACTGTCTTTAATTATTTTTGAATTAATTAAAACAAATAAAAATAAAAAAATGAATATTTTTTTTTAAATTATATATTCAGTTAAACAAAAATAAAAGATATTAAATTAAGTTTGTTAGCATCTTTTATATGAATAGAGAATGATCTTTTTTCATGAATTCATGAGTTCATGAAAACTGCTAAGACGAAATCGAAAGGTTTCTGAATCGCTGTATTCATATATTATAACGATTTGATTTAAATATCAGTTATTTTTGTAATTAATGTCATTGAATATCCTTTTTATGTGTAGTAATGAAAGATATTTAAATAATTATCCATTTTTTTTATGAATAAATTCTTTTTAAATTTGTTTCTAGTCTTTCTGGAGAGCATAAAGTATTAGCAGTTTTAAATATTTCGGCTGCTTCTTCTATATCATATCGATCTTTATTATATCGATTAATTTTGATAATATCATCGTCTTGTATATTAACAATTGAATTTTCAGCAGATAATATTTCTAATTCATAAGGATTCTGAGAAACAGGAGCAACAAATAAAATTATAGCTTCAGATGTAAATAAAACTTCATATAATCTTCTATATTCTTTTTGTGCGTCTTCCGGTGTGTCTGGTGGTCTATATGGGTTAAATGAGTAATAAGCATCATCATCGTCGTCATCATCCATAGGCATTTGTGATACACTAGGATTAGGAACAGGATTATGATCGGTAACTGGTAAATTATAAAAATAATATATTATTCCTTCAAGTGATGAAGGATTAATACTATATGATGAAAATCTAGTATTATTATAACTACCTTTTGATTCATTATTGCTAGCATTTTTAATATAATTATTATTTGAACCTCTAAATGCTATAAATTCTTTACCTCTCTCTATACGAGGTGCATTATATATGATTTCATTTAATAATCCTCCATATAATATAAATATATTGTCATAATCTTCATCTTTTAAATTATTATTTGGAAAAATTAAATCTAGTTGTGTTTGATAACTAGATCCAATTTTTGATTTAATACTGGCTAAACTAATATTTTCATGATTAATAGGAAAATCGGCATCAAAATTATCTTTTGTATATCCGGGTATAACAGATGCAATTTTATTAAATAATACAATTCTTATTTGATAATAAAAAACGTTTTTAGCTCTAACAAACGATTCATAAAGATTATTACAACCAGTATATAAAGGATCTGAACTAAATTTTGTTCTAAAATTATGTATAATACTTTTATCAGTTTTCCATATATTATATATTTTATAAAATCCTGTTGTATAAGTGTATATGGTTATTTTATGAAAAGGTTGTAATGATTGTATATAGTTTTGTTGATTAGTAATAAATTCTTTAATATTTTCTTTATAATTCATAAGTTGAGTTGTAACATACCATAATAATTTTTCAAATTTTAAATAATACATCACAGTTAAATATTGTATATAATTTACAGGTTGTAATGATGTATCACCTGGAATAGATGTTATATTAATTTTATTGACAGTAAAAATTGAATTAGCATTCATTAAAAAAAATTCTTTTGTTAATTTTATGGCTCTACGTTTTCTACTATTAATACTTGCAGAACTTGGACTAGATACATGTAATCCTGTTTTACGTCGTCTATTTGCATCTTCATTTGCTTCTGTATCTGTATCTGTATCATTTATTGTTAAGGCTGCAGTATATTTATCTAATATATGTGTATATATATCTGGTTCATCGCCAAACATCGCATTACTTTCGAAATTTTCACATTGTTCTGTTATTTCGCTTGGTGTAATGACTATTTCATCTGTGTTTGATTTAAAATAATTAAAAATTTTATTTCCTCCTTTTTTAACTATTTTTGATGATAATGATTTTAATGATGATGATTTTAATGATGATGATTTTAATAATGATGATAATGATTTTAATAATGATACACAATTGTGTTCGTTTAAATCGTTATTAAAAGTAATTATATATTTATAATATTTTATTAATGTACTATATGTAGTAGTATTATAACTTGAATATATATCTCCTGTATAACGGTTTAATACTTGCGTATATAGTTTAGAAAATATTTTTTTATGCAATTTTGATATTTTAGCATCAGCATAATATGTAAATTTAGCATATTTAATATCCTGTCTTATTCTTTTAATATAATTTGATTTTAGTGTATTATTATCTTCTTTAGTTATAATAAATAATGGTTCTTTATTAGTCTTAATACGTTGTAATTCTGGTATTACTGTTTCTTTAATAGTTGTTTTTATTTTAAGATCTGGTAATATCTTTAATTTTGTACTAAGGTGTTTCAATATATCATCTATTTCTATTGGTATTGTTTTAGATTTAGATTTAGATTTAGACTTAGATCTAGATTTAGATTTAGATTTAGACTCAGTTCTAATACAAAAATCACGTTTAATACAAAATTGGTGATTTGCTGGTTGAGTTAGCGATATTGGTACTACAAATCCACCTCGTTGCATCTTATATAATAATAAATAAAAAAATGTATTAAAATATAAGAATTTGTATAAAAAATGAATATTAAAATTTAAAATAACTTTTATTACTACATAAAGAGAGTAATCACCAAACAAAATGATGGCATACTTCGAATACACTGATAACACCTATGGCACTATCAATCTCGGCTCTTACAATGAAATGAAATCTGATTGTTATACTGAATGTTACGAATATTTGCTGGGTATGGCTTTGGATATGATCTATCATCAACATTGGAGCAATTCGATAATGAACGAATATTTGAATTCAAATGAAGATATCTCATCTATCATTGAGAAAACAAATATTCGTTCAATGGAGGAATACTTCGAGACGAGACGATTGTTTTGAAGGAGAAAAAATAAAAAAGACCAAAAATTAAAACCTTTTGGTCTTTTGTTTATAATATATTAATAAAAGTAATTATGTATTACATTCATTCAAAATATTTATTAATTTATATTAATAATAGTATTTAAATTATTTTTTTCATAAATTCATATAATTTTTTTTGCTCTTAGTCTTTATAATTTAAATCAATGTTCGTCTTTTAGTTTAATCCAAACCTGATAAAAACAATCTTTACAAATAAAATTACTATCAAGTTGTTTATTATAAATTAGGTTAAAATTATTTTTTTGAAATTGTTCATCAACAAACAATTTTTGCGAAATATGAGTAAAATCATTTTCAATAATTATAGTAGAAAAAGATATAAGAAAATCTGGTTGTTCTTTTAAAATATAATATAAACCACCTTCACAATCAGCAACGAGAACATTAAAATAAAGAGAAGAATATTTATTTTTAATATAATCCCATGAAGATATATTAATTTTATTCCATTCGACAATATTATAATTACAAATAATATCATTAAGAGGTTTAACAATCCATCCATTTTGATATAATGGAGTATTAGAAATAGCTGAATTTTCAATATTAAAAACAAAATTATTGATATCTCTATTTTCTTTTAATTTCAAACAATCATTCGTATTAGTTTCAAAAACTACTAATCGTGAACTGTCATTTAAAATTGATGAGATAATACAAGAATTTCTACCAATATTACCACCCAATTCTAAAACTGTATCTGTTGATTTAATAAATTTTAAAGCCATTATTTGTTCTGGTAGTTCATCCAATAAAGAACCATGTTTAAAATATAATTTATTATGTATAAGTTGTAAAGATGGATCCATTATAAAAGGAATAAAGAAAATTCTTAAATATATTTCTTATAGTATCTTCAAAATTATGCAAATTATATAATATTATTAAAAAGGATGTTTCAGGATATTCGCAAATTTATTGAATTACAATCTAAACTAGATTGTATTAATAGTTATAAACCATTGATTTTTCCAAATGAGAAAGAAGAAAAAGAGATTAATTATTATATGGATCAATCAATATGTTTATCTGATATAGAATATAATGATTTCTAAATTCTCTTAAAAAAAGTTGTTTATTTTTGTTAATAAAATGACAAAAATTTCTTTTTGCCATTTTTTCCATCTTATTTCATCACATATCGGCCCAGGCGACCTTGTTGGTCTTGACGGTGTTGATTTCTCTTTCTATTTTCTTTCGCATTTGAATGGCTTTGAATTGTTTATTGAACTGTTTGAAAATGAGTTTCCTCATCTCCA
>Ga0214923_10001242_pt1 | contig 36744 bp, 32 predicted proteins | sample LL1510_MetaG_FD_177993 | JGI IMG/M metagenome (GOLD analysis project Ga0214923, IMG submission 177993) | Freshwater microbial communities from Lake Lanier, Atlanta, Georgia, United States - LL-1510 | ecosystem: Environmental > Aquatic > Freshwater > Lake | place: USA: Georgia | collected...
TATGCACATCTGACAATATATTTTTATACATTGTTATTTTCTTCTTTTTGAATTTATTAAGTGGATTTAATTTCTTTTTAACCTTAACAATTTCTTCACAATACCATGGTTTACAATTGATATTGGTTGTCATATAATATGGTATAATAATATATACTTATATAATATAACTTAAATATATATAGAAATATATATTATATGGAATACGTCAAAAGAAAAGAAGCATTAAAAACATTAGGAATATGTTATAAAACACTTTATAAAATGGCAGAAAATAAGGAAATTGATACAGTAAAAGTTGGATCAAATCAGTTATATAATGTAAATAAATATTTAAGAGAACATAAAATAACAAAGGTGGGTAGGGAAAAAATTTGTTACTGTAGAGTTTCAAGTAAAAAACAAAAGGAAGATTTAGAAAGACAAATTGAATTTATGAAAAAGAAATATCCAAATCACACGATAATAAAAGATATAGGAAGTGGATTAAACAATAGAAGAAGCGGATTATTAGAAATAATGGAAAAGGCAATAAAAGGAGAAATAGAAGAGTTGGTGGTAGCTTACAAAGATAGATTGTCAAGATTTGGTTTTGAAATGATTGAATGGTTAATAGAGAAATATTCAAATGGAAAAATAATAGTGATAAATAAAGCAGAAGAGAAAACACCAACAGAAGAAATAACGAAAGACATAATATCAATAATGAATGTATATGTAGCAAAAATAAATGGATTAAGAAAATATAAAAAAGAAATAAAAACAACAATAGATGAACACAATGAAAAAGACTAAAAGTATACAAAATTCCATATTTTTAGGGTGCCGTAATGAAATGCCAATTTAAATATTGCATTGATATTGCCTCTTTCAATTGCCATTAAATAATACCTCTTCATCTCTTCATAATTTTTTTCTTTATGTTCATAATGCAACGCCAACTTTAACATTGCATCAATATCGCCATTTGCAATTCCACTTAAACAACACTTTTTAAATTCGTCATATGTTTCCATGTTTTTGGAGAAGCACTGTACGAAATACAATGCTCTTTTATGTTTATTATTATATGCCATTACACAATATTTTATAGCTTCATTTGTATTTTTCTCTATATATTCATAATATTTTGCAATAATAATCATTGAATCAGTATCTCCATTTTCAATTGCAATCAATAAATATTTTTTTGCTTGTTCATAATTCTTTTCATCATAATACAGTTGAGAGATATTTTTTAGATATTTAGCATCTTTCATTTTTTCAAATCCCATCAAATTATATTGCTTGACTTTATCATAATTTTTTTTATATGTATGATGGAAAATTAACTCATCAATCAAATAATATAATCCTTTTTCAATACCCATTAAATAATACTCCTCCATTTTTTCTTCGTTCTTTTCGATTTCTAAATAATACCATCCAAAGTCATGTAATACATCAATTGAACCATTATCAATTGCCATTTTATAATATTTTTTCATTTCATCATAATTTTTGTTGTCTCTGTAATGGTTTCCTAAACTTTGCATTGCAGCAGCACTGCCCTTTTCTATTCCCATCAAATAGTACTTCATGGCTGTTTCAATGCAATGTTCTTCAATTTCATAATATTCTGCCAATTCTGTAATTGCTTTGATATTACCTTTCTCAATAGCCATAAGAAAATATTTTTTCATTTCGTCAAAATTTTGTGTTCTGTCATAGTAAGTTCCAAGATAAAACAATGCATCAACACTTCCTTTTTCAATAGCAATATTGAAACACTCTTTGATTTTTTCTTCATTGGCGTCTTCTTTATAATAATAATACAATCCTAATCTAACATATCCATCTTTTTTATCAATATTAGTTTCACAATATTTCTTTATGATATTCCAATCTATACATATGTCTTTATCTTGGATGTCATCCAAAACAAAATTAAATGATTCGACATCGTCAATAATACCCAAAATTTTATTTGTGTTATCAGTGACATTTTTTGAGAAACAACATACCATGCTTATCAAAGGATTTGCCATTGTTAGAATGTATAATATAAATAAACTCAGATATTTTAATAATTATATATTCAATTTTTTATTTAAATATGTGTCTTTCGATATATATTTAAAAATAAAAATGATGAAATTTCCGCTAGGGATATTTTTCAATTTTTTATTTTTTGATCAGTTCCTTTTAAATAAAATAATAATTAATATTTGAACACTGACAATTTCTCACAAAATTCTTTCATGACATGAAAATCGGAAATCATATTTTCTTGGCAATATAACTCTTCTAGTTTCGAACAATAAAAAGCTGCAACTGGTACTTCATCTAAATAATTATCATTCAGTCCTAATACTTGTAAATCAGGAGTATTTTTAAATACTGTATAACCAATCTCATAAATTCTGTTGGAATTTAAATATAATTTAGTTAATTTAGGCACATCTCTAAATATGTGTTCCTTATCAACAGAAGTTATTTTATTGTTTGCTAGTGATAAAGTCTTTAAATCTGGCAAAGCCATTCTAGGAATTTCTTTCAATTTACAATTGTTTATTGAAAGCTCTTTTAGACATGGAAATTGTAATGGAAAACATGGTGGTATGTGCGAGTATTCAATTATTAAAGTCACAAGTTTAGTTAATCCTACAAACGCTTGAGAGTGTATTTTTTTCGCATTTTTTATGCACAAATAAGAGATGTTTTCTAAGCCATTAAAAAAGTCTTTATAAATAGTATTTCCACAAAAATCTACACTCAAAGCATTTAATCCTGTAAATTGTTTTAAATCAATTGACTTATTTTTAATATCATCATAGGTTACAGATAAATTTACCACTTTGCCTTCTGCGTTACCCATTTTAGAATGTGTAATATAAATAAACTAAGTGTATTGAGATTTAAATATTCAATTTTTATTTTTTTGATTTATAAATTCTTGTATTTCTGGATCCAATGGTTTGTCTAAATTATTTCTTATATAAAAAAATCTATTATTTATCTTCGTACATTTTATTATTGATTTTGGTAATTTCTTAATGAGATTAAATGTCAAATCAATATTTTTTACTTCAGTCAAAGTTTCAAATATAGAATCATCTAATTCAGTAAATCCACACCATTCCAAATTTAAACTTTCAATATTTATCAATGGTTTAAAAATATCTTTGTCTAATTCACATAAATCACGATTATCACCTAGTGCCAATTGTTTTAAATTTACTAATGACTTAAATGCATTTTTATGAATTTTTTTAATATTGCAATTATTTAATGATAAAATTTCAAGACTTGTCATTCCTTCAAAAGTATCTTCATATATTTCCTCTATTCTGTTTCCAAAAGTTATGTCACTGTCAGTCATCATTTCTCCAAAATATAACTCCTTTAGATTTTTAAATAATTTGATTTCTTTTGGAATATATCTAATTCCTTTTTCAGAAAAATCAAGTGATTCTGTATTAATGTCATATTGTTGATCAAAAATTATGATACTCATATATCCAATAAATAAAATATTATTCGTTTAATTTCTTATCTTTAGTAAATGCAGGCAATCCGAAATAAATATCAAAATTCAATCCATAACTTTTATAAACAGAATCATCATGCAATTTAATTTCCTCTCTTACGGGAACTGTTCTGTCAAATTCCCTGTTGGGATTGAAAAATAATGCAATTGTCTCATCAGTAATTTCATTTCGTTTTGTCTGATGATCTTTCAAAATTTCACAAATCTTATCAGCCATAATCTTCTTAATTTCTGCAGTCATCATTCTGCCATATCTATATTCAGTTGCAATTCTCTTTAGTTCTTCATCATCTTCAAGGAAATAAACCAAATATTGATATGCGACATCGACTTCTAAATTTGCTCCATAATCAATATGATCTTTTTTAGTTTGTCCGCCCCCAGAAAAGGCATAAGTCTTGATTTTCAGTCTAGCTTCTTCTTCAGTGTCAGTCATGAAAATTGGTGGGACAGACTTCTCACTTGAACTAGCTTTTCCCTCAATACCTCCTAACCCAGGAAGAAACTGAGTGTGGATTGTCGCCGGTTTGATGTATCCGTCACTTGCAAATTTGGCCGCAAAATCTCTAGCCATTCTGAAGTATGGATCTTGATCAATTGCCATTGGGACTAAAATAGTCGTGTCTGGCAAAAAGATTTTAGGAAATGCTTGCCAGAATGCTGGCGATGATTGAAATACAGGCCACATAATTTGTCCAACTGTATTATCTAATCCAATTCCAAAAATACCTTTTATTTGATTTCCTGTTGTTGAACCTGCAATCAATGCACTGACCTTATACAAATCACCTCCAAGTGTCTCCAAATTAGAAAAGATAAATGTCTTATTTGGATCAAATCCACATGCAATAATATCTCTGGCATTCTTTCTGCAAAGATCATTATAATATTCAATTGGTTTGCCTGCCTTATCAAAATAATACTTCTCATCATCAGACATTTGAATAATCACAATTGCTCCTAATGCATCTTGAAGATATTTCGTAAATTTGAATGGCAACATATGTCCCATATGCATTGCTTCTGATGTTGGTCCTCTTCCAGTGTAAATTCCAACAGGTTTTCCTGCTTTGACACAATCAAGAATTACTTCTAATTGCTTATGAGAAAAAAACTTGCCACGACGCAACCATGGGTGAATTCTCATTCGCGTAACCTCCTCAAATTTCTTTAGTAATTCCGGTTCGATAGATTTACATCCAAATTGTTTGATTAGCTTCATATAGTCAATTCCTGTTTTGGATGTTACAGTCCATGGTGTGACAACCTGTCCATCTTCCTTTGTTTCTGCCACTGTGTCTGATGTTTGATCTGCCATTGCGACTGATGTTTGATCTGCCATTGTGACTGTTTGATCTGCCACTGTGTCTGATGTTTCGTCTGTCACTGTGACTGTTTGATCTGTCACTGTGACTGTTTGATCTGCCATTGTGTCTGATGTTTGATCTGTTGAGTCCATATGATGATAGTAATAATATAATGAGTATTATGATTTTCATTGAATTAGAATTTCAATTTTTTATTATTGATATCATTTAATATTAATAATAAAAATGATAAAATTTCCGCTAGGAATATTTTGCAATTGTTTATTTTTGTCTTGTAACCTCATGTAAAAAAATTGAAAATCGAAATCTTTAAAGCATTGTTACAATTTATATTGTTTAACAATATATACAATAGGCTGTTAGAATGGCAACTCTTGATTACAAAGCAACATATGATATTTCAAGATATGGCTTTCTTCAAGAAAGAAGACCATATATTGAAGTGACAAAAGAAAAGTTTGGTGATATTGCACATCTTATTGACAATATTACACGAGATGGAGAAGCATTTCGAAAAATGTGTACTGTTGTGTCGCGTGTGCCAGATGTATACACAATATTGGAAGATGATGCAAAAGTATTGTACAGTATTTTAACAATGATTATTCATAAATGGGTGTGGGGATGCGGTGTTGACAATATTAGTCACATTATACCTTTTAAAATTGGATATACATGGTGGCACTTATGTGAATATTGGCACTATCCAAAAGTTTTAACACATGCTAGTGTTGATTTGTTCAACTGGAAATTTATTGATGACACAAAGGAATTTTCATTAGACAATATTACAAATTGTCATACCATAACAGGAAATCACTCAGAAAGTTGGTTTTACTTAATTATGGTTGCAATTGAGGGAGTCGGTGGACAAGCAATTAAGCATATTATGAATGTATATGATGAATTACAAGGTGGACGTAAAATTGATAAGATTACATATGAAGTACTTCAAATTTCTGATTACATGAATTCATGTGTTGAAATTATAAAAAGGAATTTTGAAAGATTCACTAATGGTACTCACAAATGTGACCCTGATTATTTTTTCAATAAGCTTAGAATCTATCTTTCTGGATTCAATAACACAACATATTTTCCAGAAGGCGGAATTAAAATTGAGTCAATGGATATTAAGCCAATTAATTTAAAAGGTGGTTCTGCTGCACAAAGTTCATTAATTCAGTTGTTTGACATATTTTTAGGAATTAAACATCCAGAAAAACATTCTAATGACTTTTTGAAGGAAATGCGTGATTACATGCCAATGAAGCACAAATTGTTTTTGGAATACTGTGAAAAATTACCTTCATTAAGAGACTTTGTGGAATCACAAGATGATCATGCGTTAACATCTTATTATAGCATTTGTGTAGAACGTTTGCTGTCATTAAGAAGAGTACATATTGCTATTGTACATACATATGTAATGGCATTTGTCAAGAAAGATTCATCGACGAATGTAAATAAAGAAAAAGGAACTGGGGGAACTGATCCAAATGTATTTTTGAAAAATGTAATAGAAGATACTAATAGAGCTGTTATTTAAATATTTTTATTTAATGAATCAATGAATGTTGATACTATTGTTGATGGGGGTGTTGGAATGTATCGTAGAGCAACAAATTTAAAGAATAATACTTCGACTATTGCAACAAAGAAAAAAGTCAATCCATTGTCTATTAATATTTCTTTTAGTGGTATGCACTGTCCACATTGATGCATGAGTAAATAAACTGTCAAAGAAACAACTACAAACATCCCTAAGTTTGTCATCATCAAACTTCTGAATAGCCACTTATTATGCATGTGTACCAATGGATCTGTTTTACTCAATGCTGACTTTAATTTTGGAACATCAACAGACTGTGATATTTGGGATATAACATTTCTTGCAGATTCTGGTGCATCTTTTAGTGAATGTTCAATTCCTTCTTCAACATTTTCAACTATTTCTCCATTTAGTGTCTTTGTTGTTAATTTTGCAACATAAAACATAAAAAATAATGTTAATATTGTAAAAAGTATTACAACATGTACACCAATATTCACAATTAATGGCGTGTGTTTTGCAGGAGCAATACAGTTATTACTATTCATACTATAATATTATACATGTGAAATATTTTTGTAGAGTGAATATATATTATGCTTGACGCCAAAAACATAACTAGTATAATGTTAAATGTGATATTTGTTGCATCGTTCCTTGGTGTATTTTTTTTCACCTATGCTGCTAAAGTAGAAGAAGAAGTTGTGCAGGAACAAGTTGACTATTTAGTAAAAGATATGACATCAAACTTACAATTGCTTCCTGATGACGCATTAGAAGCAATCAGAATTCAAGTCAAAAATATTCAAAAACCTGACATGTCTGAACTTGATAATAAGGTTAAGGAAAATAATAAAAAAGTATTTGAACAAGCGATGACATTGATAGGAATTACATTGGCTGTTGGCTTATATATTGCTTATAGAGTATCAAATAAATATAATTTCAGTTTGAAAGACTTAATTAAAGAAAATTCGATAATATTATTTTTCATTGGGACAACTGAATTATTTTTCCTAAATGTTTTTGGAAGACATTACTTATCAATTGATCCAAATATGGTTAAGTTAGGTGTTCTTAATAAATTAACAAATTTGTAAAGTAAACAAATAGTTAACTCTCATTTTTTATTATATGGCTTTCGTCATATATTAAATATTAAATAATAAAAAATTGTAAAATATCCCTAGCGGGAATTTTATCATTTTTTATTATTTAATATGTGGCTTTCGTCATATATTAAATAATAAAAAATTGAAAAAACACTGTGTTGTGTTTCTTGTTGTTGACAAGCATCAACAAGAAACAAAACAGGCGTGTTTTTATAATTTTTTTATTTATAATTCGGTCTTTAGACCGAATTATAAATAAAAAAATTGATTCTAAAACTCTTTATTACCTATGTCACATCATACTTTATAGATAAGATGTTTCCAATATATTTTAAGAGAAATTGTGAAGATGAAGACTCAATTTGCCTTTTAGTTGACAATGGACAAATAAAAAATATGATTGTCAATTTTTTAGGTGTAACAGTAAAGGCTGGAATACAAGAAACACTTGCATATATGTTAGAAATTTTAAGACATGGTGACATTTTAAAAATGGTATGTGATGAACCAATTCTGTTAAATGATGTCGTAAACATGATAATGAATTATGATTTAAGTAAGTATGAATTTTTGGAATTGATATTGGCAGAAGGTGGTGTTGTTAAATTTGAAGATTTTAAGACACATATGTTTCCTAAATTTGGCACATTTATTGAAAAATACAAATGTTTAGAAAGTAACAAAAACTTATGTATTAGATACAGCAACGTTATTCCGGAAACAGGTGGAAATTATTTGGATCCGTCAATTACAACAAATTACACAACATTAAATAAATCAATTCAGTTTTACTTTCAATAGTTAAAAATAAAAACTATCATTATATATATTAATGGTTCATTATATCATTACATATACAAAAGTTGGTGAACTTGACTTCTGTGACATATTTAGACAGCCACTTGGAATAGTAATATCTGCTGATAATTATGATGAAGCAGTTGATAAATTATTAAGAATAATAAATAATGGCGAGTTGTTCATAAATAAATATTGGGAAGGGAAAATTAATGCAAAAGAGGAAATTGTTAATAATTTATTTAAGTTAGTCGAAGGTTCAAAATACATAATTCCTTATGAAGCAAATTGTTTTAGGGTTACACCAGAATATTATGTTGCATTTGAAGAATATAAGAAAAAAACCAAAATTATTACAAGAGAACTATTTGATAAATTTAATGTCAATAAAATAAAAACAAAAAACAATATAGATAAAATAATACCTGTGTATGAATTTTTTGAATCAAAAATCATAAGTTAAATTTGCAATATTTAATATAAATAAATTTTACAATTATTGAATTCATAATGATATTATGAATTCAATAATTGAAAAGACTAAAATACACAAATGTAATATACAGTTACCAAAGATCATCGTCTGAGTCTGACCAATCTAGGCCGAAGTTGCGTTCACCTTCTTCTCTGTCGGGCTCGATGACTTGTCTGATGTCCTCAGCTGCTTGTTCCAGAATTTGATTCATCCGATGTGGGGCATCTTCTTCAGCTGCGGCTTGAAGGACATTTTGACGCTCATGATCGTCAATTGCTTCTCGCATTACTTGAATAAGATGCTCTCGTTCTTCTTCGGGAATAACTGCAGGAACTTCTGCGGGAAGTAATACAGGAACTTCTGCGGGAAGCTCTGCGACTTGGTTCTGTGGCGTACGTGGATCACCATAGACATCTAGTCCAGTGCATTCGCCATGTGCAACCCATCTTATGCCTGCTGAAAACATTCGTCGACACATCCAGCAAAAATGCTGGTTGCATTTCGAACATTGCATGTGCATACATCCCGCAGTTTTCTGGATAGCAATCCCGCAGTTGGGACAAGGCTTGAATCCAAGACGTCTAAGCTCTTCTGGCAACTCGTAACATGCTCCGCGATGCTCAAACTCATGACATAGTCTACAGTGTCTGTGGCCAGACGGACACTGAATTGTTCTGTTGTCCGGCGTACTGACATGTATGGGCTCGAAAAACCTATGAGTGCAACCGTTAGTCTTGCAGATACAGTGGTTTGCGAAGTCCCATGCGCTGTAATGAATTCTATCAGCCCCTTCAACTCCTCTCTCAATTGCTGTACTCTGCAAAACATGCAGAGTCTTGAGTCTGGTGATCCTAGCTAGTTCTTTCTCTACGTAGTCACGCAGAAGCACTTCGACTCGCTCACCCAATGGTGTCTTCTGGCGATTCTTTGCTAGTGCGGTGATGAAGCCCTTTGTGGTGTTCCACCATTTGATAGTTTCCCTAGGGCGAGAGTCGTTGGGCAAGCCATGTTGGTCGAATGTGACCTTTTCAGTTGTGAATTCAACAAGCATGTCATAGTAGTCAAAAATCATGTTTATGCACCATTTGGCAGCATAAGAACATTTGTGTTCTGGCAATCTTTTATGAATAATCGCTGCGTGGTTTATCAACAAATACTTAAGATTGCTGATAAACTCGTCATCAGAACTGCCAGCCAAAGCGATAGTTCGTCCGTAGGGTGTGACGGCGATTGATGTTGGCGTGACTTCAAGACAATCCAGATGACTTATGCGTTCTCTTGGGACAGACGGAACAGACGGGACAGATGGAACAGATTCGGAGAAGGGCACAAATGCGCGATTGTTCATCTTAAACAGATATCTGCCTTTTGCCAAGAACACCTCGCACATTGCGATTTCCTTGATGATAATTTTGTCGACAGCCAGCTTTATTTCCCTAGCCAATGAATGACGCGGCGACGCGAGTTCTTTCCTTAGTTCTTCTATGACCTTTTCAGCAGTTGACGACATCGCAAAGTTGCGAATGATGTTGGCATACGTGTTGTACTCCTTCTGTATTTTAGGGAATGGATCGATTCTTTTGCCGAATCGATTTTTGATCTTCTTTCGAAGGTAAAGTTCATTGTGGGCGTGTCTTGCAAACTTCATGAGTTGCAGCATAATTCCGTTGAACATGTCTGTGTATTCCGCAACTGACTTCTTTGTGATGCTGACACCAGAAGTCACAAAACTTCTTATGGCGTCGTAGTGCAAGTCGAGGTCATCAGACTGTACTCCATCTCCATACCTTGCCTGCCACTTGCGCAAGACAATGAAGAAGTCTGCCACCTGTTGCACATCCGTAAATGACTTGCCTATGAAGGATGATGGGAGAGTGTTGTCCATTTTTGAAATGGAATAGAACGATAGTCAAAAATTGTCGCAAAGAAAGCAGACAAAAGAGACAATAACTGTGTAAAAATCAAAAGACAATGGGCAGTGTAGATATAATGAAATTTCAATTTTTTATTTATATTTACTGGCTTTAGCAAATATAAATAAAAAAATTGAAAGTAGCAACATTCTGAAGAGTCTATAAAAAAAGTAAATATTATATCGAAATGGAGAACGCTGCCGAAATGGAGGACGCTACTGCAGGTGTGCCTGCAAACAATCAGGCATATTAATACAGGGATATGTCTGTTTTTCGCATTTTTTAGACCCCCGAGAGACGAAAGTTTCTTGATTAAAAATGCGTGCTTCTTCCCCCTACAACATGACAAAGAAGAAGTAATATTTTGTGGGGATTCGGCTTGGTATTTGGGATTGTCGTCTAGTCAACGATGATTTGAAATACACATTTTTTCGCAATTTTTGATTAAAATTGCGTGCTTCTTTCGTGACAAGGGAGAAGTAATATATATCATGTGCGATAATCGGCTTCGTATTTGGGGCTATCGTCTCGTCAACGAGGTTCGAAATACGTCCCTTACTCTGAAGGGAAAATGTATTCTGGACGGAGAATACACAGAGGAACCTACATTTGCAATCTATGTGCATGGAGAGGATCCCTGTGCATATAGTGCGTAAACGTAGCAACATCAGACCGGCGTTTAAGAGTAAACAACGTAAACATATCACAGGGAGACGTCCTTAGTGGTATCATCAACACAAACCAAACAAACCGCATCCAACACCCCTATAAAACCATTTTTATAGGCGCGCTGGATTGCATTTTATTTAAGTGATATTACAAGTTTTTTTATGTTTTGTCCCCGTATTTTTTTCTTTCCATTTTAACCACTGTGGAGTTGTTGATACAACTAAATGGAAATCGACTGTGTCAGTGTTATTTGTAATAGTTGCATCATCAAAACTAAATAATCTAAATGCCACAGGTTTGTTTGTATAATTATCATAATTTTCAAGAGTTCCAAAAAATGTATTATGTAACAATTGGCTAATATAACTATTAAGATGTAGTTCAACATCTTCAACATATGGCTTGTCAAACGACTCGCCTTTTGTAGAAATAAAAATGGCTGGAGTGGTTACATATAATTTAAATGAAGATCCCTCATATGACAAACTACCTTTTGCTGCATCTCTTTTTTTAAATGTAATTTCTGGTACAGTTGTTTTTGGAATTGTTATTGTTAAAAAAGTAGATGAAACTGAAAAATTTGTAAAAGACAACACATCACTTTTATTTACGATAGATAATAATTGTGAATAAATCAGTGATTTATTTGCAAGAAATGCATTTTCAAATAATGGATTTACAATATCTTTTAATATATTTGTTACATCTGTTTTCTTTTGCTCATTTTGGTGATTTAATTCTGCAATATGAACAAAACGTTCAACAATAGCTTGTGGTGTAACAGTATATTCACTCATTTTTAATATCATATCTTTGGTTTATTGCATATATAGTTTAAATTTCATTTTTTTATTGACATAAACAAATAACATGTGCCACATTATACACTTCGCCTGCCATCTGTACTTTCGATAGAGACATCTGATCTTGTCATATCTAACACAAGATCGCTTTGTGATAGCTTAACTGAAAAGTCAATAATTTCTACATATTTCAATAATTCTTTTAATTTTTTTGTGTCGACATTTGAACCTGTCACATTAAGTACTTTTAATTTTCTACATCCAGACAAATAGGTGACATTTTCTAAATTACAATATTCTAATCCAATATATTCTAATTCAGGCAATTCTCTCAACAACGAAACATCAAAGGGAAATTTAATTAACTGTAATTGAATTGTTTTTAATTTTTGTAAATATCTAATATTTGTGAAATCAAATGGTTTTGGATTTGCCATATTTGCAATTTTCAAAATTTCAAGATTTGTCAAGTATTTTATGTCATTAATGTTATCTGAAAATATGGATGAATATGGATCTGTTATATAGACATATAATGATTTTTCTATTGAAATATAATCTTCCAATCTATCCATTTTTGCAGGCGTTCCATAACATCTCAAATCTGCGGGCAAACCTCTGTACAAAGACAATTGTTTTTGTGTAATCGGAAATGCAGCACTCTTGTGAAATGACACAAATTGAGGTTTTCTTAATTCTTCAATTTCCTGTTCAATATTTTTAATAAGTTTGTATATCGTATTTATTTCACTCGCAATATTATTTATTGGAATTCTGATATTGTCTGCCAATCTTGTTCCTTGAAATGGAAATGAATATGACAACAAAACATATGATGTGGTTTTAGTCACACGCAAGCTGGAATCAATATAATAAGTCAATGCATACTTTAATCGTTCATTTATATCAAATTCCACATTGCACTGAACTAAATCCCTTGTGTCGATGTATTTTGAATATACCTCATCATCTTTTATAATTTTAATAAATGTATTGTCAAGAATAAAAGAATAGTCATATATCAAGAAATATGACATTTTTCACATTAACTGGATGAAGATAATGTAAGAAATAACAGAAGATTATTTATAGATGAAGATTCAATTTTTTTATTTATAAAAAAATGATGGAAACGCGAATAGTGTTTCCACAATTTTTTTTATTTTCATAAATAAAACATATTATGTCTATCGCGTCATCATATTAAAAAGCTCAGACAAAATTATTCTAACATATTCTTCTTTCATTTTTTTCACATTGGTCTTTTTAAATTCATCATAACATCTTACAATTCTTTCATTATATCTTTTGCAAAATTCTTCTTTTGAGAAAATTTTATTTAATTCCATTTCATACTTAACATGATTATAAAGATGTTTCTTTCCAGCTTTTACATAGGCCAAAATATCAAGGAACATGACATCATTTTCGCCTTTTTTAAGAACATCATATAATTTTAGAACATCACTGTAACTTAATTTTCCATCATTATAATCTTTTTCTTCTCTATATTTTTTCTTCATTTGTTCATTAATAAAATAGTCAACATTGTCTTGCAAATATCTATTTCTATTCTCAATAAATTTTTCTCTATTATTCTCTAATTCTTTTCTATATTTATCAACATATGGTGTAATATCTATTTTTGTTTCTGAAATTCTTGTTGGTTCTGTTTCAAAAATGATGCTGCCTTTTTGAAAATGATCTCTTGTCAAAGATTTGATTTTAAGACAATATGTTTTGTCTGTCAATAATATTTCGTCGAAAGTCTTTTCAAAACTAAATTCTAATAACTGAATTATAGAATCATATGGTAATCCAAGATGTCTAATGTATTTATTTGTGCATTCATTAACTGTTTTTTTTGCATTTTCTAAATTTTTATTTAGTTTTTTCAATACATTATCATTATCTTTTATGTCACGTCTTTTTTGTTTCTTCAAATTCTTTAAAAATGATTTAAATTGATAATTAATTAAACAACATACATTGTGTTTCGCATGTTCTGATAAATCAGTTGTTTTAATTAATTTCTTGACTTTATTTTTTAATGTATTTATATGCATAAAATATTCTTTTCCGCAAAGGAAAAATGATTTATTGTTATTTATGGCAATATTATTGTAATTTAATAGATAATTATTTATAATTAACAATAATTGATTTTCAGCAGCTGTTAAATTTGCATCATACATTCTGTAAAACTCTTTAGTGAAGTTATCTCTCATAGTCACCCTATATTCATTTGCTAAATTCATAGGGACTTCGCAAAATCTTGTGTCATAATCATCTAAAAGTTTATAAAAATTATCATATAGTGGACACATATAGCTTCTGTAAATGCTTTCCTTGCCGGTTGGTTCTACATAAATCACCATTTTATTGTTGTTAGCCCAATCTCTAATGTCTGACATGACATTATTTGTAACAACATCAAGATTCAATTGTGGTATTGGAGTTGTATTTAACAACATTATAATATTAGATATCATTGATGCATAATTAATATCTGTTGCATTTACTTCTGGCATTGATAATTGTGACAAAATGTCAATTATATATTTAAAATTATCATTTGAAATAAATTCAATATATTTATCATATGAATCTTCTTCTAAACATTTTCTTGCTTGGTCTGTTAATATATCTTCTTTAATAATGTGAATATCAAATGATTCATTAATAAAATGTTTGATTGAGTCATTAGAATCATTATTGTACATCAAAAAGGTGTCATCTTTTACATCTAAATTTTTGTCTGCATCAATTACTCTAAAAATCAACTCGGGATTTGAATATCTTGAAAATCCGGTTTGCGATAGATATACAACAAGTGAATCAAACAATTTGAGTGTTGAATTACTTATAACATGTCTTTCATTTAAAATGATCACGTCAGACACTAAATATGCAAATGTCATTAATTTAACATCATTAATTGAATTTAAATCCAATGAGGGATAATCTAAAAACAACACATTAACACCATTTAATTCCAAATATATGCCATTTATGTCATTTGATACATTTGGAAATGGTTTGCAATTTTGGTTAGAAATATATGTACACAAGCAGTTTAGAAAAGTGGTTTTTCCAGTATGAGGTTTACCAATAACTGATACTATGTATGTCAAAGTGTCTCCATTAATTGGATATTCTTCATTTGTGAATATGCCGTCATTAATAGTGCTTAGTTTGAAGCTAGTAATCAATTCCATTCCGCAGTTGGTAGTACTCATATATTACCTAATATATAAAATGATAATTTCAATTTTTATTTTTAAATTATTTCCTTCAGAAATAATTTAAAAATAAAAATTATGGAATTCCCGCTAGGGATATTCCACAATTTTTTATTTTCACATATGTTCTTTCCATAAAATCCGCCTAGGATTTTTACAATTTTCACATATGTTCTTTCCATAAATCGCGAATAGCTATTTTACAATTTTAAATTATTGAATTCCCGTTAGGGATATTCCACAATTTTTCATCATAGTTCTTTCCTTTATCATTTTTATAATTTTTTTATAATTTAAAAATAAAAAAAATGAAACCATAACATCTAGCAAACTAAATTATATATCCATTATATATACCAAAATGGATCCAATTTCAATAGGGACAATGATTGCAGGTGCTGGCATTGTGACGACTGTGGGCAAAGATTTAATTGTGCAAAGCATTCTATCAACAACAAGAGGAATTTCAAGCGGAATTGCTTATCTATTTACATCAACATCACAGAGAAAAGAAGTGAAAGAAATTAAAATTTTATTGGAGAAACTTGATATAGAAGCTGAAGTAAAAGTTGTTGAAGCATTTGTGAAAAAATTGAGTGAAGACAAAAAAGACTCTATTGATGTAATCGCAATGGCTTTAGAAAATCTAAAAAACACTGTTGAAAAAATAGAAAAAGAGTTAGATGAAATAAAGAAAAAAATAGAACAGGAAAATAATACATCATATATTGGCAGTTGGTGGTACGGATATCCAGACTTAACACCAAACTATAATGAAATTGAAAAATTGTCTTCAGTATTTAAAACAAGACTTGACATGTTAATTAAAATTGTATCATCAATATAATGGACATTTATAATTTGGCACAATGTCGAGTTCTATGTTTTTTATATCTACATGGACATAGTTATTTTTAATGTCATCTGATATCCTTTTTTGCAAACTTTCTCTGATATATCCATATATATAAATAAATTTTGTTTTAATTTTTTTTAGTAATTTTGTCTAAACGTGAAAATATTACATCTATGTCTCTATAAGTGTGACTTAATGTTCTAAAATCAAAATATGGATAAGTGTCAATTCTAAATTTTAATGGATAGCACCCACAAAAATTTTCAACATAACCTCTTGTAATAATTTTATCTATTTCATCTTTATATTCGGGGTTTGCACTGCAACATGCATCATATTTTGTGAATAATGCCCTGTGTAATGCAACAAAGAATTCTCTTACTGACACATGTTCACAATTATAAATATATTCACAATCAAAAGTAATTCTTTTAACACATTCATCTGTTCTTAATGCTCCATTGTGAATCAAGTAATTTTTTAGATCGACCGTATTTTTGTCATAGGGCGTATAAATTTTAATTCCATCAATTTCAGTTACATTATTTTTGTCTTCTAATCTTTGCCAAATGGCATCAAATTTCACATTGCAATCGTCAGTCCCATATTTGGCACTTTTGAACAAAATTTTGTAAAATTGATAATTTGACATACGATTATTTATATTAATTACTGTATTAATATTTATTGGAATTGTCTGTTTATATTTGTTAATTTTATCAACTAAAAGATCAGTAGTGTACTGTATTGCCAAACTGTTTACGCTATCCCATTTTTGAATAACTTTATAATTATGCATATTGATATGTTGTTTGTCTGTTGCATCCATTATTGACAAGAGATTTCTTATTGCATATCTTTTGTCTGTATGTGACTTGACATAACTCATATCATCAAATCCCTCAGCAATATATTCAATATAAATGACTCTTGAATGATATGTAAGATTCCAACAATCTAATCTAATTGTATAATCATCTGTGTAACTAATTTTACATTGTTCTAATAGTCGTTCGACAATTTCTGGTTTGATATTGAATTTATTAAACATAATCCAATCAGAAATATGTAACCTAGGTCCATAATCACAATAGTTTTTGGGATCTTGAGTCAAAAATTCAAATGTATCATGGTAATAATCACCATATCTTGATCGCCATTTGACATTCCTTTGTCTTTCTAATTCAGTCATCGAATTAAATAATTCTAATGATGATTTGATTTCCTCTGTCATCTGCTCAGATATAGTATGTCTGTCTTCATACAAATCATGACGTGCATCTGTAATTAATTCTTCGAGTTTTCTTTTTATCCCTTGTTTCTGTTCATCTTTTAAAGATGCATATTGTGACATATAATAATCAGACAGTTCCATTTTGGTTTATGATAAATAAAGATATAATGAACAAGTAATAATAAAATCAATTTTTTATTTCCAACTTAAATTCTTGGTGCCTTATTGAGAAGTGAAAAAACACTGCTCTTTTGTAATTCAAAATTAAAACTTGATTGAATATCATCATAATTTCTAAAATACCATCTTGCAATGGCGTGATAATTATGCATATTAATATGACTTTCCGGCAACTTTCCCATGATTCTAAGTAATATTAAAGCAGTATCTTTTATATCTTCATCTGATGTTGGAAAGTCCAATTCATCAAATTTTGTACTGTCATATTCTACATTAGACCAATCATAATCATTTACGCTAATAGTTACTTTCCAACAATCGATATAAAATTCGTCCAAGGGAACATCCTTTCTACATTTAAATCTGATTCTTCGAAGATATCTTTCAACTAATTCTTCATCAATTGGATATCTATTAAACATCAGCCAGTCAGACATATGAATTGTTTGTTCTTTATCTTCAAACCAGTCAAATGCAAATTCTCTAGGATCTAATGTGCTTTTTCTAGATCGCCAAATGACATTATATTTGTCTTGGTCTTTGCTATTTTGTGTATCGATTAACTTTTTAAATTTTTCATCTTTAATTCCAAATACATATGTTTTGTCTGGACGTAAAACTTCATCAACCATTTCCCAAATTTTATCTTCAGTGAACAATGTTAATTTTTCTTTTAGATCGTCACTCATATGTGAATATACTTTGTTATGTAGATATTCTGGAATACTAAATGTAATTGGTACATATGGTTGTTTTCCTATTTGTCTATTTTGTCGGATATATGAAAACATTTTATTTTTGTCAATAGCTCCATTTTTGAATAAATATGCAACACTTCTTAGTTTATACATGTTGATCGACATTTTTGATTACAATAAATAAAGATATAGTGGCTATTCGATTTTTTTTTCAATTTTTAATTATTCAATATATGGCAAAAGCCATATATTGAATAATTAAAAATGATAAAATAGAATTAATATTTCAACAAAGACTTGTCTTTAATTCCTTCAATAATCTTTTCAAAATTTCCATTGGGATTATGTCTTTTGTATTTATAAAAATCAAACAATGGCATTTTGTCAAATCGTGCACATAGGTCAATATTATTATATATATTTACATATTTTGTATGATACCTTTTTTCATGTGCATCTAGGATTTTTTTTGCATATTCGACAGTTATTTTATCCACACTGTGGTAATTAATCATGGCACATAACAATTCTTCTGCTTTGATATCGCCACAGTAAAAAACATGTTTGATACTGAAATTAATTTCATCGATTAATCTTCTTGTTCTGTGTTTGCCATGCAATTTTTCATATTCATGTAAATCAATAGTGTCTTCATTAAAATCTGGAATTTTAATTGGTTCACAAATTCCATATAGTGGTTTATTATATGATCCATGTACTGCCCATTTTGTCATCATTTCATTTAGTTCTTTTTTTGATAATCTTTGTTTCAATTCAATAATGTATTCTTCTGGTTGAATTAATACTTCTTTATTTTCTTTTTTATATTTATATTCATACATCATTGAATATGATGCATTAAGGTCTGACCTATTTCTTTCAAACCATCTTCCAATGACATTGTAATTATGCATGTTTAAATATTCTGGGGGGATTTCATTCATAATATGAAGTAAAGCAATAGACACAACTCTCAAATCTTGATCTGATTTTGGAAATTCCAGCTTTTCGAAATCTGTGTCATCATATAAAATTTCTGTCTTCGGATCAAATTGACTTTTTGTATATCCGCTTAATTTTCGCCAACAATCGATTCTTGTGCCATATAATTTGTCGTCACTGTAATTTTCTTTTTGAAGAGAATCTTTTTCTAAAAATCTGATTTTCTTCAAATATCTTTCAACAGAGTCTTCATCAATGGGGTATTTACTAAACATCAGCCAGTCAGACATATAAATCACCTGCTTCCCATCCTCAAAAAAATTAAAATTAGGTTGTCTTGGATCCAAATTACTGTATCTTGATCTCCAAATTATACTTGTCTTATTTGTATTATCTTTTTGTTGTTGTTTAACTAGATCAGTGCAAATATATGCAGGTCTGTTCCATGGATCTGGACGAAACCATTGTTCATTTTTCCAGTGAGCTTCATATATCATTTCTTGAAGTTTGTCTTCTACATACAAATTTATCTTATTTAATTGTTCAGATGTCATTTTAGAATAAACACCGTCATACAATTGTTTTGGAATTCTCATTGTCAAAGGAACTGACTTAGAATATAAACTTCCTCTATTTTCCCTGATATGTGCAAATATTTTATTGCGATCTTTAATCTTATTAATCAAATGACCTAGGCTTGCCAGTTTAAAACCATTGAATGACGCCATTTTAAAGTATAAATGTTATGAATACATGATACATAAATTTTATTTTTCAATTTTTTATTTTTAACTTTGGTTAAAGACAAAAAGGATAAAGTCAAATTTTTTTGATTTTACAATTTTTTATTTATAAAATAATAAATAAAAATGATAGCATAATTGATAATAAATAAATAATAGTTACACTTGTTCCTTGACAACAACGCGTAATTTTAAATTTGTGGAAATGATACTCTTGATTCTGCCATTCGCATCAAAATCAATACAACACTATTTTCAGTCAACACTTTTGAAACACGTGAACGCGCTGACTTTTAATAATAACAATCATTGCACTTGTGCCTTCACCACAACGCGCAATGATTGAGACATCATTAGACGATGTCCAATTGATATAATTGTTTAGTCTTTAAGCAGTTTTAGTTTCAATTTTTTTTATTTACAATTTGGCCTAAAGGCCAAATTGTAAATAAAAAAAATGATAAAATCGCGAATAGCGATTTTACAATTTTTTAATAAATATTAAGTACATCTCATGATAAAATCGCGAATAGCGATTTTGCAATTTTTAATCATATGTATTTTCTAAAGAAAATACATATGATTAAAAAGACTGAAAACACGCCTAGTGTTTTCACAATTTTTTAATAAATATTAAGTACATCTCATGATAAAATAATACATTACTAATTTGTCAACATTTTTCCATTTTTATATTCATATACCTCTTCCAATTCACCATTTTGATTATATTGTTTATATGTACCATGTAATTTACCATTTTTGTATTCACATTCCATTTTCATAATTTCACTGTCATAATATTCAAAATATTTGCCTTCTAGTTCTCCTTCAATGTAATTCGCAATTGTTTTCTTTTTGCCATTTTTCCACCATTCTTCATATTTGCCATTTATTTTTTCATTAATTTGTTTGTCTCGCACGACTAAAATATATTCACATTCAACAGCAACTTGGCCATTGTCATATCGTGTAATAAATTTGCCATTTAGTTTTCCATTTGTATAGTAACATTTTTTGTATTGTTCTTTATTATCAAACCATGATTCGTACATGCCATGGATATCTCCATTTTCAAATGTACATTCTGTTTCTCTGTTTCCATTTGTAAACCAAGATCTAAATAGGCCATTGCGAATTCCATTGTCATATTCAAATTCCAAAATTTTTGTATTATCTTTATTCCATGACAGATATTTGCCATGCTTTACTCCATTTATAAAGTAACATTCTACATAAGGGTTATCATTCTCATGATACACGTTGTACTTTCCATGTAATTTTCCATTGATATATTCACATTCGATATATCTACTACCATTTGTATGCCAAATCATATCTTTTCCATTTCTTTCTGATTTTGCCAAGTAATATGCTGGTTCTAATGTCAAATAATATCTAATACCATTTGACAAAGTAGAATTTAGATCATCATAAATGAATTTTGTCTCTTCCACATTTTTTCCCGCAATGTATTTTATTTGTTTTCTATAAAATGCACTTTTTGCCTCTGTCAATTCTGTTAATGTATTGATATCAATTATTTTTTCCACATGGAATTTATCTCCTTTAAATTCAGAATAATTTTTATCATATATGTCATCTCTTGTTTCATTGGTAATGGTGTTTTCTAATTTCTTTAAAATGACAATTCTATTTGCACAAGCCTTGTACACAAATAATGGATTTCCGATATATGCATTACATTTGCTTAATAATGTACTGTGATACCTTTTTACAATAAATTTAGATGATGAAGATCTAAAAGCCATTTTAACATTGATATATTGTTCATAAATGATAAGTGATATAATATAGATTGTAGAGTGTAGACAATGATGAATTCAATTTTTAATTATTTATTTTATGTGTCAACATAAAACAAATAATTAAAAATGATGGAAACGCAAATAGTGTTTCATATGTATTTTCTAAAAAATTGATTTTTTATCAGTATGTTTACCCATCATAAAAATAATATATTAGATATTATAATGAACTTTTGTCCTGTCAAAATGGAACAAAAACAGGAACGATGTGAATGTGAAATATGTGACCCTAGATATGACTTTTATGCCGATGCTGGTTTTGATGCAACTGCATCTGATGGATGGGATCTTTCACTGCCTGACCCTTGGGATCCCGATGCTGTGCAAAAGGGATGGGAAACAAATGATAATCCTAAATTTGAACCAAAAGAAATTATAAGAACATCTGAAAAACCGTATTGGCAATCCGCAAGACATTATAAAGCGCCTGTTTTGATTCCTGACACAGAATATGATGCTGCAAAAGAAAAGCGTTTTGAACAGACATATCATAATAAAAAAAGACGTAATAATAGAGTTGACACATATGAAGAAGCACTAGATCAACATAGACATACAGATTTAATAAAAATATTGGAAAAAGATTCTGAAGTGTCTGACGAAATTATGCATAGGATAATCAAAGAGTGTATTCTTGCCAGACCAAGAAGAATGTATGCATGCACTATTGCCTATTGGTTGTTGAGATTAAATAAAAAATTAAAATCACTCCCAGATTCAGTCGAAATTGCAAACTTATGTGCAGGTGTTATTAATGAATGTAATTCGTGGCAATTTCATCGCCATTGCGACAGAGGAGTATATTTACATATCCCTTTTGAATTTCGCGAAAATAATGAACATATAATGCAAAATTATGACCGATATGCTTGCAGCCATACTGAATATTCATATAAGAAAGATTTAACAAGTATTGAACATTTATATTGTTCAAAAGAACATTTCATGATGCCACACAGAACATTTCATTTTGAATTTTTTGATTACTATAATAAAAAATATTCGCCATATATTCTTATTCCTAAATGTGCCAAGGATGATTGGATGAGAACAGACTACAAAAAAGTGCCAAATATGTCTGATGTGATGACAGAAAAAAGAATCAAATTAGCAAAAGATATTTGGAATTTACATCAGGTCGAATGGAAAGACATCAATTATATTTATGACTTAACCGATTTAATTAAACAATTGAGGAAATGGTTAGGAAATCCTGAAAAAGACAAAGTTATCATTAAGAAAAGAAATCATAAGAGAAAGAAAAATACAAAAGATATAAAAAACACATATACATACACCTATAAACGTTCTAATAATGTTTCAGCTGAATTTAAGAAAGATACCAAAATGAAAAATGATGCTTTAAAATTATTAGGTATTTTAGAAGGTAGATATCAAAATTTTTCGAAGCCATCTGTTAAACAGTTATTGGAGCCAATCGAAAGGACAAATTTAGTATCAATGATTGCAACTGATGATGAGATTAAGAAAGACTATTTAACGTCGTTAATTGTTGGATTGATAGTCGCCGAAATTGCATATACCACCACATGTGTAAAAGAAAGCAAATATCCCACACACATTAAACAATTAATTGAAAAATTAAAGACATATAGAGGTACAAATTGGTTTTTGCTTGGTTCTATTTTGCCATATTCTGACATATTATCACATGTTGAAAAGACCAATGTGGAAAAAATGTTAAAAATTACATTAGATTTGTTAAATTGTGCAGGTGATTTTCTTGAAACTCCATACAACAATGGTGTAAAAGAATGTATTGAGAGCGACATCCCAGAAGAAAGAATGATTGCAAAACCATCAGTTGATATTGAAGGATGGAATAAGGTTGCAAATGGATTTTGTAATTTGCTTGGTTTATACAGGTGTTTATGTTTTGAATTGGATATTGAACCTATTCCTATTTTTAGATGTATGTCTTTGACTTCAAAAGATACGTGGTTATTAAATAAAATAGAGGAATTAAAAAAAAGAAGTGATGCAGGATGTACTGATAAAGATTTTGTGAAGAAATATGAAATGTACACAATACAGGAAAAAAATAAAGAAGCATTTAGACTATTATCAATTGCAAACATCAAACCTTGGAGTGCGCTGTCTTTAGACAACACAAAAAGATTAAAAGATATGATAGAAATGATTATTAAGGGATCTGGATGTAAATCCAGTGCTTGGTTTGGACTGTCAAAAGAAAGAGAAAAAGAAATGGCATCCTATGATTTAGGAGATAAAACAGAATTGTCAAAAGAAATAGCAGATGAATTAAAGAATATTGAAGCATTTAACTGGTATTGTCTTTTGCTTTGAGTTTATTTATGAAAATAATTAAGCGAATTTATAATATGCAGAAATTTAAATTAATTGCGACCCATGTATTAAGTGATGATTATCAGAAGGGTTCACTAGGTGGCAAAGTGGTGCCAGCAAAAAAACCAATTATTTTTTATGTCAATGTTGAGCCGGACAAAAAACCTTATTTAAAAATGTATGACAATAACAAGCATCTTATATATACAAATGATTTGAATTGTCAAAAACCACTGAGAGACATAAATGAAAAATTTATTAAATTTCAATTAAATTGGCCTTGTGGAAGCGCATTGACATTCTTTGATAATGGAACATTTGATTATTATATTTATGGGTCTGGAGTGCCTTATATACACAGGTATCGCGGAAAATTTGAAAAAAAAGAATAATATATTAATATTATTATGGAAAATGAATTATTGCGATTGAAATTTACATTGAATAATAATGTTTATTGCGCAGTGTTTTGTAAAGCAGAATATTTTGTGACAGACGCTGAAGATGAAGCAGCTGATGATATTGATACAGTCAAATATCATTACATCAATAGACTGCCATCTCCATATTTTTATTTATTTACAATAAATGATGGAATGATGAAACTAACAAATTCAAATTTAAATTTACATGGACATAAGTATTTAGGCAAAAGAGACAATGTAGATACATTTATGTGGGGCAATATCGAGCCAACAATCGATGAAAATTCAATTACTATTCCCTTGGCCAATCTAGGAACAATAAAATTTACAAAAGACAAGCAAGTCGAATATTCATTTCCATCTTTTAGAATGAATCAACTAATTACACATAAAGGCATATTCGAACTTTTATAATATGTTTAAATTTCATAATTATTATCATAAAATTATAATTATGGGTAAGTATAAATTGACCACAGAAGACGGATCGACAATTTTTTATATGGTTTGTAGGGATGATTATAAATTATATCCGAATTTCAATAAAATATATTTCTGTTTAAGCAAACCATATTTGTATATATATGACGAATCAAATAAACTTTTGACGACAAATAAAAGAATATATGATCCAAAAAATCAACATTTACATGAGTTGATTATTGACAAGGGACATTTTTGCAATAAAGAACCAATATTAAACAAAGATTATGTCAAAATTCCATTGAATTATGAAACAGACGGATATTTAATTTTGTATACAAATGGTGATTTTGAATTAACAAATAATGTAAAACATTGGAAAGGCAAAAGTGAAAAAATAAAAGAATCTGATTTAAAAAAACTGTCTGATGAAAAAACTATAAAAAAATATAAACTAACAGCAACACATGAATTAAATCCTGATTATGAAAAGGGTTTGTTAAATGGTGAAGTAGTGCCAATTAAGACTACTAAAATTTTTAATGTTGTGCTTGATTTTACAGATAAGGAAAAGCCATATTTGCATATATATGACGATAAAAAACTTTTGTTAAATACTAATAAAAATTCTTATCAAATGATAATGAAACATATTGAAAGAGTAAATGAAAAATACAAAATAGATAAAAACTTTATTGACATTCCATTGAGTGCAAAGAATGGAGGTCATTTAATTTTGTATACAAACAATGAATTTGACTATTATATTTTCGATTCGCCTTTTCCAGATACTGTCATGCCATATTTAAGCAGATATTATGGAACATATGAGTTAATCAATGAGATCCAAAAAGAAATCTAATGATTTAGTATCAGACCCAATAATTTTTCCATTATCATCATAATATCTTAATTGTAAAGCTAGTTTATAATCAAGATTGCTTGTAAAGTCTTTGATTTCTTCAGGTGTCATAAATCCACCTTGTCTTTTGAATGTTTCTTGACTTGCATGTGATAATGAATTGATGTAATCTTTTGTTAATGTACATAGATATCTTTTTGAATTTACATGTTGAGACACAAGCCAGCAAATTCTTTCATTGAATCCTAATTTTCTTAAGAAGTCAGCCCCGATTGTCTCATGATTCATCTTGCCATATCCATCCATGTCATTTGTTAAATCAATGATATGTCCGATGTCATGTAAAAAACATGCTAAAATCATATCATTATCAGAGTGTTCATTCGCAGCAAGAGTGCCTGTCTGTAATGCATGTTCTAGTTGTGTTATATCTTCACCGATATAATCACTTGCCCCATTCTTTTCAAATAACTGTCTGATTACTTCTTTTTTTGACATTCTATATTCCTATAATTATATATTGTTTTTAACTATTTTTTCAATTTTTTATTTTTACTTATATGTTAATGACATATAAGTAAAGATAAAAAATGGTAAAAATGTGTTCTAGTATTTTTTCAATTTTTAATTATTGATAATTCAATATATATGAAAGAAACAATATTGTTATTACCGAATCAGTTATTTGAAAAAAAATATAAAAATGCAAAAATTTATTTATATGAACATCCTGTTTTCTTTACAAAATACAATTATCATAAAAAAAAATTGGCATATCATAGAGCAACAATGAAGTCATATGCAAATTATTTAGAAAAGGAGTGTAAATGTGATGTTGAGTATGTCGAATTTAGAACAGAACCAGAAACCTTATACAAAAAATTTAAAAATAGCAACATAACAATATATGATCCCTGTGATTTTGATATTTTGCATGAATTAGAAAATTACAGAAAAAAACATAACATAAAATTTAATGTATTACAAAATGAATTATTTATATTGACTACAGACGATATTAAAAGCTACATAGATGAAGTTGGGACATATAACAATGCAGTATTTTATAAATGGATTAGAAAGGAAAAAGATATATTAATGAATAAAGATAAGCCAATAAACGGTAAATGGAGTTATGATACAGAAAATAGAGAACCATTTCCTAAAAATTTTTCAACTGATGTTAAATTAGAATATGGAAATTCAAAATATGAAAAAGAGGCATATGATTATATTGATAAATATTTTAAAAATAACTTAGGTGATGTCAAAATATATTTACCAATAACACATGAAGATGCAAAAAAACATCTTATGAAATTTTTGAAATATCGTTTAGATAATTTTGGAAAATATGAAGATGCGTGTTCTGAAAATATTAATTTTGGATATCATTCAATATTGTCTGCAATGTTAAACATTGGTTTAATATCACCAATTTATGTAATAGAACAAACAACAAAATATATAAATAAAGTATCATATGCATCAATTGAGGGGTTTGTCAGACAAATTGTATCTTGGAGAGAATATGTTAGAATGTTGTATCAGTTAGAACATAAGAAATTTATTAAAGACAATTTTTTTAATCATAAGAGACATATAAATAAAAGCTGGTACGATGGAACAACAGGAATTGCGCCAATAGATCATTTAATAAAGAAGGCATTGAATTTATCTTATTTGCACCATATTGAACGACTGATGCACATTGGGAATTTTATGTTGTTAAATATGTTTTCACCAAAAGAAGTATTAGAATGGTTCATAAGTGTTGTCAGTATTGATGCATATCAGTGGGTCATGGAACCTAATGTTTATGGTATGTCACAGTTCTCTGTGGGAAATTTAATGATGACTAGACCTTACTTTAGTTCATCAAATTATATTGATAAGATGTCAACATTTAAGAAAAAAAAAGACAAATATGATAAAATAAAAATAAATAAAGAAGAATATGAATGGTTTGAAATATGGGATGTATTATATTATTATTTTATTTATAATAATAAAACTTATCTTAAGACAAATTATGCAACAGCTAATTCAGTAAAATTGTGGAATAATAAAGCAAAAAAAGAACAAAATAATATAATTAAAATTGCAAGGGAATATCTAAAGAAATACTAATGTATTTCTTTCCAAATGTCATATCCATATTTGATTTCTCTCTTAATGTTGTCTTTTTTCAATCTTGCATTTGTTCTTGCTTTTCTGTTAGAAATATCATAATATCCACATTCTCTACACCATTTGTTACCACATACATTATCTTTTACTTTTTTTAAAAATACATATGACAATGTACTTTTATCAGGAATTTTTTCATTTGGAAGCATTGCAAACGCATATTTTTTATAGTACATATGTTGATAAATGTTGTCTGCTGATAATCCAAATAATGCAAGTCTAAAATATGGTTTATTATGATAGTCAACTGGTACAAATCTAAATTTTTGTGCATACACCATATCAAACTTATTTACTTTAATATCACATGCATTTGTATTACCAATAAACTTTCCAACTAACATCCATTTTTTTGTCTTAATGTCTTGATAATGCAATTCAAATCTTTCTACATGAGACACATCGTTTGGATTAATTGTCAAGACACTAAATTCATCATCTTTTGTTGTTTTTGTGAATACTGATAATTTGTTGTAACAATTTTCTCCTAAAGTTGCAATATGTGTGACACATGATGGTGAATTTAATACAATTTCGACAATCCCATCTTCGGCATATTCATGTCTCAATTCAGCAGTCATGTGATAATTATATTGTTTCTTAAAATGATGTTCTGGTTTATTAAATATGTTTTGTTGGATCTTTTTTCCTTTGTTAAAACACTGTGTTTCAAACAACTGGATTGCGTCATTATCAAAAGAAATTTTGTCTGGAATTATTTTTCCATATTTAATTAAAACACCATTGTCATTTGTGTAACAATATCTTAAATCAATAGTTTGTCCATTAAATGTGATTATGTCTGATTTTGGACATAATTTTAAACCTAATGTATTATAGGGATCAGCTATTGATGGAACAATTCTTGTGACTGGCAATACATATGTCAAATAAAATGGCCTAGTTTTTGTGTCTGTTTTTGTTTCTAAAGACTGTTCATCCAAGATTTTAAAAAAGGTATCACGTGATTTTTGATCTTTGCCATTGTACATATCTGCATCAGTAAAATGCGAAATGGCAATTGACGATTTTGTGGATTGATCAAAAATTTGTCTTTCTGAAGTTATATATCCATCAGTATAATTTTTATCAATATGTAACTTTCTATTGTCTCCTAATATTGACTTTTCATGTTTTCTACTTTTTTGTATGTAAAATTGTTCTGTATCACTATATTCAAATTGTCCTCCATACTTCGCGTCTTCTGTTTCATATATGTCTCTATATTTTCTTAATTCACTTTTTCTCCGAAAGCAATCATTGGAACAATCACATGAAATTGAAGCCATTGTATCTAGGTCATTTGACATATATAATAGTCATAGATAAAATGGTTAGTCTTAAATGTTTATTGATCAATTTTTTTATTTATATTTTTGGCCATGAGGTTAAAATATAAATAAAAAAATGATGGAATTTCCGTTAGGAATATTCCACAATTTTTTTATTCTCCAGTCATATATTCTTCATATGCTTCTTTTATTTCATCTCTAATATTGTTCTTTTTAATTGTTAAATTCTTTTCATAATCTCGATCATGACATATGTGTGTGCAATATGCATAAGTATGCCATGGTTTCATTATATCTTTTGCCAAATTTTTGTCTTTAGGTTTAAGATAAAATATATATTTTTTATAATGCATATGTTGTGGAATATTGTCTGTTGATAATCCAAATAATGCAACTCTAAAATATGGCTTATTATGATAGTCAAGTGATACAAATCTAAATTTTTGTGCATATACCATATCAAATTTATTTACTTTAATATCACATACATTTGTATTTCCATCAAATTTGCCTATGAACTTCCAATTTTTTGTTTTATTATCTTGATAATATAGTTCAAATCTTTTTACATAAGACATTTTTATTGGATCAATTAAAATATTATTTTTAGAATCAATAGAAATGTATTTTTCATATCTTTCTCCTAATGTCGCAATATTTGTTACATATGATGGCGAATTCAAAACTATTTCAGCTGTACCATCCTCTGCATATTCTTCCCTATGCCAATTGTAACACCATAGTTTTTTCCATGTGTAAAAATTATCACTTGGACTAGAAAATATATTTATATTACATTTTTTATTCTTATTGTAACATGTTGTTGCAAAAAGTCTGATTGTTTCATCATCAAACACAATTTCTTCTGGAAGCAATCTGCCATATTTTTCTAAATTTCCATCATTGCTTACATAACAAAAAGTTTTTATTTCGTCACCTACGACAATTTGTGTAACAGGCAATATATAAGTAAGTTGTAGTGGTCTTTGTGTAGTGATTATATTTGTTTTGACAGATTGTTTTTCTAATATCTTAAAGAAAGCATCTTGTGATTTTCTGTCATGTTTTTTATGGATGTCAGCATCAGTTGCATGGCAAAAATTTATATATCTCTTTTTGCCCTTTAATCTTAATTCTACTACAACATTACATTCATTATTGTAATAAGATTCTACATTATCTATAGAATATCCTTTATCATTGTTAATTTCTATTTCACTTGTCATGTATATTACTCATAAATAAATTTTTATTCCAAATCATCCTCAATGATATGTGTTTGATCATATTCCCAGTTCTTAATATCTTCCTTACCATTGCGAAAAAGTCTTCTTTCTATTTTTGATCTGGTGTAATAGTCTGGCGAATACCCCCTGTGTCGATGGGACATATATTTGTATGCGTCATTATTTTCTAAAAATCTTGATTTTCTTTTGCATTTTTTTGTTGCTTCAATTCCAAATCTATAAAATTTATAATGCATATGCTGCGGGACATCATCAGTTGATAATCCAAATAGTGCAATACGAACATTCCCACCATTATGTGTTTTCAATGGAATTAATCTAAATTTTTGTGCATACACCATTGGAAAATCATTTAGATTAATATCACATAAGCCTGTATTTCCAACAAATTTTCCTAGAGAACGCCATTTTTTTGTTTTGATGTCTTGATATAATAATTCATATTCTTCAGTCCATTTAGCATTTTCTAAATTAATTGTCACAACACCAGAATATTTGTATGTTTCTTCCTTGATTGGATTATAATAATTTATTAGTTGCTTTCCTTCCCAACGATGAGCTCCATTTGTTTTTTTATCTATGTCTTTTCTAATTTTATGTGTTGTTTTGTCAATGTATTTATCGACATGATTATAAATATCATCACCCATAGTTGCAATATGAGTCACATATGATGGTTTATTCAATTGTATTTCACAAATGTCATTAATTGTAACAGGTGTATACTTCCTATATGAATCATAAGGACCAATTTTTTTATAATCTGTTGGTTTACAAAATATATTTCCATTTACATATTTTCCATTAAAGTAACATTTAGTGTTGAATAATTTAGTTACTGGATTGTCAAAAACAATTTCATCTGGAATGAGTTTTCCATATTGTTTTAAATTGCCGTCTTTAATTGTGTAGCAATAATTTAAGTCAACATCTTGTCCATTGACAGTGTCATGATCAAGAATTTTTCCTGTTTTTGAATTGTATTTTATGTAGTCAAATGGACACAATCGTGTGACAGGTACCATGTATTCAAATTCAAATGGATAGCCCTTCATAATGACTTTTTTACTTACACATATTTCGTCCAAACTTTTGACAAGAGAATCTATTTGTTTATGGATATCTGCTTCAGAAATTGGAGTAATGTTTTGAGGACATAAAGCAGCAGTTTCTATGTCATTATCAATGAATTTTAATCCTTTTTCAATATTGAAAACTGATTGCCATTCACGTGTATCCATTTTAACTACATCCATATAATAAATGTATATAAATATATTTATTATATGTCATATAAATTATGCATTTTAATAATCAATTTTTTAATTTATTCATTATCAATAATATGCGTTTGTTCATATTTCCAATTTGCATAATCATTATCTAAATTATCACGCTTTTCTTTTCGGCCTGATTTATATTGATATTTTTTAAATATATCAAATCGAATAGGAACTTTTACACCCTTGAAGATTTAAAATGAGACAAATAAATGTCAAAAAATAAAACTTTAAGGTTTGCCCGTTACAGAGCGTGTAAATTATGATTTTGTTAAGGCGTCAACCTTAACTGATTTATTGACTTTTTTCTGAACGACTTTTTTAACTTTCTCTTTTTTAGGTTCCACCTTTATATTTTCTTCTTTCTTTTCCCTACATAAATATTTAGGTCGTTCAATTCCATTAATTGCATTTTTAGCAATTCTATATATATTAGTGGCACCATTTACATCTCTATTCCATACATTAGAACAGTTCTTACAACTGATTAACCCATGGACTAAGATATTACCACTTTTATATGGTTTTGGATTTTCTCTTATTTGAAATTTTTCACATCTTCCTGTTTCTTTTTTACAAATTGAACACATACAACTAGTTCTAAATTCATCAACTAAATATGTTTTATAATTATTTTGTCTAAACAACATTCTCATACCTTTTCCTTTAATTGGTTCTTTATATTTCATATGTTGCTTTTGTTCCCAGTCGCCAAAAATTATTATTGTTTCTTCAGGTTTTCCAAATATTTTTTTAAAATTATTTATTAGTTTTTGTTCATTCTTTTTTATATTCATATATCCATTTAGTTTAAGTTTTCTGAATATATATTTTTCATAAAACTTATATAACTTGTTGTTAATTTCACTTTTCTTTTTTATGTATTCCTTAAAATCTTTGATAATTAATGTTTTTCTATTTAATTTTGATAGTTCTGTTTCATATTCAATTACTGTTTTCCCGTCTATTTTTTCTTTCTTAAATTCTAAAATAATTTTAGCATACTTTTTAATTTTACATTCTTTTCTTCTACTATCTTGTGTATATCTAAATTCATTAGCATTTTTAGTATCATTATCAACACAATATAAAATATCTGAAGTTCCTGGATCAATGCAAACAATTTTTTTATTTTTAATGTTAGTGTAATTAGTTAGTTCATCAATATATTGTTCTGCATTTGAACCTATTTTAGTAAGTGGTAATCTTTTACCAATCAAATCATTTCTTAACATTAAAATGGAACAACTAACTCCATCTGTTTCTATCATATGATGGAATGTATATTTTGGTTTGTTAAAACATTGTCGTTCAGTTCTAAAAAAGAATTCCCAAAGTTTATTTTCGTATTTCTTCAAATTACCTTCTAACAAATAATCTGTTTTATTACCTTGTTTTTGTGTAAAAAGTAAATGAACTAATGTAGTAGTATCTAATTTTATGCTTTTCATAATAATATCATTTCTCATAGGAAATATATTATAAATCATTATTTTATCTTTTTCTACTTCTTTCATCATTCTAATCATACAAGGTAAATAATCTTGTGGATTACATTGTAAATCATAATATAAATTATCTTTTTGGTATTTTTCTTTATTTGGTGTAATTGTTTTTTTAATATCTTTAATCCAAGTATGATATTTTACATCTGATTTGTATTCATTAGTTGTTTCTAATATGTCAGTCTTAATTTTTCTTAGTTGTCTGCAAAATTCATTAACTAATTCTTTTTGTTTTACTTCCTCTTTGTTTTCTTCTTTTATTTTGGTTATTGTTTCTTTTTTCTTCCAAACAATATTAACATATCTTTCAATATATTCAACATAATGTAATTTAATATTATTTTCATACATTGTAATAATTCCAATCGTAAGATAATCTAAAACTGTATTAAGATGTGTATAGTCTAAATCAGTATCTTTAATTAATGGTTTATAATCAGAATTATAAAAAGTAGTTAATTTATCTTTTAGTTCTTTAATTTCTTTCTTTGGTGGTCGTCCTGATGCACTTTCATTACATAAAATTTTCATACAAGAATTAACAAATACTTTATCTATTTCAGGAAGTTTATTATTCTTTTCAAAATAATCTAATAAATAAAGTTTCATAAACATTAATGTGTTGATAACAATTTTATTACACTTAATAACTGCATCAGTAATTTTGGGTAGATTAATATCTGGATTTTTCAAGACATGTTTAAGAGGTATTTTAACACATTTGAAATAATCAGTAGGTTTATCTGGTGGTTTAGTCTTTTTTTCTTCTATAGCACTCATAATAATATACTATATTTATATAACTTTATATATATTTTTATTCATGATCATTATCAACAATATGCGTCTGTTCATATTTCCAATTTGCATAATCATTATCTAAATTATCACGCTTTTCTTTTCTATTTGATTTATATTGATATTTTTTAAATACGTCAAATCGAATGAGATCTTTTAAATGGTCAGTCTTTCTTGCAAGTTTTCTTGTTGCTCCAAGTTCAAAATCATATTTTTTAAATTCTGTGCATTGATCAATCTTATCTGTCGACAAGCCAAATAGTGCCACACAACAATTCAATGCCAGCCCCTTATGTACTTTCAAAGGTGAAAAAAGAATTTTATCTGTGTAAACCATATCAAACTCATTTAATTTAATTCTTGTTTCGTCTTTCTCTGTGTTTCCTACAAACTTTCCAATAGAACGCCAATTTTTTGTTTTCATATCTTTATACAACAACTCAAATTCCTCAACCCAAGATGACTTTTCAAGATTAACTGTGGGAACTCTATCAGAAATATCATATTTACGTTCCATTAATTCTATATTTTTAGCTGTTGCAATATGTGATACATATGATGGTTTATTGAGTCGAATCTCAATTTTCTCAGATATACCACATGAATTGTCTGTACGAATAATTTTCCCCCGATAACTGTTATAGTCATAATGATTATAATTATCATGTGTAGTAAATATATTTCCAATAATCTTTTTTTTATCTGCATAGCAATTGATATCAAATAACTTAATTGCATCATTTTCAAAAGTAATTTTGTCTGGAACTATTTTATCATATTTTACATATTGGCCTTTTTTCATAATATAGTAATAATCCAAATCTAAAGTCTGACCATTTATTGTCACAACATTAGTATCTTCATCATATTCTGGGATTTTTTCTGTTGCTGGAACAACATATGTAAATTTAAATGGATAAGTTGTTACATCAACAAGTTTTTTTACTGCTTTATTTTCAAGAGTGTCTATCATTAAGTCACATTTGTTTTGATTATATCTTTTGGCTCCTTCATAATAATATTTACGATAATTCATTTGAACAAAAGACCCTTCATCAAAAACAGTTGGTTTGAGTTTTCTACCATGTTTATATTCCAATTCCATATCTGTTACTTCATCTAGTGCTTTTTGTTCAGCCATTATGCTATATATTATAATTATTTTATTTATTTTCTTTATTTTTCCTTTCTTTTTCAATTTTTTATTTTGCTATTCATCATAATCATCTTCAAAAATGTGGTTCTGTTCGTATTTCCATTCATTGTAAGCAGGATATTTATTTAATCTTCCATTTAGCTTTTTATAGTGATGATTACGATATGGTTTATTTTGTTGCACTTCGTGCTTAGATTTATGTAAAATATTTAAATATAAATCTCTCTTTCTCAATATTTCTGCTTTTTGTGCAAGTTTTTTTGTAGCATTTATACAAAAAATATATTTTTTATAATGCATATGTTGTTCGATTTTATCAGTCGATAATCCAAATAGAGCGACTCTCATACTTTCAAATGATTGACTATTGTGTATTGATAATGGCACTATTAAAAATTTATCTGTATAAACCATATTAAAACTATTTAATTTAATGTCACATGCATTTGTATTGCCAACAAATTTACCAAGAGATCTCCATTGTTTCGTTTTCATATCTTGATATAATAATTCAAAATCTTCAACCCATGATAGTGTTTCTGGATCAACAACAGACATCAAATCATATTTATAATCTTTTTCATTTATTTCTTGATATTTTACAATGTTTGACGATTGGTCAATTTTATCAACAATATTATAACTGTTTACAATCTTATATACTTGAATGTCTGGTTTAGCCCCCATTGTTGCAATATGATTAACATATGAGGGTTTATCTAGACATATTTCAAAATCATCACTTATGTCTGACCCACTTTTAGTATTATTACTATGAAAATATTTATGAGGTGTATGGAATATATTTGCATTCCTAACTATGTCACATCCTGTCTCATAACACACCACATCGAATAATTTTATTAATTCATCATCAAATATTATTTTATCTGGGATCAATTTACCATATTTATATAACTTGTCTTTGTCAAGAATATAACAATAGTCTAAATCAATAGTCTCTCCTTTAATTTTTTCACTATCAACGTATTTCACAATATTTTTTCTTCTAAAATATGTCAATTTACATTCTGGGTCAAAAATTTGTTTAAAAGTATTTAAGCAGGGTAATACTCAATACCTCTAAACTATAGATTAAAAATTAGGAAAAATTTTGGGAACCCCATTATTCCCTTATCCGCTGGTTTGTCCAGAGACACACATCACGGAATATATTTACCACTTTCGGATTCATTATTCCATTACCGTCTATTTGTTTTAAATTTGTTACTTTTCTCATTATATTTATTGCTCCATTAAGATCGGCATTTATTAATCCTTTTTTAGACTTAAATAAACCTCTTTTTGTTCTTTCTCCATCATACTTGTCTTTTT
>Ga0214923_10001243_pt1 | contig 36696 bp, 36 predicted proteins | sample LL1510_MetaG_FD_177993 | JGI IMG/M metagenome (GOLD analysis project Ga0214923, IMG submission 177993) | Freshwater microbial communities from Lake Lanier, Atlanta, Georgia, United States - LL-1510 | ecosystem: Environmental > Aquatic > Freshwater > Lake | place: USA: Georgia | collected...
CCATCTCAAGCGAGTAAATCTTTCCATCTCAAGCGAATAAATCTCTCCATCGCAGGCGATAAAACCTTTTGATAACGTTCCAAAAAAATCAGGAAGGCGCACGAAAGTGAACGCAAAGCATATGAAACCGTCAAGGGTGTTGGGCGCGCAGCAAGGCAGCATCGCGGTTGAATCGGGACTGGGATTATCGATACTCATGTTGCTCATGGTGACAGCGAGCAGCTATGCGCTTGAGATGATGCGGCTGCACGATGATCAAAGGACGATTTCCGGCCAATTGAAAGCGGGTGCCCGGCAGATTGCAGGTCCGGAAGACTCAGCGGATATGGTGAGTACCCAGGAGGCTCAGGATTATCGCTATGGATTTTCTCATCGATCAACGGCGGCAGCGATCTGGCTCAAAGAAGAGTGATCGGCAAAACTGACATGCTCTATCTTTTTTCGCTATTGCTTTTGTCGGGTGCTTGCGCCTTGCTTTGGTCGCTATGGCAAGGCCTGCATTCACCGCTTAAGCGCAGTTTTGAGTCCCTCCACGCGTGGCGCCGGTGGCATCAGGACTCGTTGGCTTGGTCGCGCCCCAAGGCAGTAAAGCATCAAGCTGGCCAGCATGCGATTGCCGAGTCCTCGGCGGCTGATCGTGCTGAACGAACAACCATCGACAAGGCCGGCTTCGGGTTTCTCAATCTCGCGCAGCGATGGCGCTTGGCGCGCGATTTGCGTGTTGTTGAAAAAGCAACGCCCGAGCTTTTGGCCTTTCTAGCTCGGGCAATACGCGCCGGGCACGCGCTGCCTACGGCTGTGATTTGGGCTGGAGAGCGTTTTCCGGGTCCGATGGGGGAAGCATTCTCACGCATCAGAGCGCAACTGCATGGCGGCATCCCCCTCGGTGATGCGCTTGACGATTTTGCAAGCCGCTACCCGCTTGCTGAATTGCGCATGTTGGTGATCGGATTGCGTATTGCGCAGGATCTCGGCGGGCCGCTGCCTGACTTGCTTGACCAGCTGGCTGCCAATAGCCGGGCCAGGTTGCGCTTAGCTGCCCGGGTCAAGGCGCTTTCTGCCGAAGCGCGGTGGTCGGGCTGGTTTCTTGGCCTATTGCCGATCTTGCTCGCATCGGGCCTGAGCATTTGGCGTCCTGAGCATATGGCCGTGCTTTGGACCGATCCGCGTGGGCAAGGACTCAGTTTGGCCGCACTTACATTAAGTCTTGGCGGTGCGCTCTGGATGCGATCGTTGGTACAACAAGTAAATCGGAATAAAAACTAGTATGAACAGTCGATTCAATGCTGGTTTTCAACGGGCAATGATTCACATGGGCTTAAGGCACCCGATACCGATGCGTGCCTTATTGACCCTGCGTTGGATCTTGATCCTGAGTGGGCTTGTCCTCATGGCACTCGCGCTTACTTTTTTCAGCGCTGAGGTGCAGTTGTTGATGATGCTTTTTGGCGCTATTGCAGCTTGCCTGAGCGATGCAGTTGTGCGTTATCGCGCAGACCAACGCGCTGCACAGTTTGAAGCCGAGCTACCCGATGCGATTGATCTGCTGACGCTTGCGATGGATGCCGGGCTCAGTCTTGAGGCAAGTTTGCATCGTATTGCGATTGACCTGACCGAGCGTTCTAAGTTGCTTGGTGATGAATTCCTGGCCTTAAGTCTCGCTTTGCGCTCCGGCCTTGGGCGTGCCGAGGCGCTTGCTGATATGGCTTGGCGTTGCAATTCGAATTCGCTGGAGATGCTTGCTTCCCTGGTGGCGCAAGCGGATCGCTTGGGCACACCGATGATCGATGCGGCAAAAGCATTGGCGCACGGCATGCGTCAACAGCGCGAGTTTGACGCTGAAGAGCGTGCAGGCAAAGTGGCGGTTCAATTGGTTGTGCCTTTGGTGCTGTGCATGCTGCCGGCACTGTTTGTTGTACTTCTCGGGCCGGCGCTCCTAAAGGTGAGCGAGGTTTTAAAGGAGCTCTAAATGCTAGATCTATCAGCAAATTATATCCAAGCGCTGCTTTGGTCGACCGCCCTATGGCTTGCGGTGCCATTTTTGATCAGCCTTTGGACAGGAAAAGAGCAGGCTTTTTGCGACCTTCAAAGCCGAGAAGCCAGAGCAATCAATCTGGGTTTTTGGCTTTTTGAGGCTATGGCGCTTGGGCCCTTGCTATGGCTCTTAAGCCGATATGGTCTGGGCGCTGAGACGCAGGCGCTCGATCTTGATCGTCCCAGGGACATGACCTTCAAAGCTTTGAACTGGGTTTTGGGATTTCTGCTGGCACTATGGCTTGGGGATGGTCTTGCTGCTGCGCGTCACCGGCTGGAGCACACGCGTTTTTTTTGGCGATTTCATGCCTGGCACCACACGGTCGATGCAAGTGACTGGCTTCAAACCCATCGTCACCACCCGCTATCGCGGCTGATCGCCTTTTTCGCTGAAGTGATCTTGTTGGCGCTGCTACTTGAAATGGTTTTTGGAACTATTCCTTGGCTCTCGATGATTGCCGCGATGGCTTGCCGCCGCGCTTATGCGATCTGGCTCCACGGGGGCTCAGACTGGGGCATGAACAGCCATGTTGCGCGCTATCTGGTCTTACCGGGCCATCATCGAGCCCACCATGCTGGGGCGCCCATTTACAGCGGCATGTTTAGGCATTGGGATTGCTTGTGGTCGACCGAGCAGTCGCCAGAGCGACATCGAGGTCAGCGGATCAGGTTGTCGCGCTTGGGCAATTCGATACGAAGCGACTGACCTTCTCTTGATTCAAGCAAGGCTGCATCGGCTTGAATCGATCGGATACGAAAGCCACCGATGCTTTCGCCAAGCCGATAAAGCTGCGGCTTTTCACCTGCCATGCTGGCCACAATCGTGCTATCGCCACCCGCAAGGACCAGGCCATGCAGTTTGATGTCTGGTGCGCTGGCTTTCACAAGCGGCTCAGCGGGTTTGCTGAACAGCATGGCTAGCGATTCGGCGGCCTGTTTGGAGGCGCCGCCGCTGAGTTCGAGCGCCGGCGCAAGGCTCGCTGCCGGTGCGGTGAGTGGCTTTGGCGCAATCCACTTGCTCAGCCAGAATCCGAGCAGGTAAGCAAGCCCAAGCATCAAGGCAGCGCTCAGGGCGCGAGACCACCACGGTAGACGGGGTTGTTCAGGAGTCATCTTGGGTTGCTATCATAAGCCCAAGATGAACCAACAATCCCCCAGACGTCAACTTATGACAAGCCAGGACAGCATGACGCGCGATCAGGCGATCACAGCGAGGTTGAAGAAGCCTCTCAGCAAAGCGACGACCCGACGCAGCAGCACCACGATGATCGTCAACAGGCCTCTGGGCCCTACGAGCCCCGGGCTTCACAGGCAAGCGGGCTTGACCCTTATTGAGATCATGGTGGTGATCGTGATCATTGGCGTGTTGGCTGCGCTGATCGTGCCACGGGTGATGACGAGGCCAGACGAGGCCAGAGCGGTTGCTGCCAAACAGGATGTGGCCTCGATCATGCAAGCACTCAAACTTTACAGGCTCGACAATCAGTCATATCCCACAGGCGAACAAGGTCTTGCGGCATTGGTCACGCGCCCCAGCCTGCCGCCTGAACCCAGCCAATGGAAGGCCTATCTCGATAAGCTACCGGTTGATCCTTGGGGGAGGCCTTATCAGTTCCTGAATCCCGGCCTCAAAGGTGAGATCGACGTCTTCAGTTTGGGTGCCGATGGCAAACCCGGTGGTAATGGTGTGGATGCTGATGTGGGTAACTGGTCGCTCTAAAAGAAGCCTGGTCGATGGTTTCGACCCTGGGTCGGGACCAGGTCTTTGCGCCGGCAAGGGCTTCAGTTTGATCGAGGTGTTGGTGGTTTTGGTCGTGCTTGCCAGCGTGATGATTGTTTCAACGCTTTCGCTTCGAGGCCTACAGAGCCGCGGCTTATCGTTGGAGGCTGAGCGGCTCGGGGCAAGAATCCATGCTGCTCATGATGAAGCACGACTGCTTGCCCAGCCCGTCCGACTGGAGCTTGATGACCGTGGTTATCGTTTCTATCGCAATCAGCTTGGTCGCTGGCAATTGATCGAAGGCGATGAGCTACTTCGGCCGAGAGCTTGGGAGGCCTTTACAGCTTGGCGAAGCGATATGACCCAGGCTAACCCGCAAACAAGTACGGCAAATCCCTCTGCTGCGAACGCCTCGGGTCAGGTCTTTGTGCTAGCCATTGGTGCCGAGCCAATCAATTCGCCATGGTCACTGGTTCTGGTACGCGCAGAACAGGCAGTGCGCTTGCAGAGCGATGGATTGGGTCCGATCAAGCAGCGAACGCTATGATTCGAAAAACAAGCCAAGGCGGCTTCTCACTGGTTGAAGTGCTCGTTGCCCTGGTTTTGCTGTCGGTGGCGATGCTCGCCGTCTTCCGAAGTCTCGGCGTTGGCACACAAACTGCCGAGATCGCCCATGTGCGGATGCTTGCGCAGTGGAGTGCGGAGAACCGCTTGATGGAGATTCGCTTGCGTCGCGAGTGGCCCAATATTGGCCAGGAGCAATTCGATTGCTCCCAACTTGATACCGTTCTGAGTTGTAAGCAAAGCGTGCTTGCCACCCCAAATGCCGGTTTTCGGCGGGTTGAACTGCAGGTCTTGGACAGCGGGCAACGCCAGGTTGCGCGGCTTGTTGGCTTTGCCACGCTGGTTCGTTAGTCGTGCCGTACCGCAAAAAGCAGTCTGGTTTAACGCTTGTTGAGTTGTTGGTGGCAGTGCTGCTCACGGCGTTGCTTGCTGTGATTGCCTGGCGAGGCCTTGATCATGTTGCGCGAAGCAGTCAGCGGGTTCTTTCGAGTACCGATCGCAGCCAACACCTTAATCAAGTGATGAGTCAGCTTGAGGTGGACTTAATGGAAGCTGCACAATTGCGGCAAAGTGGTCAGTTCGCTTTGCAGATGATGAACTTTCCCGTGGCTGAAGGGGCAGAATCGTCATGGTTATTGCTGCAACGTGCGATGACAGAGCAGCTTTCATCAAGAGTCTTTCGCTGGGTGCGATGGGATGTAAGAGACGGGGTGCTAACCCGAAGCCTTTCAGAACTCGGTCAAAGCCAGGGGCTGCTGCCTGGATTACGCGGGATGGAGATTCGTCCAATTGGCTTTGGGGTTAGCCAGGACCTGATGAGTCAGCCCGAACGTTGGTCAGGTTTGGAGGTATTGATCGTGATGCAAAACGGCCAACGGCTTCGCCGCGTGCTGTCCATGCGGGATTGAATCATGCCAACCAAGCAATGGTTTTCAAGGCGCGGCAAGGTCTTGTTCAATCGAAAGAAAACGTTAGTTTCTAGATCGTTTAGCGATCAATATCCTGTTCTGTTTATCAAAGCCAACATGCCATCGCGAGGCGCCGCTGTGATTGCCGCGATGTTGGTGGTGGCGATCGCTGCAAGCCTGGCTGCCCTGGTTTTCGAGCGTCAGCAGCTTGCCGTACGTAGCATCGAAAATCGCATGGATGCCTCGCAAATCCGCTGGATTGAGCGTGCGGCGAGCGACTGGGCGCGCCTTGTGCTCCGTCTCGATGCGCGCACCACCACGATGGATCACTTAGGCGAACCCTGGGCGATGTCGATTCAACAAACCGAGCTTGATCCTACGGTCTATGGCGGCGCGCGCGCTGGGACGAAGGATGCGAAAGCTGTGCTCTCGGGTCAGATTCAGGATGCTCAAGCGCGCTTTAATCTTCGTAATCTTCTCCAAACCCTTGATCAAGGCCAATCAGACCGATCGTCACAAGCGGGCCAGCTTTCCGCGCTTGACCTTCAAGCCTTGAGGAAGTTGCTTGCTGCCATCGGGCTTGATGCGAGTTATGCGGAGGTGATCGCTGCATATGCCCTTTCACCAGGCTTTGGTCGCGCCGCGGATCTTTTGTTGGTACCAGGGATCGATCAGACGATTTACGAACGCATGGAACGTTATATGATCGTTTTGCCCCAGCGTTCGGCGATTAATATCAACACGGCTAGTGCTGAACTGCTTCATGCCTACCTGTCCGGATTGGATTTGGCTTCAGCCCAAGTCCTGGTCAAACGCCGTGAAGAACAAGCCTTTAGCGATCTTTCAGCACTCAGGTCGAGGTTATCCATGGCTGAGGAATTGCCCGCGGCGCGCTTTACGGTGCTTTCACGGTACTTCTTCATGGAGGGGGTGATAGGCTACGGCCGGGTAAGTTCACGAGCCCGAATTCTTTACGACCGAAATCCACAAAGTACCTCGGACGGCGAAGTCGTGAGCGTGGTCTGGCGTGAAACCCTCTAAGGATACGTAAGATTCTGATTTTCTTCAGTTTGTCCATGCTTGCGCTTGTCTTAAATCTGTCACATCGGACCATAATCATGTTGGCTTGGCGATGAAACAAATTTCTTTTGGGGTGGATTTTCTTGGTGCTCAACGCTAAAGCCAGGGACTGCTTCTTGCCGTCCAGAGCATCGGTGGCCGGACAGGCCAAAAGGGCCTTGCTTGAGGCTGTAAAGGTGCAGGGCAAGGGGCAATCTCCGCTCGGGACAGCGCCAGACAAAGCGGCGATCAGGCTGTTTTTGCATCCCAGGGATGCGCGATTGCTGCCATTCAAGGCCTTGCCGCTTGCAGGCCGCGAGCGGATGAATGCGATCCGGAGTCAGCTTGAGGGGTCACTACTCGAGGATATTGACCAATTGGTGATCAGTTGCCGATTTGATTCGCGCTCCTGGTTTGTCGGCTTTTGTCAGAAGCCATGGCTTAATGCACTGGTTCAGGAGGCGAAGGCGCTTGGCATGAAACTGGAGGGCATTTGGCCGGCGCAATGCCTTGCCGGTTCGGATCGGCCCGCCAACGTCGATTTATGGCCCGTTATCGAAGAGATCAACAACAGCGACCTTCCTTGGCCTCCCCGGCAAGGCTTTCATGGTCAGATTCCAGAAACCCTTAAGGCATTCAATTTACTCGAGGCCTTGGTTCTGCGTGGTGAGCAGGCGTCCTGGGCTACGACCGTCGATGGCTCATCGGTGATCTGGCAGCGGTTTGTGCTTGGTCTTGCGCAGGTTCGCTGGGCGATGGTGCATGCGCCAAAAGGGGCCTTAAGCAAGCCTCTGGCGCTTGGCCTCGCCCTGGTCATGGCCGCAGCTGTTGCGCTACAAATCGATACCTGGTTGCTGAAAATGCGCCTTGAGGCAAGTGAAGCGGCGCTTGCGAGACTTTTTCAGGAAACCATGCCCAACCAGTCGGTGATGGTTGATCCGGTACTGCAATTACAACGCGCCTTAGAAAAGCGTCGGCAATCGCCGACGGCTGGCTCAGATGCTTCCTCGGCGGCCGATCCCCTCGCAGGTATGTTGTTGATGCAACGCGCGCTTTCGCGGGCTGCAGGAGCAAGTGCCGCTGAAGCCATACAAATGGTCGAATGGACGGCGGGCCCCTCAGGTGGTCTGCTGAGTCTTCGCTGGAAGCCTTCGGCGATTGAGCAGCAAAGCCTGCGGCCTTTGGTCCAGGATCTTGCAGCAAGAGGCGGTTGGTCGGTGCAATGGGGTGCGCCTCAGGAAGGTCTGATGCAATGGCGGGCTGTACCGAGGACTGCCAGTGCGTCCTAGAGCGATGCAGCGCCTGAGTGTTTGGTTCGATGCGCTTGATCGACGAGAGCGGCTGCTGCTGCTCTTGGCCTTTTGGCTCTTGGTGCCTGCGATCCTCGTATTGGCCTGGTTTGAGCCGATGATGCAATCACGCCAGATGATGCGTGAACGCTTAGAGCGCCTCGACAGTGAAAGGGCAAGCATGCAGGCGCTTGCTCAACAGTGGCGAAGTCTTGACCAGCAAGCGCCCGCGCTAAAGCGACAAGATTTAGAAACAAGAATCCGCGCAAGTCTGAGGGCTGCGAATGGTCTCGACGCGATGACGATCAAGGTTTTAGAAAACGGATCGGTGCTACTTGAGGCGGCTGCTTTGCCGCAGGGCCCATTCATGGCTTGGCTTGTGGATGTACGTCGTGAAACCCAGGCGCAGTGGGCCGAGTTTCGCATCGAGCGTGCTTTGCAGAACGATCATCTGAAGGTTCGTATCCGATTCGTTGAAGCAGGCGGTCGATCATGATCGTGATTGTTTTTGTTGTGATGGTCCTTGCGACGATTTTTCATGCGCCTGCCTCTTGGATGGATGAACTGGCAGCCCGCGCAACGCAGGACAGATTAAGACTTGCGCAAGCAAGCGGCACGCTCTGGCAAGGTCAGGCATCCGTGATGCTGCGACTTGATGGCAGCGAGGCGACGGAGCGTGGCAAGGCGAGACCAGGCGGTCTGGTCTTGCCTCATGCTTTGCAGTGGCGTATCAATCCTTTTGCCCTGCTTGCGGGAGGATCCGCGCTCGAGTTGAACATGCAAGGGCTCGATCGTCCCCTGCGTCTGGCATGGCGTGATCAGGTCTTGCAAGTGCCCGCCGGGCAGCTCGATTTGCCAAGGCTTGATTTCGCAGCGCTTGGTTCGCCCTGGAACAGCCTTCAACCGAGTGCACGATTACAGCTACGCTGGACCGAGCTTTTGATCGCCGCCGACAGCAAAAGCACTCAAAGCTCGGCGGGGCGGGTCAATGTTGCGATCAACGATTTAGCAGCGCGTATCTCGCCTGTGCAGCCGCTTGGAAGCTACGATTGGCAACTCGATCTCGGCCGGATCAAACGCTGGGAACTGAGAACGCTTGACGGGGTGTTGGACCTGCGAGCAGTCCCTGAAGCAGGTCGGGGCATCAGAATCGAAGCGCGGCCGAAAGCGGCCGAAGAAACCCGCCTGAGACCGCTTTTGTCGCTCATGGGCACACGTGAGGCCGAGGCGACGGTCATGCGCTTATTGCCATGAACCATCGCTGCCGAACCGCTATAAAGGATTTTGATGACTAAGAAAACCAGCACGATGAGCGGGCAAGCGGCAAACAAGCGCTTAACGTTCACCCGGATGTTTTTGCCAACGCTAAAGCCTCTGGCAATGCTTGTGCTGATGACTGTTAGCCCTGGAGCGCTTGCCCAGCAGTCTGCAACAGGCGCATCCCCGGCAAGTGGAGCGAGTTCAACCACGCCGAGCGCAAACACATCATCACCTGCGACGTCATCAACGGCGACAGCATCACCTGCGACGTCATCAACGGCGCCGGCGGCGGCATCACCGGATAGCGCATTGCCAGCGTTAACGAATCCCTCAGGGCCTACAGCCTCTGGCGCTGGGCCTGCTTCAAGTACGAGCAAAGGCAGCATTCAACGCTTATCGGGGGATCGTCTTCAACTGAATTTCAGGGATGCCGAGATTGAAGCTGTGGCGGCTGCCTTCTCGCAACTCCTGGGGCGTAGCATTCTGGTCGACGCAAGGGTGAAGGGACGCATGAGCCTTGAGTCACCGCGTCCTGTCAGCAAAGAGCAGGCGCTTGGCTTGTTTCAAGCCGCACTGCGCATGCAGCTTTTCGCCATGGTTCAAGTTGGTGAAAGTTTGCGGGTGGTACCTGAGGTCGATGCCAAGTTACACGGTGGGCCGGTTCAACTGGGCACCAGCAATATGCGTCATGCCGAAGAAGTGCAGACAAGGGTTTTCCGGCTTCGCTATGAACTTGCAAACAATATTCTGCCGATCATCAGACCTTTGGTGCCGCCAAACAACACGATTTCAGCAATGGCGAGTAACAACAGCCTGATCGTGACGGATTACGGATCGAATTTAGAACGTATTGCATTGTTAATCGAGGAGCTTGATGCGCCAGCCAAGGCGGATTTGGTTTCTGTAGCGATTAAACATGCTGCGGCAAGCGATGTGGCTGCTTTGGTTGCTCGGTTGCTTGAAGCCAGCGAGCTTGGAGCAAACGACGTGAGGCTTAAGGTTAGCCTTGTACCCGAGCCCAGAAGCAATGCCTTATTGGTGCGATCGTCATCGCCAGCCCGTATCGAGCAGGTCAGACAATTGATTGAACAAGTCGATCAACCGTCGGGCAAGCCTGGCAACATCCATGTGGTCTACCTGAAAAACGCCGAAGCGACGCGCCTTGCGCAAACCTTGCGAGGGATTTTAAGCGGTGACGGTACATCGCTAGGCGGCTCGGTTGCCGGTGCCTCAGGTCAAGGGTCTTCTGGCATTTTCCCGAATCAAACACAGCTTGGGGCTGGCGGCTTTGGAACTGCCCAGCAAAGCGGCGTGCAAGGGCTTCCATCATCGGGCGCTGTCCCCAACATGGCCGGCAGCTTTGGCGGTGGCTTTGCCGGGCAAGGCTTTGGATCCAATCCTCAAGGTCCATCGAGTGCCGGGCTCGGAGGGCAGAACATGGCGCTGGGCGCTGGGCAGTCGATGCAAGCAGGGGCTGGTTCGCCATCGGGTCCTGCGACCAGCATCAGCAGACTGGGGGGGGTGGTCATTGCCGCAGACGCGGCAACAAATTCTTTGATCATTACAGCATCTGAACCTGTATTTCGCGATATCCGCGCGGTCATCGACAGGCTCGATGTTAGACGTGCTCAAGTTTATATCGAGTCGCTGATAGTTGAAGTCAATGCCGATAAGGCTGCAGAGCTCGGCTTTCAGTGGCAGTTCTTAAACGGTACGGCTTCTGGAGCGAGTCGAGCAATCGGGGGAACGAATCTGTCAGCACGCGGGGAAGGTACCAATATTCTCGATCTCACCACGAATGTGCTGGGGGCCGCTCAGGGCCTCAATATCGGGGTTATCCGCAACAGTCCTTTGCCAGGCGTCGGGTCGAATACGACGGGGCTGATTAATCTCGGAGTGCTTGCCAACGCTTTGCAATCGCGCGCCAACGGCAATGTGCTTGCAACGCCTAATCTTTTGACGCTGGACAACGAAGAGGCGCGCATCATCATCGGACAAAACGTTCCCTTTGTGACAGGGTCATATGTGAATACCGGTGCCGGTGGCGGTGTGGTGAATCCCTTTCAAACCGTTGAACGACGCGATGTGGGAACAACACTTCGCGTCAGGCCTCAGGTTTCTGAGGGCGGCACGGTCAAGCTTGCGATTTACCAGGAAGTTTCGAGTATTCAGGACAAAACGCTAAGCGCTGGTTTAATCACCAACCGGCGAGCGATTGAATCCAATGTGCTTGTCGACGATGGCCAGATTATTGTGTTGGGCGGTTTGATTGAGGACCGCAGCAGCGGCGATACCCAGTCGGTGCCGATTCTGGGCGATATACCGATTGCAGGCCAACTTTTTCGCTACGACGCACGTTCGCGCAACAAGACCAATCTCTTGGTTTTTCTCAGGCCACGGGTGTTGCGCAGCGCCGAGGCAGCATCAGCACTCACGCAAGACCGTTATGAATTTATGCGTGGTGCGCAGCTAGAGCAATCGCTTCCCGCCGGCGTGTTGATGCCGAAGCAGGAAAGCCCTGTTTTGCCCGGGATCAGTCGATGAGTTTCGATGATGCGGCTTGGGTGCCGGTTTCCCCCGCCCGATTCATGCCTTATAGCTTTGCGCGCAGTCATCACCTGCTGATCAAAGCCGAGGACGCGGGACGCTTGTTGGTGCAGCACAGTGAACTGAGCAGCAAGGCTGGACTCAATGAGCTTTATCGGGTGTTGGATCAGGAAATTGTTCTACAAAGCTTGCCCAAAGAGCAGTTGGAACGCGATATCGCACAGGCCTATGCCAGACAAGATGGTTCGGCTGCCGCGGTGGTGGATGCCGTTGAAAGCGATCTCGATTTAAGTCAGCTGATGCAAGAAGTGCCAAGGGTTGAGGATTTGCTTGATGCTCAGGACGATGCACCGATCATCCGAATGATCAACGCCTTGCTTACGCAGGCCGTGCGCGATGGTGCTTCTGATATTCATATCGAAGCCTTTGAGCATTTCTCGCTCGTTCGTTTTCGTATCGATGGGAATCTGCGGGATGTTGCAAGGCCCCGACGCGAATTGCATGCTGCTTTGCTCTCTCGCATCAAGATTCTGGCATCGCTTGATATTGCTGAAAAGCGCTTGCCACAGGATGGCAGGATGACCTTAAAAGTGGCAGGTAAGGCCATTGACGTGCGCGTGTCGACGCTCCCGACAGGGCATGGCGAGCGGGCCGTACTCCGCTTGCTCGATAAGCAGGCAGGACGGCTCGATTTGAAGGCGCTTGGTTTGGGCGACGAAACCCGCGCTGCGCTGAGCAAACTGGTGCGACAACCTCATGGGATTGTGTTGGTCACTGGCCCAACAGGATCTGGCAAAACAACAACGCTTTACGCGGCTTTAGGGCAACTCGACACTAATGTAACGAATATCTTAACGGTTGAAGATCCGATCGAATATGACTTGGAAGGTGTCGGGCAGACGCAGGTCAATGCCCGTATCGATATGGATTTCGCAAGAGCATTGAGAGCGATTCTTCGTCAAGATCCCGATGTGGTCATGATCGGCGAAATCCGTGATCTGGAGACCGCTCAGATTGCGGTGCAAGCCTCGCTGACGGGCCATTTGGTGCTTGCCACCTTGCACACGAATGATGCCATTGCCGCGGTAACAAGGCTTGTGGATATGGGTATTGAAGCGTTCTTATTATCATCAAGTTTACTGGGCGTACTTTCCCAGCGCTTGATTCGATTGCTTTGTGTTGCCTGCAAAACCCCGGATCCCCTGCATCCGGGCGCCTGGCGTGCGGTCGGTTGTGCTGCCTGTGCTCAAAGCGGTTTTCGAGGGCGGGCAGCGATCTGTGAACTCCTGCTGGTCAATGAACCGATGCAAGCGCTTATTCACGAAGGCGCATCGGAGGCCCGAATGCGTGAACTTGCTCAAATCGGCGGATTTAAGAGTATGCGTGAGGACGCGCAGCGGTGGGTGCGTGCGGGCCTGACCAGCGTCGATGAGGTGATCCGCGTGACCCGCGACGCTTAAACTCAGCATGGCAGCATTTCGTTTTGAAGCTTTACGTGGCGATGGCAAACGTGAAAGCGGCTATCTTGATGCGGAGTCGATGCGCCAAGCGCGCTCGATGTTGCGTGAGCGGGGTCTTATTTGCTTGCAATTAGAGCGCTCAGAGCAAAGTAAGGCACAAAGCCGAGATATCGCCTGGTTCGCAGGCAGGATTAATGCTGCATCGCTCGCTAACGCGACAAGACAACTCGCCAGTCTTGTTGCTGCCAGGCTGCCTTTGGAGCGTGCCTTGCTCGCGGTGGTTGAACAAGCTGAAGAAGCAAGGCTTCGTGACCTGATCGCCGCGGTTCGAAGCGAAGTGGTTGCAGGCCAGTCGCTTGCGAAAGCCCTCGCCGCCTATCCTCGGGATTTCCCCGAGACCTATCGGGCAGTGATCGCTGCGGGTGAGCAGTCGGGCGATCTGGCGCCTGTGTTGTTGCGATTGGCATCAGATTTAGAGCGATCCGGGCAATTGACTCAGAAGATAGGCCTCGCCCTTGTTTATCCGGCAATCGTCAGCCTGGTTGCGATTGCTGTGGTGATCGCGCTGATGAGTACCGTGGTACCTCAGGTTGTACAGGTTTTTGCAAGCACGCGGCAAACGCTGCCTTGGCTTACCCAGGTGCTGATTACTGCGTCTGATGCGATCCTCAACCACGGTTTTCATGCCGCCGCTTTTGCGCTTGCGGCAAGCCTGCTTTTTTTCCGCGCGATGAAGGAAAAAAGCTTCAGACGCATGGTTGATCGGCGGCTCATTGCATTACCGGTTTTGGGTCGATTGATCATCGACTGGAATACCGCAAGGTTCGCCTCAACCCTTGCCATGCTGGTGGCATCAGGCGTGCCATTGATGCCGGCACTGGTGGCAGCGGCCAGTACGGTGGGTAATCTGGTGATGCGCGAGGCGGTGATCCTGGCGCTTGAGCGGGTACGCGAGGGGATGAGTCTCTCGAAGGCCTTGGCTGATGCACCGGGTTTTCCGCCTTTGCTTAAGCATTTGATCGCAAGCGGTGAGGCAACCGGTGATCTTGACAAAATGCTTGATCAGGCGGCGATCGTCGCGACCGCACAGGCTGAGCGCCGGGCGCTTTTGACCACCAGCATTCTTGAGCCGCTGATGATTCTTGTGATGGGCGCCATTGTGCTGACGATTGTGCTGGCGGTGATGATGCCCATCCTTGATATGAATGCGCTTGTACGCTGATTGGCGCCGAGGACTGTGGGCTTGATACACTTGAGCCAACTTGAGGTCGAGTCATGACAGCGTCGCAACACCCCGAACACCCAGCCTACTTTACAGACTTTTCGAACCACTTTCTGGTGGCTATGCCTGCTATGGCTGACCCGAATTTTTCCGGGACGGTGGTCTATTTGGCCGAACACTCGCCAAAAGGGGCGCTTGGCATCGTGGTGAATCGACCGCTTGAGATTGATTTAGGCAATCTTTTTGAGCGCATCAGTCTCAAGCTTCAGGACCCAAGTTTTGCTTCACAGCCGGTTTTTTCGGGTGGCCCTGTGCAAAACGACCGTGGCTTTGTGCTGCATTCGCCTGCAGGCACTTTTAATTCAAGCATTCACGTCGGTTCAGATATTGCGCTCACTTCCTCCAAGGATGTGCTGGAAGCGGTGGCAGAGGGCAGGGGTCCGGAGCGGCTGTTGATGGCGCTTGGCTACGCTGGCTGGGGAGAGGGGCAGCTTGAAGAAGAAATTGCTGCAAACGCATGGCTTACGGTACCGGCGAGTCCATCGCTGATGTTTGAGGTCCCGGTCGAGCAACGCTTTCACCATGCCTTTGGTCTTTTAGGTATTCATCCGATGTTTTTATCATCAGCCGCGGGACATGCCTGAGACCCAGATTGTTCTGGGATTTGATGTCAGTTTAAATCGTGTCGGTGTTGCCATTGGCAACCGAATCACCCGTGACGCGAGGCCACTCATGCAGATCAATAGCCCTGATAAGCAGCACCGCTTTGCCGAGATCGCGCGACTGATTTCGGCATGGGAACCGGAGACCTTGGTGGTCGGTGTTCCAAGCCATCCGGACGGTGCACCGCTACCCAACACCACTTTTTGCCTTCGATTCGCAAACCAGTTACGCGGTCGTTTTTCAATGCCTGTGGCTGAAGTTAATGAAAATTATTCAAGCGTTGTGGCCAAAGCCTCCGCAAAGGCGCCGGATCTCGCAAACTCGACGCGCTTGGCCCAACGACAGCGCGACGATTGGCTTGACGCGCAGGCTGCAGTGCAAATATTAGAGCAATATCTGCATCAATGAGATCCCGATTAAGCCCTGCCGTATTGATCAGAAAATCGAACAATATCGTCCTCATCAAGATAGCTGCCCGATTGGACTTCGATCATTTCCAAGGGGACTTTCCCGGGGTTTTCAAGCCTGTGTTTCACCCCCAGGGGAATATAAGTTGATTGATTTTCCGTGAGCAAAAATACTTCCTCGCCGCGGGTCACTTTTGCTGTGCCTTTAACAACGATCCAATGTTCAGCACGATGATGATGCATTTGCAAGGATAGCGCAGAGCCGGGGTTGACGGTGATACGTTTGACCAGGAATCGATCACCGGCATCGATGGCGTCGTAGGCGCCCCAAGGACGGGCAACGCGGCGGTGTAAACGTGCTTGACTGACCCCCAGCCGGTCCAAAGCTGCGACGGCGTCTTTGACCTGCTCAACCGAGGATTTGTGCGCCACGAGAAGCGCATCGGGGGTGTCGACAATCAAAAGATCGTTAACGCCGACGGTGACGACCGGTCGTTGCGGCGCGTAAACGAAATTATCGTGACTATCACACAGGGTATAGGCGGACCCGATACGACGATTGCCTTGCTCATCCGGATTGCAACTGATTTCTGCAACGGATGTCCAACTGCCGACGTCGCTCCAGGCCCCGGTGAAGGGCACCATGGCGACCTTGTCATGTTTCTCAAGGACCGCATAGTCGATGCTGATGCTCTGGGCATTTGAAAAGGAAGGCCCTAAGCTCAGGTCATCGGCTTCTGCAGCGGCCGCCTTGAGGGGGCTGGTTTCAGCCCTCGGGCGGCTCGTCTGTGCACCGGTCAAAGATTCCTCGCAGGCTTGGCTCACCTGCTCGAGCATGCCTGGGCAATGTTTTCTTGCTGAATCGATTGCAACAGCAGCCTTAACCAGGAAGATTCCGGCATTCCAAAAGTGTCCGCCTTCCAGGAGCATGGATTGCGCGCGTTCGAGGCTGGGCTTTTCGACAAAGGCTTTGATCGGATAGGCACCATGGGGATTGCCACCGGCTGCCATCGCATCCTGCGCTGAATCGCTGTCAAGCGCGATGTAGCCGTAACCTGTTGCCGGATAGCTCGGTAAAACACCTGCAATCACCCACCAGCCAGCTTGGGCTTTTTCAACGCCTGCCCGCACCGATCGGGCGAAAGCCTGCGCATCGGGAATGAAGTTATCGGCAGGTACAACAAGCATCAACGCCTCTGGACCCGCTCGCTTTTCAAGCGCTAGGGCTGCCGCAAGTATGGCCGGCGCCGTGTTGCGCCCACTCGGTTCGAGCAGCAAGTTGCAAGTAAGGCCCACCTCAGTCATGGCTTCGCGCGCCAGGAAGCGATGCTCGGCTGCGGTAATCAGCATGAGCCTGTCTGTCTCGGGCGCTGCCAGCAAAGGTTTGAGACGTTCTGCGGTGAGACTCAGCAAGCTCTTTCCCTGGATGAGCGGTACAAATTGCTTAGGAAATTGTTGTCGCGACAAAGGCCACAGGCGGGTGCCTGAGCCGCCGCACAAAATCACTGGATGGATGACTGCTTTGGTGGTCATAAGCCGGATTTCCGAAAATAAGTTCCCAAGTTTAATATCGGGAGCACAAAATCCAGTCTGCCGTGTTTGATGGCTCAAGGGAATCAAGATGAGTGACGAAAAGGCAAACGACTGCCCTGATGAGGAGGCAAACGACTGCCCTGATGCCGAGCAGACACTTGAACGCTTGGCGGGTTTGATTCGCAAGCGTTTGTCCTCAGACGCACGCAACTCCGACGCGCGCAAGCCTGCGATCGTCGGCATTCATAGCGGTGGTGCCTGGGTTGCTCGCAGACTTTACGATGACTTTGAGAAAAGCTTCTCCCGGCAAGGCCTGGGCGGCCTCGGGTTTCTTTCGAGCGCTTACCATCGCGATGACTATGGCCACAATGCACAGCGCCGAGGCCTTAGTGCGATCGCCAAAGGCGCCACCGATTTGCCCTTTGAGGTCACCGGCGCTCATATCATCCTGGTCGACGATGTGCTCTACACTGGACGAACCATCAGGGCGGCGCTGAACGAACTTTTTGACTATGGGCGGCCTGCGAGCGTTGAACTCGCTGTATTGGTCGACCGCGGGGGCCGCGAATTGCCTATCCATGCCGATCATGTCGGTGCTTGCATCAGGCTTGAACCGCGGCAGGCGATTGTTTTGGCGCAAGCAGGTGACGGGCGATTAACACTTTCAAAGACGGAGGGCTGAGTTCAGCATGGCAGCGCGAATTTCTGTTCTAATCGCAGCTCAGTCATCTGATTGAACCCATGCCCCATCCTCAACTTAGCGCCAGCGGTGAACTCAAGCACCTCCTCACCATTGAGGGTTTATCGAAGGCATTGATTCACAATATTCTTGATACGGCCAGAGGATTCCTGGGCGTCAATACGAGAGATGTGAAAAAGGTGCCGTTGCTGCGCGGCAAAAGTGTTTTCAATTTGTTTTTTGAAAACTCAACACGCACCAGGACCACTTTTGAGATTGCGGCAACGCGCTTATCTGCCGATGTGGTCAACCTCAATATCAATACCTCATCGGCTGCCAAAGGCGAGTCCTTGCTCGACACGATTGATAACCTGGTGGCGATGCATGCCGATATGTTTGTGGTGCGGCACGCGTCAAGCGGTGCGCCTTTTTTGATTGCCGAACATGTGAATCGCACCCGCGGTGAAGGTGTTCATGTCATCAATGCAGGCGATGGTCGGCATGCCCATCCCACCCAGGGTCTGCTTGACATGTACACCATCCGGCACTTCAAGCAGGACTTCACCCGCTTGCGTGTCGCGATTGTTGGTGATGTCCTGCATTCACGCGTTGCGCGCAGCGATATCCACGCCCTCACCACCTTGGGTGTGCCGGAGGTAAGGGTGATCGGGCCGTTGACCTTGTTGCCCTCAGGGCTTGAGCAAATGGGTTGTCAAGTCTATACCGATATGAAAAAAGGTTTGAAAGACGTCGACGTCATCATTATGCTGCGCTTGCAAAATGAGCGCATGCGGGGCGCTTTGCTGCCCTCGGCGCAGGAATACTTCAAGCATTACGGGCTCACGCAGGAAAAGCTCGCACTCGCTAAGCCTGACGCGATTGTGATGCATCCTGGACCGATGAACCGTGGGGTCGAAATCGAATCAGCGGTTGCCGATGGTCCCCAGGCCGTCATTCTTGAACAAGTCACCTTTGGTATTGCGGTTCGGATGGCGGTAATGAGTTTGTTGGTGGCAAGCGCATGAGGATCAGCCTGACTGGTGCTCGTTTGCTTGGCCCTGTGATGCTCGATGGTCAAACGGTCACGCTGTACGATGCCAGAACCGACCTTCATCTTGCCCATGGACGGATTCTGGCAATCGGTGAAAAACCACTTGGCTTTGATGCCGATCTCAGTCTCGATCTTTCTCAATACTGTATCGCTCCAGGTCTTGTCGATCTCGCAGCCCGACTTCGTGAGCCGGGTTTTGAGTACAAGGCAACCCTCGAGTCTGAGATGCAGGCGGCCTTAGAAGGCGGCATCACCTCGCTTTCCTGTCCGCCCGACACCGATCCGCCGCTTGATGAGCCAGGCCTTGTCGAAATGCTCAAGCATCGGGCGCGAGGTTTGCAGGCCGCCTCGCTTTATCCCCTGGGCGCTATGACGGTTGGCCTAAAGGGTGAGATCATCACCGAGATGGCTGAATTATCCGAGGCAGGTTGTATCGGCTTTGGTCACGCGGGGGCGATGTTTACCGATACGCAGGTTTTGTTGCGTGCCATGCAGTATGCCAAGAGCTTTGGTTATACGCTTTGGATTCAGCCTTGTGATTATTTCTTATCACGCGGCGGTGTTGCACATAGCGGCGCAGTGGCAGGGCGGCTGGGCTTATCCGGTGTGCCAGTGATGGCAGAGACGGTCGCTTTGCACACGATTTTTGAGTTGATGCGGGCAACCGGTGCCCGTGTGCATTTGTGCCGTATGTCCTCTGCTGCAGGGCTCGAACTCTTAAGACAAGCGCGCCAGGACGGCCTTGCGGTAAGTGCTGATGTGGCGGTTCATCATTTACATTTGATCGATATCGATATTGGATACTTTGATCCTAATATGCGGGTTGACCCTCCTTTTCGTGCACAACGCGATCGAGAAGCCTTGCGCACGGCGCTCCAAAGCGGGGTGATTGATGCGATTTGCTCGGATCACACCCCGGTTGACGATGACGAAAAGCAATTACCCTTTGCTGAGGCTGCGGCTGGCTCAAGTGGCCTGGAGCTCTTGCTGCCGCTCACACTCAAATGGGCAAGCGAATCGAAGGTTGATCTCGCGCTTGCCATCGATCGGCTCACTCGCCAGCCCGCTACCGTGCTAGGGATTGAAGCGGGTGTGATTGCCCCAGGCGCGGCCGCAGATTTGTGTGTGTTCGATCTTGAGGATCGCTGGGTGGTGAATGCATCAAGCCTTCACTCGCAGGGCAAACATACACCCTACTGGGGTCGAGAGCTTGTGGGGCGCAACCGGCTCACCCTGGTTGCAGGGCGTATGGTGGTGAATCACCTCAATGCGACGGCGCGGTAAGCATGACGTCGATACATCGTGATTTGGAGGCCTCCGCTGAGCTTGCACAAAGTCTTGCAGGCGATGCCGTGCTGATAGAGGCGATCGAGGCAGTGGTTGATCTTTGTATGCGATCGCTAAAGGCCGGCGGCAAGATTCTTTTTGCAGGCAATGGCGGCAGTGCAGCTGATGCCCAGCATATGGCGGGTGAGTTTGTTTCGCGTTTTAATTACGATCGACCGGGTCTTGCCGCTGTTGCGCTCACGGTGGACAGCTCAATTCTCACCGCCATTGGCAATGACTATGGTTATGACTATGTTTTCGCCCGGCAAATCGAAGCACTCGGCCAAGCGGGCGATGTGTTTTTTGCCTACTCGACCTCGGGTAATTCAGCAAATATTATTCGTGCACTTGAGGCAGCAAAAGCAAAGCGAGTTTCAAGGGTTGGGCTAACCGGCAATCGTGGTGGGGCGATGAATCCACTGTGCGATTACCTGCTTGCGATGCCTTCGGCGCACACGCCGCGCATTCAGGAAGGGCACCTCATGGTCGGCCATGCGATCTGTGCAGCGGTCGAGGCTCGCATGTTTCCGCGTTGATTGCCTGCTGACTGTTTTGTAGCCTGTGGCGCCACGATTGCTTGCATGTCATCGCTTTTGACGCATCTTCGCTTGATTTGCAGAGCAAGTTACTTGCTTTCAACGGTTTGTTGGGGCCTTATTGCGGTCTTGGTTTTATATCCTTTCATCAATCTGGAGAGCCAACGCGCCGTTAAAAAAGCCTGGTCGCGACAGATGCTCAAGGCCTGCGGACTTGACTTCAGGGTCGAGGCGTCGCCTGAGGGTTTGCTTGAACCCCAGCCAGGTGAGTTGGTGGTGATGAACCACATCAGTTTTATCGATATTCTGGCGCTTGATGCCTTAAGACCGGTGCACTTTATTGCCAAGAGCGAAATCCGTGCCTGGCCTGTGATTGGCACGCTGTGTCAGCGAACCGGTACCATTTTTATCGAACGCGGCAAGCGCCACGCGGTTCATGATGTGCTCCGGGTAATGGCCGCAGAGCTTTCGCAGGGAGAGGTGGTGAGCTTTTTCCCTGAGGGCACCACAAGCGATGGCCGGCAACTGCTGCCTTTTCATGCGAATTTGTTTGAAGCAGCGGTGCGCGCCGGTGCGGCTGTCAGACCCGTGGTGATCAGCTACCGGCAGGATGGCGAAGTCACCACCATTCCCGCCTTCATCGATGATCTCAGCCTTGTCGATTGTGCGCTCGTGGTGTTTCGGGCAAAGGGCTTGAGCGTCACCATGCGTTTGCTTGATCGCGTGCCCAGCGACGGTCTAAGTCGCCACGAATTAGCGGCCCGTGTGCGCGAGGCCATGCATCGAGGGACTTCTTAATTTTGTTTTCTTGCCTGCCGAGATGAAACTTGTAGCAATTCCCGGCTTTGCAGGTTCACGGCGCTCAGCGATCCGCCCCAAACACAGCCTGTATCAAGCGCAATCACCCGCGGGCTATTCATCAAACCGAGTGTGGACCAGTGGCCAAACACCACAGTCTGCTCACGGGTGCGCCGCTCGGGCAGGGCAAACCAGGGTAAAAAACCTGCCGGGGCGTTGCCTGCGCTTTCTTTGGTATTAAATTCCATCACACCTGAAGCGCTACAAAATCGAAGACGGGTCAATGCATTAACACTGACGCGCCTTCGATCGCTGCCTTTGAGATCGGTTCGCCATTGCGCAGGCTCGTTGCCATACATTTGAGCAAGAAAACCCTTCCAGTCTGCCGACTGCAACCGGTACTCGATTTCAGCGGCGTAGGCAAGCGTCATGGCAACATCCCATTGCGGCAAGACGCCCGCGTGCACCATCAACACGCCCGCTTCAAAATGGGCGAGTTGTTGATGGCGCACCCAATTCACAAAGCGCTTTCGCTGGGGTGATTGCATCAAGCCATCAAGCGTATCGTCTGCTTTACTTTTGCGGATGCCAGCTGCAACCGCGAGGAAATTCAAATCATGATTGCCCAACACAATCCGGCATCGATGATCGTTTTGCATCAACCATGCTAAGGTTTCAAGCGATTTCGGCCCGCGGTTAACCAAATCACCGACGAGCCAGAGCTTTGGTTTTTCGACAACACCTTGTTTTGCAGCGCGTGCATCAATGCGTTCAACAAGCTCGATGAACTCATCAAAACATCCTTGGATGTCGCCGATCGCCCAGGCCGATAAGCGTTCCGCCGATTCAGTCATCGGATGATAGGGATTGATCGCCTGATTAGGAAGTGCGGTGCGCGGAGCCTCACGATACGGAGGTAAAGCCAGACATAGCCGAATACAAATGAAAGCGCACAAATAGCCAGGATGAATGGAAACCGATAGAGCGCAACCGCTGGAAAAACGCTCATGGCAGTCATCGTCCAAAGATAGGGCGCAGCGAAAGCGTTACGAAGCGATCGTGACTCGGACGGCGTTCTGCCGATTGCCTCTCGCACAATCCGCCGGTAAATCAGGTGGTGCAGATGCGCTGCATCTGGGATACCGATCGATTGACCCTTCACCACCCGTCGCCGCCACACCGAGAAACCAACCTCAGTGAGCGGGTATACCAGCAGTAGGACTGCAAACCAAGCCGAAACATCGGGGTTGCGCTGTACCAGCGCAATGCACAAGGATCCTAGGGTAAAGCCGATAAAGTAAGCACCGCCGTCGCCTAAAAACAAATAGCCACGTGGCCAATTCCAAACGAAAAAACCGGCAACTGCGCCAGCGAGCGCAAAGGCACAGGCTGCCACCTGACGGTCTCCGACGTCGAAAGCGACAGCACCCATGCCAAGATACATCAACATCGAACTTAAGCCAGCAAGTCCATTGAGTCCATCAATGAGATTGATACCGTTTGTGATGGAAAGTAGCGCGAACAGGGTGAGCGCGAAAATCAGCAACGAGCCAAGTGGATAGTGATACCAATCGAGTGCGCTGCTTGAAGGTAAGGCTGTCGAGCTAAGCGGATCCTGCATCGATCCTGAGGCCTGCATCAGCCAATTGTCGATGAAGCCAACATCGACTCGAACAATGAAGATATTGAGCATGCCCATCAGTAACATCGAGGCAAAAACCATACCGAGCAGGCGCGTTCGTGGCGAAAGGCGTCCCGACAAATCCTCGCCGAGTCCAACAAGAAAAGCCGGTAGGCTCGTCATGAGCAAAGCAAGTAAAAAACTTCCCACTTGCGGTTCTTGGTGATTCAGCACGGAACCTGAAAACCAGGCTGCGATCAGGATCGCAGCGCCGCCTAATCTTGGAACGGGATTATCGTGGATCTTGCGTGATTGGCCCGTCGCATCGTCGAATCCCCATCGGCGCTGAAGGTGAGCAATCCGGACCACGATGATTGCGGTGAAAAAGCTCGACAGCAAGGCAATGCCGAATCCTGTCATTCGCCGCTCCGATCTGCATCTCTCGATGCGAAGGCCTTGCGATGATCTCGAACCCTTGCTCGTTCGGGCCATGCCGGGTAAGCCTGCTCCCTGGCTTGGGCGGGTGCTACGGCCGCGTTCGTTCGACCAGCGGCAGAAACGCTTTCGAACTCCTCCGAAGCGGACAATCGGTGCGGAAGCTCTTTTTTGAGTAGTTTTCGATAACGCCACCAAGCACGCGTTGTCCACATGCGCAGCAAACTGCACAGATGCCAGAAAAGGTGCTGCGGACTGTCGTGACTGGCACGCCGCGCATCGTGGATGACCCTGGCGTTATCGCAGAGCGAGATGGGCCAACCGAGTAGCCGAACCCTTGCGCAAATGTCAAAATCTTCGCAATACAAGTGAAAGCGCTCATCAAAGCCGCTCACACCACGGTAGGCCTCTGCACGAAACACTAAAAACATCCCGGCCATCCAGGCCGGGTAGCGCAGCGGAGCGCGTGGCTGGATGCGTCGCGCAACAATCTCCAGCGGCGTGATCAATCCCCTTGCTGCATCCGCAATGCGTCCTTGCACGTCGAGTACTCTCGGTGCAACGAGACCGAACTCTTTGCCTGCATGCTCAAGAAGCGGCGCGAAGGGATCATTGTGAAATCGGATATCTGGGTTGACAACCGCAAAGTACTCGGTGTTGCAATAGCGAAAGGCCGCATTGTGATTCGCTCCGAAACCTTTTGGGTAGGGGTTGCCACACCAATGAATCGGCACGTCGATACCGCGCGGCACGCGAGGGCGTTCCTCGCTAAGATTCAACGTGATCACAATTTGCGCGAGCTTGCGGATCTTGCAGCGCGCAATATCCTCAAGCAAGGTTTCTATTTCTTCAGTGTGGCCATGGCTGATCACTGAAAGCGTCACGAGACCGTCTTCGTCGATGAGTTGCTTGCTGGGTTGAAGAAAGCTGAGTCTGGAGAATGGAATTTTGTACACGATGCGAACGGCGGTTCTTTTTAATGTCTTGCGAGGACAGTCGAAGCGCTAAATTGGGACACAAGAGAGCTTATACAATCGAGAAACATTAACCATTAATTTTTTCACACTTTCTATGATTCTCGTTACTGGTGGTGCAGGGTTCATCGGATCAAACTTCGTTTTGGAGTGGTGCAAACGCCAAGCGAATCAAGGCGATGAACGCTTACTGGTTCTCGACTGCTTGACTTATGCAGGCAATCTCGAAAATCTCGCGCAGGTAAGCGAGGAGGGGCGCTTTGATGGACGAGTGTTGTTTTCACGCGTCGATATTCGCGATCAGGCTGCGATGGCAGCACTTGAAACGGAGTTTACACCCCGCGCAATCGTTCATTTCGCTGCTGAAAGTCATGTGGATCGATCGATTCATGGACCCCAAGTCTTTGTTGAGACTAATGTTCTCGGGACTCTCAACCTGCTTCAGTGGGGGCGAAAACTACAAGATATCGTCGGAGATCGTTTTCGTTTTTTGCATGTTTCCACTGATGAGGTATATGGGTCATTGCAACCGTCTGATCCGGCTTTCTCAGAATCGACGCCTTACGCTCCAAATAGCCCTTATTCAGCGAGCAAAGCTGCCAGCGACCACTTGGTAAGAGCATGGCACCATAGCTTTGGTCTTAATACCTTAACAACGAATTGTTCTAATAACTATGGGCCCTTTCAGTTCCCAGAAAAGCTGATCCCGCTACTTATTACGAGAGCGATCGAGGGAAAAAAACTTCCCATCTACGGAGATGGGCTTAACGTCAGGGACTGGTTGTTTGTCACCGATCACTGTGATGGTATTTTGAGTGTTCTCGAGAAGGGGCGCACCGGAGAGGTCTATAACATTGGCGGTGACTCGGAACGCACGAATCTTGCGGTTGTCGAGGCAGTTTGTTTGATCCTTGACCAGTTACGACCCAAGCCCTCGGGCAGCTATCGAGACCAAATTGAATTCGTCCGTGACCGCCCTGGGCATGACAGGCGTTATGCAATAAACGCTGCCAAGATCCGGGACGAGCTCGGTTGGGCGCCCGCCGAGAGCTTTGATTCAGGGTTGATCAAAACGGTCAAGTGGTACCTTGAGCATCCGCAATGGGTCGAACGTGTTAAGACTGGCGCTTACCGTGAATGGTTAGACAAGCAGTACGCCGTTGTTGATCGATCAGGGTCAAACACTGCTTCAAATTTATAGATTTTTTGCGGGCCGTGATGTTAGCAGTCCTCATTCGATCCATTGGCAGATCAACCCTGGAGCGTGCGCTTTCCTCTGTCGCGCTTCAAAATCAGTCGGATTTAATGGTTGTCTTGGTCGACGCCAGAGGTGACCTCATACAGGCAATTGAAGATGCTTGCGATCCTGTTTCAGCGCTGGATCTGAGAAAATTGCAAGCACTTGTAGCGTTTAACTCTTCTGAAATTAAGCTGGGCTTTCCAAAGCAAACGCAATCCCAGCCAGCTTTCGGTTTCCCTTCGGGATGGCCGGATTTTTCCGCTTACCCGTTTCGGGTTTTGCTGGTATCGACAGGGGAAGCGCTCAGGCGTGCTCGAGCGGCAGACCTAGCCCTGAAGATTGGTGCATTGCTGAGTGAGTATGCGATTTTTCTCGACGATGACGACGTTTTTCTCGAAGGTCATATCGAATCGCTTCGATCAGCGCTTGCCATCCATCAGGGGGCTGTGGCTGCACATACAGCAGCTATCCTTGATTCGGGCACTCACAGCGCAACCAAGGCAACGCGTCATCGAACCGGTAAGCATGCTGTGGGTCGATTTTTCGAACCTTGGGAACTCCTCTATTCAAACCATATTCCGATTCACTGTGCACTTTTTAGAACGGCGCCGGTTCTCGAGCGAACCTTATCGTTTGATGAACAATTCGACCTCTATGAGGACTGGGACTTTTGGCTTCAGTTACGTTGTATTGGTGATTTCCAATGGGTGGAGGGTCTAAGCGCTTTATATGTTGTTGATGAATCTTCCGAGTCGCCATCGCTTGCGCATCGCATCAAGCGTGACGAGGAGCCATACAGAAAACTTTGGCAAAAATGGCGCTTGAAAGCGCCTGCGCAATGGTGGTTTGATTTGCTTGCAGCGACCGGACCGAAACTCAATCAGCTTGAGGCGTTTGAACAGACCGTTGATCACCTGAGTGAGGTAAAGCTTAGCCTAGAGGGTGCTGTCGCGTTGCTTAACCATCAACTGCATGCGAAAGAAGAAGCATCTCAGGCGCTGCGGCATGATCTGGAAAACCAGTTAGCAGAAAACCGTTCGCTGCACGAGCGGCTTGCTCACGCCTACCGCGAAACGCTTGGACTCCGAAACGAGTTTCAAGCGCTAGAGCTTGACTTGAAGGCAACGATCCACACGCAGCTGTCAACAATCGGAGCGCAGCAGTCAACAATCGAAGCGCAGCAGGCAGCGACTATCGAACAACTTCAGCGCGAGGCTGGCTTGCGCGATGAACTGGCGAGAACCCTTGCCGCTGCCCAGCAGTGGCAGCATCGAAGCGAATCACTCTCGAGTCAAGTAGGTCAGCTTCAAGCGCAGCTTCAAGCCATGCTGCATTCACGTAGTTGGAGGATCACCGGACCACTGCGAAGGCTTGGGACCTTGGCTCGTCGTGCGGGTTTTGGCAGGATGATTCGTCGTTTGAGGCAAATACAAATTAGGCTGGTAGAAAGGCCCAAGGCCGCCACAGCCAGTAGCGATTTGGTAGCCGTTGATTCGTCTGAGAAGCCTCAACAAGCTTGGGATATCTTTCATAGGGTGCCTGACCCCTATCAGGACTGGATCGAACGTTATGAATCTAAGTGCTTCGATCTGGAAGTCAGCCGGCGCGCCTTGAAGGCACCGGAAAGCGGTTCAGACCGGGTAAAGCCCCTGGTGTCAATCATCATGCCGGTTTTCAATGCACCGTTTGACTTCTTTGTCGAGGCGATTAATTCGGTGCGTCAACAGCATAGCCCGAACTGGGAGCTGTGTGTTGCCGATGACGCTTCCACGGATAAAGCCTCATTAGACTGGCTCAAAACGTTGATGAAGCAGGAGTCGAGAATCAAGCTTTTAGAGCGAAATGAAAACGGCCATATTTCCGCTTGTAGCAATGCCGCGCTGACCTTGGCAAGCACTGACTGGGTTGCCTTGATGGATCAGGACGATCGCCTTTCGCCCTTTGCGGTAACCGAAGTTTTGTCGGCGATCGAACGATTTCCTCAAGCAAAAGTCATTTATTCGGATGAAGATAAGATCGATGAAAGAGGTGTTCGCTCTAATCCCTATTTCAAGCCGGCGTTTAACCTGGAGTTGCTCCGGGCTCAAAACATGGTCAGTCATTTTGGCGTTTACAGCAGGGCCTTAGTCGATGCGGTTGGCGGTTTTCGAATCGGGATGGAGGGGTCGCAGGATCATGATTTGGTACTGCGCTGTGTTGAACGTGTTGCCGAAGATCAAATCATCCATATTCCCAAGGTGCTTTATCACTGGCGTATCCATCAGCAAAGTACCGCATCGACCATCGATGCGAAACCTTATGCCATCAGCAACGGCTTAAAGGCTGTGAATGATCATTTGGAGAGGTCTGTACCAGGTGCCAAAGCGTTGCTCCATGAGGCAATCGCGCACTACCATGTGCAATATCCCTTGCCCCTCGAACTTCCGTCCATCGAAGTTATCATCCCGACAAAAAATGGGTATGAATTGGTCGGTCGCTGTCTTGAAACGTTCTTTAAACTAACTCGATACCCTAGCTTACATCTTACCATTGTGGATCATGAAAGCGACGATGAAAGATTAGCAAGCCTGCTAGGGAAATATAAAAACGATGGGCTGATCGATGTCATCCGGTATGAGGGGGCTTTCAACTTCTCGGCGATCAATAACCATGCCGTGGCAAACACGCAATCGGATTACGTCCTGTTTCTCAACAACGATATCGAGGTGATTAGCTCCGACTGGCTGGACACAATGCTCAGACAGGCGGTTCGCCCTGAGGTCGGGGCTGTGGGTGCCATGCTTTACTACCCTGACAAGACGATGCAACATGCTGGGGTCGTGATCGGTGCAGGGGGGGTCGCAGGGCATGCACATCACCGACTGCCAGCGGGCCATCCGGGCTATTTCGGGCGCGCGGCTTTGGCACTTGAAGTGTCTTCTGTCACTGCTGCCTGTTTGTTGATGCGGCGTCGTGTTTTTGAAGAGGTCGGTGGCTTTGACGCTCAGCATCTTGCTGTTGCCTTCAATGATGTCGATCTGTGCCTGAAGGTACGTCGCCTCGGCTACAAAGTCATCTTCGCGCCGCGTGCTCAGTTAATTCACCATGAATCAGCAACCCGAGGCGATGATTTATCCCCCGAGCACCGCGATCGATTTGAGCGTGAATGTGCGGTGATGAAGCAACGCTGGCCGGACGTTATAAACAACGATCCAGCCTACAATCCAAATCTTGAAATCATGGCAACGACCTACCAAGCTTATTGCCCCTCCAGGGATGCCAGAGCGCGAACCGGGAATTTGCCGTCGATGAACTTGTAACATGCCGCGCTTAGCCATTGTATTTTGCCTACGGGGCGGCTCGAGCCCATTGAGCTTATGAATGTGGAACCGGTTCAATCGGTTCATGAAAGGGGTGTCATGATCACAAAACGAAAAGGAATCGTGCTCGCCGGAGGCTCAGGTACGCGGCTCTATCCTGTAACCCAAGTGGTCTCGAAGCAATTGTTGCCCGTTTACGATAAGCCAATGATTTACTACCCGTTGAGCAGCCTGATGCTCGCGGGTATCCGCGAGGTACTGATCATCTCAACGCCGGCGGATACGCCGCGTTTTGAGCATTTGTTGGGCGATGGATCTCAATGGGGTATGCATATCGAGTATGCGGTTCAGCCCAGTCCGGATGGATTGGCCCAGGCATTCCTGATTGGGCGCTCATTTGTGAGCGGTCAACCAAGCGCCCTTATCCTGGGCGACAATATTTTCTTCGGACATGACCTGCAAAAGGCCATGCACCGTGCTGATCAATCTGGCGCAGGGGCAACAGTTTTTGCCTATCACGTTCAGGATCCGGAACGATATGGGGTTGTTGCTTTCGACGCATCGGGGCGGGCAGCGTCGCTTGAAGAAAAGCCAGCCCAACCCAAGTCAAATTATGCGGTAACAGGCCTTTATTTTTATGACCAAAGCGTGGTCGATATCGCCGCGGGGATCAGACCCTCTGCGCGCGGCGAGCTTGAAATCACCGACGTGAATCGCGCCTATCTTGAGGCCGGCGCCTTGCAGGTTGAGATACTGGGACGCGGTTATGCCTGGCTTGATACTGGCACGCATGAATCGCTGATGGAGGCATCAAGCTTTGTGCAGACGATCGAAAAGCGTCAGGGTTTAAAGATTGCCTGCCCCGAGGAGATCGCGTTTAGGAATCACTGGATCAGTGCCGAGCAACTGATAAAGCTCGCTGCGCCGATGAAAAAAAATGATTACGGGCGCTACTTGCTCCGCTTAACGGAAGCAGGGCTGTCCCGATGAAGCTGACAAAAACGACGATTGATGGCCTGTTTGTCCTTGAGCCAACGGTCTACGGTGATAGCCGCGGCTACTTTTATGAAAGCTGGAACGAAAGACTATTTGAGGAAGCGGTCGGGCTCAGCGTAAAATTTGTTCAGGATAATCACTCGCGTTCACAAAAGGGCGTCTTGCGCGGGCTGCACTACCAGCGTCAACAGGTTCAGGGCAAGCTCGTGCGAGTGACTGCCGGACGTGTCTGGGATGTGGCTGTTGATTTGCGCAAAGACTCTCCAAGCTTCGGTGCTTGGTGGGGTACTGAGCTCTCGGAGACGAATCATCGGCAGCTCTGGGTGCCCCAGGGTATGGCCCATGGTTTTCTTGTGTTGAGCGATATGGCGGACTTTCTCTACAAGACCACTGATTACTGGCACGCGCCCTCGGAGAGGAGCGTGTTATGGAACGATCCAGATATTGGTATTGAATGGCCGCTGGATCAACTTGCCGCGACACCAGAGGACGCTGCCTCGATGTTGAAGCTGGCGGCTAAGGACAGAGACGCGCTAAGGCTGAGCGAATTGCAGCAGCGCGGCGAGCTTGAGATGGCGCGCTAGCGGTCAATGGTCATGAGAGCGTTGATTCTCGGCTCGTCGGGCCAACTGGGTTGGCAGTGCATGCGCGATTTGCCAGCTTATGGGGTTTCGGTTCGCGGCGTCGATCGACGTGTGCTTGATGTATCAAAAGGAAATGCAAGTGACTGGCTACAGCGCTTGCAGCGGGAACTGGAGGCGTTCAAACCTCACTGGGTCGTGAATGCGTTGGCCTATACGGCCGTGGATCGGGCCGAAGACGAACCATCACTTGCCCGACAGGTGAACGGGGAGTTTCCAGGCGTTTTGGCGCAGGCAGTCGAAAGGTTCTTGCCGGGCTGTCGGTTGTTGCATTGCTCAACCGATTATGTTTTTGACGGCTCGTCGAGCGAAGCGTATCGAGAATCTGACCAAACAAACCCGCTTAGTGTTTACGGGCAAAGCAAGCTTTTGGGTGAGGATGCTGTCCTTGCCCATACCGACCGGTCCTGGGTGCTTCGTTTTAGCTGGGTTGTCGGTGAGCATGGCCAGAATTTTGCCAAGACCATGATCCGCCTGGCCTGCGAACGGGATCAATTGCGCGTTGTCGGTGACCAGTACGGTGTGCCTTCGCCAACCACTTTTCTTGTGCGAGAGTTTGTTCGGCTCATGAGGCACCCTCAAATAGAGGAACTGGCTTCTCAGAACCGAGCCCGGCGACGTTTTCATGTTGTTCCGTCGGGGGAAACCGATTGGCACCGTTATGCGCAATTATGCGTTGGAGCGGCACAGGATAATGCTGTACTAAAAACGAAACTCAAGGTGACGCCGGACGATGTGGTGCGGATCGAAACAAAAGACTATCCGACCAAGGCGCGTCGTCCCCAAAACGCAAGGCTTAATTGCGATGCTTGGTGCGCATTACATCAGATGCCATCGCTCCCCGATTGGTTGCAAGAAACCAGAACGATATTGAAAAGTATCATCAACCACAGTCAATCGGCTTAGGCCTGCATGCTTGCTCAACAAAGGGTCGCGATCCTTCTTGCGAGTTTTAATGGTGAGCTCTTTATTTCAGAGCAATTAAGGTCGATCGCCGCGCAAAATGATGTTCGATGGGACCTGTGGGTTTCCGATGATGGGTCAAGCGATTCGAGCGTGCATCTGCTGCAATCATTTGCCCAAGGCTTCAGTGACCCGCAGGTATTGCTGGCAGACGCTTTGCCCGATGAGCGATTGACGTTTTTTTTTCGCGGCCCCGGCAAAGGCCCGGCGAACAATTTCTTTTACTTGATTGAAACGGTCTTCGAACGCGCCTTTCGCCACTATCAGGCCTTTGCATTTGCAGACCAGGACGACATCTGGTTTTCTAATAAATTGAGCACCGCCTTGGAGGGCTTGAACCGACCCTCAGCGATTGCCAAGTGCGGCTCGCAAGCGCCTTTGCTTTGGTGCACAGCAGTGCGATGGTGCGACAGCCAAGGTGGCATGGGATCTGAGTTGCCAAGCAAGATCTCGGAAACTTTCGTACCAAGTCTCCACCATGCACTGACGCAAAACATTGTCCGAGGAAATACGTCTGTGCTTAATCGCGAGGCTTTCGAGCAGATCTATGCCTGTCGCCCGCGCTTTCCCGTCGTGATGCACGATTGGTGGTTTTACATTGTGATTGCCGCGAGTCCAGGGGGCAAAATTTTGCACGATCCTGTGCCGTCGCTCGCATACAGGCAGCATGCGTCGAATCAGATTGGCGAGGCTCGTTCCTGGGCTGTTTTGTTCGAGCGGCGTCGTCGGGCATGGCAGGGCGAGGTGATGAAATGGAACGACACCCACATCAGAGCGCTTCGGGATTTGCAAGGCAAAGCGCACGAACGTCTCGACGCCGCGCTCTGGCAGGCGCTTGAGGCGCTTGAGCAGGTCTGCCGGTTGAGCAGGGAAGGAGGGTTTTTGCAGCGCTTGAAAGCGCTTCGGCTGGTGCGTGCTGCGAAGCTAAGGCGGATGCGCCGGCTACAGAACATCTTCATGGATTTGCTGATACTCGCAGGTCGGTTTTAGGGGTGTTGATTTGTTCCGTCGTTGTGTTGATTGATCTCCTGGTTGCTGAAGTGACTATCCCCGCATCGAGATCCTGAAGGACATGGCGCATTGATACAGGTAGCAGACCGGTGAGCTGGGAGAAGGTCCCCACCGATCGCGTTGTCGGCGCAAGCGAAGGTTTTGGAAGCCTGAAGTAGGCTTCTGCGGCAGTGACTTCCCTTCCCAGCGTATAGCTCCGGTAACGGTTTAAACCCTCAATCACATCGATATAGTCTCGCTCAGCAAGTTGACTTTCGAAACACTGCATTGCTTTTCGTTTGCGTTCAAAAACCGTCGAAATATCAACCAGACAGTTAGCCTCAATCGGTCGCCCGATTTCGTACATCAAGAGCTCAAATGACTGCGCTTCGGGGGCTGTCTGCCAGCACTCATAGGCAGCGATTGCGACAGCAAAATGATCAGGGTGGACTTCCATCAGCGAAGGAGCGAAGACCAATTCGGGCTGGAAACTGAAGATTGCTGAACGGATCGCTTCAGCGAGCCTAGGTTCAGCCGATAGACTTCGATCCGCGAAGTCCCAAAAAGCCAGGGTGGCCATCCTCTCAGCGCCTAGTGCACTGAGTGCGCGTTGACTCTCCAGTCTGCGCAGCTCAACGAGCGTTTTGCCGTCTTTTGCGATGCCGCCAAGGGAGCCATCGGTGCAAATCTGGATTACACCCCTCGCTTTTGCATCGCAAAGCGTCGCTAGCGCCCCGCCGCAGCCGAAAATTTCGTCGTCAGGATGAGGGGCAAGGACCAAAAAACGGGTTGCCGAGAGCTTTGTAGCCGAATAGGGCATTTTCTTCGCCTCGCACATGAATACGCAATCTCCCTTCAAATTCACTCGTGTTCGTGATAAACCACACAACAGGCCTGACAGGATTTGTATGCGGGCTTGATTGAGTAGCAGGCTTGCCGTTACTGTTGCTTTGGGAAACCGGAAATTGTACCGGCGCTACCAGGTTCTGAATTCAGCGAGATGCAAGTGAGGGATTTTGTGATGAGATCGGGATTCAGCAGCGTGCCTTGCTCAGAAACGTCGGGCCTCATGGCGGCGAGCGTGCGTCATGGCGATGTTCTCAAGCGGGCGCTTGGTTTATTGCTCTTGGCGTATCTTTTGGGTTCAGCGACGATGCCGCTTTGCGCCGTCGCCAGTATTGCGGGAGAGGTCGTTTTTTCAGTTGGCAATGCGCAGCTCCTCCCTCAGCATGCATTACTTCAGCGCGGCATCCAGCTTCGGGAGGGCGACGTGATCGTCACTGAGGCGGGGGCCCATGTGCACATCAGGTTTTCAGATGGCGCTCTGGTGAGCGTGCGCCCCAACTCCAGGCTCAGCATCGAGCGCTATCGCTATCAGCCTGGCCAGCCTTCCGAGTCGGCTGTTAAGTTCCGTCTTGAGTCTGGCACAGCGCGCTCAATCACGGGCAAGGCGGGCGAGGAGTCTAAGGACCGATTTAGGCTCAACACGCCGGTTGCAGCGATCGGTGTACGCGGTACGGATTTTGTAGTGGTGACGGACGCAGCATCATCTGCCGTCGCAGTAAACACCGGGGCGGTTGTCGTGTCACCGCTCGGCGATGGTTGCGCAAGGGAGGCTTTAGGTCCTTGTGCCGGCGCACTTGCCAAGGAACTGACAGCAAGCATGACAGGGACTTTGGCAAGGGTTGAGGCTGGCAAAGTTGAGTTTATGGCGATTCGGGAGCTGCAGCGTGGTCGGATTGCGCCGCCCGCCGAATCGGAACCGAAATCGGTGGTAGGCGCACCGGCAAGCGGGTCCAGTCAGAGTCCTGCGGCGTCTGGGTTCGGCCAAAGTTCTTCGGCATCCTCGTCCAGCCACAGTTCCTCGGGATCCTCGCCGAGCCAAGGTTCCGCGGCAGCTCCATCAACCAGCCTCGGTAGCGCAGCGCAGTTTGAAAGCGTCGAAAAGGGGCAGGTTTTAGCCGTCGCCACCAAAGCCATTGATCAGATCGTCATGAGTGCGGACCTAGAGGCCAGAAAACAACGGGCTCTGGAAGATACGCGAAAAAGTGCCGAGATACTGAATAAAGCAGACGTAGCCAAGCTTGCAGCGTTAAGCCCGTCGATTTTGAGTTGGGGCCGTTGGTCTCAGCAGACCGTCGCCGGCGATATAGACCCAGCTCAGTGGGTGCCCAATCCCGATTATTCAAAATTGGTCATGTCTGATGGTGTCCATGCGCTGTTCGGGCCGGCCGGTAGTCGATGGTCAGGTGCACGCGAAGGACTTTTTGAATTTTCGCTCCGTGATGCCAAGGTGTATCTCCGGGAGAGTGGCGGCATGATGTCGATGGGTACGGTGTCAGATGGGAAACTCACGGTTGACCTGGCCGCGGCAAGTTTCAAGACGCAAATCACAGGACTCCATCAGCAGGTTATGGATCCGATTGTTGTCAAAGCTGAGGGCTACATGCGCGATGACGGTTCGTTCAGGTCCTCGCTGATCTCAGCTGCTAATGTGACCGGCGTGCTCGCCAATGGTGGTCGCGAGGCAGCTTATGCGTTTAGTCAGTCGGTGAGCACCATAAGCGGAGGCAGCGCAAGCTTCGCTGGTTTAACGAGGTGGGGTCGCTGATTCGGCTTAGGCTTTGCAGCCTCATCACTGCTGCGCTCCTTGCATTGATTCCGTGGCTTGTGGGTGTTGCACGTGCTTCACCACAGGTCGAAACATGCCCGGGGCCTGAAGCCTTCGACGCGCTGGCACGCCAGCCAAACCGTGAAGCAGCGTTGCGAGGCTTGACTTCGCCGGCGCTTGAAACCGCCTGCGCCAACGCGAGTGACTACTTGTGGCTCAGAGGGCTGATCTCGAGGCAACTCGGTGATCTTACTGCTGCATCAACCTGGCTTGAGGCCTCATTGTTGCGACAACCAGATCGCGCTGGTGCCCTCCTTGACTTTGCTCTCACCAGGGAGGCTATGGGCGACCTTGATTCAGCCGAGGCGATTTATCGACGTTTGTTGGCCCAATACAACCCGAGTGAAAGGGTTCGTGAGCTGATCGAGCGTCGGCTTCAATCGGTGGCGTTTTCGCTGGCCACCAGAAAGCCTGACGATGAGAGATTGCGGGCGGCTGACGCCTTCCGAGAACAAGCCTTGAACCAGCCATCACCGGCCACGGGGGCGCAATGGTTCGGATTTATCAGCATAGCGCTTGGATACGACAGTAATCTCAATAGCGCCTCCTCTTTGCTTTCGTTTAACTTCACCGTTGATGATCAGCTTATTGCGCTTGAAATCCCCGCACGTGATCTGCCTCAAGCAGGCCGATTTCAAGCCATCAATTCGCGGGTGGAAAGGCGTGTCCTTCTTGAAGACTTTGCTTGGGGACTCACGATGCGCCAATCCTTAAGACTTCCGGAAGACGCCAGGTTTAGAACTGGTGCCATCGAAGTTGCGACAGATGCCGCCTACAAGCTCACTGAATTTGGGCCACTTTCTGGTGAACTATCAGCCCTTCTGGGCAAGCAATGGCTCGGCGTGGAAAATTCACTGGTTGCCCGATCGGATCGGATTGCCATTGCTTTCGAACCAGTTTCTCGAATTCGTCTTGGACCAAAGGGATGTTCAGTGCAGCTCGGTCTCGAATTTGAACGGAGACGGTATCCGGCGCGTCAAGCACTTGACGGTAATCTTTCTTATCAAGGTCTGAAATTGTTGTGCGAAGCCAACACCGGACGGGTTGAGATTTTCGGTCGTCGTGGTCGAGACGAATCAATTGATCCTACCCGTGCGGGTGGAGACCAGTCCAAGGTCGACTGGGGTGCTGCATGGATTCAGAAATTCATCGGTCATTCAGTACGTTTGCATTGGTTTGTTTCTGAGTCCGTTGATAAGAAAGGATATAACCTCTTGATTGAAAACAATAAAATAAGAAATTCTCGCCGTTCAACCGCCGGGCTTGAATGGTCGACCAAATCGTCCCGGGCGGGCCTTGAACCCTTTGTGAGCTTCGAAAGAAGTGATCAAGAAGCGTCGATACCGATCTTTGCCTATAACGCTTGGCAGTTCAGTGTGGGGCTTCGCTGGCATTTTTGAGGTGTTGCATGATGTTTTCCAATCCTGGTCAATGCGCGATCAACAGCAATTCGTGAACAAGTTCACAACAAACCATCGTCGTTTCAGTACAATGCGTAAGTGGAACTGTCGCGTGTGGCTTCGGCGTTTTGCGCTTTGTTTGCTTCACCGGCACCTAACGACTCCAATTAACGAGAGGATCACATGTCGACTACATCACTATCAGCTACCGCTACTAGCCTGCTCAACCTACACTACGCGATTCTCGGGTCACAACCGACGCTTGCTCAGTTGAACGCCTATGCTGGCGATTACAACAAGGAAGTCGCCAAAGGCGCCAAGAAAGATGCGGCAATGGATATGGTCGCCTCGAAGATTCTTGAATCCGATGCCGCAGTCAACACCCTGATGCCCAATCTTTCGTCGCCTAC
>Ga0214923_10001244_pt1 | contig 36675 bp, 29 predicted proteins | sample LL1510_MetaG_FD_177993 | JGI IMG/M metagenome (GOLD analysis project Ga0214923, IMG submission 177993) | Freshwater microbial communities from Lake Lanier, Atlanta, Georgia, United States - LL-1510 | ecosystem: Environmental > Aquatic > Freshwater > Lake | place: USA: Georgia | collected...
TAACCCGTCGGGGACAATCCAGGGTAGATTTTACATATAAAAATGATAAATATAAATAATAGGTGTATAATTTTTAAAATATTAAAATGATATAAAATTTTTTTTATAATATGGAAAATAAAAGTTGTAATAATAAAAGATATGATGAAAGAAAGAAATATGATGATAAATATATGGAAAATATAGTAGAAGAAGAAGAAGAAGTAGTAGAAAAGGATAAAAAAGACAAAAAAAAGATATTTACTACAGAAACAAGATCAATAAAAGAAAATAATAAATTAATTAATTAATTAATATATAAAGAGATATATAATATAAATTATATATGAAACTAATAGATTTACCTAATAAGAATCTTCTTAAAATACCTACATTTATTATAAAAAAGAGTGATAATTTAAATAAATATATTATAAGGAATGTAAAAACAGAAGAAAAAAGTACAAAATTAATATTAAGGATATTAAAAAAAGCATCTAATTCTATTAATAGGGTTATGAAACAGTTAAAAGATAGAAATAAATATAAACAATTAAAAATAACAAATTATTTTAAATAAAATTCATTTTTTTAACTAATTTTCATCATCACTATCAAATTTAGTTGATAATTCAACATCTTCTCGTTCAAGTGATAAAATATCATCTGGTAATAAGTTATCTCCTAAAATTCTATTTGAATACCATGAAATAATATCATAATTTCTAGGAAAAGCTCTAAATCCTAATGAAACAATAATATTTTCAATGTCTTTAGGATTAGTTTCAAGTGTTAAAAGTGATTCAACACACATATCAATTAATGTTAATATTTGATCTCTACCATAAAATAAACCATCATTATGTGCAATATAACATTGTCTTAAATAAAAGATTAAAACAGGAAATATTTTTTCTCTACCTTCTTGTAAACTTACTTGATCACTCATTATTATATGTTTCTTATATATTTTGGTTTAAATATGATTAAAATAATTAAAATACGTTCTAATATATTGATATAGAATATTCTATAATAATGAATTTTGAAAAGCAAGAAGAAGGATTAGAAATGATATTACCTATAATGTTAATTGAAGAATTATTAGAGTTTGCTGATAAACAACTTAATGAAGTAAATGATGTATTAACTGATATACAAAATGATAATAATAAAATTATATATAAAGAATAATATGTTATTTTAAATATCTGTCTTTAATATGAATCTTATTCTTTAATAAACATATACCATTACATCTACCTAAACCATATATGTTATTGTTTTTTATCTTAATTACTTTATTATTATAGTTATCAACAATATTTATGTAATTACAAATATTACATTTCCATTTTATAAAATTGACATTTAAACAATGTGTTTTGTTATCTATACTATTCATTTCTTGGTTATATTCATTTATTTCTTGATCATATTCATTCATTTTTGTTTTACTTGTTTTTTATAAAGATAAAATATATTTTTAAATAGAATTTTTGTTTTGTTTAAAAGTTATTTAATAAATATCTCTAAAGTTAATTTCTTCTTCTCTTTTAAAGTCATAATCAGTTGTAAAGTTTAAGTCATAAATGTTAGTCTTTTTGTATGAATCATAATTAAAACAATCAATTAATTCTTCATCTCTGATAGATTCAATTAAAACATCTTCATGTCTCATAATTTCTAAAGTATCATAAATTTTAGTTTCTAATCTACTCTCTGTTTTTAATTTACTCTCAATTAAAATATCATTCTGTTCTTCTTGATTATCTTCATTCCAAAAGTTTAGCTGTTCTTGAATTATAGGTTTTTCAATATCAGGTGTTAGGAATTGGTCTAAGTACATAAAAGCATCAGGAGGGAAAAGCATTAGAAGAGCAATATAAAGTTCTTGTAGTTTATCAGGTGTATAATGCATAACACCTATTTTATACCAAAAATTATCATCCATCTCTATCTCATAAAAGTCAAAGGCAATTTTGAAACATATAATCATAATCATTCGAGTATCATTAACATCAAACGTAATTTTTTGAAGTGTTCGGACTGCTATCATCTGTATCATATCATATACTTTCATAGGTATGTTGGCATAAGAGCATATATTCCATGCTGTGGCTTCTATACATATTAATGATGGAGTGTTATATCGATGTAGTTGGTTACTCATTTTTAAATTATAAAAAATGGTAGACATTCTTTAAATATACTCAGACCAGTATTTATTAGGAATAAGATACGACCTCTAATAATTGGAAAATAATTAATTAAATAATTAAAAAAAACCAACATAGAATGTTCTAGAACCTAAAATATCTTGAATTTAAATAATAATTTTTAGTATTTAAGGGACAGATTATTTTTAATATAATACTATGGAAAGGACTATGACACTAATAGAAAGACAATTAGTTTATGCTTACTTTAGCATCTTCATCATTGAGAAAAGAAGAATACAAATTAGCAGAACACTCATGAGTGCTATAAAACAAGCCTGTGCTTTAAATGAAAACAAAATTCTATTAATCAAAGAAAAATTACAAATTAAGAAGAACAAGAGTGGAGGTCTAAATAAAAAACCTTTCTGCTACAAAAAATTAAGATCAGAACTACAATTACCTGAAAATATATTTGAACTTGATTTATCAACAGTTAACTTTGGATTTCAAGAATCACAGCTTTATGCTTACACTGACAATGATCAACTATATGAAACAGGACCATTCATTGAGACAAGAAGAAAATGTGAGATTGGATTCCCAGAAATGGATGCAGATGAATATGATGACAGCTACTTTTATTATCCATTACCAGGAGTAATTGAACAAGAAATGAGAATGCCTTTAATTCAAGAAGAACAATCAATCCGAAATAGAATTTCAGAAGTAGAAGAAAACATTAACAGAATAGTTAGTAATTACATACCACCAGTTATACCAAGCAGACCTCAGACACCACCAATTTTACCAAGACATAGAGCTTACATTAACTCATCACCTGAACTACCTATTTGTCCTGATTTTAACTTAGAACCAGTCAGAAGAAGATTATCATTCGAAAGCGTTGAGAACATTCTAATCAACGAACAAAGATCAATCAACAGTGATATATCAGTTGATGAAAGACAAGAAGAAGAGATCCCAAACAATGAAGAGTCTATTGACAGCGAACATGCATTTAACCAAAGACATATCGAGGAACTAAACAACAGGATTGAAAACAATGATGAGAATGAAGCTATGAATGAAGGATTAAGACAAGCATTTGAAGAAGAAGAATTAATACCCAACATTAATGATATCAGACCCAACCACAACATTATAGATGACATTAGACCTAACTACAACATGGATTCAAATAATATCAGTCTACACGAGAACAATATTCATCTTAACGTCGGAAATTTCGGAACAATCAATGGGGAAGTTAAATCAATTGTTAATGGTTCATTTGGAAGAAACAAAGTTGTTTTATGTATTAACAGATTAACAAATACATTCATATCAATTTTTAACTGGACTGGATTCTTACCACAGCTTAATGATATTGTTAATGTTACTGGACGTGTATTACAATCACTTGAAATTGATTATGTTCGACACAGAAATGACAACAACCCACTACCTAGACCTCAAATCATATTTGGAGATAACTCTCAAATTAATATATCAGGATCAAACCAACAAAATAACATCTCATCAAACCAACAAAATAACATCTCATCAAACCAACAAAACAATCAAGACATTCAAATTAATATCGAAGCAGAAGAAACTGTATCAATTCAAAATGATGATGATAATCTATCAATCGCTTATTACTCAGACGACTACGAAGCAAACTGGATTAGAAATAATCTAGGAACAAGAGATAGAGTAATCAAAACATGTAGATGTCTAGTATGTTGGAATGACATACCACTCGATATCAATACTGAGATATGTAAGAAATCTTTAGTAGATGAAACAGGATGTAAACAAATAATAGCATGTGGTAGATGTTCAAACACATTTAGACAACAATTAAATAGTGTATGCCCTTTATGTAAAAACTCAAGAAGAAATTTCATTAACACACTAAGAGAATATGGAAGCTATATAGAACCAAATAAAAACATTGGTACTCTTAAAAAATGGAAACTACAAGACAAAGAATATCAAGTATTAGCATCACGTGACTTATGGCCAATATATGAATTTTGTTTAAGTAACAAGAATACTCTACTTGATTCAATTAAATGTTCGTCATGCTCTAAATATCATCCTATTCCTTTTTATACCAATGCTGTCCGTACTGGTTTATTTTGTATTAATGGAAATTGTTTGAGCTTTGTTTGCTCTGAATGTAAGTTGAATCATAGACAAAATAACAACTTACCATTATCTATGCCTTGTCATTCATGTAGAACAATAATGAGACCATATGTTTCATTATCTAACATTGAAATAAATAGAATTCAATCAATGAGTGTACTTGTTGATTGGGAAAAACATTTAAAAGATAATCACTTCAACCTGAATAGAAATGTAACATTAAGCAAGAAGAAACAAAAGAAGAATAGAAGAAATGATAACTAATATACCTTAATATAAAAAAAATATATCTTAATATAAAAATCTTTCTTTATTTTATAAATGGAAAATATTAACAACAAAAAAATATCTTTGTTAAAAAAAAGATTTAAAAGCAATCCAAGAATGTTAAAAGTAATTGAAAAATGTGAAGAGAAATATGGTGATAAAGCTATATATTATTTACCTTTTGGTGGTGGTGTACAGACTATTGTATACCCAAGTATATTATTTCCTAATGGTACTTTGACACAAACAGCTACATCTATAGGAGGTACAGGTGTAGTAGCTTTAGGTACTCCAAGATATATTGGTTCTAAGAATTATAATATGGGTATTCAAATGTCATTTTCTGGATCTAGTAACTCACCTGCTTTAGTATTATGTATATTCACACAAAGTACTAATTCAGGTAATCCAATCAATTTAAATAGTATGAATGGTTTAGGTTTAAATTTATCTCCTGGAATAGGTTCAGGCTCATCAGTTACATCTATAACATTATATAATGGAACAAGTAATTCGGGAACTTTAGGTAGTACCAGTTTACAAGCATTTGTATATATAAAAGAATTAAATGGTAGATTAAATATTGCTTATGGTACATCTACACCAACATATGTTGTAACAAATTATGATAGTTCATCATATTTTAATGGTGATTCAAGATATTTACATTTATATCAATCTGATGGTGGGGTAACTTCAACATCATTTACAATTACACAGGTAGCTAGTATTATATAAAAAATTTTATATATATTAAACTATAATTTTAAACATATTCATATAATCTATTATAATATTGATATCATTGTCTACATCTCTATTATATTTCATAAAATATGTTGAATATAATAAATTTCTATCAAATTCATAATCTATTGAATTTATTAACTTATAAAAGGTATCAATTAAACTAACATGTTCAAATGTTATATTTTCTTTATATGATTCTATATTCTTATCATTCTCACTTTTTAATATAATCATTATTCTACATATTGGACATTTATTTGAACTATCAAATATATTCTTCATACATTGATTACATATCTTATGATTACATGATAATTCAATAAGATATATATCTTTTATATTACATAATGGACATTCAATATATATCTTTTCTAAATACATATTATTTTCAATATCCTTATGTATAAAAGATCTTATTGATATATTTTTACATTCATTTGAACAATATTTTTGATTATTATCATATAACACAACCAATTCACAATATGGTTGGGTTTTTTTATAATTTGAACAATTCTCATCATTTTTTAAACATGACATTATACTTATTGTATTATCAATCATCTATATATATTAATTTTTTAAATTGTATATAAGGGAGATAAAATTTGATTTTTTATAATAATTAAAAATGCAACAAGACAATATTAAAACAAGAAAACCTAGAGAAGCAAACTATGTAAACATAACCGATAATAAAATTAAAGATGAAATTCGGGACATGGTTATGTTACCAAATAAAGATTTACATTTAAATTATGTATTATGGTATAAAAAAGAAAATTGTGATGAATGGGGATTAACAATTAAAGGATTCCCAGATAAGAAATATGGTACTCAACATGTTTTTAAAATTACATGGTTTGTTGATAAAGATGATGATGGAACATTATTAGGATTAAAACCAGCTAATCATTGTTCAAATCAAACATTACCAATTACTGGAGATGGATTTGAAAAAATTTTAAATATATATTCTAAATATAAAAAATAATATAAAAATGGATATTAATAAAATTGTTTTTTCAAATTTAAATAAACAGAATAACAACTATAACACTAACATGAATTCTTTACCAGATAATCAAGCAATGGTTGTTTATGATCCACAACCATCTGGTACATCTAATCATAATCATATTTATCCATCTATGGATGAAATGTTAGAAAATGATCATGTTAGATTTAATAAAACACCATATGCTAATAATGATATAACTAATATTATTGCAAATATGCAATCAGATAAAACATCAAGTGGTGTTATTAATGCATTTAGTGGTACTAGAGAATCATATAATAATGAATATTTTAATCGTTTGTTAAGACAATTTGATAAAACATTCTTATCAAAATTAGTTGATTTACATAATGCTATGAGTAAAAAAAAAGTTAATTTAAATGATATTGATAGTATCTTTGAATTTTTAGCACATTATAAACAAGAAATGAATAAGAGTTATATTTATTCATTATTATTTCCTGAGAGAACTAGAGGTATGAGAATACCTACTAAATTTCCTATACCATCATTAGTATTTCATCAAAAATCAAATTTAACTATATCACCTAATTCATCTGGTAATTGGTATTTACAATGGTGTCCACAAACATTATTAACAAGTGGTTATACTACAGCAAATACAGGAAATTTATTATTAGATAATTCATCAGCTATCACAGGTAGTGTAGCTGATACAACAACAACAAATTATACATCTATTATTGTTGATAGATTACAAACAACAGGAATGATTCAAGCATATCGTTTAGTTAGTGCTTCTATAATTATTACTTATTGTGGAAGTGTTGATGCACATTCAGGTGTTTTAGGAGGTGGTGTAGATATTTCACATACTGATTCTTTACAACCAGATACTGGTTCATCTGTATTTTCAGTAATTGATGATAAAATATGGAATTTACAAACAAATCCTTATGAAGGATTAAGATTAATTTATTTCCCAAAAGATTATAACGATTTAAATTTTATAAGACCAGATGTTGGTAGTCAATCTAATGGATTATCAACTTGTATTAGATTTTTACTTTATGGACAAAATATGCCAAGTGGTGGTTCAGTTAGAGTTGATTTATATAGAAATATTGAAGCTATTCCTCATCCTAATATGGCTGATTTTGTTAATATTGATTTTTATAAAAATACAGGTACAACATCTACACCAGGTGAACCAGCATTAGAAGCAGGTTCTAAAATAGCTGATAGTGGTATGATAATTACTAAATTAAGTGATGAAAAAAAATTAGAAAGATTTGGTAGTTCAGGTGGTACTTATGGTTATTTAGATCCTAATTTAGATGATGATAATGATAATGCATTTAATGATGCAGCAAGAGATAGAAGACATAATCATGGTGTTATGGGTTCAATATTAGATGTAGCTGGTGGATTAGGTAAAACAATTATAAATGAATTTGCTGGTAATATACCATTTGTTGGTACTGCTGTAAGAGCAGGTACAAATTGGTTAGGTGATAAAATTCATAATATATATAACTAAATCTATTATTAATTTTATAATGGAATATGAAAATTGTAATAAAAAATATAAATATATATCAACATTATTACATCCTGAATTATCTAAATATGGTAAAATACCAAATTCAGTTTCAACTAAAACTACAATATTTAAAAAAAGAAGACAATTAGAATATACAACAAATTCTAATGGTAATATATCTATACAATGGACACCACAAGCATTATATTTAACTAATGATGGTATATTTGTTTATAATAATGCTGGATATACAGGAATATCAGCAGGAACACCAACAACAACAGGTCTTGGTATTGAATCATCTGGTTTTGTAACTACAGGTAGACCTATAAGATTAGTAGCAGCATCTATGATTATAATATATGGTGGTAGTACAGCAAATCAAGGTATATTAACATGTGGTACATATGAAACATCTATATCTACAAATACACCAGATAATAATATGTCAATTTTTTCACAAATAAATAATTTACAAAATATTAAAACTGTAAAAGCATCAGATGGTATAAAAATAATATATATACCATTTGATATTACATGTTCTAATTTTTATAAATTAAATACAAATTTAGGTAAAGATGGTACATTAGGAAATGGTATGTTAAATACACAACGTTTTGTTTTTTATGGTACAGAAATGACACCATCATCTACTTGTTTACAAATAACATATACACAAATATTTGAATCTACATTATCTAATGATTATTTTAATCTTACATCAAATAGTTTTTATTGTAATAATATATCATCTATAATTAGAGATGAAATAATAAATAAAGGTAGAACAATATTTAAATTAAGTGATGATAATATAATAAATGATGATATTAAAAATAAAATTATTAAAAAAAAGAAAATAAAAAAATTTAAAATAAATAAATGTTTTTTTTATCCTGATAAAATAACATCATTAAGATTACCATCATTTTATGGTGAAACAACAACATTATTTGATCAAATATCTACAATAAATATAACACCTAATAGTAATGGTTTTTTTTTATTACAATTTTATCCACAATATTTTCATACTAATGGTAATTCATCACAAACAGGTTTATATTTAGCAAATAATAGCACATTTGATGGTCTTTCAAATGCTATAGTTACATCATTAACTGATTTAGATTTTACATTATATTCACAACCTATATTTAATAGTATTAGATTAGTATCATGTTCTATTAAAGTATTATATTCAGGTATTAGATTAAATGCTAGTGGTTGTATTATAAGTGGTATTAATTTAGAACAACCACCATTTACTATACCATCTAATACAAATTATAATTATCGTTATATAGAAAGTTTACCAAAAAATAAAACAATATGTTCATTTGATGGTACAAAAATAATATATGTACCATATGATTATTCATGTATGAGTTTTATACCACCAGATTTTTTAAATTCTACAAATAATAATAATAGTACTATGTCACAAGCTATATATATATGTGGATATTCATTACCAAATACATCATGTATAAAAATTATTATAAATAGATTATTTGAAGGTATACCTAATACATATGTTAATGATTATTTTATGTTAAAAAGTTCAAATATTGGTATGGATGAATGTAGAGAATTAACAGATAATATTATAAATAATGATTTGTTAATTACAAAAATATCAGATGAAGATAAAATTCTTAATATATTAAATAAAAATATATAAAATATAATAGATTTTTTTTATTTTATGGATAATTTTTATAAGAGATATAATGTTAACCCAAAAATAGATTATAGTAATATGAAAAATATGACTAATAAATCACCTGAAGAAAATATTGTTGAAATATCTAAACGTTATGGTGCTGATTTTTATAAAGCTTTAGGTTATTTATATACTTCATTAACTGGTAAAACATTTGATGTTAATAAAACTGTAAATATTTTAGATATGTTAATGAAAATGAAAGAAGATATGACTAAAAAATATTTATATAGTTTATTATTCCCAGAAAAATCTAAAGGTAGTAGAATACCATCAAAATTTCCTGTACCATCAGCTACTTTTCAACAAGATGATTTTTTATTAGTTACAACAAATTCACTTGGTAATTTTGTTGTACAATGGTCACCACAAAATTTATCTGCATCAACTTCAAATAATGAAATTGTTTTAAATAATGCAGCAACATTAACTGGATTAAATAATGATTCTAATTATGTTACACAAACATGTTTAACAAATAGTTTAGTAACAAATTGGCAAGCATTTAGAGTTGTTAGTGCATGTATGGTAGTACAATATGTTGGTAGTTTTACAGCATTACAAGGTACATTTGGTGCAGGTTTAGATATTTCTAGCACAAATACCAATTCTTATGATACGAATTATTCCAATTTTTCAAATATTGATGATAGATTATGGAGTCAAACAACAAGAGTAGATGAAGGATTAAAAATTTGTTATTTTCCAAAAGATTATGATGATCTAAGTTATATTAGAGCTAATCAAAATCCAAATACTAATAGTTTAGCTACTAGTGTTAGATTATTATTATATGGACAAAGTTTACCACCTAATTCACAATGTATTAGAATTGATTTTTTTAAAAATGTTGAAGCAATTCCAGGACCAGCATTTGCTGATATTGTAGATGTTGGATTTTTAGATAGTGGTAATTATAATGATGCAGCATTAAATAGTTCAAAATTCTTAACAAATAATAGATTATGTGTTACTAGACTTGATGAACAAGATATGTTAGATAGAGTAATGAGATCACCTGGAAATGATTATCAAAATATATTAAATAATTCAGCTATGCAAGATACAAAAAATTCTAGATTAGATGATTTAAAAAATTTATATGATACAGCAAAAAATGATAATATGATTCCTGGTGAATTATTAAGAACTGGTGGTGAATCATCATTTCCTATAAGAACACCTAGTTTTGTACCAAGAGTAGGTACATTACTTCCTGATAGTTTTTAAAAAAAAAGATTAAATTATTATATTATTTTAAAATACAGTTTATAAATTTTAAAAAGTATTTTCTATTTAATGGATATTTCTTATTACCAATCTTAATAAAATAATTAACACCATCACTATAAATCATATTTATTTTATCTAATGGAAAATCAGGATATTCATATAATATATCTTTATCAAACATAGCTCTAGTTATATTTAAATATGTATTTTTTTTATTTTTAATCTTTTTTTCTAATAATTTACATAATTTATCATTTATTTCTTTCAATAAATTTGTATTTTCATCTTTTGTATTATTATCATCTTTTATATAAACATCATCTTTAACAATATTTGTTTGATTTAATAATTGCATATATGGGTTAGAACTATTAATTTTAGGAATATTTGAATTTGGAATATTAATCATAATTATAAAAAATTAGATTATTTTTTATTATTTATTAATTTTAAAGCATTAACATTATTTAACGGTAATTTTTTTTTATTTTTATTAATATAAAAATTACCATCATTATCTATACTTAATTCATCTTTTTTATCATCAGGAAAATTTGGATATTTATCTTTTACTTTTGTAAAAAGTGAATCATCAATTGTTCCATATACTTTTTTTGGTTTTTTTTGTAATAATTGTTTATCTTCTTTTTTAATTGGTTTTTCTTCAATTTCTTCTTCTAATTTAATTGGATATTTTTCTTGTTTAAAATTTAATAATGCATCATCTAATTTTGAAAATTTATTATTTATGAATTCAAAAAATTCATTTTTATCAATAAAACTATCATCTTTTCTTATTTCATTTTTAATAATTTTTGTTTCTTCTTTTATTTGTTGTGTATCATTTATTTGTTGTTGTATATTAGATGGTTGTTGTTGTAAATTAGATTGTTGTTGTTGTATATTAGATGGTTGTTGTTGTATATTAGATGATTGTTGTTGTAAATTAGGATATGTTGGTGTATATTTATTATAATTTCCTCCAAACATTGAATTATTTCTAAACATTATATAAAAAAAATCTTTAATATTTTTATAATGCAAAATAATTATTATATTGATCATTATAAATATAAATTAGAATATGATAAAAGAAAAAAAGATGAATTGTTATCTTCAAATTTTTTTAAATTATTAGAAAAAGAAAATAAAAATGATTATGATAAAATAATGAATTATATGAATACAAAAACATATGAAGAAATTGAAAATATATTTAATTATATTATAAATAAAAAATCAGTTCAAAAAACTAAATTTTAATAACCATTATATATAAATTTAATATTTCCTACATCTAAAAGATTATTATCTGATATTAATTCTTCATAATTTAAATTTGGATTTATTATACTATAAACACTAATTTTATATGTAACTATATCATCAATATCATTTGGCGGTGTATATTCTACTTTACCAAAACTATTTACCATTTCACCACCTGTTTTTTCATTTATATCTATTGTACTTTTATTTGTAAATGTTGCCCAATATATTTTATTTGTTTTTAAATTAGTCATTAATATTAAAAATATTTTAGAATTTGTTGGATAATCATACCAATAAAGTGATGGTGATAATCCTCTATTTTTAATTGTATATACTAGTGGTATTTCATTTAAATGATCAAAATTTTGTGATTTAATTTTCATTTTTAATTATAAAAAATATAGATGTTTTTTATTTAAATATTATTTTATCAAAATTTTTATAAAATGTATTATTACATAATCTATATATCATAAAATTTTGTTTTTCACCTTTAAATATTTCATTTAATATATTATCATATCTTTCTTTATCATCAAATATTAAATCATCAAATATTTTTTTAAAACATATATTATTCAATTTAAAAAATATTACAACATTTGAACATGATCTAATTTCTGTTGGTATACGTGTATATTTTTGTGATGTTAATATTATTGATATCATTCCATTTTCTTTTAATAAATGTCTTCTATTAAATATAAAATCCATTATTTCTTTTGAATAACGACTATTATATAAATCTGATATTATATCATCAAATATAAATAAAACATTTAAATAATTAACTGAATTTTTAATATTATCTATTTTTTTTTTAATCCATTTCCAATTTAATGATTTACAAAAATTTTCATTTGGTAAAAATAAACATTCATATTCACAATATGATGGACTTATTATAAATACATAATCATATTGTTTAAAAAAAAATTTATCTGATTTTAATATAAATTTTAATAATGTTGTTTTTCCTGAACCTGGTTTACCACATATTGTCATTAAAAAATGTGGTGGAAATATATCTGTTTTTAATTTTGGTAATCCTTCATTTTTATATAAATCAATAGAAAATTTTATATTAGATTTTATTATATTCATATATTATAATTTTTTAATTAATTATCTATATTCATATCAACATGATTTCCATCAATTATGTTATTATTATTTGATAATATTATATTATTAAAACCAGCAATTTGTGTTCTATTATTAAGCATATTCATATTATTAATATTATATTTGATTTTTTTATCTATATAAAATATAATATCAACATATCCCATATTATTTAAATTTTTTATTATATTATTGTAATTACGATGTAACATTTTTTTATTGAAACATAATATATTATATTTATCTATTATATCATTAAAATTTATATTGAAATGATTATCATTAAAATAATTATAATTGAATTTCTCTAAAATACCATCACAAATTAATATATAATATTTTGTGTTATTAGTGATTTCAACATAAATATGATTATATATATCATCATTATAATATATGTGTTTAAATTTATAATCTTTTATTAAATGAACATATTTATCATTATGTTTTTTTAATATAAGTGATTTTATAATTTTCATTGGTTCTAAATATTTAATATAACAATCTTCTATTTCAGTTTCCACAATATTATCATTTTCATATAATTCATGTTTATTATATTCTATATATGTATTCATTAATAATTTTATATCATCACTATATTTTTTTAAATATTCATTAATAAAATATTGTATTCTAAATGATCCGTTATAAACATTTTTAAAATCTTTATACACTTGAGATATAATACTTGGTTCAATTGTTATATCATCAATATTAAATTTGTCAATTATATATAATATATTATATAAGTTCTTTAATTGATATAATTTATTATTACTATTAATATTTTTTGAATGTTTTACTATATAAAATGTTTTATTTTTGTAAAATAAGATTTGATTTTTGGATATATCAAGATTTGGTATTATATCAAGATTTGGTATTATATCATTTGATAATATTTCAGAATTATTGATTAAATATGATTTAATATTTTCAGGTTTATGAAGAAACAATATTTTTCTAATTAATTGTATATTATTTTGTTGTATATTATTATTAGGTATAATAGGATCATCTATATAAGATAAATCACCATCTGATAATACTTCAACTATATCATCTAAAACTTTATTCCATTTATTATCTATATTTTCATCTAAAATAATATTTACATCATTATTTATAACCAATTCTTGTGGTTTATTTATAATCAATTCCTGCGGTTTATTTACATTCAATTTTGGTTTATCAAAAATAGATGTTATAAATTCATAACCAATATTTTGATTATTATCCAAATTAAGTATTTTACTTTTATCTTCTATAATAAGATTGTTTTTACTAATAGTGTTAAGGTTATTATCAATTAAATTGTTCTTTTCTAATATTTGATTATTAATATCTAGAATTTGTAATTGTAGATTATGATTTGTATAATTAATTTGATTGTTTTCTATTTTTTGAATAGTATTTATTGCAAACTGTATATTCTTATTTTCTTTCAAATTATTGTTATTATATTTTTTTTCTTCAAGTAATCGCACAGTTTCAAATTTATTATCCAAATTATTTGTAATATCTTGATCATTAATAATATTAACTAAATTATTATTAATTAATTGTAATTCATTTTCTTTTAAAATATCTTTTTTATCTTTTTTTAATTCTATTATTAATTGATCTTTTAATTTTTTATTAGCATTTTCTAATTCATCTCGTTCATCTATTATTTTTAAATTTTGATCATTAATTTCTTTATTAATAACTATATAAGTATTAATTGTTTGTTTTAATTTTTTATTTTCAGTATCATATAATTTTTTATTTACCTTTATTTCTTCTTCTTTTTCATTTAATTTTTGTTGTAATTGTGTAATTAATATAAGATTTTCGGCTGCCGTTTTTTTATAATTATTATTTATTTCCAAATCGTTTTTGTATTCTCGTTTAATTGAATTTATACTTAAATTGTTTTTATCAACAATCATTAGTTGCCTTTTGTTTTTTTCTTTTTCAATATTTAATGAAATTTCATTTATTTTCATATTTATTTTTTTATCTATATTTTTTTTAATTACATTTAATTCTGTATTATACTGTAATGCTATTTCTTTTTTTATTTCTGATTGGACTTTAAAACTATCTTTAATTTGTTGTATTTTTAATTTATATTTATTTATTGTAGATTTTAACATTCCTATAACAATTGTATTTGAATCTAATTTTCGTTTATAACATAAAACTCGATAATTCGAAATTTCTAACATAAACGTTAATTTAGCATTTTTATCTAATAATAATTTTATTTCTGTATCTTCCATCAAAACATTATTTACAATTACTTGTAAATCTTTATTACGATCTTTTATTGTTTTAAGTTCGTTAATTAATTCTAATTTTTGTTGATAATTGTCCGTTATAGATGTTGTTGCTTTTTTTATAAAATGTTCATTCATTTGAATGTTAGTATCAGTAACTAATATAGTTTTAAGTAGATTTGTTACTGAAGTTGTATAAAGAGTTAATTCATTTGTTATTTTAATATTTTCAACTTTTTTTTCATCAATCACACTCTCTAGTTTGACTATTTCATTTTTTTTTAAATCTAATGATTCTTTCAATAATTCAATTTCCTCTTCATTTTGTGTTATAGATTTTAGATTATCAAAATTTTTATCATTAATGTCTTTAGATAACTCAGTATTTTTTTTATTTATTTCTTCATTTTTTTCTTTAAGGTCATTACGTTCTTTAATCAGATATTTAATTTGTTCTTTATGTATGTTAATTTTACTATCATATTTTTCTTTTAGAAGTTTTAAACTAGTGCTAACACTAAGTAAAACACTATCTTTGTCATTAGACATTGATTCTAATATGCGTATATATTTTATAATATCAAAATTTTGTGTTTTTGATAATTCATTTTTTGCTTCCTGTATATTTTTTTCATGTTTATTTAATATATCATTTACATATTCATCATGTTTTTTTTTATATAACATCCTATTAATAACACCTAATTCACAAAATATTCCAATAGCTGTTTCTGATGATTTAACATTGTCATTAATAATTGATGTAATTATATCTTTTATTTTTAAAATATTTGTTATTTGCTTTGCACATTCTAATTCAGCTGCGTCTTGTGTTTTTGTATTATCTACAAAAATGTTGACTAAATCACTATATTTTTTTAATAAATCTGCGTTTTTTTTGTTGATTATTTCAAGATTAGTATTTGAAGTTCCATTTTTTTCATCCAATTCAAGGTTTTCTTGTTTAAGTAATTTTATAGTTTTTTCATCATCTAAAATTTTATTTTTAAGTAAATCTGCTTCTATTTTTAACTCATTTATTTGGCTTTCTAAATTTTGTGTTTTAATATTATATTCTTTATCAATATTCAAATTTTTTTGTAATGTGTCCGTTAAATCTGTAATTATTAGTTTACTTTCTTCTATTTGTTTTAAATGATTCGTTATTTCATCTTTTAACTTGTCTATTATAATACTTGTATCATTTCTATTTAATGTATTATCATCTTTTAATTCTTTTATTGTTTTTTCGTGTAATTTTTTTTTATATTTTAAAATTTCAATTGTTATTTTATTAATTCCAATACATTTTGTTAAATCCAGATTTTGTTGTTTAGTTTCATTATAATCACTTAATTTCTCATCATAATCTTTTATTTTTAATTCAAGATTTGTTTTTTCAGTATTTACAAGTTTAAGTTTTTCATCTAATTCATATACTTTTGCATTAATTTCAAGTTGATTTCCACTCAGAGTTTTCTCAGATTCCCTAAGTATATCTATTTCCTCTAAGCTTTTATTATGTTCAATAAGTAATTCATTATATTTTTCACCAAGGCCTTCTAATTGAACAGCTAAAGTTGATTTTTCTATTCCATAATTTAATATATTATCGTCTTTATCTTTATTCGTTTTTTTGTATTGTTCTATATCAAGTCTATTGTTTTCTATTTTTTCATTTAAAATTTTAATTTTGCTTTCAAACTCAATAATTTGTTCATTTAATGTCGATATCTTTAATTCATTATTTTGTTTAATTTTATTCATTTCAGCATTTACTTTTTCTATTTCTAATTCAAGTTTTCTATTTGTTTCATTAACTTTTCTTAATTCTTCTAATTTTGTGTTTATTTCTGTACTATAATCAGTTATCATTTTTTTTTGATTTTCAAAACTATCACTTATAATATTTTTTTGCGAAACTAACATAGAATTTTTATTTTCTAATTCTTTTATTTTATCTTTTAAGTTATTTGTAAAATCAACTATTTGTATTGAACAATCTTTTATTGTTTTTTCTGTTTTTATTTTAGAAAATTCAGATATACTTCCAACATTTATTAATTCTAAATTCATTTTTAAAACTATGTCTAGATTAGATGTATTTACATTTGACAATTCTTCAATTTTTTTTTTCAATTTATCTATTGTATTAGTGTTGTCTGTTAATATTTCATTATTTAAGGCTATGGTATTTTCAAGTTTTATTTTTTCTTTTTTTTCATTTAATAATGTTGTGTTAGTTTTAGATACATAGTCTTCATATTTTTTGTTTACCTCTTCCAATTGGGTTTGATACTCTTTTATTTGTTTTTTTTTAGATTCAATTTCTTCTATTTTCATACCCATTTTCATTTGAGCTAATTCTTCTGTGGCTTTTATCTCTTTTTCCATATCATCTTTACTATATATTTTAATTTGTTGTATTTTTAGATTCTTATTTATCTCTGCATCTTTAGTTTTAATAATGTCGTTTAAATCTTGTAATGTAGCTTTAAACTCAGCTATTAAGGTATTTTTTTTTGTTAGTTGATCATCCAGTCTGGCTTGATTGTCAGTATATGTTTTATTTGATTTTAATAATTCAGTTCTTTCTGTTCTCATTTTTTCAAGCTCTGCATCTAAATCCTTTTTATCTTTTTTATATTCTAAAATTTCTAACCTAATATTTTTCAATTCATTTTCAATGTTAGTCACAGCTAATTGTTTTTCATCTATTAATGTCTTATTTGTTTCTATAGTATTTTTTAAAGTAGTTATTTCTACTTCAAGTTTACCCGTCGCTATAGTATGTTTGTCCTTTAATTCTTTTTCTTTTGTCTCTAAAGCTGATGTATTTGTATTTAAATCTTCTTTTGCTTTTGCAAGTTCATCTTTAACATTCTTGTACAAAATATCATCTTTTTTTTGTTTTTCTTGTAATTCAAGTATAGTTTTATTCGCTTGGGCTAACTCTTCGTTACATTTTGTATATTTTTTGTCCCACGATAATTGTTCAGATAGTTGTGTTTTATAGGTTTTAAGCTCAGTGTCCAATAAACCTTTGCTTTTTTCTAACTCACCTATCTGGTCATTTAACTTTTTTATGGTATTAACTTTTGCATTCAATTTGTCAATTTCACTATTTTTAAGATCTAAACTAGTTCCATATTGATTTTTTTGTTGTTCTAAGGCCTGAAATTCGGTTTTTATTTTATTATATTGATCTGTCAGTTTATTATAACTAGTTGTTAATAATTTAAGATTTTCACCATCTTCGTTTATTGATTTCGATAATGTATCATATTTTGTTTGCAGATCAGTAATATCTTTACTTTTCGTATTTAATTCGAATACGGTTTTATCTAAATTTTTTGTAAGTTCTTCATTTTTAGTTTTAAATATTCCACTCACATTTTTTTCTTCAGTTATTTGTTTAAGTATGTTTTCATAATCAGTTAATTTATTTGAATTTTCATTATTATACATATAATTAAAAACTTCTGTCATTTGGTTCTTATCACATGATTCAATTGCTTTTTCTATAAGTATACAGTCATTTGAATATTTTTCATATACTTGACCACCGTTTAGTCTTAAATATAATGATTTAAGAAATGTGACTACAAATTGATGCACTGTATTATATTTTTTATTTATTTCATCATTTCGTTTTTGTAAATTTCGAAATTCATCATAAAGCATATCTAAATCAACCTCTTTTCTTTGTATTTTACTAAAATTATCAGGATCATTTGGATCTGAAAATGTTATAATTTTAAATTTTTCTTTTGATTCATATTGTTGAATTTGTTTTTTTAATTCTGTATTTTCTTCACCATATTTAGTTAATTTTACTTCTAATTCATTATTATTTACAGTAAAAAATATTTCTTGTTTTTTTAATTTTTCCATATCTTCATCTCGTATATTTAATTCTTTTAATATTTTTTCATGTTCTTCTGTATACTCACCCTTTTCGTTCATATAAGATGAAAGTATAGCTAAAGTCCTATTATCTAATTTACACCCCCCCTCAACCGCTTTATAAAAATTTTGATAAAATAAATTATTATTAAATTTGTCTTCTTTATCACGTACATTATCTTTTAAATTAGTAATCATTTGAATCATTTTTTCTAAAGCAGTTTGATCATCATTAATAAGTCTAAACATTACTCTTCCTACTTTCTCACTATCATTAGCATTAGATAATATTGTCATAATTTCTTTTAAAAGCTGAGCTACACTTATTTTAGAATTTCTAATATATACAATTAAATCTGTTACTAATGCCATATGATTTGGTTGAGACAATGTTTTAACTTGTTCTAAAAATACATTAATATTTGATAAATAATCTATTTTTTCAGTTTTTTCACCAATATATTTATCGTTAGTTAAATGTCTTGATATTATTGCATTTATTTCATCATTTTCTGATACTGCTTTTTTAATTTTTTTATTACCTTCTTCTCCATCATCAGTATCATAATCTTCTAAATGTGCATTTGGATCAACAGTAATTTTGTATTTTTCAATTTGCCAAGTCTGACCACCTTGACCACCTTGACCACCTTGACCACCTTGACCACCTTGTCCACCTTGACCACCTTGACCACCTTGACCACCTTGACCACCTTGACTTTTTTGTAATTCTAAAATTCTATTTTTTTCTTTTAATAATCTTATTTTTGATAACAATTTTTTTCTTTTTTTTTCTTTTAGTAATGCATCCTTTGAAAATTTATTATTATTTGGATCATTTGATTCAAGTTGTTTATTTACAATATAATCATCAACTATTTTATTTCTTTTTTGTGATAATTTTATTTTTTCTTTTATTTTTTTAATTTTATTATCACTATTTTTTAAATCCATATTTAATTTGTTATTTGCAATTAATTTATAATTAATACTTAAATCAACATTGTTTTTATACATATATTTTAATTGTTCTAATATTTTTTTTAATGAATATGTGTTAAATAATGCTTTTTCATAATATTGTGATAAAATACGTTTAGATTTTTTTGTAATTTTTGTATTATAACGTTCATATAAGTTTAAAATTATTATGTTTAATTTTCCCATAACTTGTAATTTAATTTTATTTATAAAATTTGATGTTGTTGAATAGTATTCTTTTAAAGTGTATACCTCAAAATATTCTATAATATTGTTTAAAAAATCCCATAATTGTGTAACATCTTTAAAAAGTTGTGATTGTTCATTATAAATATTTAGATCATCATTTACTATTTGATTATTTCCACTAATAAATTCATCAACATAATAAGTATGTGGATTTCTAATAAAATTGTATATTATTAATACTTTGCTTAATATATAAGTATTATATATTACTTCAAATTTATAGTAATATATCATAGATAATTGTTCTAATTTTACTTTTTTATGTGTTATCCAATAATTTATAAATAAATAACCTATGTATAAATCGTTTAATGCTTGGTCACGCATATTAATATATATATTTGCCTCTCCAAATTCGACATTAGGATTTCCGCTATAAAATCTGATATACTTCAAAATATCTGTTACTTTAATTTTTATATCAAAATCTTCAATATTTAATGTTTTTTCTCTATTTATTACTCTCTTATCTTTTATTTCTTTTTGAACAATTAATGCTTCTTGTTTAATAAAAACTCCTAATTTGATTAATAACGATTTCCCATAATTTTGTTCTTTTGTATTAAAATTATCATAAAAATAATGATAAGCTTTTAATGTAGTGTTTATTCCTTTTATAAAATTTATATCTAAACCTCGTCTTACAATATACATAGATAACTTTTCAATTATTTTTTCTAACATTTGTTTATAATCATCATTTTCTAATATAATAACACTTTCAAATTCTGGAATATCTTGACATGCAGAATCAATCAATTCTTCAAATGTTTTTTTAGTTCCTAACACAACATTTATATTTGTTTGAAATATTCTTGAACATTCATTAAAAATTGTTGTAGAACAATCTGTGATGTCACCATTATAATTAAAACAAAAAGCACATAATTCATTAAATTTCCACTCATTCTTAGCTATCTTATCTTTTTCTTCTATAATAAAAGTATATAAATATTTTAATGTATTATCATTTAATATATTTTGTTGTTCAATTAATTTTTCATTATTATAAAATGATAAAGTGTCATTATTAAATAAATGATGATCAAGTATTCGTCCTCCATCTACATTATAATAATAATATATTCCAGTAAATATATTATGATAAAACTCATATTTAGATATATTGTTAAAATTCTTAAATAAAGGTAATTCATCCGATAAATAATCTTTATACTTGTTACGAAACAAATCCCAAATATTAATTACACTTGTCATTGTATTTGTATTGAAATTATCTTTCATTATTTCTAAATAATTCGTAATTGTTTTTAATAGATCAATAAAAAACGGATAACATATTTCTATAGTATTGACACAACTAATTAAATAACTTGCATATTTACTGTCTTTAATTTCATCAAAAAGTCGCTGTTTATAAAATAAGAAAAAATTATATATTATTTTCATTTTTTGTGTATTACACATATCAAATGCATTTCCTATTTCACTTAATATAGAATTTCCTAAAATTATAGGAAAATAATCAATTGTATATTCTAAATTAGTGTTAATAATTACATTAGTTTTTTTTAAAAAATCATACATAAACATAAATTCAAATAAATTAAAACTTGCTTTTGTTTTCATTTTATTAAATAATGTTTTAATTGTTATTAGCATAATATTATCATTATAATTATATAAATAAAATTCATTACTGTTTGTATTATAATCAATTATCATTGAATTAGTAAATTTGTTGAGCATTATGTCATCATAAATTATTCCATTATTAATGTTATAATTAATTTCATTATAAAATTGATTATAAAATAATGATAAAAAAAAATTTTTTCTATTACTTTCAAATTTACAATTTTGTTCAATATTTCTTAAATTTAATCCAAGTATTTTTATTTCATCTAATTCATCACATCTATCTTGTGTATAAATAATATCAGAATGATCAATATTTTTAATTAATATTTTATTATTTATAAAATTTTTTTTGATATAATTGTTATATTTATTACTTAAATAATACATAATAAAATCATCATTTGTATAATTATTTTCTGACATATATGAATATACAATTTTTTCTTTAATACTATAAGATATATTTTTAAAAAATTTTAATGTGTTTTGAATATCAAATTTATTTATACCTTTCACATAATTAATATACCAATAATAATTCATATAATTCATCATAACAAATTGTTTATTAAATGTATTTGTACTAGTTGTAATTAATTTTTCAATACCTTTTATAGTAGTTTCATCATTAATATTAATTAAATCATCTTCATCAAAATAATAATTATCAATATAACCATTCTCATAAAAATGTTTATCATATTCATACTCGTTAGTAATATAAACTTCTTCATTATTTTTATTATCATCAATATAATCATCATTAGGATCAGGATCAAGATCAATATATTCATTATCATCAATTATTTGATTATTATCAATTATTTGATTATTATCCATTGTATTAAATTATTATAAAAATATATGAAAAACTTTTTTATAGAACAAAAAAATAATTATATACCATTAATTGTTCCATATGAAAATATACAAAATAATAATAACAATATGACAATACACAAAATAATTATATATCCTGTAATTAAAGAATATCAATTAAAAATTAAGTTAATTATTAACAATCAATTAATATTATTTAATTCAAATATTTTTTTTGATAATAATAATATTAGTGAATCAACAAATGCTATTGAAAGTGAAAATATGTATAAAAATAATAATAAAGAAAAAAAAATAGCTATTTCATATAAATATAAAATTAATGATGGTTATGTTGAATTATATGGTTGGGAGTTTAAAGGAAATAAAAATGAAATTAACAATAATGAATTAGAATTTGATATTTATTTAAATAATTATCATCATGGTTCATTTAATAATAAAAATTTTCTTAATGCTATAATATGTTTTAATATAATACCTTGTCAATTTTTAAAAATATATATTTCAAATAATTTAATTAATAATACTATTGAAATGGGTATTAATAATGATGAATATACACAAATTTATAATAATCTTATATCTGTAAAAAAACCGATAGGATTACCAATAGAAATACATAATGATGATTTTCCAATTGATATTCATATAAATAATAATTCAATTTTATATATAACTGATCAAGACAACAAAAAAATAGAATTAAATAAAATATATTTATTTTATTCATTAAATTAAAATTCTTTAACTATAAATCCATTATATCCTATTTTAATTGTATAATCATATTCTAACATAACATATTGAACATAAACATTACCACCCACAGAATTAATATTATCACCATCAATATCATTACAATACATTTCTAATAATATTGGTTTTGTATATCTTGTATCAACACCACTTTTATATATATTTCCAGACATTGGTATTTGATCTAATGATACAGCAAATATTGCTCTACCAACTTTTTCATTTAAAAATGATTCTTCTATATTAGGATAATTGTGCGTAACAACATTTCCCCCAATAGCATATGGTTTACCATAATATGTTAAAATATTATATAATTTAGTTTTATTTGATGGTGTTGTATCGCTTAAATATTTATACAATATATCCGATTTGTGTATATCAATAGCAAAATTAAAATTATTAATAATTGAATCTCCAAAATTAGAATTAGTTTTATAAAACACCTTTTCCCAAGAATTTAAAAATGATGAATTATTTTCTAAACAACAATTAGAACTTGCATCACCTTCAATAGGATTATATGGATAATAATCTTCACCTATTTTAACTTGAAATTTTTTAACTCCTCTTGAATATCTTTTTAATTTTCTACATAATGAACATTTTTCATATACTTTATTTAAAAAAATTGATATAACTGATCTTACACTTTTTCTTGGTACATTTAAAACATATGTATTTTCTGGATGTTGTTTAAAATATTTTTGTTGAAAACTTTGTATTAATTGTGTTTCTAAAACAAAACCACTTTTTAATGCCATGTCTCGAATAACTGATAATATAGAACTATCAAAAAATAATTGTGTAGTTATTAATCTTGGATTATTAATTTTATAACTTCTAAGACTATTACTATCTTTAATTCCTATTAAATTTGTAAATTTATTAACGACAGTATTGGCTTGGTCATCATTTTCACCAAAATTATTTATATTCGTTGTTGGTATAATCGAAATATCATATTCACTATTTTTAATTATATCATTTTTAATATTTTCATCTAATCCTGAATTATTGATATTATATGGTAATGGTGTAAAAAATGCATGAGGATTTAAAGTTATAGAAAATTCTAAATTTGGAAAAATTTCAAGGGGTATCCATTTATAATTTTGTAACGATAATCCAAAACCAAAAACATTTGACATTAAAGGTAATAAAATTGTCATTTTTGTTTGTGGTTCCCATCTTTTAATTTTACCTTTAATTACTTGTGTGTTTGTAAATTTTGATATGGTATTATTTTTAACTCGTGATGATGAATATAATAATTCAAACCACGATTTTTTGACTGTAGGATCACCATTACCATTATTAATATCTGATAAAATTTTCATATCAGCTGTTCCTTTATCATACAATATTGTTTCATTTGTTCCTTCACTACCTAAATCAGTTCCATCACCAAAACAAATATTTTTATATTTTTTTCTTGCATCACTATTTAAAGTAGAATCAAATAAAACTGAGCAAATAACATCATAATCATTTATTTCTTCAATTACATTACCATTAGATGATATAATAATTGATGATATTAATGAATGTGCTGAATTATCAAATTGTATAGGTCTATCACTGTTATTTTCGACCTCAAGTGATATATATGTACCATATGGATCTATAAATCCAGTTGAATTTAATAAAAATTTCATTGTATTATTACCAGTATATGTTAACCCTGTATTTGGTGAATATTTAATTTCTTTTATATATGGTGTTATAGATGATATTTTTTCACTGTTGAATGTAAGCTGTGGTGGTAATATTGTTACGGTATTGGTTAGTGGTCTATCTAAAAACATTTCATGTTGAATATTTTCATTAATCATTTTAAAAAAAATTATAATAATATTATGTCTTATTTTATTTAATAATTTTTATATTTCCGACACCATTTATTATTAACAATAAATCATATTCTATCATAATTAATTCAAAAAATGATTGTTTTAAAAATTTTATTGGATTATCATATGTTTTAATACATCTAACTATATCACTACCCATACTATTATTTTCACCATTAAATAATCCATTCATTTTATTTAATTTTGATGTTCTAACACATATAACACATTTACCAACTACATCATGCTTAATTTTATATAATTTATGTGGTATACAATATTCATGTAAATCAATAATTTGATCTTGTGTTTGAAAATTAATTGCATAATTTTTACTATTAATTATACCTCTTGTAATTGTATTATTATATTCTATTTGATCAAAAGCTTTATATAATTCATCTAAAAATGTTGTATTATTTAATAATTCATTATTTGATGATGATGTATCACCAACTAACATATTTTGTGGATAATTATTAGTATTAATACGAACACTATAATTACTTACATTACATGAATATCTTGCTAATTGTCTTTTTGTTGAATCATTTAAATAATTATAAGAATAAAATGTTGAAAAAAATTTTCTAATGCTTGATCTTGGAAAATTAACATTTACACATTCATTTGGTTTATTAAATTCATTAAATGCTATTTTTTGACTATCATATCCTAATGTTGATATAGAAAATGAATTTATTGAATTTATCATTTTATAATGATCAGATACTTCAAAAAATAATTGTTCAGTATTAATATAACATTTATCTAATATTTTAAAACTTCTATTATTTGATAAATTTCTACGTCCACCAAAATATGTACCGTTTAATTTTCTATATTTCTCTCTTTTATCATAAAATTGTCTTATAATTTTATATTCATTATTCAAATCATATAGACTCATGTCAAATCCATTCATATTGTACGTAACATAATTAAATAAAATAGCTATCATTAATCCACCCCAATATTCTTTATTCTGTCCTGCAATTCCTGCAATAAATACCCTAGCATTATTATCTTCATTATTATTACCACTAAATAAATCTGATAATATATTCAAAATAAATTCATTATTAAGTGTCATATCTATTTCTATAAAAGTATGTAACATATATTTAAAACGATTCATTGAATCTGAATTTTTGTATGTTGGATTAATATTAATTATTTTTGTAATTAAATTATTTACAACATTTTGATATTGAATGTTATAAAATTCATATTTTTTCTCATTATAATTACTTAATTCCGCATTATTTATTTTTATATTATTTTTTACTTGTTTAAAAATACCATATTTATTAAAAAATATTTCAATTTGTAAATATGGAAATAAATGTAATGGTATATATTTATATTCAGAAACATTCATTCCAAAAATAAAAGATAATAATGGTATTATATATGTTTTTGATCTTGTATTATTACGTATGTTAAAATTACATGAATCAGGTATACCATGATTAACACTAATTATATTATTAGATCTAGAATTTTTTAAAATTTGTTTAAACTCTTCATCATGATATGTACTTGGAAAACAATCTTCACCTGTACCATATGCTAATTCATTTTTATATTCATATCCAAAACCATGATGTTCTAAATTTTTTCTAATATCATTATTTAAATTAATATCAAATAATATTGAATTTAAATATTCATAATTATCTATTCTTTCTAATTCAACACCACATGATGAAATAACTATTTTATTTATTAATGAATGTGCACTACCATCTAATTGAAGCCAATCAAATGCTACATCATTATCATCTATTTTTACTGTAAACATAAAATTTAAAGAATATGGATCTAAAAATCCATTCGAATTAATTATAAATCTAACACTATCATCACAAAAAAAATCAGGTTTATATAATAATTGTTTAAATGATGAATTTATTGTTAAATTTGTATTATAATCTGCAGTCATCTTAATATGGTGTGGTATATAATTAATTTTATCATTATTATCAATCATTTTAAAAAATTATAATAAATTATATTATTAGATGTATAATTATAATGAAAAATTAGAACATAGAAACAACCTATTAAACAATATTAAAAATAATTCAAATATAAATAATTTATCAACATTAGATTGGTATAAAACATATATGCCATTTTTACCTAAAGAAGTATTAGATATTATACCTATATTAGAAAAAAATAAAAATGAAATAAATAAACAAGAAGAAAGTTATGAATATTTAAAGATATTATTTGATAATTAAATAGTATTATCTAATAAATATTTAAAATAAAATTTCATTAAATCTAAATAATATGATGAAACATGTTTAAATTTTCCTTTAAAATCTATTCCTTTTATTAATAAAGGACAAAAATTAAATAATGTTTTTTTCATACATGCATAATCAGAATATTCTGGATGTTCTTGTTTAATTCTATTATAATAATCTAAAATTTCAGATTTATTATTATTTGTTTTTAATTTATCTAATGTTACTATATGTTTTTTCATATCTTTACATGTTAATAAAAAATTTGATATTCTAGCATAATAATTTTCTTTTGAATAATCCTTTTCTAATAAAAATAAACTTATTTCTTTAACCATTTCATCTGTAGCATATGTTTTCTTTTTTTTACTTCTTGATATCATAAATAATGGAAATGTTTTATTTAAAAATAAATAATATTTTTCTGGTTCTTGAATATGATTAATTGATTCCCATACTTGAAATATATCTTTTTTTGAATTATCATTTTGATAATATTCAAAAAAATCATCATATGTCATTATATAATTATTTTTTATCATTAATTCAATTTTCATACCAATTAAATTATTATCTTTTCTAACTGATGATTGTATTATTTTTCTTTCTGTTTTTATTAATTGTATTGATGGATATGTTAAATTAATCATTTTAATAATTCTATTTTTATTATTATTAAATTCATCAATATTATCCCAAACAATTGAATTACCTAATTCATCATAATTTCTTTTATAATTTTTTAATATTATTCTTTTTGATATTTCACCAACATATATTTCAGAAAAATATCTCATAAAACTTGTATAATTTATTTTTTGATAACCATCTTCTAATAATTTATAAAAATATTCTTCTTTTAATTGTTTTTTTGGTATACCTTTCATTTTCATATTTAATTCACCATTTAATGTTTCAACAATATACATTTTTGGTGCTAAAAAATATGCTTTTTTTATTTCATATTCTAATTTAAATTTACCTAATTCAGTATTTGATACATAATTTGATGGTAATATCTTATTAATAAATATTGAATCTGTATCTGTATAAAATAAATTATCTTGTTCAAGTATATTATCTGTAAATGGTTTAAGTAATATACATCTAGCTTGTGCAGTTATAAATGCTGAAAATCTAACTAAAGAACCAATTTGATTATAAAATTCATTTAAATCTTCATATTCATATTCAACACAATTACCATCAAGTAATTTAATATTTTTTATCTTATTATCATTATAATACATAACTACTTCATTTAATTCAGAAATTGATACTATATTTTTTTGTAAATTTAATTTTTGTCCTAATTTACCATATAATGAATTCATAAGTAATTTAAAAAAATCAACTAAACATGTATTATTATTTCTTTTTGCTTCTAATCTCATGTTATATATATCTTCAATATATTCTTTAAATATATATAAACCTTCATATCTTCTTATTTTATGTATTTTTAATATTTTAGCACCTAATGATAATGAACTATTTATTTCATTACCCCAATGCCATTTTTTATTACCATATTTTAAATAAACAATTTCACCATCTATTCTTGTTGGTAAATTAACTATTATTTGATTATCAGGATATTCATAATCTATTTCATATAAATAATAATCAATATATTCATTTATTTCATCACAATTAATAATCTCATCTATAAATTTATATGGCATTTTTTTTAACATTGATGCAGGATAACATGAATTTATATCATAACAATATAAATTATCTTTTTCACCATAAAAATTATTTAAATTTTCACTTTTTTTTCTATATACTACACACATACCACCATAATATGATGATTTTTCAATAATATAATCCCATCCTATAGATCCAATTAAATCATATGAAAGATATATTTGTTTAAATATTTTTAATGCTAATTGTGGTGCTGTATAAAAATTTAATGAACCTGGTAAATTTATTGTATTTTTAAAATTTGTTGAAAATATTGTTGTTAAGAATTTATTTACTATTCTAAATAATAATATACAATCCATTTTACAATATTCAATTGCTAATTCTTTATATTCTGTATTATAATTATCTAATGTAATTTTTGTATGATCAAATTCTATTTTTTCACATCCAATCCATGATTTACTTAAATTATTTAATGATGTAGGAAAAAATAAAAAAAAATCCATAAAATAAATATTCCTTATTTTAAACATTGTTATTTTATTATGATCACCAACTATTTCAACTGTATAACGATTCATAAATTCAGATAATAAAAATTTATAATCAAATTTTGAACCATTATGTGCAAATATATATATTTCTTTATCTATTTCAAATAATGTAGGTAACCATTCTACAAATCTATTAATACAATTATCTATTCCCCAAAATGTATAATCTAAATCATCTGATCCACCCCATAATTGTATTAAATATGGTTTTTGATTACCAAATATTAAACCATCTGTACTAGTTAATGTTTCAATATCAAGTGCTAAAATTATACCATTAAATTCATTTGTTGATAATGATGTTATTTTATTTGATTCCATAATATATTTTGATACTTTTTTCTTTTTATTCTTATACAAATATTTTTGTAAATATATTTTTGATGTTAAATATACATGAAAATTAGACCATACTAATATTTCTGATATTTCATTATCTTCAAATATATCATCAGGATATATAACATTATTAAATGAATTATATACACCAATTTTAATAGAATAATTTGATGACATTATTGATATAACACCTTTAACATCACCTATTATTGATGCTTCTTTTAATTCTGGTATAACATCAATACTATATAAAAAATTTACAAGATATGATTTATAATCAATCCAATTTGGTATATTTAATTTTATTTGTATATCTTCAATTTTTGTATTTGTAGTATTAAGATTTAATTGTTTACATTGATATAAGAAAAAAAAACATTCAAATAAACATATATTTAAATCAGGAAAACATGATTCAAAAATAGGTTTAATATTATATTTCTTTTTTGTTTTTTGACCAAATGCAGATAAACCAAATGAATTATTAATATCTTCAGTTAAAAATTCTATTATTATATCAACAATATATAATTCAAATACACCTTCATCTTCATCATAAAATTCTAATTGTATTTGAAGTTCCATTTTAACTCTTTCATATATTTCTTGTTCTGTTATTCTTAATGATTCTTTTATTTTTCTTAAATCAAATGGAAATGATATTGAAAAATGTTTATTACTACCATTTTCCATATTAGCAACAAATATAAATCTTATAAAAGCAAAATCACCACCTAAATGTTTAATTTCATCTAAATAATTAACTAAATAATGTGTAAGAAATGATCCAAATCCATTTTGTTTTAAATATAATAAATATTCATCAATAGTATAATCTTCAAATCCTATATCTGGATTATTATTTATAAATCCAGGAACAGGTAAATTAAATAAACGTATATATGAATTTATTATTTTTGTAATAAAAACATCTGAACATTTTACATCAACAAATTCTAATGGTATTGGTAATAAAAAACTTTTTGTTGTATTTAATGGATGACTTATTATAATATTTTTAAAGTTACTATCTTTTTTAACATTAGAATAAATTGAAAATTTTTTTGTTATATTTTTTGATATAGTTTTTTTTCTATTAACTCTTAAACTATCTATCATTGCAACTTGATATGTATATAATTCTCTTAATGCATTAGCTGCTTGTTTTTTATTAAAACCTATTTTTCTTTTTGTATCATCAGTAATATCATTTATAGGTATACCATAAGAATAAAATATATCAATAGGTGAAATATTTTTATTATCTTTTGACATTTGTTCAACTACTTGTAACATAATATTACTATTCATAATATTCATAACATTAGTTGAAAAATCAGAATTAGGTAATATAGCAACAGAATTTTTATTAGGTAATCTAAATGGTGATAATGTTGTTAATGATTTTTGTAAATATAATTTATCATTATCATTTAATAATGTTTTATTGTAAAATGATTCTAATAATTCTTTTCTTTTTAATGATGATACAAAAAATGAATTATTATAATAATCAAATCTAACTTTATCTAATTTTTTATTATTATCTATTTTTGAAAATGCTAAATTTGATTCTAATAACATTAATTTTAAAAATTGAACATAACATATTTTATAATTATCATTACCACTAATTAAACTTCTCATTATAGGATTACCTTCTAATTTTGTATAAGTTTGTTTTTTTGTTAATAAATCATCAATAAAATTATTTAAATTATTATAAAATGATGTAAGTGTTCTATTTCTATTTATTTCTTTATTATTATAATCCATATCTCTTATATCTTGAAATTCATTTTGACTTCCATAATAATTCATATTAAAATATTTTAAAAAATGATTCATCAAATAATTAAATAATCTTTTTCTTTCATCATTATTAACAACATTTTTAATTATTTTTGAATGTATTTCATTAAATACTAATTTTAAATCTGTTTTAGCTAAAATTCTATTATTAAAATCATGATTTTTTACTATATATTTTGATGTTTTATTATATATTTTTGGCATTAAAAATGATTTAGTTCCTTTTTTACTAGATATTTTATTTTCTTGTTTATATGGATAATTATATATGTATTTTGTTATTTTATGATTATTATCATAATTTTCATTATATTCTTTTATTTTATTTTTTGTTCTTTGTAATTCTTTTCTTAATCTTTCATACATAACATTATCTTTTTTATCTTTTGTTACTTTATATATTTCTCTATATTTTTTAACTTTTTCTTCTAAAACATTTAATATATTATTATTACTATTATTATTAATATTTTTCCATCTTATATATTTTTGAAAATTAGATGATATTTTTCCTATTCTATTATTTTTTTTTAATGTTAATTCTCTTTTTCTTTTAATTTTAAGCATATCATTATTATTTACTTTCATTATTAACTTATTATTTATATCATTTGTAATATTACTAATAGGTTCTGAATCAAAATATCTATTATCTGGTCCCCAATCTTTTAAATATGATAAATTCAATGTACCATTAATATTGTTTAATACATCAATATCTATATTATTTTTTTTCATTATATTTTCATAACTATTATAATTAATAATTTGTTCATTATTCATTACTATTTTTAATGTATTTTTTATTTCATTTACTATTGAATTTGTATCAAAATTTGTATTACGTAAATTTTTAAATGCTTCAATTAATTGTCCCAATTTTGTTAAGTAGGTTGTCATTTTTAGATTATAAAAAAATTTGGGTTTTTCACTTAAATACAGATAATTAATTAATTTAGTATTAATATTAAATTAACAATTATATAATTTCACTCATCTAGAATATTCTATGTAACTAATAAATTCTTATGTTAATATCTTTTACCTAATAAATTCTTATATAAAATATATTTAAATTCAAAATCATATAAAATTTTATAATGTCAAAGTTAGTAAATGAAACAAATAAACGTAAAGGTAAAATTTTAAAAACAATGTTATTTAATGATAAATATGAATTAGCACCATTATTTGTATTTCCTAAAATAATAAAAATAATACATAAATTTTTAAATATAGAAACATGTTTTCATTTACCATCTATAATCATAACAGAAAAATGTAAAAAATATCTAACAATTAAAAATAAAATTGATAATAATATATTAATAAAATGGATACCTATAATACAAAATTTACAATCTTATAATAACATACAAAGCTATCTTAATTATTATCCAATAAAATATGGTTATCCATTTATATATAATCCTCTTACATGTGCTGTTTGTCCAAAATTATTAAATGTAAGAAAATCTAAGAATATTAATAATAATAATATATTATATTGTAGTTATAAATGTTTTTCATCATATGACAACAAATCTATTTATAATTCTATTAAAATCTTAGGAAAGAAAAGATATAAATTTCAAAATCTTTTATTTGAATCTAAAAATTATAAACAATTAATATCTTCATATTATTTTGGTTATACAAATAAACAATTATATAATATTAAACATAATATTTCTAAATTATAAAATTTATTTATTTTTATTTATTATTTTTTTTTTGAAAAACCTTTATATTCTGGATAATCTTTATTAAAAAATTTATCACCATGTTTATTTTTAGTTAAATCACCCCAATTATAATAATAATTATCATCATATGTTGGTTTTATTTTTCTTTTGTTTAATTCTGACGATAAATTTGATGATGTATTATTTTTTAATTTCTCAGTATGTTTTTTTTCTAAATTTGTAATATATTTGCTCACATCAAAAGTAGATGGTTTATCAAAAAATTCTTCTCTTGCTGATTTATGTGGATTTAATAATAAATCATTTTTTTGTTTTTTTATTAATTTATCTTGTTCCATTTTAATTTTTGTTTGTTGGCTTCTTATTTGAAGATTTCTTTTATATTCATCAACTTGTTCATCTGAATATGGTGTTACATATTTATAATGTTTATCATCATCATCATCATAAATTATTTTAGACATTTTATCATGTGATTTTACTTCTTTTACGATTTTTTTAATTTCTGCATCATCATTATTATTTAAATTATCAACTTGACGATAAAAAGTAGAATTACTAATCATTATATTTGGTGATTCATCAATTACATTATGTAAATTACCATATTCATTTATTTCATTTTTTAATATTTTATCATCCTTCCAATTATCTTTACCTTTATTTTTATCTATTTTAGCTTGTAATGATAATAAATTATTTTGTGTATAATCTGTTTCAGTATATGTTGGATTATTTATAATAGGATAATTCATATTTTTTAATTCTTCTTCTGTTAAATTATTCATTTTATTTGGTATAATATTATTATTTGATACAGGTTTATCTTTTTTAATCTCTAATTGTTTTTTATTCTTCTCTAATTGTTTTTCTTTATCTTCTTTTTCTTTTTTAATAATCTCATTAACATTTTTAATATGATCTGAAATATTTGTTTTATCCAAATTCATATCTATAATCATTTTAATTGCTTTATTATTTATATCATCTAATTCTTTTAATTCAAAATTTTTTTTAATTTCACGTGCTTCTTTTTTTAAATCTTTTTTTATTACATTTGTATTTTGATTATCTACATTTAAATTATTTACATTCTGATTATTTCTATTCTCATGAAATTCATTTTGATTATTTCTATTCTCATGAAATTCATTTTGATTATTTCTATTCTCTTGAAATTCATTCTGATTATTTCTTTTTTTATATTTTCTTTTATTAGTATAATTTTTTATATTTCTATATATACCTAATTCTTTTCTTTGATCATCTGATAAACCAACTGAATAATTATTAAAACTTTTATATGATTTAGTATAATATTTTCTATTATAAAATATTGGATAATTTTTTAAATTTCTAACAACAGGAACTCTCCTATTGTGTATATTATATTTCATTATAATTATTGTTTTTTATTTTTTTAATAATGGGATTTTGTATATCTAAATGTTCAGATAAATTTGATTCAATATACGAACTTATTAATGAAATTAAATCATCTTATTGTACTTCATGTTTAGAAAATGAATCTATAAGTAATATAATATCTGATAATAAAATAATACAATTATGTCAAACATGTTTAGATAAATATAAATAAATATATATAATTTTTTTAAAAATATAATGTATAATATAAAAAGTCTTGAAAAAGAAAATAGAGAATTTCATATACCTGGTTATAATTTTTGTGGTCCTGGTACAAAAGTATTTACTAGATTAATACGTGGTGATAAAGGTATTAATAAATTAGATGAAGCATGTAAATGTCATGATATTGAATATTTAATGCATGCTGGTGATGATAAAAGTCTTGCCGAATCTGATGATAGATTAAGAAAAGCTGCAAAAATTGTTGGTGGTATTAGTGCTTCATTAGTTGATAAAGTATTTTTAATGAAAAGAATATTAGAAAATTTAAATATCATAACTCCTACCGGATTTGCTAAAAAATTAGCTAAAAAAATATCTATAAAAGATCAAAGAAAACTTGGTAGACTTTTATATAAACGATACATTTTAAATAATAAAAATATTAGTTTAGATGAATATTATTAATTATTTTATAATATTAACGACATCTTCTTGTTCTTCTCATTCTTCTATATACCACACGTCTTACCACACGTCTTACTACACGTCTACGTCTTGGATATGTTTTTCTCTTATAATATTTTTTACGGTAACTATTTCTTTTTCTATATCTTCTCTTCCCCATTTATAATTTTATTATAATATAATATATTTTTTTATAATATTATTTTTTTAATATGGATAAAAATATTTGTTTAAACTGTAAAAAAGATATTGACACATATGATTATTTTTGTAATAATTGTAATATAGATTTACTCACCTCAGAAAAATTAAACATCATATTATCCTGTATAAACAATATAAACAATACATTAAATAAATTTAAAGAAATTATTAACCACTAATCATTTTTATATAAAATCTTTATTATATTTATCATTTTTATATGTAAAATCTACCCTGGATTGTCCCCGACGGGTTAATTATTTAATTTAGAGACATACCTCTTTTTTCGTGTCCCCGAGATTTTCAAATTTCTTCGTTAATTCTATTATAAAAAATTCCGGGTAGTAAAAAAAATTTCGTTTTGTGAAGAATTCCTTAAAGAAAAAAATGAAAGAGGGCGAAGCCCTCTGGATATTTCTTTTTCTATCCTTGTACACA
>Ga0214923_10001247_pt1 | contig 36555 bp, 42 predicted proteins | sample LL1510_MetaG_FD_177993 | JGI IMG/M metagenome (GOLD analysis project Ga0214923, IMG submission 177993) | Freshwater microbial communities from Lake Lanier, Atlanta, Georgia, United States - LL-1510 | ecosystem: Environmental > Aquatic > Freshwater > Lake | place: USA: Georgia | collected...
ATCAACAAACTGGACGCGTCTATCAACAATTGCAACGTAATGAAGGTTTAGATCTTAACCAAATTGAGATCATGGAAGATATGGCGCAAGCTAATCGAAAAGCAATGATGGAAGAAGGAGAACCTACACAAATGGTTGGGTACGAAGCAGATGCTTCTATCAACCAAGTAGCGTCTCAGTTACCAGATGGTTTACCTGTTGATCAAGCAGAAAGTCTTAGACAAAATCCACGTAATACAGCCGCAGTAAGATTTATGGAAGCTGAACGAAATAAAATTGCCAGAGAATTAGCTCCTTTGGAAGGTAGTCAACTATTAACTCCTACGCGTGTTGAAAAGGAACTTGCTAATCGTTTAAGTGGTTCAACAGCATCTTCATATGGACCTAAATATACAGCAAGAAAACAAGCTCTGGAATTGTATGCACAAACAGGAGATCCACAGTTTTTAGAGACTGTTGAAAAATTTGGTTTAAAGCCTGTCAGCTTTGATCCTGACTCAGAGGAAATTACTTCTTTAGTACGTTCAAAAAACATTGTTAATATGCCAGGAGTAGGAGAAGTTTCTACAGCCAGTCTTCGCAAACCAGTTATTACAGCAGATACTGCTAGGCAAGCAGATGATTTTATTAAAAAAGCAAGACAAAGCAAAGCACAATACATAGAAGATTTTACATCTGATATAGAAGGTTTAAAACAAGAAATTTATGATGAACGTAGACAATTAGTAGAACAAACAGGTAAAGCACTTAAACTTCAACTTGAACAAGCAAAAGCAAGAGGACAAGGTAATACTGTGCGTCAACTGGAAACTCAACTTGAAAAATTACGAAATATATACCGTAACCCAGAACTTGGGCAACATCGTGAAATTGGAGAAGGAGGTATTCGTCATTTAGATGCACGTTTACGTAGGGCACAAGAAATTAATAATCAACAAATAGCAGACCTTAAAAAGCGTTATCCAACAACACTTACAAATCCCTCTGGTGAAGGCAGCCGTTTATTTGGAGAAGTTAACGAAGAAGGTGATTTTATCCCCGAAACAATGGAACTTCGTTCTGAACGAAAGATGATTGATACAGCACCTAAAGGTGGAGGTGGACGGAACATTGCAGAATATGCATCAGGATCACGTAATATAACTTTAGATGCAATACGAGAAGTTCAACGTGGAGGACAAAGAACTAAAATTCGTGATTATGATATTGAAACAGGGGGTGCTCCTCAAATATTTGAAGATGACCGCTCTGGCTCCGGTAGAGTAATTAATCGATATGGTATTAGTCTTGCTAATGAACAAGATGCTGATGTAACTCTTCGCCCTTCTCAACCGGTTTACAGTCAAAATGAAGTTATAGAAGAAGCCTATCGAATGGCTCAAAAAAATGCAGATGACCAAGCACCAACACGTGTACCTACTTACGAAGAAGCGGTTGAATCCCTTGGCAGACAACCAGTTTCTCAAACAGGTCGGCAAAGCATAAATGCTTCAGAAGAAATACGTAGAATACAAAGAAATAATCCACCAGAAAAAGCGCAAGCTCTTGTTAATTCTTTTCTTCAGCAACTTAAAGGAGGTTAATCATGGCAGAAAAGAAAAAAGATAAAAAATGGATTCAGAAAACTGAAATGAAGAAAGGTGTCTTTACGGCTAAAGCTAAACGAAAAGGTATTACCACTGCACAGCTACAAGAAAATGTTCTTTCGGCGCCAGAAAAGTATGATGCTGAAACTGTGAAACAAGCCAGGTTACGTCAAACTTTGGTAGGATTAAAAAAGAAAAAAGACGAGAAAAAAACTAAAACCTAATGGCACGTGACGCGAGACTTGACTTAGGGCGCTACATACAAAATCCCTTTAATCGTCGAGGAGAAATTTCCAAACGTTTAGATTTTGATGACTTGTTTCAATCTAAAGCAAATAGTGGAGAGTATCCTTGGAACCCATCAAAATTTAATGAACGTGACTTATTAAAACGTGCAATGACACGTAAAGTTACATTAAACCCAGATCTTAATTTTGTTGGTAACACTCCTTTCTTTGATGATAATTCAAAAGTAACACCACAGTACGAACTGTTTGAAGGGCTTGGTCGTTTTAATAGACCAGAAGATTATGACTTTGATGAAGGTAGAGCACGTACTATACAACGTCCACAAGAGCAACCTGATTTTAATACAGATTGGATTGAAGCATATAAATTAAGTCCTACTTTAAAACCAGGAAAAACAGCACGTAATCCAATGCCACGTTTACGTAACCCTGATCCGAATGGTTATCTCATGGCAGGAGCAGAGAAACGAGCTGAGAATGAACTAGAAGATAAACCTTCAATCTCACAACTGTTAGATCGTCAAGGTTTAATTAAAGCAGAACAAAAACAAGCAGAAGAAAAACAAGGAGAAAAAACTGCAAATGAAGAAGCTGTAGAATCTAATGTTTCTCCGGGTAAAACATAAGAGTAACTAAAGATAAAATAGTATTAATGCACATGGAAAATGTTTAAAATTGCGGGTCAACTAGCAGGTCTATTAAAAAACTCTGCTCCCGTAAAAAGGCTGGTAGCAGACGGTGGAGGCGATATGTTGCGTGCTTCTGTACCAGGGGGCTTACTTACAGGCATATACACCACACTAGCCACTGGTAATCCAATAGCCGGTCTTACGGCAGGTGCAGTAGATGTTGGTTTAGGTGTAGGTGTAGGTAAATTGTTTAAAAAATATGCACCTGAGACCGCAGGTAAATATCGTAACTATGTATCAGATGAAACATTACAAAGATATGCTGGAGCCGGAAAAATACCCAAAAACCAACTTAGTCGTGTATATGAACCTAGCTGGCAAGCTAATGCTGTAAATTTAGCAGGTAGTGTTGCAGCACCAATGTTAATTGAACCTTTATTTTATCCTCAACAACAAGCAAATATTAATCAATACATAACACAGCAACAACAGCTTGGTCAACAAGAGATGTTAAATCAAATGTATCAAGCACAAACAGCAGACGGCACCTTGTATCAAACGCAAGGTCTTCCTTATCGTTCAACAATACAATACTAATGGCTGTATCAAGTAGACCAGAACAAGCACAGACGTTTCTTAAACGCGCAGCAGATGCTTACAATAATGCAATGCATTCTGTTGGCAATTTAATGCCAACGAAAATTAAAAAAGGATTTCAATCAGGTGTGGAATTAATGACACCTGAATCTAGACGTGAAATAACAGATGAACAAGGTAATCGTATTCTTAGTAGTATTTCAAATTACAGTACGTTTAGTCCAAATTTTAAAAAAGAATTAAAAGATGTAAAAGGTATTAGTTTTAATGAAACACCACAAGAATTTATAGGTGCTTATGCGGCTAGGTTATTAACAGATGCAGGTACAGATTCCACTCGTCATTTGTATTGGCGTTACAATCATCCAATGGCAATTGCAGATAAGCTTATTGAAAAAGCTGCTGGACCTGCATATAAACAATTTAACCCAACACAAAAAAGTCTTGTTAGTTTAGCTATCAGTGCACCTACTGTTGCTTCTTTGGGACACATTGATATAACAAATCCTTTTGAACAATTTAGATCAAAAGGCTTTGCTCAAACCTATGCAGAAGAAGGAGCAGAAGATCGACGGGAAACAAGTCAACCTGGTACTGAAGTAATTGAACGTTTGCTCCTTGGAAGACAAGGTCGCCCACTTAAATATGAAACAGCAAAAGAAGATATCCCTAGTTTGACACCTGAAAGATATAGTAATTACATGAAAAATTATTACCAAGATAAAGGTGTTATTGGTCTTGGTTTAATTAAAGGAACAATGGAAAATTTAGAAGGTGTACCAGAAGCTCGCATTGTTGGCTTTCCAATTGGATTACAGGCAGCAGGTGCATTAGCAGGAGGAGCAATGGCTCTCCGTGGCGCATTACAAACCCAACCACCTGTTGTTACGACAAAAGAACGTCGTGTTATTTCATATCCTGGCGCAAGTTCAGGCATTGTCGAAAAAGATATCAAGACAAAAGTACCAATGGCTACACGTAAGACAGCAAGTATTGCATTAGCCGGATCTTTAGTAGGAGCATTGGTAGGTAACTTAACTAACCAAGCTATTGCTTCATTAAATAATAATCCTGAGAACTTACCAAGTACAAATGAATACCGTTAGAGTATGTAGACTGGTAAAATTAAGTTAATAAGAAAAGTATTAAACATGGTACAACCTTTAGGATCGGAATTCCCCATGGAGGGGATGATAGGACCCAATAGTGAACTGGGCCGTATTTCCGCTAAAACTAGTATGTTTAATGCTAAAGAAGGTAAAGGTTATGAAAAATTACTGAATGCGTTACGACAAGCTGAAGCGGAACTAGCGCCTAATCTCCGTACAAATGTAAGATCCGTGTTACCTCCTGGAGCAACAATAAGTTCTGTAGCTGGTAAAATAGCAGGTAAATATATTCCTATTGCTGGTGCTGGATTATCTTTACTGCAAGGTGATGTTGGCGGAGCTGCAGGTGGTTTACTTGGCATGGGAGCTGGTACACTTGTGTCGCCTTTATTGGGACCTTTAGCACCTTTAGCACCATTAGTTGGATCTGTTGTTGGTGGAGGCATTGGTACTGCTGCACAGAAAGGTATAGGCGGACTTGTTCAAAGTGCTTTAGGTAATGCGTCAGCTAACACTGCTGCACGTGGTGAGTCTGCTGGACCCATCCCTGGTCTCCCTGGTATTGGTTCTAAAGAAGTTGGTGGGATGGATGCCAATCGAATGCTTGAGCTTGTACGCGCAGCAAATACGGGTCGTATTGAAGCTGCGCAAGCATTAAATCCGATGTTGAATCAAAACCTTGATCAACAACGTAATCGTCAGATGCAGTTGAATCAACAAACTGCACAACTTACTGGTGGACTTAATCAGCAAAGATATATGGCTGAACTAGCAGGAGGAGCACAATCAGAAACTGGTGCACTTACACGACAAATACTGACGACTACTAATCCTTACGCTAATTCCGCGTTCCAGTATCGTTAAATAAAATGTCTTTTTCAGGTTTTAACCTTGGTTCTTCCAACACACCTAGATATGGATCAGGTGTGAATTTTGATGGGATAAACACAGGAGCAACTTTTTACGGACAACAACCTTCAACTTCTACAGGTGTTGACTACAAAAGCTTTGGTGAAAGCATCAAAGGTCTTCCATCTGAATTACAAGGAAAAGCATTTGAAGATTTATTAAATAGATCAAGAAGTCAAGCTGATATTACTCAACTATTAAATTTTGCTCGTGAAGTAAGAAGTCCAGAAGCACGGAAACAAGCTCTTCAAGATGCGTTAGAGTATCAAAATGCGCAACAAGCATCAGCATTACCCTACAATATGTTAAATAAAGGATTAGATACTTTATCTAAACTTCCCGAACAGATATCTGCGAATGCTGCTAATCGGGCAATGTTAGCAGTCCTTGGAGCTAAATCAGTAACAGATGCAGGAAATGAGGCTATGGCAAAATCTCCTTTTGGTAAAGGTAGTTTTGTTTCGCAGGTTCCTCTTTCTCAACAAAGATACTTTAGTTAGAATAGATATGTGCAATATAATTAAATGGCAAGGAGGATAATATGTTACTAGCACCTTTAGCTGCTCCTTTAATTACAGGTCTTTTTAGCGGTGGCGCCAGTATGTTTGGCGCTAACAAAGCTGAAGAGGCTGCTCGTAGATCTGATAATACTTCACGTCAAATTGCACAAGGACAGCTTGCTGCACATAATGCAGGTCTATTAGAAGCAAGAGAAGCTGAAAAAGGTAGGCTTGGTTTTGGAATATGGGATAAGGTTTTTAGCGCTGGTACAGGAGCTGACCTTGATTTTGGAAGACAACAAAAAGCTTCTTTGTTTCAACGTAATATATTAGATCCTCTTTCTGCTGCTAATGAACGAGATGATTTAAGAGCAAGAATAGGAATGGAGGGCTCATCTGCTGCACGTGGATTACGTCAAGAAGCTAATCGTGAGGCTCTTAAAAGAACTCTTGCAGAGAAACAAGGACAAATGATGGGTATGTTTGGTAGAATTGCACCAATAGATACTTCCACACTTTTTACATAAGGAGATAAATTATGGGAGGAGGAGGAGGAAAAAGCGCACCGGCACCTATATACATGCCGCCGCCGCCTGATAATACGTTTAGAGATTTCTTAAACTACAGTCAACAACAAGAAGCACGGGCACAAGCGCGAGCTGATCAAGAAAGAGCAGATGCTAAGGCCAAAGAAGACGCACGTAAAGCATCAGGTGTTGCAGGCTTTGGTGGTTTACGTTCAGGTCTAGAATCACAGTTGAGACAAGGTTTAATTACATATGATGATGCTTCTAGGCAATTACGTGATTATGCTGGTAAATACGAAATAAATCCAGAAGAAGATGTTAATAAGTTAACAGATGTTTATACTAAGGAATTATTACCCGGACGTCGCTCTACAGGAGTTTCTGCGGCTTATCAAGAACTTTTGGGACGTGAAGCTACGGAGCCAGAAAAGACGGCTGCCTTAGAACGTTTTAATCAAGGTTATTACAGCAGTGTTCAAGACTTAAAAGACTCCCTTGCTAAAGGTTCGGAATATCAAGATAAGTTTCAAACAAGCTATCTTGGTAACTATTACGATACGATGTATGGTAAAGAAGAGAGGGATGCAGCAGGTAAGAGAACAGGTACAAGAAGCTTTAAGTTTGATAAATCACTTCTTCCTACTTACGCTGAAGGAACGTTAGGTAAAGCTGGTATTGCAGTTCCAGACTTCAAGGATACCTTTACAGGTACACCTGCTGAACTTGAAGAGCAAACACAAAATATTAGAGACACACGTAAGTATCTGTACAGTGCTGGTCTGACTAATCTCCAAGGTGATATTGACAAAGAAACACAGAAGTTAAAAAATAAAGGAGCAACGGATGTAGCTAAGATTGGAGCAACAGGCGATATGTACAAAGCTCTCATAGGAAGTTTTAGTTTCAATTAAAGATATCTTTGTTATAATTGTTTAGTGTAAAGGAACTTTAAAAATGACAGCTTCATCTGGTCAGGATAACGCAAGTGATTTTGACATTAACCGTTTTGAGCAGCTCTTGGAGCGCCTCGAAGCATCTAAAGGTCGTCAACAGCGTCAGAAGTCTGTTGAAGGACGTCGTGATATCTTCAGCCAGGGTCTTGCTAGTATGATGAGTAACTTCTAATTTTCTATAGGTGCTGTAAGCCATGACTAGTAGCGTTCCAGCAGGACAAACTGATGCTGATGATTGGTTTGATTTAGACAAATATCGTCAAGCAGCTGGTGTGGCTTACGACTTTTCCAAGAAAAAGATGGAGGATGCTGGTGGACAGGAACGAGAAACTATCGGTAAAGGGGCCGAAGAACAACGTACCTCCGCAGAGCAGTCACAGCGCTTTAAAGAAAAGGACGAAGAACGCGATTACGGCCAGGCCCAACGAGCTTATCGATATTGAGTTATTCGATGGGTGGGTAGATAATTTAGATGCGTCTACCCAAGAAGCATTCTGTGCATTCGCCAAAGAAAATTACTCTGTAATAGAAGCATATCTTTATTCACGATTCCTTGGTTACAAAGGAACCGTAACTGCGTGCGAACTATGGGTCAAACAACATTACGATAAACCAGATCACCGAAAGAAACTCTTGTATGAAATTGACGAGATGCAAGAGGACGTACGTAAATTACGAGAAGATGTAGAGAATGGTGTTGTAAAACGTGATGCGGGAGTAGCTCGTATCGCTTCTATGCAAAAAGAAATTCGTGGCCATATTGACCAAGTAGAAAAGTTTACGAGTATTAAAGATAGAAAAGGTTTATTGATGGCAGGTGCTGACAGGGCTATACGTGAATTAATGTTTATCTTCAAAGACGATCCGATTGAGATACCCTTGGAAGAGGCAACAATGAGCGTATGGTCTAGAATGCAACTTGAGGAATGATTCTGTTAGACTGATTTTAAATTAAAAGTTTACAGTCATATGCCTAAAGGTAAAATGCCACCTCAGTTTCTTGAGTATCTCAAGAAGAAGGATGCCAAGAAAGAAGATGGTACAGAGATGAATGATAAAGAAAAACGTAAGGCTGCTCTAGATAAAGCAAGAAAATATAAAGATCAAAAAAACAGTAAAGCTAAAAAATAGAGTAGGATTCCATGAAGTTGGAACATTCTTGTGCCTAGCTATACACACCTTGCTTATCGACGTAATGCAAAAGCCGCTGCGCGGAATCAACAAATACGTATACCCAAGAATGTAGATGCTCTTAAGTTTGCGCAAGAAGACTTTGGTTTTTTTTGTGAATACGTAGCTGACAAGCCTCCTGCTGAACATCACCTGGAATGGCATAAACATTTCATAACAGAAGAAAACAGTAGCTGCCTTCTACACATTGCTGGACCAAACGTCGATCTATTGGCACCAAGGGGACCACTTGCCATTTCAATGCCAGTAGCAACTCCTAACGGATGGGTGCCCATCGGTGATTTACAATTAGGTGATTTAGTTTTTTCTGAGAAAGGACAAGTTACAGAAGTAATTAACATATCCGATTACGCATTGTCTCCAACTTGGGAAATATCCTATACAGATGGTTCATCCGTACGTTGTGACGATCAACATTTATGGAAGGTACGGCGCATAGGTTCTGATGCCAAAGGTGAATGGCGTGTCATGTCTCTTAATGAAATTCGTACACAAAAAACAATTGGAATAAAAGGAAACGGTAAAGTTGGTTCTCCAAGTAAACGTATTACTGCTACTTGTTCACCAGAAGAAAAACCTTGGCTAGACAGCAAGGGCTACGCTCGTTACTATATTCCTGTGACGGAACCAGTACAATATCCAGAAAAAGAACTTTTAATTGATCCATATCTACTTGGTGTTTTAATTGGAGATGGTTGCTTAAGCAGTGGAAATTTAACAATAACTAGCTCCGATTCAGAATTGATTGAACGTTGCTCTCAACTTTTACCTAAAGACTACACGTTCAAGAAGGCTTCCAAATACGATTATCGTATTTCGCATATTAAAGGTAGTCTTTTTTGTGGGGTACCAAATCCTGTAAAAAGAAATCTCGAAAAGCTTGGCTTGTACGGAAAAACATCAGTATCAAAATTTATTCCAAAAGAATACTTATTTTCTTCTGTTGCTGATCGTGAGGCGTTGCTACAAGGTTTACTTGATACGGACGGCACGGTATCTAGTTCTGGTTCTGTTTCTTTTTGTACTACATCTCAGCAACTTGTAGATAACATTATTGAACTAGTTCAATCATTAGGAGGTATTGCAACTAGACGTACTGCACAGTTCAATTCTTATACACTGCCCAACGGAGTAAAAACACGTACAACAACACCGTCTTACAAGGTAGGAATAAAACTACACCCTGAGATTAGACCGTTCTCCTTGAAGCGTAAAGCACTGAGGTATGCTCCTTGTACTAAATACCTTCCTTGCCGTGGCATTGTAGATATTAAACCTTCGTTTGAAGAAAAAGTACGTTGTATAGAAGTTCAAGATGAGTGTCATACATTCTTAACAAAAGATTATATCGTCAGTAAAAATTCAGCCAAAAGCACAGTCTTGGGTTTACTTACAGCATGGGCTATTGGTATTCACACTAAAGCTAAACGTCCTTTACAAATTCTTTACTTGTCATACACAGTTGATATTGCACGATCCAAAAGTGCTACCATCAAACGCATCATTGAAAGTAAACGATACCAAGAAGTTTTTCCTACTGTACGCTTAATGAAAAACGTAACTAGTAATGAATACTGGTCAATAGATCATCGCTTTGCGGGTATTGACACAACTGGTGATGAACAGTTTACACTCTGTGCTGCAGGACTTAAGGGTTCAGTTACCTCCAAACGATCTCATTTAGTAATGATAGATGACGCCATAAAAAGTTCGGCAGATATTTCAAATCCAGACATTAGAAAACAAATGCAAGAGAACTGGAACGCTGTGATCGCACCTACTATGTTTGAAGGTGCACGAGCAATATGTCTTGGTACACGCTTCCGACATGATGACATTCATGCGACAACTTTTAATGAACAAAATAATTGGATGCAGATTGTTCTTCCTGCAATTAAGCACAATCGCATAACAGGAGAAGAAGAGTCTTATTGGCCTGCAATGTGGTCTTTGGAATATTTAAAGGAAAAGAAACGACAGGCACCTATTGCTTTCTCTTTCCAATACATGAATCAAATCGTTAGACAAAATGAACTTTCCTTGGCACCAGAACTAATAGTTAAAGCAGAAATTGCAACGGAGTTTGATACTCTTGGCGTTGGTGTTGACCTATCTGCTGGTGTCAAAGAAAAGAATGATTACACCGTTATGGTACTAGGAGGACGTATAGGCGATCAGATTCATATCATTGATTACAGACGAATACGAGTCATGGGAAATCTAGAAAAACTTGACGTACTTAAAGAACTTCTTAATGATTGGTCTATTCTTGGTAAAGATGAAAACAATAATTACTTCCCGACTTTTGCAACAGTTGACATATGGTCTGAAGCTGTACAGTATCAGGCATCCCTGGAAGCAGACTTCAAAAGAGTTTGTTTAAATCAAGAAGGTCTCTACAATATTTTGTGGCATCCCGTCAAAGGTTTCCGTGCAGATAAGCTTGCAAGGTTTCGCGGTATTATGGGTATGTTTGAAGATAGAAAAATAATCTTTAATCGATTTAGGAACTTCACAAATCTCTTCGAGGAACTCACGAACTTCGGCGTAAGTAGTCATGATGATTGCGCGGATGCCCTTGTGTGGTTAGTAAATGGTCTAGCACGGAAAGGTCAATTACACCTAGATTTCTAATTCTAAAGATTTTATAAAATTACAAAGATTGGTTACAGCAGCAGATCTTAACGTATAGAATAAAAAATGTGAGGAATCCCTCACATATCTACATGTTTCTTAACGTCCTCATGGTTTCTACTCTTGCTCCACGTTCTGGCGTGGCTGGGTGGGATCAGTTTTGTGAGTGGGTTTCAGGCACCGAAAATCGTCTTTATGTCGGTTGGTTTGGTGTACTTATGATCCCTTGCCTACTGGCCGCCACCATTTGCTTTATCATCGCTTTTATTGCTGCTCCACCTGTTGACATTGATGGCATTCGTGAACCTGTTGCTGGATCCCTCTTATACGGAAATAACATCATCAGCGGAGCCGTTGTGCCAAGCAGCAATGCAATCGGCTTACATTTCTACCCAATTTGGGAAGCTTCTTCGCTTGACGAGTGGCTCTACAACGGAGGTCCCTTTCAGCTCATCGTCTTCCACTTCCTCATTGGCATCTTTGCTTACATGGGACGAGAATGGGAACTTAGTTATAGATTAGGGATGCGCCCCTGGATCTGTGTTGCGTACTCTGCACCAGTAGCTGCAGCAACTGCAGTGTTCCTTGTGTATCCCTTCGGTCAAGGTTCATTTTCTGATGCGATGCCCCTGGGTATTTCAGGCACCTTCAACTACATGTTTGTGTTCCAGGCTGAACATAACATCCTTATGCACCCTTTTCATATGTTGGGTGTAGCTGGTGTTTTTGGTGGATCGTTATTCAGTGCTATGCACGGTTCTCTTGTCACTTCCTCATTGGTACGCGAGACGACTGAAGACGTATCTCAAAACTATGGCTACAAGTTTGGTCAAGAAGAAGAGACCTACAACATCGTTGCAGCACACGGTTACTTTGGAAGACTTATTTTTCAGTATGCCAGTTTTAACAATAGTCGTAGTCTTCATTTCTTTCTTGCCGCTTGGCCTGTGATCGGTATATGGTTTGCTGCACTTGGTGTATCAACCATGGCATTTAACTTAAATGGTTTTAACTTCAACCAATCTATTGTTGATAGTCAGAATCGTGTGGTGTCTACTTGGGCTGATATTCTCAACAGAGCTGGCCTAGGCTTTGAGGTTATGCATGAGCGTAATGCACATAACTTTCCTCTTGACCTTGCAACAACTGAGTCTGTTCTTGTAGCACTAAAGGCGCCAGCCTTAAGCTAAATTTAAAATAAAATTATCGACTCGACTGCTAACACGGTCGGGTTTTTTATTGTAGACTAAAGGAAAGAAATCTAGCACTTTGGGTCCCGAATACGCTGCTATCTTTTTGACTGCGGTCATTTCAGCGATCACAGGTGGTTCCTGGGTGGCTAATAAACTGTTGTCCCGTCAAACGGAGAGGATCCAACAAGGCGTGGAACACATCAATACACAGAGACGTAGAATCGACAATCTAGAAGATGAAGTAAAACGCTTACCAATGGATTACGTATTAAAGGTTGATTTTTTACACGAGATTACAGAAATGCATAGTAATTTTAGACAGATTAACAATAAGCTTGATAAGCTAATTGAAAAGCTTTTAGCAAAATGAGCTACGTACTTGAAGTTCAAGAAGATGAAAACGGTGATTGTTTCATCACGCTTCCAGAGGAAGTAATCGACGAGTTAGGCTGGAAAGAAGATGATGTACTTAGTTGGGATGTACGTAGTAACGGCATTGTTCTAAGTAAAGTAAATGACTCAAGCGGTTATGAGGTTATAGAAGAGTAGAATACAAAAAAGTAAGTAGTTAAATTATGGCTGGTTATTATGGCGGAGAACGCAACGTACCTGGAGCGGTTGGAAATATAGGTGGTACAGCTAATAACTTCTTTGCTGGTAACCCTAGTTTTGATGTAAATAAAGGTCCAGGTCTTTTAGGTAATCGTTCAGAAGAACAGATACGACGTCTTCTACAGAGCACTCCAAATAATCAACAGTTACTTGAAGAAATGAAACGCCGTGGAATTACTCCTAGTGGTGGTCCACAGCTTCCTTTAGACGGATCACCTTTTGGTTCTAGTAACCTTGCCGGTGCAACAGCACAAATGAATCCAAATCAGCCAGGTAATTTTGCTGGTTTTATTGATCAATTACAAGCACAAAATCAAGGTCCTAGTACACCTGTTAAATATTATCCTGACGCGTTTGGCGGAAAAGGAGGAATCTTGCCTAACCGTGGTGCAGCAGGCCCTACTAATGTGCGTCCAAAGGAATCTACCCCTCTTGCTCAAGATTTTACTGACGATTCTGATGGCATGGAACAGATGTTAGCGCAGCTTCGCGAAAACCAATATTCTTTACCAAACGGCTTTATTAATAAATATGTTTCTTAAATCTGCTAGCATTTAACAAAGGTAATAATTAATGGACGCTAAAGCCAGGCTTAAAGAGATTATTGATTCCTACATCGAAAAAGATGGAGGAGCTTCCGTTGATACTGGCATTGTTGCGTCCCACTTAGCACAGATGAAGTTATTTGGCATCCGCCAGGGTGTTGAATTCTTTCCAGCTCAAGATAACTTTGGTAATCAACGCAAAGACTTTATCGACCGTGTAATTAAATTTAATCAAATAGATACACGCCTAGACTCCATCTGGGACTACTTCCTATGTGATGGACAAGGTCTTTTTTACATACGTCCTACAGAAAATAATTATCGCCTTTACTTCTTTAGACGTAATGAGTATAGGAGTTTCTATAACATTGACGGTGAGTTAGACGAAGTTGTAATTATTTATAGTTATAAGATACGTCAAGGTTTTGGCTTTCAACAAGATATTATATCTTCTGCTATAACAGGTCCTGCTTCCATGGGACAAGGTGGAGTCAAGCGTTACATTCGTCTTTCAATTAAACGTAAAACAATAGAAGAGACACATTCGGAAGCAGAACTTTCATTCGATACTAACTATCAAATGAACTCCGGGCGTACAACCACACTTAAAAATACGCTTGGTTTTATTCCTTGTGTTGAGATCTTTAACAACACCAAAGGTTTTGCAATGGAAGGCGTTGGTGAATTTGACGCCTTAGCCAACCATATATGCACGCATGATGACTTGGTGCGCACCATGCGGAAGAATGTTACTTTCTTTGGTAGCCCAACCCTACTTTCTTCTCGTCCTAAAACGGACTTAATGGAATCTAGTAGCGACACTGCTACTGTGCAACGTCCTTCTATTGCAGCAAACTCAGGCTTTGGTGGTGCAGGACCCTTAAGTAGATCTCAGTTCAAATCTGATCCTATCTATCGCGGTATCGATGGTCAGCTTCGCGTACCACGCATCATTGCAAACCTTGAACCCAACGATCGTGTTGGTTACATTGTTCCAGATGCGATTACAGGAGATCAAAATTCTTTTGCACGTCAATATCGAGAAGAGATACGTACATCTCTTGGTGGTGTAGACGAGCTATCTATATCTGCAGGTGTAACTGCAACAGAATACAAATCGCTATTTGGTAGAGTATCTGCCACTGCAAAGAAGAAGGCAACTGCTATTTACACATATGGGATATGTCGTTGCCTAGAACTTATCTTATTCCAAGAAGAAACTTTATTCCGTAACACATTAGCAGCGGCTGCAGGAATTGAAAGACCCCTGGAACTTCCCGAGCAAGCTACTGATGAAGATACAGCAGCATATAACGAAGCCATGGGTATGTTTGAGGACCAAGTCAAAAAGATAATGATGGCTTGTCTTAAGACTCAACAAATACCACCTGGTGTATTAGGACTAATTCCAGATGGAGATGTGACGGTCCAATGGCGTTGGCTGGGTCCTGTCTATGAAGACTCAACACAAGATATTCTTAATAACTCGATTGTTGTTAGGAACCTACAGGAATTAGGTGTTGATAGCATTGAAGCACTGAAATACCTTTTCCCCTCAAAAACGGAAGAGGAGCGGGCCGAGATGTTATCTGGGTTCCCGTTCAGGATGGTGAATGAATTACAGAGTGCATACTCTCAATTTTCTCGCCTGGTGGGGGGTATGATGCAGACTCCTCACCCGCAATCACCGGACTTACCGATGGCTGCGGATCCAAGATTGGATCTAACTCCATATCTGTATCGTACATTAGAAGCATTACAAAAGGAGATGAGTTATGCAGGACGCTACCGTCCAATCGACCCCACAGATGAGCCAAGTACCAGCAGCCGTCGCTCCGAGCAATTACGTGGTGGCAGCACCACAAGCAGCTCCGGTCAGCTACCAGGCAGCACCTCAGGCTTATCAAGTGGGTACGAGCTACCCCCAAGCGGTACCTCAGGCGAACCCCAGTTACCAATCAAGCCCTACTCAATACGCCCCCCAATCCCAACCGGCGGCACCTCAGAGCAACCCATGGGAGTCGGCGTTCAACAAGGTAGTGGGGCTACTGAGCGCACCAGTCCAATCCCCGTTCCAGGGTCAACCCTCTCAAGCGGCACCTCAGTATACCCCGGCCAATTACGGAATTCCGTACAGCCAAGCTACGCAACAATCGGCTCCGCAGACCTGGCAAGCCAACCAGGCTTACTTGCCCAACTCTTCCCCAACCTACTTGACGGGATCCTCGGGGGTTCAGGCTCACCAGGAAGTAAATACGGCGATAGCAGATTACTACAATCTGAGCAACGAGACTCGTCAGGTCCTGGACGCGTTCGGGATGGAAGCTCCGGCAATCCTAAACAACTACGCTCTAAACCTGGAAGCGATGGTGGACAGCGCCGTCGCATGGGGAAACCGCGCAACTAACTGCATTACCGGTTACGCCAACTTTGCCGTTAATGAGCACCAAGAGAATCTTGCTTATAACGAGATTCTGACTAACCCTGATGTACTCAGCGACTACACACTTAAGTTCTTCGGTCCCGAAGGTCCTTATCCTGTGTACGAAAATGAAGAGCAACTAGCTACTCGTGGTTATCCCACCCAGCCTGCTGGTTATGCACAAGTAGGTCAGTTCCCTGCACCTCCTGCTGCGGCTGCTCCTCAAGCCCCTGGTAACTTTTGGGGTGAATTTAACGACACAATGACACGTGATCCACAAAATGCTTGGCGCATTTTGAATCAAGCACAACCTCAAACTGTTGCAAACAAATTGTTTGTAATGGAGTAATACATCAGCTTGTAATGAATAAATTACAAGCTGTTAAAATCATGTTAGATAAGACATATAATGTCTGAATCTTTCACCCTGTAAAAACATTCCCCGAGAACTGGAGGATAAAACAAAGTGTTCATTGATAACGATTTTCCAAAGATTCTAGGTGCGGAACTTTACCGTCCTCACCCTGCTTATATTGCGGAAATGGCTGTTGAGCCCGTGGTCGTCCACGACTTTACACGTCAACCTGGTCAAACTGTACAACTCGACCGCTACAAGTTCTGGGGAACCCCTGGCACCAAGGATAGCCGTGAGCGTATTGCTGACCAGACTATTGGTACCGCCAACAGCCGTAACATCACCAAGGAGAAAGTTCTTGTGGTGCTTAAGGAGTACACCGGTCCTGCGGACCCTGGTGATCCTACCCAACCTTCAACCTTTAAGATTGCTCGTGAGACTCTAGTTACCGCTCAGCGCATGTTGCTGGACACAGGTAACTTGAATATGTTCCACCAATCTATCGGTAGCCTCACACTGTTAGATGACTATCGTCGTTGGCGCGATCGCGTCTTCCTTGACGAATTAGCTAAAACTGAAGCTAATGGTAAAGCTTCTGGAACCCAAGGTGGTTACTACTTCGCTGGTAACAAAACCAAAGATTCATCTAATCGTATTTCTTACACAAATACTGAGTATACAGCGGATCTCCAGCAGTTCCATGTAGCTACTGACTTGTTGACTGTAGTTAAAGATTTACGTAAGCGTAACGTACCAAGTTTTGCTGATGGTTTGTATCGTTGCATTTGCGACCCTACATTCATGATGCACTTGCGTCGTGACCCTGACTTCCGTGAGATTGCACGTTATGCCGGTAATCCCGGTCAAGGCATGTACATGGCTAACCCCATGATGCCTAATAACGCCAGCTTCTTCATGGGTCCTCAAGCTGGTCAAGCTTACTTCTTGGCTGGTGAACCCGTAATGCCTACTGGCGTTCAGTTTGAAGGTGTGAAGTTTTATGAGTCAACTAACTTCCCAACCAAAAACGTTACTACATCCTTCAACGACACAGGTGGTACCTACACTTCTCAAGAAGTTGCACAAGGTTACTTCTTTGGTCCTCAAGCAATTGGTGTTGGTATTGGCGGTCCTAACGCGCAAGTACTCATCAACAATAATGATGACTTCAGTCGTTTCATCATCTTGATTTGGCAACTGTATGCTGGTTTTGAAGCCTTGAACAAGGACTTCGTTACTACCGCATTCAGCTACGTCTCTGATGACGGCACTGTTTAAACATAATCACTGTAATAATCTCCAAGGAAAAAATAAATGACTTATTTGTCCGCTAAGAAAATCTACCCAGGCAATTGGGTAGAACCCCTGAACGGTTGGTACAAAAACATTGATACCAACGACAACGGCTCTAATGATTCAACTAAAGGTGGCCCTACTTCTGTATTGGCTATCCCCGGTTATCGTTATTTTCAACAACGTGGTTATGTCGCTGTAACCGCAACATCCGGTGCTGGTGCAGTATCTTCTGCTGATGTGATCGTTCCTTCTCCTTATCAGAATGACGACACACGTACCAACATTACTGGTATGGTGATCTCTGGTTCATCTACCCTACCTGCTTACGTATACCGCACTGCGATTTCCGTAGCTTCTGGTTGGGGTGATGGTCGCGTTGCCTCTGGCATCTATGCCGCAACAGGTAACGTATTATCATTTGGTCGCAGTAATGCTGGCTCACCAACCGCTGCATCTGGTGTTGGTGAAGGCGTTATTCAAGCAAACCTAACCTCTACAGTTTCAGGTAGCCAAGCTGGTGAAATCTTGTTTGCTGCAGGTGTTCAAGGTTTTGGTACTAACCCGTTCCATATTGCTTCTGGTGCAGCAGGCGTAACAGCAGGTAATGTTAATTACGCTGCCACTGCATCCACCACCATGAAGGTGTTTGCAAAAGAGACAGCTAACAGTACAGCTACTTCTGGTGGTTTCTACATTTCCAGTGGTGATTCACTTGCTGGTCGTGTAGGTTACTTTGTAGTTGAAATATGCTACATCCAACCTGATGAAGCTCCTGGCTACGAAGATATCGATAGCTACTTAATTGGTCGCACTGTTAGCTAATTAAGGTAAACTAGGACCAGAACACTCTTCTGGTCCTTATGCTCTATCAACACAAAAAGACAGGCGCACGCCTCAAGGTTATAAGCGAATGGGATAACGGCGATTGGTTTATGGTCGAAGACCAAGACGGACGTTTATTTACAGCTTATAAAACTGAAATATCTCCTGATGAAGATGCCACTAAAAAGGTAAAGACTCTTCAGGTAAAAGATAAAGCAGCAAAAGAAGAGCCACGTACCTTTCCTCCTGATCATCGCTTGAATGTAAATTCAGCAACTGCTCAGATGCTCGCAGATCATATCAAGGGCATTGGTCTTAAGACCGCTCGCGAGATCAAAGATCTTCAAATGTCCTTATCAGGTGAAAGATTTAACAATCTCGAACAACTGAGACAGATTAAACGAATTGATTGGGAAAACGTTTTTGCTGCTGATTTAATACGTGTCTAGCACTCATCTCCTATTTACCCCTGGGAAACCAGGGGTTTTTGCTTTTAGAATAAAAGAAAAATAAAAATACAAATGGCAGGTTTAATACCAATAGGAAAAATTGCTAGTCCCGGAGAAGATGTCTTTGCGACTACTGGACCACATCTTGATGTACGTGTAATTCCACAATTTGGAAAAGATAAAGGTAAAAAAATTAACCCAGAGACAATAAGATCTTTACTTCAAAACATACAAGCTGCAGGGAAGCCTATCGTACAACAAGGCAAAGATGGTCAATGGAGCTGGAACAGTCCAATCACATCACGCTTTGGACCACGCTTTGCACCTACTGCAGAAGCCTCAACGTACCATGAGGGAATTGATTTAGGCATTGGCGCTGGGACGCAATTAACTTATAAAGGTTATGGTACCTTTACACCAAATAAAGGTTATGGTACTTTATCAACTACAGATCCAAAAGGACAACCTTATGATATTCAGTTCTTACATACAAAACCAGCGGCGAGTAGTACAGTTGCATCAATTACACCGGCTGTAACTACACCTGCACAAACAACAACATCCACTGACGCACGAACAGAAGATATACTTAAAGCTTTTTTGTATGGTGCAGGATATGCAGATAAAGCAAAGGAAACACCAAAGACATTTGAACAACAGTTAAAGGAAAAGTTATTAGGTAATGTTTTAAGTCAAGCACTTAATCCACAATCTTTCTTGTCTTCCTACTCAACAAGTAATCCGTTTATACAAGGTAAGTCTGCAGCAACAGATGATTTCCTTAACAATGTGTTTAGTTGATTATATGCTTTTATAATAAATAGATAAGGAGGAATAGAAGTGCAACTCTCTGACTTCGACAAAAGCAGAGTTAGATACCATCTGGGCTACTATGTAGTTTCTGTTCCAGCGGGAGATTATGCTCGTTTAGAAGAAGCTCTGAACACTGTTCCTGATTCTTACTTCTACGACAAAATTGCTATTCAAATAGGTCGTTGTGATACGGCTGAAAAGAAAACAGAAGTTGCCTCTTCTCCTTCCACACGTTTAGAAAGTATTGCAGGTGATGTGGATCGCACGATCCGCTCTAGTAATACCAAGGAAGCTTTGAAGGTTTGGGATGAAGTTTACCTTTACGAAACTAATCGTTTAGCTGGTATTCTTTACGTTCCAAACTACAAAGATCCTTTTCAAGCCAGATACCGTTACGAACGCTCTGGTGCTGAATTTATTCAGGCTTTACCAGGGCCTGCCGATACCTCAGTTGGTTCTCGTATTTACCTTAATCTTGCTTGGAGATAAACAATGGCAGAAAAACTCTCTCGACTTGAAGCTTATGTAAGTGGTAAACTTGCAAATGAATTAACGTACGCTGGTGACCAGTTTAAAAAAGGCAATATTCCTTATGTAGGCAAACCTAGATTTACGCCAGAACAAATGCGTTCAATGACGGCTCCGGGACTTGTACGGTATCCACAAAACGTCCCTGGCACCAGTTTAAATGCAATTCAAACTGGTAAATACGGACCTACTGATTGGAATCCAAGTGCCAATCCGCTTCGCGTTCCGTCTGTTCCAGCACTTCAACAAGGTGACGCAAACCGTGCTTATCAACAGGAAGTATCTCGTACTGCGCAATTAACAGCACAGGATCCTGAACTTCAACGTTATGAAAATGCACGTAAAATTGCTGCAGCTCAAGGTGCTACACCTGAAAGCATTAAGACAGCAGAAGATATTGGCATGCAAATCTGGGCTAAAAAGTATGGTGGTCCAGGTGGTTTAGCTAGTAAAGTAAAGCCTGGCCAAGCTGGATACGATGTAATTCAAAATACCATAAACCCTGGTGCAGCACCACAGAAACTTAGCGCCTACGGTAAAGCTGGCACAGAATATGATTACCGTGATTATGGCGAACCCCAAAATCCTACTATTGGTTATCAGATGCAATCACCAATCACATCTGTGCCAGGACTTAATGCAACTACAGCACAACAAGTAAATACTGGAGCACAAATACAAGCTCAAGACCTTGCAGATCTGTTTAAAAATGCTGTATTTGACGAAGAGTTAATGAAACAAATACAACAATATAATTAACTTTATATAATTGGCATTGCACAGCATGTAAGTCCAAGAACCCAACTGGATAAGAATCTTTTGATTCACGGAGACCAGTGTTGTTGCTTTAAACTGATGACTCTTTGTCCTAATTTTGTTAAACGCCTTGCAGCTACCGTTAGTTTGATTACGTCTGTTCAAGCCGTATTTACACCAGGTCTCAAGGCCGAATCAAATTGGGTTAGAGAAAGCTAATGTTATGCCTTTAAATCCAAACGCTACTCTTATTGCTGAACGTTTGAAAGGTGCGGGCTACACCCGCGCACAGATTGCTGGCGTCTTAGGTAATTTTCAACTTGAGTCTGGCTTTAATCCTCGTATAAACGAAGGGGGAGCAGTTGGTGGTCCCAGAGGTGTTGGTGGTTACGGTTTAGGTCAATGGACAGGTGACCGTCAAACTGCTCTTGTTAATTTTGCTAAGGGACGAAAAGCAGATCCAGGTAATGTAGGCATACAAGCGGACTTTTTATTACATGAGTTAAGTGGTCCGGAGAAAGCGGCTGCTGCTTCTTTACGTAAAGCTGTTTCTCCAGAGGAAGCGTCACGTCGTTTCTTAACTGATTTTGAGCGTGCTGGTATTCCAAAAACAAACGAGCGGGTGCAAGCCGCACGGGCCTTGTATGACAAATTAAGTTTTCTTGATAAGTCCCAACAAACAACTACATCTTCATTTGCTGCACCATCTACTTCTACGAATAAAAACGTAGAAGATATTCTGGCATCAGTCATTGGTGGTGCAGTAAAGCCAGAGTTAGAAGAGAAGAATAATAAAGCAAACACATTAGTAGAGATGGTAATGCAAGCTGTACTTCCTGGAGTTCTTTCTCCAACTAGTCCAACGATACCATCTAATCCTTTTGCATTGTACTAATGGCTAGGTTTTCTGACTATGTAGATAGCGCCTACCTCCCAGGGGAAGTGTATAACAGTGGTTTATCAGAATACCGCGAAGATCCGCAATTTATTGTTGATTATTTAACAAAGAAAAAATTTAAGTTTGCTGATATCCCTAATACAGATCGTATACAAGACTCCTTGGCAAAACCAGGGAGTTCTTTTGAGCGTTTTTTAAATTTACAAAATAATCCAGAGTCTTTATTTACAAGTAAAATGCGTCTTCCTCAGAAATTTCAAGAGTTTCAAGCCCTGCCTAACCTTGGAACATAACGCTATAATTAATAAAAAGCGGTAAGTAAATTGTCTTCTACAGCCACAAATAAACAACCCTTGTTGGTTGATAGACCATTATTTGATTCCGTTCGTGTAACTACACAGACTGTAGGTAGTGCATCCTCCAACACACTCTTTGTACAAGGCGGACAAGGGCCATCAATCTTGGTGGATATGGACGCAGCTCTTAGCGAAGACACCAACAATGGTGGTGTTATTGATTCCATTACGATTGTGCGTAATGATTTCTATCGTGCTCCAGACTACACTTACACGGGAATTGCAAGTTCTGGTCAAGTTGTTTCCTTTGTAAGTGGTCAGATAATTCAGATCACAGCAGTTACAGGTATAGGTACAGCGCCTGCTAGTGGCGTTGGTTATTACACCTATACAGGAACATCAACATTGACAGGTGTTAATACCTCCCTCTTATACAGTGGTGGTACAACTACAGGTTTCTTGTACAACGGCGTTAACTACGGATATAGGCCTGCGGTTACCTTTGCGTTTTATCACACCCGTGGTACAACAATACCAATCCCTGGTTCTGGTGATTACAGATTGTTGTTTGCTAAGACAGTTCCGGCTGATAGTGGTGTAGTTGATTGTTCTGATGTGATGCCTCAACTTGCAACACCTGTTGTGCAAGCAGGTAATACTGCGGGTTTAGGTTCAACCGCACCTTTACGTAACAAAGGAATTTATTTAGAACGTGGCGACAGAATTTACGTAGGTGTATTTCCAGATGGTCCGAACTCAAGTGGTTATATTCCAGGTGCTCACGTTATAGCAGAAGGCGGTTTCTTCTAGTCATGGCAAAGAAGAGTGGAAACTCTTTTGGCTCAAGTTCCTTTGGTGGCTTATCAACCGCACCCATAATCCCACCAGCGGGTGTAAAACCAATAACTACGGAATTTTCCCGTGGTTCAATTCCAGACTCTATTTACACAATAAATAGAGAATCTGCTTGGACACGTTGGAGAAAAGGCTATGAACTTGCAACCGCATCTACACATAACACTGATTACAGATATGAATTTTCCTACGAGATACCAGCTACTACAACAAGTGGTAATCCAACACCTATAATCTCAGGTGCTTTTGTAGGTTTTCCAACTACAAATAAAGAACTTGGAATGCACTGGGCGGTATGGCGATACGCTGGATCATTACGATGTGATGATTTTATTGATCCCGTTAGCACCAACAGGCTTTATATCAGTAGCGTCACAGAAGACGCAACGAATTGGTATGTAACTCTTGCTGGAACCTGGAGCTCAGGCAACCCACTTCCCGCGCCCTTCTACATTCCTGTCACAGGACAGCCTAATGGTTTACGTCCAGCAACAACAGAGATTTTTGAAGATCGTGTTATTACTGTTGGCGGAAACATCATTACAAAAGAAACGTTTAATCCAGCAACACAAAAACGTTATGGTTATGTTCAAGCCGTTGTTACAAATATAGATCCTTTTACGGGAATACTTACGTTCAAGAAAGCTGGTTCTGTGTACGTAACACCTGATGCTGTGTACATAAGTCCATCTCCACAAGGATTTACAGTAGGTAGATACCTTATAACAGGATCACGATACTGTTGTACTTGCCAGGACTTTACACATCGGGATTACTCCTTTCTTGCTTCTAGTAACAACAAGCAAGCAATACCACGCAATAATATATCATCAATTAAACCAGGTCGTTTTGAATTAACAAAACGTGATGGCATTTTAGATAACAGTGCAATGACTACAGCATCTGTAGACAGAAACATTGAAGTATATGCGCCAGATACTTTCGGACTTGATTACACAGTCTCAGATAGCTCTATAACCGAAGCAGGAGCCACCAGAGACAACCCTGGAGTCTATCGTGAGTTTGGTTTCCTATACACTCGTAGCACACCTGACGTGGCCCTTCCAGGATCCTCTGCGGAAGGTTTACCCAACTACCAAGACTACTCTGTAAGTATCACAAGTACAGATACAAACTCCATTCCACAAGATGTAATCACATCTATCACAGATAACTGGACGCCTCTCCTGGATGAGTTACGTTATTGCAAACATATCTATGCACTTAGATTTAAAGATCGTGTGTTTCCTCCTGAACCATCTGATTTTCCAGTGGGACCAGAAAGTATGGTCAACTGGGAACAAAAGCTAGTTGCTAAAACAGAAAAAGAACAACAAGCAGCAAGATCATACTATGCAACTAGAAGATCACTGGCAATGATGGACGTGCCACCTTACAATTCCCAGTCACCAATGATATATCCGATGTTACAAAAACTATTTAACATTACAACAGATCGTATTCTTATTGCTAACTTTACTATGTATGACAAAGACGGCATAGCATATACGCCTTGAATACTTGTTGCTGTCTTCGGAAAAGCTTCTGTATCTATACTCTTTCCCCCGCGTTTAGAGAAATTAAAATAAGATAACAGCAAATTGAGTATGTTCAATTGTGAGCAGGATCCTCTTTCCCTTCTCCTTGAATTAACTCCTAAATTAGCTAAGCGACGTTATCGACAATCTATCTACGAATCCTGGGACCACAAATGTGGTTATTGCGGCAGGGAAGCTACGTCTTTAGATCACATAGTACCAAGGTTTCGTTCTGGTTCTAACAACCGTAATAACCTGCTTCCTGCGTGCCAACGTTGCAATAATCACAAAGGCAGCGATAAGATGGAAGAATGGTATCAACAACAAGAATTCTTTACTCAAGCTAAAATGGACATGATACAGTCTTGGATGAATCAAGAATCTGTAGACTTTTTTACCTCTTGTCCTACCACTTTAAGTTACGCTGTTTAGTATGAGTATTTATTACAGTCCAGATAAAGGTTTAGTTGTAAATAGGCTACCAGACTCACGTGCAAACGAAAGCTATCACAACGAGTCGAATGACACTAGTAGGCCAGAAAGTTTTTATTGGGATACATATACAGCAATAGTAAATGGAAAGTGGGTAACAGGACAAGTAATTAAAGATTCAAATGGAAATATTGTTCACAATGCAGGAGCAAATAGAGATGGAGCAATGGCTAATTATGATAAAGTAGCTGAAGCTAATAAAATAGCAAATAAAGAAGGTGCATTAGCCAACTTGCGAGCAAAAGATGCCAATAAAGAAATAAATGAACACAAAGCAAATGTGCCTATAAATGCAGCTTATGATAAAACGGTAACTATTTTAAACACATCTCAACCAGGAGAATATATCACACAAAGAGAAATACTTAAAAAAATACCAGATTTAAATGATACAGTAAAAAAAGAAATAGAAGATGCTTTTAGAGGAGCTTACATTGAAAAACATATAGCTAAAAATAAATGGGATCCAGCACTTAGTTCAAAACCCCCTTATGGTGATTTTGATCCGAAGTATTACAAAGACAATAATCCAGACGTAAAAAGTGCATGGGATAGTTATGTAAAAAACGATGACGTAGATATTGTTGAACGTTATGGAGAGACTGGTTTTTATGCGAACCACTACACTAATTATGGTAAAAACGAAAAACGTCGTGCTAATGCAGTTGAAGTAGCAGAAGAAGCTAAAAAATATACGGAAGCTAAAAAAACAGACGCTGAGATTCAAGCTATTCGTGATCAACAGTTGGGATTAAATACAGATACACAAGCTTCTCGTTTAATAAAGGAAGGAAGCGCAATAGCTGCTGAGTGGGACAAAGCAAAAAAAGGTGACCCCTATTGGGCAAAACAAGCCAAAGAAAAATATCTTTCTGTTGATAAAAAAGATGAGTTTCTAGCGTTATTCCGTCTTTCAGAACGACCAGAAGATAAAGAAATACTTAAGAGTACAGTAGGTACCGAAAGCGGAATTACTGAATTAGAAGATGCATTTAACCAAGCCGTTGGAGAAGAAGCATTCGTACAAACAAAAAAGTTTGGCGCTTTGGCACAAGATGTTTTAAAGCAAACAATTACTGAAATGAAGAAAGCAAAAGCACAAGAACAGATGCTTGGTTTATATAAAGGACTTGGTGGATTTAGTGAAATTATGGATATTAATAAACAGTTAAGTGATTCAATATTAGGAGACAGTGGTGTTGGTGGTATATTGTCCCAGATGGGAAGTACAACAAAAACAGAAGAAGATTTAGAAAAAAAACTAGAGAACATTACAGGCATAAGAAACAACGTAGTGTATAACTGGCAGCAATGGTTTGATACAACGCTTAAAGAACGTTATCAAAAAGATATTGAGTTAGGTTATAAAACAGAAGATAGTGAGGAACAATTAAAAATTGATGGTGCCTTTGCTAAAAAATTTGTTGATAATTATTTAACCCCAAGATTTAATACGTCTCGTTCAATGGATGAATTTCGTGAATACATTGATGTTAGACAAGAAGAGCAAAACCCTTTTCAAACACAGGATATTGTTAATGCTGTAAAAGTTGTTGCGGACAGAAGAACAAAAGATTATCTAGATAAAATTCAAAACACAGAAGCACGTAATTTTAATTCTGAATTTTATTTTAATCCTACTGGAGATAAAGCCAGAGAAGAAGACTATAAAAAACAAATGGAAACAGTAACACAAGATTGGGAAGCTGCCAAAAAAGGAGATGAGTACTGGGCGCAACAAGCTTATCGTTTTGGTATTGACGTTAACGATAAAGATGCCTTTGCACGTATACACTTTCAAGTAAAAGGACAAGGTCAAGGGTATGATGGTGCTGACGATATTGTTAATGCCAGTAAAATTCAAGATGAAATCTATAACAATATTCTTCCCGCCTTAAGTAAAGAAGCTAAAGATTTAGGATCTGTTTTTGGTATTTTTACTACACCAGAAGAATTTGCCGATGACGTACTCGAAGGCGTGGACCCAACAGACAAAGAAGCTTGGGACAAAGTACTTAAGGCAAATGGACTAGAAGACTTTAAAGGAACAATAGAAGAACTTAAAGAACAAATTAAAGAAACATTAAGGACAGGTTCTGCTCAAACAATACGAGAAAATATTAAATATTTAAACGAAAAACGTAAACGTCCAACGCAAAAAGAACTTGGTATAACTTACATTGAACGTCCAGAAGATTACAAAACAGACATATCCAAATCAGATACTGCACTATATACCACATTTCAAAAAGCTGGATACAAAGGAACAGAAGATGAATTTTATGAAAAGTTTTTCCCTGATACTGATCGTTCTGAACAAGAATACTTAACCAAAGCTTTAACAGGAGCAGACTTTAAAATAACAGGACTAAAAATGAGTAATGATCCTTTTGAAAACTTTAATACAATTCAAGGTATGTTTCCAGAAGAGGAAGAAGACAAGAAAAAAAACGACGATAAAATAGAGCCTCCTTCACGTTTCTTTCGTTTAGGATTAGAAGATGATGAAGAAGATGAAGATTATGATTACAAATCAAAGTCTGGATCAGATATTTTAGGTGAGTTTACCAAAAACTTTAAATAACTAACATGACTGAAAAACACCAAAAAGCGGCAAGTGCAGCCAAGCTAGCAAAAGATAAAATGGCTTGTAATAAGCCCCATAAGACTCCTGGTCATCCAACCAAAAGTCATGTAGTTAAAGCTTGTGATAAAGGAGAGGAACGTATTATCCGCTTTGGTCAACAAGGCGTAGAAGGCGCTGGTAAACACCCAACAACAGAAAAGGATAAAGCACGAAAGAAATCTTATTATGCTAGACATAATGCTCAAGATCCTAATCCTGACAAGATGAGTGCTAGATATTGGAGTAACAAGGTTAAATGGTAGCCAGTATAAAACAAAAAAATAAAGTCAAAATAAAAAATTTCTGTGTATATTAGAAGTAATAATTATTGTTTTTATGTCGGATTTATCTTGCGCTGTTAATTTAATCCGTAAATACGAGGGTTTTAGTGAAAAAGCTTATCCCGATCAACACACAGGCAAAGAACCATACACTATCGGATATGGAACTCAATTTTATCCAGACGGTGCTCCCGTCAAAAAAGGTCAGTATTGCAGTCAAGAAAAAGCATTAGAATATTTGTTTCACGAACTTGGTATTATTGAAGGACGTCTAGACAAGTTAAACCTGAATCTAGACAATTGTATGCGCCAGGCGTTAGTCTCCTTTATTCATTCGGTTGGCTGGGATTCTTTTCTGTACAGCGGAATTATTGACTGCTTAGAGGCTGATGATTTTCATGGTGCCATTGAGGACATTGGTCACTGGATCTTCGATGCCGACTACAAGGTCATTGGTGGTCTCCTGGACCGTAGGAGAGAAGAAGTTAATCTATTCCTACTACAGCTCAACACACCCTTCCATTCGTCTTCAGACATCTTATTAACAGCATTTAGAGTCTACAGTGCTGCACCCCATCAGGTAGAATCCATCCGTCATCTGGAAAAACAACTTAATCCGTACGTTTTATCGGAGTTTGCGAACAGATTTAGAGTATCAGATGACCCATGGGTTGGTGCTACGGACAATGTCTTAAGCAGTGTGTTTGACTCTTACCCTTAGAATAGAATTACATAAAACACGCAGAGAAAATGGAACACTCAGTCGAACCGTGTGAGCGTCAGGAGTTTAACCTTCCTTTGGAGCTTCAGTTTGCAATGAAGAAAGCTGAACTCCAAAGCGCAGAAATGACTTGGGATGAGCTTCAGGCTGCGCTTTTAAACCTTTACTACACTCGGATGATGGAGTGGACAGCAGTCAAAGATATTATGGCAGGCGAAAATATCGAGATCACCTGGGGCCAACCAACTGATGTTGACCTGGCAGAGCTCGCGGCAGCTTGTGTATCTGATGACGATGACGACAATGATGAAGACGATTACTTGCTTCAGCCGTTCTGAAAGGTGTCAATCAACCTACTAAGGTACCATTGACATTTCTTAAGGTCTTCTAAAGGTTTACCTTTGAGCATACAGCGCCAAAGATATTTGATACAGCAGCCACGTAAGTAGCCACGGTATTCGTCTGTATTTAGTTGTGCCTCTAGTGCTTCGATGCACTCAACCCTATCACTCGCCGTGTAGTGCGAAGGACGGTTAACAAGATCTGAATTCACAAACCAGAGGGTAATTCAAATGCCAGCTTAACGCATTAAGCCACGACGTTTAGCAGATTGTATTTTCATTTCATCATCAGCCTCAGGTAACTCTAGTATTAAGGTATGTGGCTTAGGTGATGCACCCCGTGCTAAACCTTCTTCCATGGAAGGAATGAGTCCCGATACACCAGGTCGCTTCATTCCTTCAATGTGTAAAGGATTACGTTCAAAACCTTGCATTGGTGCTACCAAGCCACGATTATACATGTCTTGTAAGGGAACATCGTTATTCTGATTGGCTAGTGGTTGATCAAAGTCATCTTCGCCAATACAACGACACATCACCTCATCTATAAATCCATCCAAAAAACCAGCTGCATTGTTATGCATAATATTTGAAAAGCTTGATTATCTCCTCTTACAATATTACTATGGCAAGTTTTTATGATCCCACTTACGATCCACTAAAGGACACTGGATCCTCAGGTGTTGAAGTAACTGATTTACGACCAGAACAAGCTAGGGATGTTGATCTACGTCGTTTAGATCCAGAAGAGCGAAATATATTTTCAGACGTTGCGCGAGACTTTGCATATACTCCAGGAAAGACAGGTTATAAACCAATTGATAACTCACAACAAGACGCACAAGCACGTCTTTCAAAATTCATGCAAGCAGCAAAGACTGCTGGTGAATACAAAAAACGTACTGCCATTGCAGAACCAGCAATTCGTGGAAAAACTCCCAGAGGTGCTGCTTCGATTGAAGGAGTTGAGTTGCCGAGTATGGGAGATGGTTATGGTGGTGGTGGCAGTAACTACGCTGACAAACCTAAGTCCTTCTCAGGTAGATCCTATAGTTATTAAACATGAGAAAACACAATCTCTGGCGGTTGATCTTGGTACTTACCTTTCCTATCTTGGTAACTTACTTCACAAGGATTACCACGATAAAAAAGTAATTGCGTAATACCTTCATTAGCATAAATACGATTAAATAAAGGAGTGCAATTATTAATTTCTAATGTTAAATAGCCTTCCCAGCAATTACCAGTCCAAGATGCACGACCGTTTCGACGTGAATAAAAAACATGGTTGTCAACTGTAATATCGTAAACCATTCCAGCATAAGGAATTTTCGAGAAGTTTTTTCCAGGAGTCAGCTTAGATGGCGTAATATTTGCAGTTGAATATCTTGCCTGATGCATTGTTGTAGGCTCTGAATTAAAAATTGATTTACATTGAGACCATTTGGTACAGTTATAGCCAGCTTTAAGGCAAATTTCTTGGAAGTCGTCGACAAGACGTTCAGAGACACTTACATATGTTGAGGTCTCTAAATTTCCATCTGAATGCATCATTCCATCGATAACAAATTTTAAAGCATCAGAATTAAGCTGTTTAATTTCATTTGGAATGTGTTTATTATGTGCTCCTTTATAAGGAGCCAAATACTGAACTACATCTTTAGAGTTAAAACTGAAACCACGTGAACCTTCTCGAAAAGTAATGCCAAGGTTTTCTAAAATCCAACGGAAATAAATCCGTTTTTGTTCTTTTGTGACAACAGCAAGTTTTACAACATAGTTCCCGTTTGTGCTTGCATAAGCACTTCCATCACCCATCCAGGCACCCAGAAAACGCAACCAAAATTCAGCGGGAAAAACATGTTTTCCAATAGTAAATGTTTCGGGCATTTGTTTTCCAATCCAAGAAACATCCCGATTTAAATAGTAGTTCCATTGGTCATGTATTTCATCAGCACGTAAAAAATTAAAATCCCAAGAATTTTGTTTTTTGCGACAAATATCTTTCTGCTTAGTAGACCAGCCATGACCATCCGCTTCTACTCGCATTGCGCGTTTAGCCGTCCACATTTTATGGTCTGGCGTAACCAATTGATCAACATATTTACCATGGAAATGAAGCAACTCACCGTTGTAGTAATATTCTTGCTTGCGTTGAACAGGTTTATATTCGGCCTGTTTTGTAACGGGATTAAATGTAAGAACTTCTTCGCCAATAATTACATCTTTTAATTTTTTCCATCCTGTTTTTGCAAGTATGTCAGTATCGTTTGACATACAAGCTTCTGCAGGAGTTATATTTACCATTATTCCTGAACGTGCATATGTTGACTTACCAACAGCTACAACGGTAATGTCACGTGGTAGTTTTAATCGTTCCATAGCTACACCCAAGCAATAACCATAAGGTGGCAATAAGAAATATTCACCGCGCTTATCTTTAAGTAATTCAGTTGGTCTAAGAATTTCAGGATCAAAGTTTTTTGGATCACAATCACCTGATTGAACATTACCAAAAATTAAACATTGTTCAGGTGATAATCGAATATCATAACCATAGGAACCAAGACCGTAGCTGAGAATTTTGCGTTTATGTTCTTTGCTGACAAGATGGTCAGCAAAAGGTTCGATCATCTGCTCTTCTTCCGCAAGTCTTTTGATTTCCCAGTCAGCTAAAATGCTCATACTTGTTGGTAGGTCCTGGACTAGCTTACAGGATCAACTCAGGATGTGCCCCTTCTCTTCATAAATACTGATAAATTTTTCTATAAAGTCTGCTGTGTCATTCTTTGGCGGCATGTAAACGATCAACGAAGTACACGTCTTGTGTTTAGTGAGACCCTCACTGGTTCTTTTTAGAAGTGTTGGCGGTGTCTTCAAGATACACAAAGGGAACTTAAAAATCCTTGGATCATACCTAATCATGTCTGGAACGTTAGTAAAGAACAAACCTTCTGTAACTTCTCCTGCCAACCACTCCTTATAAAGACGATTGAACCAAACAGCATGAGATGACATTAACGATGGAGAAGATGCTCTAGTCATTTTCCAACGTTGACGTTTCTTGTCCCAAAAATAAGCTCCTGCTGGAGGGAAGAGATACACCTTGCCGTACCAAGGTTGACAATTTAAACCATCATCGGATGGTGTGTAAATTTCATCTGCACACACATGAGTGTTTGCAAACTCAGAACTTGCTGGATCAAGGTCAATACCTCCAAGTAAACCATGTGCTGCGGTAACAAGATCTTGATTGGTAATGAATTCCCGGTCTTCGGTGTGACTATGTATATTCTGTATTCCCATTAAGATTCAGCTGTTTTGTTATAGTCTATTTGGAAATAGCGAATGCCCTTATTGTCATTAATTACATAACCAGCATTTTCTACTGGATTTATTTTCTGTGCAGACTTAAGAATACGTCTAAATGTTTCTGCTAGATCTCCGTTATTTTCTCTTTCAGCTATCTCTTGTGCCTTATGTATTTCAGAAAGTAACCAATAGAACATTGTGCGATCTTTATGTTCTGGTTGAAATACCATTATACCTGGACCAGAAAGCTCCCAATGTTTACAGTACTGTTCTCCCATATCACCAAGAATCAACTTAAGTGTTGCGTCGAGCATCTTAGCTTTTGTTTCGTCTAACTCTGGACCGATAACAGAAGCAATTAAGTTTTCTCTGCGGTTCATTTTTCTATTAACCCTTGACGTACTAAAGACTCTAGCAGTTTACCAGTAGGTCTGTATAGCACTACCATTTTACCTAAGATGCCACGCTTCTTTACAAGCTTTCCATTTTCATCTTTAACCTTATCTAATTCACCTGACCGAATCAGATACTCCGCTACACAACGCAACCGCCTTTTTAAAGGAAGTTCTGCTTGTGGGAATTTACCACATATTGTAGCTGGCGTAGGTTCCTGGAACGCAAGACGTAAACGATTCGCTAACGTCATGTGAGAATTCTCATCCTCTTCTTCATATTGTTTTAAGATTGTCAAGTATCTTTGTAAGCAACCATCATCAAAAGAACCTTCAGGCGGAAGAAAAAATTCCAACTGTAAAAAAAGAGACTCTGGAAGCACCTCATTGACATTGTCAAGAGTGACCGCTGCAATATCTACATTTTTAAAGCGGTGTGCCATTTTTCATAACCTTTTCAGCTGTAGTTGTGCAATACATGGAAGGAAGGTTGTCACGTAAATCTGCCTGATCTATTTTTTTATTTTTAGCAAAAGAACGAACTAAAGTGTTCCAGGGGATACGAAGAAGTGCTTTTTTGCCAGGATTAGGAGATGCGTTGACGTAATGAAGGCCCTCTACCCAGCCCTTACTTGGGTTGTTTTTACCGATAGAAATCCAATTCCTTACCGTCTGATCTGATACACCTAGACGCCTACCACACTCCTCAGTAGAAATATACTCGTCAGTATAGGCTTCTGGATTTAACTGATCCGTTTCTCCCTCTTGGTAGCGACTGTGCCACATTGAGGCCAGTATGTGTTTGATGCCTTTGAGTTCAGCAACAATATCCTGTAGTCCTTTAGGAATTCCGGTGTACATAACGACAAATAGGTCAAGAACATGCTAACGTTTTTAAAGATAAAACAACCATTATGGAAGACCAGATTCCGCCTAGCCAACCTTCAATTTCACAGATACCAGAGGGGTCAATCTCCCCTGTACAACTTGCAGAAATGAAAGCCCGTGCCATGGAAATGGCAATACAACAGGGAATTCAACAAGGAATTCAACAACAAACAGTGCAAACACAACAAGGCCCAAGGGTTGTTTATGTGCGTCGCAACTGGACTGTTGCAGAATTACTTTTGTTATTTGCTGTAGCTTGTGGAATTGTAACAGGAATTCAACAAATTTGGAATTATGGCACAAATGTTTTACCTCGCATAGAAATCAGAGTAAAGTAAGGAAAACGTTTTATAATTAAAGTACGCACATATATTGAGAAATAGGTGGCAAACCGTAGAATAAGTGAGTTTCCATCTATTGACGGAAACCAAATTGACGATGAAGACTTGCTAACGCTTGTCCACGTTTTTGAAGTGGATCCAACGTTACGTAATAAAAAAATTACATTTACACAATTCAAAAATTATCTTGACGATTATTATCCCTCTACTAGTGGTGCTACTTTTAGTGGAAACATTACAGTTACTGGAAATCTTTCTGTAAGCGGTACCAGTACTTTTTCCACAATTACAGCTTCTGGCTTAACAACCGTTAGTGGTCTCCTAGTACAAAATAACGCTACTGTTAGCGGCGTTATAAGCGGAACAACAGTAACAGGTACGTATTTACAAGGTACTTTTGTCAATGCAGTTACAGCCACAACCACAACAACCACAGGAACATCTAGTTTATTTACAAGTGGAAGATTTCAAAATTTATCAGGAACAACAATAACTGGTGGACAGGTACTTGCAACCTCGGGGACATTTATTAATTTAAGTGGAACAACAATCACAGGAACAACAGTAGAAGCTACAACAGGAACTTTCCAAACTTTAAATATACCTATTTTAGCCGTAACCGGAAATCTCTCCGTAGCAAGTGGCCTAACTGTTACTGGACTTGCCCAATTTGCGTCCGGCGTACAAGTCACAGGAACATTATCTGGTACTACGGTAACCGGAACTACAGCTAAATTCAGTACAGTTACTGGTGTTTCAGGTGTCTTTACTGGCCAGCTTTCAGGAGCAACAATTACAGGTGATACAACTTTAGTAAGTAATATCACTGGAGTGTCTGGTGTATTTACAACCAGGTTATCTGGTGCAACGATTACAGGAAACAATAGTTCATTTGGCAATGTTACAGGTGTTTCAGGTGTATTTACACAAGTCTTATCAGGGGCATCCATTATTGGAGACACAGGAAACATTACACAATTAACAGGTGTATCAGGTACATTTACAGATCGTGTATCAGGTTTACTTGTAACAGGGAATACAGTTGCAGCTACTTTTGTTTCAGGTGTTTCTGGCGTATTTACAAGTAATATTTCAGGCGTAACCATCACTGGAACATCTGGTTTATTTTCAATAGTTAATGGAGTCTCAGGTAATTTTACAACTAAAGTTTCAGGTGCAATTGTTACTGGTGACGTAGCAGCGTTCTCTTCTGTTACAGGAGCTACCGGAACATTTACAACACGTGTATCTGGAACACTCGTCACAGGAGACACAGGTTCCTTTACGTCTGTAACTGGACAAGTTGCTGTATTTACAACCAGTGCTTCTGGCGCAACAATTACAGGAAACTTAATTCAAGGCACATCAGGAGCTTTTGTTAATCTCACAGGTACTACGTTTGTTGCGGCAACTGGTAATTTTACAACTATTAATGCAGTTAACTTAAGTTATTCAGGAGGCTTAGTTTTTTCAGGTAATACCTCTACACTTGGTTCAGGATTTTTTAGCTCAGGTATCAGTGTTACAGGAACAGTTAGTGGACAGACACTTACAGGTACAACAGTTGCCGCAACTACTGGAACATTTGTTTCCTTAACAGGTACTACAACCACTGGCACAACTGCTAATTTTGAATCAGGCGTATTTAGTACACAGGTTTCTGGCGTAACTGTAATCGCCTCTACTGGTACATTTACTTCACTAACAGGTACTACGACTACTGGCACAACTGCTAATTTTGTATCAGGCGTATTTACTACTGTATTAAGCGGTGCAACAATAACTGCTCCCACAGGAAATTTTATTTCACTAACAGGTACTACAACTACAGGTACGACTGCCAATTTTGTATCCGGAGTCTTTAGTACGCGAATTTCAGGAACAACAATAACAGGTACAACAATTGCTGCAACCACAGGCACCTTTGTTTCCCTAACAGGCACTACGACTACTGGTACGACTGCTAACTTTGCATCAGGAGTCTTTACTACACAGGTTTCTGGTGCAACTGTAATTGCTCCTACAGGTACATTTACTTCACTAACAGGCGTTACAACCACTGGTACAACTGCTAACTTTGCATCAGGTGTATTCACCACACAAGTTTCAGGTACAACAATAACTGGCAGCACCATTGCTGCGCCCACCGGTACGTTTACCTCATTAACAGGTACAACAGTTATTGGAACAACAGGTACTTTTACTTCTTTAACAGGACTTACAGTTACAGGTACAACTGCTAACTTTGCATCAGGTGTATTCACCACACAAGTTTCAGGAACGACAATAACCGGTAACCAGATAAGTGCAACCAGTGGAACCTTTGGAACGCTAACAGGTACAACTGCTAATTTTGTATCAGGTGTATTCAGCACACAGCTTTCAGGAACAACAATAACTGGTACAACAATTGCTGCACCCACTGGAACATTTACTACACTTACAGGCACCACAATTATTGCAAATGTATGTACTTTTACTTCTTTAACAGGTACTACAGTTACAGGTATTACTGTTAATTTTGTATCAGGTGTATTTAGCACACAGCTCTCTGGCACTACAATAACCGGTAATCAGATAAATGCAACCAGTGGAACCTTTGGAACACTTGTGACTAGTGGACATGTTGTTCAAAACAGTTTAACTGTATCAGGTAATCTTAATGTTTTAGGTTCTGGTGTATTTGCTTCTGGCGTTACAATTACAGGCACATTAAGTGGAACTACATTTACAGGAACAGTTGTTACTGCAACAACAGGTAGTTTTACTTCACTAACAGGTACTACAACCACTGGCACGACTGCTAATTTTGAATCTGGCGTATTTAGTACACGGATTTCAGGTACAACAATAACAGGTAATACAGGTTTATTTACAGCTCTGACAGGAAGCACTCTTCA